>Ga0213920_1000072_pt1 | contig 118186 bp, 113 predicted proteins | sample McNCre1117MG_FD_161054 | JGI IMG/M metagenome (GOLD analysis project Ga0213920, IMG submission 161054) | Freshwater microbial communities from McNutts Creek, Athens, Georgia, United States - 11-17 MG | ecosystem: Environmental > Aquatic > Freshwater > Creek | place: USA: Georgia | collected...
GAAACGTTCGAAGCCATCGAGATGGCCAAGCGTGCGGGCTACACCGCCGTGATCAGCCACCGTTCGGGCGAAACCGAAGACAGCACCATCGCTGACATCGCCGTGGGCTTGAACGCCGGTCAAATCAAAACCGGTTCGATGAGCCGTTCTGACCGCATGGCCAAGTACAACCAACTCTTGCGCATCGAAGAAGACTTGGGCGACGTGGCGGTGTACCCAGGCCGCGCTGCGTTTTACAACCTGCGCTAAGTCCCACCTGTGCTGCGACCTCTCCACTTGATTTTGTTGGCCTTGCTGCTCGTGCTGCAAGGCCAGCTGTGGCTGGGTCGCGGCAGTGTGCCCGACGTGATGCGCTTGCGCCAAGTCCTCAAAGACCAAAAGCAACAAAATGCGGCATCGCGTTTGGCCAACGACCGCCTGAGCGCCGAACTCCATGATTTGAAAGACGGGCTGGAAATGGTCGAAGAGCGTGCGCGCTCTGAAATTGGCATGGTCAAGCCGAACGAAATTTTCGTGCAAATCGCACGCTGACCCCATGCGTATCGCCATCCTTGGCGCGCCCCAGACTGGCAAATCGCAGCTCACACACGCCTTCAGGGCCTATTTCACAACACGGCAGATTGACTTGCCCGTGGTTGACGCCCCGCCCACCGAACAGCTCGCCCCCGACGACATTGTGTTGCTCTGTGGGCTTGACCTGACGCCAGCGGCGTCTGTGGCACAAGACCGAACTGATCAAGCGCTGCGACAAATCCTCGCGCATCAACACACCGCATTTCAAGTGGTGTATGGCCAAGGTGATGAACGCTTCACGCATGCGCTATATGCCGCAGCGCTACGCGCACAGGCCGTGGGTTTAGACGCCTTGGCTGCACACATGCGGCAACCTGAACCGGTACGTTGGACAGGCGTTTGCGAAAACTGCGCGGACGCAGACTGCGAACACCGGCTGTTCAGCCAGCTGCTCGCAAAAAAATAACTTATTGCAGCGACGTCGGCGCAGGCGGTTGCTGCACGGGGGGTGCAAAGATGTGTGCCGCGTCGACGGGGTCATATCGGTATTGCTGGCCACAGAAATCGCAGCCCACTTCAATCTCGCCGCGCTCAGCCAAGATGCTTTCCGCCTCATCGGCGCCCAAGCTGCGAATCATGTTGCTCACGCGTTCACGGCTGCACGAGCACGCAAAACTTGGCGTCAAGGGTTCGAAGCGCACCAAGGTCTCTTCCCAAAACAGGCGGCGCAAGATGGTGTCGGCATCCAAGGTCAGCAACTCTTCGGGCGTCAAGGTACCGGCCAAGATGGCGATCCGGTTGTAGTCTTCGTTGCGACCGATTTCGTCTTCGTCTTCCATGCTGGCCTTGGCCGCCAAATTGCCTTCCCCTTTGATGGGTAAGCGCTGAATCAGCAAACCGGCAGCGGTGGTGTCGTTGGCGGCCAGCACCAAGGTGGTGTCGAGTTGCTCGCTTTGCAGCATGTAGTGCTGCAGCACGTCGCTGAACTTGCTCAACTTATTGCGTTGGTCGTCAAACAAAGGCACCACGCCTTGGTAAGGCTGCTGGCCCGGCATTTTGGTTTGCGGGTCCAGCGTGATGGCGCAACGACCTTCGTTGTTCACGTTGACCATCTCAGGCAAAGTGCTCGCCTCACCCAAAGTGCCCACCACCTTGGCGGTTGCACGCAGGCTCAAGTTAGGTTGCACCTCGACCACGGCCAACTTGAGTGGTCCATCGCCAAAAATCTGCATGACCAAGGCGCCGTTGAACTTGATGTTGGACTGCATCAGCACGGCCGCAGCCGTCATCTCACCCAGCAGATGACGCACAGGTTCGGGGTAAGCGCCCGTCTCCCCATTCGCCTCACGGCGCTTCAACACCTCTTGCCACACGTCGGTCAGCTGCACCAACATGCCGCGCACGGGCAAACCATCAAACAGAAATTTATGCAATTCAGACATCAAGCAATCTTCTTCAAACCCGCTTTAAAGCGGTGAGCGTTTTCAACATAGTGCTGCGCGCTGCGGCGCAGACCTTCAATTTGTTCGGGGGTGAGTTGGCGCACCACCTTGGCAGGGCTGCCCAAAATCATGGAGCCATCGGGGAATTCTTTGCCCTCGGTCACCAAAGAGCCCGCACCCACCAAACAGTTTTTACCAATTTTCGCCCCATTCAGCACGATGGCGCCAATGCCAATGAGGGATTCATCACCCACGGTACACCCGTGCAATTGCACCATGTGCCCCACGGTCACGTGTTTGCCCAGCGTCAAGGGCATGCCCACATCGGCATGCAACACGCTGCCATCTTGGACATTGGTGCCTTCACCAATGGTGATCTTGGCCGAGTCGCCGCGCAAGACGCTGCAAAACCACACGCTGCTGTCAGCCGCCATCTCCACTTCGCCCATCACTTGGGCGCTGTCGGCGACCCAGGCAGACTCAGCAATTTGAGGGATGTGCACATCGAGTTGGTAAACGGCCATGGAAGTCTCCTGTGTGGTTTTGAAATTTTTACAATTGTAGGTATGCAGCTTCGCTCCCACGCCCTCACCGCCCTTTGCATTTGCAACCCACACGACAAAGTACAAGCGGTGCAAGCACTGTGGCAACAGCACAGCACATGGACGCTGTCTGTTCACACACGGCCCGAGACACGCGCCACAGACACCTGGCCTGGTCGCCCTGAACGGCCTCGGCTGATTCCTGCACAACAGGTCCCGACGCGTAAACCGTTTACCCCCGAAGGCTTGGCTGCCTTGTTACATGCGGTGTGTCACATTGAATTCAATGCCATCAACTTGGCGCTCGACGCCGTTTGGCGTTTCAACGACATGCCCGAGCCCTATTACATCGACTGGCTAAGGGTCGCGTTTGAAGAATCACAGCACTTTGAATTGCTGCACACGCATCTGCAAAGCTTGGGCTACCAATACGGCGACTTCGACGCGCATGACGGTCTGTGGCAAATGTGCGAAAAAACAGCCGACGATGTGCTCGCCCGCATGGCGCTGGTACCGCGCACGCTTGAAGCGCGTGGGCTGGATGCCACGCCCCTCATTCAAGACAAACTGCGCAAAGCAGCCAGCCCTGCCGCCATTCGGGCTGTGGAGATTTTGGACATCATTCTGCGCGACGAAGTGGGCCATGTCGCCATTGGCAACCACTGGTACCGCTGGTTGTGCGAGCAACGTGGGCTCGACCCCGTGACTCTGTATGGCGACTTGGTTCAGCGCTACGACGCACCCAAGCTCAAACCACCCTTCAACACGTTAGCCCGCAAAAAAGCAGGCTTTACCGACCTCGAACTGGCGTACTTACTGGGTTAAACCCACCACACACACACAAACCATGCTGAAACGGTCCACCGCTCATCCACGTGGGTGGTGTGACGCGTGCAAGGACTTCAGACGCTCACGCGCAATGTGCGTATAAATCGTAGTGGTGGAAATATCGGCATGCCCCAACAGCATTTGCACAGCCCGCAAATCGGCGCCATGGTTGAGCAAATGCGTCGCAAAGGCGTGGCGCAAGGTGTGCGGAGAAATGGACTGCTGAATACCGGCTTTGAGCGCATAGCGCTTGATCAGCTGCCAAAACATGGCACGGGTCATGGCCTCACCGGCATGGGCTCCGCGTGAAGTGACAAACAAGGCGTCGGTTTGATGCCCAGCCAACAAGGCAGGACGTGCTTGCGCCAAATACCGCTGCAACCCGTCCCGCGCCACTTCGCCAAAGGGCACCAATCGCTCTTTGCTGCCTTTGCCCATGATGCGCAACACGCCATCGTTCAAGCTCACATGCAAGGTTTTGAGCCCCACCAACTCGCTCACACGCAGGCCGCTGGCATAGAGCAGTTCCAGCATGGCACGGTCACGCTGGCCCAAAGGGCTGGTCGCATCGGGCGCAGTCAAGAGCCGCTCAACCTGCAACTCGGTCATGGTTTTGGGCGAGCGCATAGGCTGTTTGGCGGTCAAGAGTTTCAGCGTCGGGTCTGCGACCAGCAAACGCTCCCGCAAAGCCCAGCGATAGAACCGCTTGAACACCGTCAAGCGACGGTTGGCACTGGTGGCTTTGGTTTCGGCATGACGCTCAGCAAAGTACTGCTGCAAATCCAACTCTCGGGCAGCCAAGAGCGAGGTATTTTGGGTGTGAAGCCACGCCGACAGCAAATTCAAATCACGACGGTAGGCGGCCAAGGTGTTGGTCGCCAAACCGTTTTCTAGCCAAAGTGCATCGACAAAGGTATCGATGTTGGCATCAGGCGCTTGCGCCTGCGCCGTCTCAACAACTGCCAAAGAAAACTCAATCCAAAGTCAATTTTTGCTCAATCACCACGCGCTTGTAGACCTCAAATTCAGCTTTGATTTGGGCTGTAAATTGCTCCGGCGTGTTGGCCACGATCAAAGAGCCCGTGTCTTCAATGCGTTTGCGCACCGCAGGATCTTCCAATGCTTTGCGCACGCCCGCATTGATTTTGTCGACGATCTCTTTGGGCATGCCCTTGGGGCCGTAAATGCCGTAATAAGCCATGCGGTTCACCGGCTCCAAGCCCACCTCTTTGAACGTGGGCACATTGGGCAACACAGCCAAACGCTGAGGCGCAGCCACCACGATAGGTACCAAACGGTTGTCTTTGATGAAAGGCAAAGCCGAAGGCAAGTTGTCAAAAATCATGGGGACTTGGCCTGCCACGGTGTCATTCAATGCGGGGCCTGCGCCACGGTAAGGAATGTGGGTCACAAAGGTGTGGCTCAAGTTTTTGTACAACTCCATTTGCAAATGGCCAATGCCGCCCGTTCCAGACGAAGAGTACGAATATTTACCAGGCGAGCGTTTGACCTCCGCGATAAAGCCTTTGTAGTCCGTGGCAGGGAACGTGGGATGCACGGCAATGATGTTGGGGGTTGCCGCTACGTTGATGATGGGGGTGAAGTCGGTCAACGGGTTGTAAGGAATTTTGGCGTTGATCGCGGGGTTCGCTGCCGTGGTCGACACGGTCGCCATGCCCAAGGAGTAACCATCCGGAATGGCCTTGGCCGTTTCGTTGGCGCCCACCACGCCACCGCCGCCCGCTTTGTTGACCACCACCACCGTTTGACCCAAGGCCTTGCCCAAAGGCTCTGCGATGACGCGCGCCACGATGTCGGTGGTGCCGCCGGGAGCAAAGGGCACTTGCAACTGAATCGTTTTCGTGGGGTAAGCCTGCGCAAATGCAGCGCCTGCGCAGGCGGCGAAAGACAGAGCGACCCAATGACGATGTTGCATATGCGAACTCCTTTTTTGAAAATGAGAAATCTAAAATGACATGTTCAAGTCGCATCCTATACGCAAGAACGACGGGCAAGAATTGAACAGCGGTTATTCTCTGCTGGGTGAATTACCTAGAGTTACTTTTTCCCGATTTTTCGCTCATCCTGTGTGGCTATTTTCTATGCCGCCACACGGCGCTCAATCGCAGCGTGTGGGAGCCTGTCGAACGCTTGGTTTATTTTTTCCTGTTTCCAGTTCTGCTGTTTCACTCCATCGTGCGTTCGCCTTTGGATTTGCAAGCCGCCTCGCACTTGATCATGGCTGGGCTGGTATTGGGGTTTTGGAACATTGGTATTTCTTATGCACTGCCCCATCTGCCATGGATCGGCCACCGCATTTCACCTCGGTTACATGCGGGCAGCGCACAAGTCGGCTTTCGCTTCAACTCATTCATTGCGCTGGCGTTGGCTGATCGGGCAGCAGGTCCACAAGGCTTGTTGCTGATTGCCGTCTTGATCGGTGTGTGTGTGCCTCTGTTCAACGTGGCCGCCATCTGGCCCATGGCCAAGCATGGGCAAAAAGGTTTTCTCAGCGAGTTGGTGCGTAACCCGCTGATCATTGCCACCTTGTCAGGACTGATTGCCAATATTCTGGAATTTCAACTGCCCAACTGGGCGATTCCGAGCGTGCAGCGCATTGGTGGGGCGTCATTGGCCCTAGGACTCATGTCCGCAGGGGCCGGTATGCAATTTGGCAAACTGTCACAAGCCAAAACACTCAGTGTCGCGCTGCTTGGTATTCGACACTTTTTAGCGCCTGTGGTGGCATTTGGTTTGGCCAAATGGTTTGAACTCGATCGCGTACAAACCACCGTTTTGATGGCATTTTCCGCCCTTCCCACCGCCTCTACCTGCTACGTGCTGGCCGCACGCATGGGCTACGACGGGGCGTATGTGGCGGGTTTGGTGACCCTGTCTACCCTTTTAGGGCTAATCAGCTTACCTTTTGCATTCAGTTTGCTGGGTTGATCGAAAGAACGGCCTAGGGTTATGGCACAATAACGCGTTTTGCGGAAAGTGCGCCGAAATAGGTCGACGTGGCTACCGCAGCTGCTAAGGAAGAAGACGATGAAAGAAGGCATTCACCCCAACTACCGTGAAATCTGTTTCATGGATATGTCCAACGGGTTCAAGTTTGTGACACGTTCGTGCGCAAACACCAAAGAAATGATCAAGATGGAAGACGGCCGCGAACTGCCGTTGTACAAGCTGGATACCACCAGCGAATCACATCCTTTCTACACAGGTACTCAAAAGTCTGTCGACAACATGGGCGGCCGCGTCGAGCGCTTCCGCAACAAGTACGGCAAGACCATCGCCAAGTAAGCCAAGCGCTCACTTATCAAAAGGCAGCCCGACTATCGGTGCTGCCTTTTTGCATTTAAAGCCCCTTCTTTTATTTTTGTGTTCAAGCCATCCAAGCCTGTGACTGACCCCACCCCCGCCATCGTTGCCCAAAGTGCCGTGCGCCGTCTACCGCGTTTGGCGCTGTGGCTGTTTTGTGCCGCCTATGTTTTACCAGGTCTACTTGGACGTGAGCCTTGGAAAGGCAACGAATTCACGGCATTTGCGCAAATGTTGGCCCTCTCTGAAGGCGCAAGCAGCTGGCTCAACCCCACTGTGTGGGGACAAGCGCCCGACTTAGACGCCTTGCTGCCTTATTGGCTAGGCGCTTGGGCCATTCAAATCGCTCCCGGCTGGATGTCTGCGGGCTTGGCCTCACGCATTCCCTTTGCACTTCTACTGGGCGTAACGCTGGCAAGCACATGGCACGGGGCCTATTACTTGGGCCTCAGCCCACAGGCGCAGCCCGTGGCCTTTGCTTTTGGTGGCGAAGCCAAGCCCAAAGACTATGCCCGCACCATCGCCGATGGCGCCGTCTTGGCATTGATGGCTTGCCTTGGGTTGTCACTGCTTTCTCATGAAGCATCGCCCATCTTGGCGCAACTGGCCTTTGTCGGTTGTGCGTTCTATGGCGTGGCGGCCTTGCCCTATCACCCGCGCTACAGCCTCAGTGCCCTAAGCATTGGGCTGCTCGGTTTGTGTCTCAGCGGCGCCCCTAGCTTTGCAGTCTTGATGGCCGTGGGCAGCGGTCTGTTGTGCTTGTTAGACCGTCAAAGCACCACACCCCAAATCGGGCGTCAACATGCGTTGTGGTTATTGCTCATGGGGGTCGTGGTTGCAGCTTTGGCCACCGCACTTGACGTTTGGCATTGGCGCTTGATGCCTCTGCACAACGACTGGGCCGAATGGCGCAGTCTGTTGCGCTTGCTGGCATGGTTCACTTGGCCGGCTTGGCCTTTGGCCCTTTGGACTCTTTGGCGGTGGCGCCGTCAATGGACCTCACTGCATTGGAGCCGCCACTTGGTACTGCCCATGTGGTTCGCCGCCCTGACCGTGAGCACCGCCATGCTGACTTTGTCTGCGGACCGCACCCTGCTGCTGGCCCTGCCTGCGCTGGCCACCTTGGCTGCATTTGCCCTGCCCACCCTGCGTCGCAGCATGGCGGCCTTCATCGACTGGTTCACCCTGCTCTTCTTCTCGGGCTGCGCCTTCATCATTTGGGTCGTGTGGATCGCCATGCAAACCGGCTGGCCCGCACAACCGGCTGCGAACGTGGCACGACTCGCACCAGGCTTTGAACCCAGCTTTGGCTGGATCGCCTTCAGCGTGGCGGTTTTAGCCACAACGGCTTGGGCCTGGTTGGTCGTGTGGCGTGTGGGCAAACATCGGCATGCCCTCTGGAAAAGCTTGGTGTTGCCCGCAGGCGGCGCAGCCCTGTGTTGGCTCTTGCTACTCACACTGTGGCTACCTTTGCTCGACTTCGCGCGTAGCTACGCGCCTTGGGTACAGCAAATCCGAAGTGTCATGGCCAAAGAAACACCCATGAAGCCCGCTTGCTTGATGAGCTACGGTTTAGACGTGGGTCAAATGACCGCCTTCCACTACCACGGCGGATTTGACATACAACCCCTCGATGACGTCCACGCGCCCCAACGCGCCGATTGCGAATGGCTGTTGGTCGATAACGATTTGCGCCCTGGGCTCGCTCGCGTCGTTCGCTTGAACGAGTGGCAGCGCGTGCGCACCATCCGACGTCCATCAGACAACGACGAAGACGTCACGCTGTACCACCGCCGTCAGCCTTGATCTGCAAAGTCACCTGCCGTGAGTACTGAACGCGCCACCATCTTGCGCCACGCCGGTACGGTGTTGGTAGGTCAACTCGCCGTCATGGCGTTTGGCATCACCGACACCTTGGTCGCAGGACATTTTGCCGACACCGCTTTGGCCGCACTGTCCGTGGCCTCGGCCACCTACATCACCATCCACATTTCACTGATGGGTTTGCTGCAGGCATTGCTGCCGGTCTGGGCCGAGCTGCACGGCGCTGGACGTCAGGCCGACATGGGGCGCTCCTTGCGCCAAGCCTTGTACCTGTGTGCAATCACGATTTGCATTGGCATGGGAGCGCTGCTGTTTCCAGGACCCTTGTTACGTTGGACACAAGTACCACTTGAACTGCAAGCACAGGTGCAGGACTACCTCACCATCGTCGCCTTTGGCGTCCCCGCCTCCCTGCTGTTTCGCTTATACAGCACGCTCAACCAAAGCCTCGGCAAGCCCAAATTGGTGACGTGGGTGCAGGTGGGCGCGTTGGCGGTCAAAGTACCGCTGTCCATCTTGTTGGTGCTGGGCATTCCCGGCTGGCTCGCGCCTATGGGTTTGGTTGGCTGCGCATGGGCCACATTGGCTATCAACTGCCTGATGCTGGCCTTGGCCCTATGGCTGCTTCGCACGCAAGATTTTTACAAACCCTTCCAAATTTGGGCGCCCATGGAAGCGCCAAACGGCGCCATGTTGCTGCGTTTTCTGCGCTTGGGCCTGCCCAGTGGCTTGGCCATCGGGGTCGAAGTCACCTCATTCACCTTGATGTCGTTGTTCATTGCCCGTCTAGGCGTGGTGGCATCGGCCAGCCACCAAATCGTGGCCAACATGGCAGCGGTGCTCTACATGGTGCCACTGGCGCTGTCGATTGCCAGCAGTGCACGCATCAGCTACTGGCTGGGCGCCGACCAAGTCCACAAAGCACGTCGGGCCTTGCGAACGGGCTTTAGCTTGGTGTTGTTGATGTGTCTGAGTTTGTCGCTGTTGCTGTGGACACAACGAACGGCTTTGGCGTCCATTTACACCCAATCACCTGAAGTGGCCGCACTGGCTGCCACCTTGCTGGCATGGCTGGTGCTGTATCACTTCGCCGATGCCATTCAGGTATTTTGTGTCTTTGCACTTCGTTGCTACGGCGTCACTTTGCTACCGCTGGTGACCTACACCGTGCTGCTTTGGGGGGTAGGTTTGGCCGGCGGTTATGTCGTCGCCTATGTCTGGCCAGAGGACCTAGCGGCTGTGTCTTGGTTGACACCTCAGTCGCCATTGGCATTTTGGCAAACCAGCAGCTTGGCCTTGTGCTTCACAGCGGCCCTGTTGCTGGCCGTTTTATGGCGCGTGGCCTACCGTCAGCGCCACCGAACCTCACGCCGTTGAAAACTTAACGCGCAGGGCTGAGTCGCCAACGCGTGGCAGGCAAAACCAAGGTGAAGGTAGAACCTTGCCCCAGCACGCTGGTGACCACCAAACTCCCCCCATGGCGTTGCATGACATGTTTCACAATCGCGAGCCCCAAGCCCGTGCCGCCCGACTCCCGCGAGCGACTGCGATCCACACGGTAAAACCGCTCCGTCAAACGAGGTAAATGCTCAGCCGCAATGCCTGCGCCTGAGTCTTTGACCGACAGTTGCAAATGGCCATCGGGTTTCACGCAGGCATTGACTTGAATCGTGCCGTCTACAGGGGTGTAACGCACGGCATTGCTGACCAAGTTCGACAAGGCACTTTGCAACTCACGCGGCTCGCCCAGCAACACGGCCTCTGACAAACTGGGATCCACCGTGAATTCAATGGTTTGTACGCACACACCATTGGACATCGTCGCCGATAGCCCAAGCGCTTCCTGTTCGCAAGCCTTCATCAATTGAGCCAAAGGCAATTGCGAATGCACGCCAGGGTTAGGACTGCCCTCCAAGCGTGACAAGGTCAACAAATCTTCCACCAAGGTTTGCATGCGGTGCGCCTGTGTGGCCATCAACGCCAAATAACGCTGTTGATCATCGGGCGGCAAACTCAAGGTTTGCAGCGTTTCGACAAAGCCAGACAACACCGTCAAAGGCGTGCGGATTTCATGCGACACATTGGCCACAAAATCACGACGCATCGCTTCGGCTTGCTCTAGCAAAGTCACATCGCGTGTGATCAGCATTTGCTTACCTTCGCCATAGCGGTGACGCTGCAAAGACAAGCGCAAAGGACGATCCATGCGGTGACCACGCCCTTCAATCACCACCGATTCATCTGGATTGCTGTCGGCCATGTAGGCCGTGAAGATGGGATCTCGCATCAAGTTACCAATGCGTTGCATTTGGTCACGTTCGACATCAATGCCCAACTGTTGGGCTGCGGTTTGGTTGCACCACTCAATTTGACTTTGGGCATCCAGCAATACCACCCCGTTAGGCGATGCTTGGATGGCGGATAAAAAATCTTTCAAACGTTGATCGCTGGAAGCGATCACACGCTCTTGCTGACGCAACAAGCTGCGCGCACGATCCACAACATCGCCCCACAAGCCCACAAGTTGTGGCGCTTGATGAAGGTCCCCCGAACGCAGCCACGCAACGACCCGCAAGCCACGCGACGTGTCAATCACCCACCAGAGCACGCCACCCAACAACGTCCCAATGAGCAACCATATTCCGACGGTTTTTCCGCCTTGGTAAAAGCCCCAAAATGCGCCTAAAGCAGCGCCCACCAAGAGCACCACCAACCAACTGAATGTTCGCCAAAGCACGAGCAGCGCCTTAACCTTTAGGGGTGTGAGGTGCCGTCAATCGGTACCCCACGCCGCGCACAGTTTCCACCAGCGCACCCGCCTCACCCAAGGCTTCGCGCAAGCGTTTGACGTGCACGTCGACCGTTCGCTCTTCGATGAACACGTGGTCGCCCCAAACGCGGTCAAGAAGTTGACTACGGCTGTGAACGCGCTCAGCGTGATGCATCAAATAGTTGAGCAACTTGAATTCGGTGGGCCCCAGTTTGATCGCTTGGTCATTGAAGCTGACGCGGTGCGTGGCACCATCCAATTGCAAACCACCCACACGCACCACATCGCTGGCTTGTTCAGGTGCGCGGCGACGCAAAACCGCGCGGATGCGGGCCAAAAGCTCTTGCGTCGAAAAAGGTTTGGTGATGTAGTCATCGGCGCCTGCATCCAAGCCTGCAATCTTGTCGGGCTCATCACCGCGGGCGGTGAGCATCAAAATTGGGATGGTCTTGGTGCGCGCATCGGCACGCCAACGGCGAGCGAGTTGAATGCCCGATTGCCCAGGCAACATCCAATCTAACAAAATGACATCAGGCAACACCTCGTCCAAGTGCGCCTGTGCCGCCTCGCCGTCCCCAGCCAACACGGCGAGCATGCCGTGGTGACGCAGATTAACCCCAATCAACTCGGCAATCGCCGGTTCATCTTCGACCACTAAAACGCGTGCAATCTTCATTGACAAAATTTCTCGATTAACCCATGGACGATTCAACATCGGCCAATGGGGTATGGCGCACATCTTCACCTTTGACGATGTAGATGACAAACTCAGCAATGTTTTTGGCGTGATCGCCGATGCGTTCAATCGCTTTGGCAATGAACAACAAATCCAAGCTCGCCGAAATGGTGCGTGGGTCTTCCATCATGTAGGTGATGAGCTTGCGCACAAAGCCATCGAACTCTTGGTCGATGTCGTTGTCTTCGCGCAAGATGCTCACAGCCATAGGAATGTCCAAACGTGCGAACGAGTCCAGCGCTTTGCGCAACAAGCCAGACGCCATCTCGGCGGACACACGCAAATCAGACGAGGGCAGCGAACGGGGCGCGTTGCTTTCCACAATGGACTTGACCATGCGTGCAATCTTGGCGGCCTCATCGCCCACACGCTCTAAGTTGGCGGTGGTTTTAGACATCGCCATCAACAAACGCAAGTCGCGCGCTGTGGGCTGGCGGCGGCCAATGATGGACGCGATCTCGCGGTCAATTTCGACTTCCGCGCTGTTCACCTTGTTTTCAGTCACCAGCACATCGTCTGCAACCTCAAGGCTGAACTGAGACAAGGCATAGACGGCTTGGCGAATTTGCGACTCCACCAATCCACCCAATGCCATCACATGGGATGAAATATTGTTGAGGTCGGCATCAAACTGTGAGGACAAATGTTTATCAGGCATGGTTCGCTTTCGTTTTAGCCAAAACGGCCGGTGATGTAGTCTTCAGTCGCGGTCTTGTTGGGTTTGAAGAAGATTTGTTCGGTCTCACCAAACTCCACCAATTCGCCCAAATACATATAAGCTGTGTAGTCGCTGCAACGCGCAGCTTGTTGCATGTTGTGCGTCACGATGGCGATGGTGTAGTCGGCCTTCAACTCATGCACCAACTCTTCCACCTTACCGGTCGAAATCGGATCAAGCGCAGAAGTCGGTTCATCCAACAACAACACCGATGGTTTCACCGCCACGCTGCGCGCGATGCACAAACGCTGCTGTTGACCGCCTGACAGCGAGAGTCCGTTTTGACCCAGCTTGTCTTTGACTTCGCTCCACAGAGCCGCCTTCGTCAGCGCCCATTCCACACGCTCATCCATCTCACTCTTGCTGAGGGTTTCGTACAAACGCACACCAAAGGCGATGTTGTCGTAAATCGTCATCGGGAACGGTGTAGGCTTTTGAAACACCATGCCAATGCGGGCGCGCAAGAGGTTCAAGTCTTGCTTGGGATCCAAAATGTTTTGACCATAGAAATTGATCTCACCTTCCGCGCGCTGACCTGGATACAGGCTGTACATGCGGTTCAACGTACGCAGCAAGGTCGACTTGCCACAGCCCGATGGGCCAATGAATGCTGTGACTTTGCGCTCTGCGATGTCCATAGTGACATTACGCAGGCCTTGAAACTTCCCGTAAAAGAAGTTCAGATCACGAACTTCGATGGCGTTCTTTGGTGCCGTTTTGATTTCAGACATTTTTAAATCCAAGTGAAATTAGGAACTGACTTTGTCGCGGAAGAAGACGCGCGCCAACACATTGAGCACGAGCACGGTCAAGGTGATCAATAAGGCACCGGCCCAAGCCAAACGCACCCAGTTGTCGTAAGGGCTCATGGCGAACTGGAAGATCACCACAGGCAAGTTGGCCATGGGCGCGCCCATGTTGGTGCTGAAGAACTGATTGTTCAAAGCGGTGAACAGCAAAGGCGCTGTCTCGCCACTGATGCGGGCCACCGCCAACAGCAAACCTGTCATGACACCACTCTTAGCTGCGCGCAACGTGATGAAAGTAGAGACCTTCCAACGCGGTGCACCCAAAGCAAAGGCGGCTTCACGCAGGCTGCCAGGTACCAAGCGCAACATGTTCTCGGTGGTGCGCATGATCACGGGCACGGCAATGAGTGACAAAGCCAAACTACCAGCGTAGCCAGAGAAGTTGCCAACCGTCGCTACGGCAATCGCATACACAAACAAGCCAAGCACGATGGAAGGCGCAGACAACATGATGTCTGTCACGAAGCGGGTCAGCTCAGCAGTTTTGCTTTCATCACCGTACTCCGTGAGGTAGACACCCGCCAAAATCCCGACGGGCGTAGACACCAAAACCGTCAAACCCACAATCATCAAGCTGCCCACGATGGCGTTGCGCAAACCACCGCCATCGGTCCCAGGTGCAGGGGTATCGCTGGTGAGTAAGTTGCCATCCAAGGCTGAGAGGCCATTGGCAAACAACACGTACAAAATCCAAAGCAAAACGGCCAAGCCGACTGCCATAGCGGCCATCGAAAACGCCAAACCCAACGAGCTAACGATGCGACGTTTTGTATAAAGTTGGTTGTTCATTTCCATAGAAACCTCTTAATTGCCTTTGGCTTTTTCAGCCCGCATGATCATCATCTTGGCCATGGCCAGCACCACAAAGGTGATGACGAACAACAAGAAACCCAATGCAAATAAAGTTGAAAAATGCAGGTCTTCTGCTTCGCCAAACTCATTGGCCAAAACAGATGCAATCGACGTCCCTGGGGAGAACAAAGACGTGGGCATGCGGTTGGCATTGCCAATCACAAAGGTCACCGCCATGGTTTCACCCAAAGCCCGACCGAGGCCGAGCATGATGCCGCCGATCACACCCTTTTGCGTGTAAGGCAAAACAACCTTACGCACAACTTCCCATGTGGTGCAACCCAAACCATAGGCAGATTCACGCAAGATAGGCGGCGTGATTTCAAACACATCGCGCATCACCGCAGCCACAAAGGGCAACACCATAAAGGCCAGCACAATGCCTGCCGCCAAGATACCCATGCCGTTGGTGGCACCACCAAACAAGAAACCTACCAAAGGCATGCCACCTAAGATTTTCTGCAGGGGCACTTGCAAATAGTCAGCAAACAAAGGCGCGAACACAAACAAACCAAACATACCGTAAATGATGGAGGGCACAGCCGCCAACAACTCAATCGACGTGCCCAGCGGACGACGCAACCAAACAGGGCATGTCTCTGTCAAAAACACTGCCACGCCAAACGCCAAGGGCACGGCCAACAAAAGCGCAATGCCTGCACTCGCCATGGTGCCCACGATGGCAATGGCGGCACCAAATTCTTCATTGACGATGTCCCACTCGACACGCCATAAGAAGTGAAAACCAAACTTTTGAAACGTTGGCCAGGCATTCACAAACAAGGAAAAGATGATGCCCAACAACGCCGCCAGCACGAGCAGTGAGAATGCTTGCGTAACACGATGAAAGAAGAAATCTTGCAACCGTTGCTTCTTGGCAACCGCCACCATGTCAGCACTGACGGCTTGACTTGGCTCTTCTCTCAGTAATTTTTGTGAGCTCATGACAGACCCTAGACTCATAGAACGACCCTACTTCTTAAAAACTAAAACACCGTCGGCGTGTAAAACAAAGCCGACGGTGTCGTTTAGTTCAATTCAAATTACTTTTGAATTTGTGTCCACACCTTAGCGCGGATTTGCGTGGTCAAGCCATCAGGCAAAGCCACGTAGTCGAGGTCTTGTGCCATCTTCTTACCATTGGTGAACGCCCAGTCAAAGAATTTGATGGCTTCTGCGGCAGCTGCTTTGTCACCAGGTTGCTTGTACATCAAGATGAATGAAGCCGTGCTGATGGGCCAGCTTGCAGCGCCCTTGGCGTTAACCATAGAAACGCCCATGCCTGGAACACTCATCCAGTCAGCACCCGCAGCGGCGGCGGCAAATGTCAAATCATCGGGAGCCACATACTTGCCGTCCGCGTTTTGCAACTGCATGAACGTCATGTTGTTTTTCTTAACATAGGCGTATTCCACGTAACCCAAAGAACCTTTGACACGGTTCACGTTAGCGGCAACGCCTTCATTACCTTTACCACCCACGGAAGAAGCAGCAGGCCACTTCACAGCAGCGCCCTTGCCCACAGTGTTAGACCAGTCTTTGCTGACGGCGGTCAAGTAGTCGGTGAAGTTAAAGGTGGTGCCAGAGCCGTCGGCGCGATGCACGATGGTGATGGCTTGGTCTGGCAATTTTTTACCCGGGTTCAAAGCAGCAATTTTGGCGTCGTTCCAGTTGGCAATCTTGCCCAAGAACATATCGGCCAACAGCGCACCTGTCACACGCAATTCGCCGGGTTTGAAGCCTTCCAAATTAACGACTGGCACGGTGCCGCCGATGATGGCCGGAAATTGCACCAAACCCTCTTTTTCGAGATCCTCACCCGACATAGGTGCATCAGTCGCACCAAATGTCACGGTTTTTGCTTTGATTTGGCGGATACCACCAGAAGAGCCAATGGATTGGTAGTTCAAACCGTTGCCAGTAGCAGCCTTGTAGCCTTCAGCCCACTTCACGTAGATAGGGTATGGAAAAGAAGCGCCAGCGCCAGTGATGTCAGCAGCGAGAGCCGAGCCCATCGCCAATGTCGCCATAGCAGCTGCAGCCACAGATTTGATGAAAGTTCGTTTGGAGCTCATGTGATTCCTTGCGTTGGTTAAAACTAAGGTTACTTTAACCATTGATTGTGACGAAATCGTGACACAGATGACACGTAAAAGAAACGACAAACCCGTCATATTTCAATAATTCAAGTATTATTGAAATATGAATTCAGCAAGCTCAGAAACTCAAGTTATCGAAGCACTCAGCGCTTTGGCCCAAGTGCAGCGCTTACGCGCTTTTCGTGCCCTGGTCGTCGCAGGCTCAGAGGGACTCACGCCCAGCACCTTAGCTGCACAACTTGAAATCGCCCCCAGTGGTTTGTCGTTTCACCTGAAGGCTTTGAACCACGCAGGCTTGGTGAGTATCGAATCCAGCGGACGCAACTTGATTTACCGAGCGGAGTTCACACGCATGAACGAACTGCTCACCTACCTGACCCAAGACTGTTGTCAGGGGCAATCTTGTGTCGTGTCACCAAACGCGGCCAATCAATGCTGCTAACGAAGGAACACACGTGAACGTCGAACAATTCTTAGCGCTCCTTGAAGCCCACCCCAACCAGTACCTCCAAATCTTGCTGCCAAATGGCAAGGCCATCGCCCCACACTTTCACATCACAGAAGTAGGACATATTGTCAAAAATTTCATGGACTGCGGTGGCACCTTACGCAAAACAGAAAGTTGCCTGTTGCAAACGTGGGTATTCGTCGATACAGGTTTGGCGATGGACGTGTGCTGCGCCCCCAACGCAATAACAACATCGACCACAGATTCAAAAACCAGCTGTTGCACGCCCAAAAGTGGATGCTGCTGACACTTCAACCCTTAATTCGCAAACAACACACGCTTTCAGCGAGGACAACGTATGAATTTTTTTGAACGCTACCTCACCGCTTGGGTAGCTTTGTGCATCGTCGTGGGCATTGCCTTGGGGCAATGGATGCCTGACGTATTTCAAACCATTGGCCAATGGGAGGTGGCCCAAGTTAACTTGCCTGTGGGTGTGCTGATTTGGGTCATGATCATTCCCATGCTGGTCAAAGTCGACTTTAAGGCGTTGCATGAAGTACGCCAGCACATCAAGGGCATTGGCGTGACGTTGTTTGTCAACTGGTTGGTCAAACCCTTTTCAATGGCGGTGCTGGGTTGGTTTTTCATTCGCTATCTTTTTGCACCTTGGTTACCCGCAGATCAACTTGACAGCTACATCTCAGGCCTGATCTTGCTGGCAGCAGCACCTTGCACCGCCATGGTGTTTGTATGGAGCCGACTCACAAACGGTCACCCCCTGTTCACGCTCTCGCAAGTCGCGTTGAATGACGCCATCATGGTGGTCGCTTTTGCGCCATTGGTTGCATTTTTGCTGGGCTTGTCTGCGATCACCGTACCGTGGGACACCTTGCTGACCTCAGTGGTGCTCTACATCATCATTCCCGTGGTCTTGGCGCAACTCTGCCGCAAAGCTTTATTGGCCCGCGGCGAAGCACAGTTTGAAAAGACCATGGCCATGATTGGACCTTGGTCCATCACCGCCTTGTTGGCGACCTTGGTGTTGCTGTTTGCCTTTCAAGGCCAAGCCATCTTGAAGCAACCGTTGGTCATTGCCTTGCTAGCGGTGCCCATCTTGATCCAAGTGTTGTTCAACTCTGGTTTGGCTTATTTGCTGAATCGTGCATTGGGTGAATCACACAATGTCGCATGCCCTTCGGCCTTGATTGGGGCCTCCAACTTCTTTGAATTGGCTGTGGCTGCGGCGATCAGTTTGTTTGGCTTCGAATCAGGGGCGGCCTTAGCGACTGTGGTCGGTGTGTTGATTGAAGTCCCTGTGATGCTGCTGGTGGTGCAAGTGGTCAACCGCAGCAAACAGTGGTACGAACGCGCGTGAGTCGCACTCACATCTAGTTATTTTTTCTTCAACAAAGAACCTATGTCATCGATCACGATTTATCACAACCCCAAGTGCGGCACGTCGCGCAACACGCTCGCATTGATCCGTAACAGCGGTGAAGAACCCAAGGTCATTCTCTACCTTGAAACGCCCCCCACGCGAGAAGAATTGAAAGCGCTGATCACCGCGATGAGAATGCCTGTGCGCGACATGATGCGCCGCAAAGAAGCCATCTACAGCGAGCTGGATTTGGACAACGCCAGCTTGAGCGATGAGGCACTGATTGACCAAATGCTGGCACACCCCATTTTGATCAACCGCCCCATCGTGATGACGCCACTGGGTACACGTTTGTGTCGTCCATCAGAAGCGGTGCTCGACATCTTGCCCCAAGCCCAACGCGCGGCCTTCAACAAAGAAGACGGCGAAGCCGTGGTCGACGCACAAGGCCAGCGCTTAAAACCGAGTGCCGACTGACACGCGCCACATGGTTTGTGGCGTGAAGTTGATGATGGGGTCGTAAGCCACGCGGGTAAAGAACTGCGGCCAGTCGTACGTGACACTCAGGCCTGTGCGGCGTGTGAACTGATCGTTGACCAAGCCACTCTTGAACAGCACATCCAACGTCAAACGCTGCCCGCTGGACAATCCTGTTCGGTAAAGTGCATGCACATGTTGTTGATCTGGGTTTTCACGGTTGTCATGAACCACCTGAAATGACAACGACTGCACCGAAGACCAACGGTAGCCCGCCGAAGCCATCCAAGCGTCATTGGGGTCGAAGTTGAGGTTGGTATAAGGACGCAGATTCGTGCGCCCTAAACCGACGCCAGCAAACCAAGTCTCACCCGTTTCAAGCGACAGACTGCCGCCCCAAAAACCACTGGACGCGGCTTGCACAGAAGGCATCACGCGCCACGCAGCAGCTTGATAGGTGGTGTCCCAGCCAACGCGCGGTTGCGATACGTCTTGCTCAGGAGAGCGATACCAAGCCACCCATAGATCGCCCTTGTCTGTGGCTCGCCGAAGATTCACATCCAAGCCATGGCTGGGCGAGCCCACACCCGTCAAGGCATACACGCCCGTGGTGAGTTTGTAACTGGCCACGTCGTCTTGTGCTTGGGCAAAGACAGGACTCAGGCTCAAACCAAAGGCAGCCAACGCCAAACGTACACGGCCAGAACGCACCATAGACAGCAATGTACGTGCTTATGCGGACAAGGTGTCCGCAATACGACGTGCACAGGCATTGGCTTGCGCCTCGTCACGCGCCTCGACCATCACACGCACCAAGGGTTCGGTGCCACTCGCACGAATCAGCACACGCCCTGTATCGCCCAACTCAGCCTCGGCTTTTTGGGTTTCATCTTGCAAACGGGTGTTCGCCTTCCAGTCTTGCCCAGGGCGTAAACGCACGTTGATCAAGGTCTGGGGGAACAAGGTGACATCCTTCAGCAAGTCGGCCATGGTGCGGCCGCTGCGCACGCAGGTTTGCAAAATTTGCAAGGCGCTGATCAAACCGTCGCCGGTGGTGTGTTTGTCCAAGGCCAACAGATGACCAGAACCCTCGCCACCCAAAATCCAACCGTGTTTGGCCAACTCTTCCAACACATAGCGGTCACCCACCTTGGCACGTACGAATTGAACACCACGCTTTTTCAACGCAACTTCAACCGCCATGTTGGTCATGAGCGTACCCACCACACCTGGTACGACCTCGTCTTTGGCCAGACGGTCATCGGCCATCAAATACAGCAATTCATCGCCATTGAACAAACGGCCTTGCGCATCGACCATTTGCAAACGGTCGGCATCGCCATCCAACGCCACGCCAAAGTCCGCGTGGTTGGCCTTGACAGAGCGCACCAAGGCGTCTGGATGCGTAGCCCCCACCTCGTGGTTGATGTTGACACCATCTGGGTTGCAACCAATCGCAATCACCTCGGCACCTAACTCGTGAAAGACTTTGGGTGCGATGTGATACGCCGCGCCATGCGCAGCATCCACCACGATCTTCAGGCCTTTGAGCGTCAAGTCGTTGGAAAACGTACTTTTGCAAAACTCAATGTAGCGACCCGCAGCGTCATCTAAACGACGGGTTTTGCCCAAGTTCGCCGAATCGACCCAAACTGGCGGTTCTTCAAGCGCCGCCTCAACGGCGAGCTCCCAAGCGTCATCTAACTTCGTGCCTTTGGCACTGAAAAACTTGATGCCGTTGTCTGCAAATGGGTTGTGACTGGCGCTGATGACCACGCCCAAACTCGCCCGCTGTGCACGCGTGAGGTAAGCCACCCCTGGCGTTGGCAAAGGGCCAAGCAACACCACGTTCACGCCCGCCGAGTTAAAGCCCGACTCCAGCGCGGACTCCAGCATGTAACCCGAAATGCGCGTGTCTTTGCCGATCAAGACCGTCGGATGCTCTTCGGTGCGTTTGAGCACGCGACCGACCGCATGCGCCAACCGCAACACAAAATCGGGGGTAATAGGGGGTTGCCCCACCGTTCCACGAATGCCGTCGGTGCCAAAGTATTTACGTGTCATGTCTGTTTATTCTTCGTGAATTGATGAAATATTGTCGCAAACAAATGCGCCTGTTCGCTCATAGCGCACCGTGAATTAGCCAACACACAGTCGAGCCGCTTGCCACACGTTCAACGCCTGAACCGTTTGCGCCACATCATGCACCCGAACGATACGTGCCCCTCGCTCGACCGCCAGCAAAGCAGCTGCCACACTGGGCACCAAACGCTCCCCCACTTCGCAGCCCGTCACCGCACCCAGCGACGATTTTCGAGACCAGCCGACCAACAATGGGTATCCCAGCGCCATCAGCTCAGTCTGAGCCGACAACAGCTCAAAGTTTTGAGCCACCGTTTTACCGAACCCAACCCCTGGATCCAGCGCGATGCGCGTGGCTGCCACGCCTTGTGACTGCAGATTGCGGGCACAGTCACTTAAAAATTGAGAGACAGCGCCAATCACCGAGCCGTTCATGGGCAAGGTTTGCATGGTCTGAGGCTCGCCATGCATGTGCATCACGCAGACACCACAACTGGGGTGCGCCGCAACAACAGCGGCAGCCCCAGGCTGACGCAAGGCCCAAATGTCGTTCACGATGTCCGCACCCGCATCCAATACGGCCTGCATCACCTGAGGTTTGTAGGTATCGACGGACACAGGCACGTTCAAGCGGACCGCTTCACGCACCACGGGCAAGACGCGAGCCAGCTCGTCTTCCAGCGAGACAGGTTGAGCACCGGGTCGCGTGGACTCACCACCAATGTCCAACATGTGGGCGCCATCTTTGAGCAACTGCTCGCAATGCGCCAACGGTGCATAACGCCCACCATCGGAAAAAGAATCCGGCGTGACGTTGACGATGCCCATGACTTGGGGCTGGGTCAGGTCAATGCGAAAACGTGAGGTTTGCCAAAACATAGAAAAGTCCATGAAAAACGGGGCTTTCGCCCCGTCATTGTGTGTGTCAGTGTTTGCCTAATTAGCAGCTCAAGCAGCCGAAGGAGACGGTTCTGTCTGCACAGCCGGTGTGCCGCCGCTGCCATCACCCGAAGGTGGCTTGCTGCGGGGTGCCCAATCTTTGGGTGGACGTGGCTCGCGGCCCGCCATGATGTCGTCCAACTGCTCAGTGTCAATGGTTTCCCACTCCAACAAAGCTTTGGCCATGGCGTGCATCTTGTCGGCATTTTCTTCGATCAAGCGACGCGCCAAGGTGTACTGCGTGTCAATGATGCTGCGTACTTCCATGTCCACCTTTTGCATGGTGGCTTCCGACATATTGGTGGTTTTGGTCACAGAGCGTCCCAAAAACACTTCGCCTTCGTTTTCAGCATAGACCATGGGGCCTAAAGCTTGGGTCATACCGTAGCGCATCACCATGTCACGAGCGATGGAGGTCGCACGTTCGAAGTCATTGCTAGCACCGGTAGTCATTTGGTTCATGAACACTTCTTCGGCAATACGACCACCAAACAACATGCTGATTTGGTTCAACATGAATTCTTTGTCGTAGCTGTAGCGGTCTTGTGCAGGCAAGCTCATGGTCACGCCTAAGGCACGGCCACGCGGGATGATCGTCACTTTGTGGACGGGGTCGCACTTGGGCAACAGCTTGCCAATCAAAGCGTGACCCGACTCGTGATAAGCCGTATTGCGACGCTCTTCTTCGGGCATGACCATGCTCTTGCGCTCAGGGCCCATCAAGATTTTGTCTTTGGCTTTTTCGAAGTCGACCATCTCCACCACGCGCGCATTGCGGCGTGCGGCCATCAAAGCAGCTTCGTTGCACAAGTTGGCCAAATCAGCACCGCTCATGCCGGGTGTGCCACGGGCGATGATGCTGGCATTCACGTCTTGGCCAATTGGCACTTTGCGCATGTGCACGTTCAAGATTTGTTCGCGACCGCGGATGTCTGGCAAAGTCACGTAGACCTGACGGTCAAAGCGGCCGGGGCGCAACAAAGCGGCATCCAAAATGTCAGGGCGGTTGGTCGCAGCGACCACAATCACACCGAGGTTGGTCTCAAAACCGTCCATCTCAACCAACATTTGGTTCAGTGTTTGTTCACGTTCGTCGTTGCCACCGCCTAAGCCTGCACCACGTTGACGACCCACTGCATCGATTTCATCAATGAAGATGATGCAAGGTGCATTTTTCTTGGCGTTTTCAAACATGTCGCGAACACGGGCTGCGCCCACACCCACAAACATTTCGACGAAGTCAGAACCTGAAATGCTAAAGAACGGCACTTTGGCTTCGCCAGCGATGCCCTTGGCCAACAAGGTTTTACCTGTGCCGGGAGGGCCGACCAACAACAAACCACGTGGAATACGGCCACCCAGTTTTTGGAATTTTTGAGGGTCTTTCAAGAAATCAACCACTTCTTTGACTTCTTCTTTGGCCTCATCGCAACCCGCCACATCGGCAAACGTCACGGTGTTGTTGTTCTCGTCGAGCATGCGCGCTTTGCTTTTGCCAAAGCTAAACGCCCCACCTTTACCGCCGCCTTGCATTTGACGCATGAAGTACACCCACACACCAATCAAGAGCAGCATGGGGCCCCAGCTGACCAACAAGGTCATCAAGAGTGAGCCTTCTTCGCGGGGCTTGACGTCAAACTTCACGCCGTTGGCGATCAAATCACCGACCAAGCCGCGATCTAAGTAGGTGGCAGTGGTGCGCAGTTTGCGCTCGTCGTTGGTCACGGCCACGATTTCTGTGCCGCCCGCACCCTCTTGGATGGTGGCAGTTTTGATGCGCTTGGCACGAACTTCTTCTAAGAAGTCCGAGTAGCCCACATAGCCATTGCCTGCGCCAGGACGTGTTTCAAATTGCTTGAACACGGTGAACAGCACCAAGGCGATCACCAACCAAACTGCGACTTTTGAGAACCATTGATTGTTCAATGTGGGCTCCGAAATAAAAAGAGATACAAGACGTATCAGTTGGGCTAGATTTTAGGCTTTTCAAGCGCTGATAAATATTTACCTGCACGATTCAGCCCTGCAAGGCTCAAGGATTAGCAAGATTGCGGTGCTTGAGGCCCATACCAATCAAAAAGGTTTCACTCGACTTGTCACGGCTGGACTTGGGCTTGAACGGCTTGACCACTTTGAACGTGTCTTTGAAAAGCTGGGTCAATTGGCTGTAACCACTGCCGTGAAAAAGCTTCACCACCAAGGCGCCGTCGTCTTTGAGATGTTTTTGAGCAAATTCAACCGCCAACTCCACCAGATGGGCAATGCGCATGGCATCTGACGATTCAATGCCAGACAAATTGGGCGCCATGTCTGAGACCACCACGTCAACAATGCGACCCTTTAACGCGGCCTCAAGCTGCGCCAAGACCTCAGCCTCTCGGAAATCGCCCTGCAAATAGGTGACATCTTCAATGGGCTCCATGTGCAGGATGTCCAAACCAATGATGGTGCCATTGAGCGTGCCGGCAGCAGCCCCATCAGGGGACATGCGGCGACGCAAGTATTGACTCCAAGCACCAGGGGCGCATCCCAAATCGACCACCACGTTGCCGGGCTTGATCAGACTCAGTTGCTCGTCAATTTCTTTGAGCTTGTATGCAGCACGGGCACGAAAACCCTCCTTCTGCGCCAATTTGACATAAGGGTCGTTCACATGGTCGTTTAACCACGACTTGTTGACCTTTTTGCTTTTAGTTTTAGCTTTCAATTCATACCCTTAAGCGAGCGGGGATAATACCCCCATGTCTGCAATACAACTCACACCTGCTCAACGCAAAATTCACCGTGCCGAAGCGCACCATCTCGACCCCGTCGTGATGATCGGCAACGATGGTTTAACGCCCGCTGTTATCAAAGAAGCCGAGATGGCACTCAATGCCCACGGCCTCATCAAAATTCGCGTGCTCGGCGATGACCGCCCTGCCCGCGAAGCCATGTTCCTCGCTTTGGCAGACCAACTGAATGCTGCGCCAATTCAACACATCGGCAAGCTTTTTGTCTTGTGGCGCCCCAAATCAGACAAAGTTCGCGACGACGCCGACGAAGATCGCATGGCAGGCCCGCGCGACGTGAAAGTACTGAAGTACAGCAAGCGCGGCGGACAACGCCCCGAAGTCAAAACACTGCGCGTTCTGGGCAACCAACGCTTGACCTCTGGCGGCCAAGTGAAGCGTGCGAAACCTAAGAAAATATCTGTCAAAAAACGCACCTTGGGTTAACCCACTTTTGCGATCTTGACCTGCAGGGGCATCCACACGGATGCCCTCTTTTTTATGTGACTATGATTTGTGCTTTAGTCGCACTCAACTGCCACAAAGCCTTCGCCGCACACGCGCATTGCGCCAAATAAAACGCAGTGCCCAAGTTGTGCCACAGCATCAGGTTTTCTCGCGCGACGATGTGTGGCGCCACGGCTAACTCAAGCAGCAACGCCAACAAAATGCCACCTACAACCCAAACTGAAGGCGTGTAAGGTTCGTCTCTCGCGTCACGTCTGGCCGCTAAAAGCAACACCAGACCACACGCCACAGACAGCCAACTTTGCGCGGTGAAAAGCTTGGCGGCCATGCGTCCCGCGATGGTGGGTGTTTCCAAATGCACAAACAGGAGCGGCACCACAAGGAAGCCGATCACCATCAAACTGCCCCACCACAGCGCTGCGAAAAAGACTTGCAAGCGCGCCACGGTGTGCAATCAGATATACGAAACCGTGACGATCTCGTAGTGCTTGACACCACCTGGCGCCTGCACTTCAGCCACATCACCCTCTTCTTTGCCAATCAAAGCTCGCGCAATGGGACTGCTGATGTTGACCAAGCCGAGTTTCAAATCGGCCTCGTCTTCACCCACGATTTGATATGTCACCTTGTCACCGGAATCTTCATCTTCCAGCGACACGGTCGCACCAAACACCACACGTCCGCCCGCATCCAGTTCGGAGGGATCAATGATCTGAGCCACCGACAGCTTGCCTTCGATTTCTTGAATGCGGCCTTCGATGAAGCCTTGGCGGTCTTTGGCTGCATCGTATTCAGCGTTTTCGCTCAAGTCACCTTGCGCACGCGCCTCGGCGATGGCATTGATCACCGCGGGACGCTCAACCGTTTTGAGTTTGTGCAACTCGTCTTTGAGCTTCTCTGAACCGCGTTTGGTAATAGGAATAGTGGCCATGGTCTTTTTCTAATCTGGCAGATTAAGCCGTCAATTGAGCGTGCATTTCCTGCACAGAAATGACATCCAGCTGGTCCATGTACTTCATCCCCTCAACGGCCGCTTCCGCGCCGGCTATTGTTGTGAAGGTCGTCACACGGTTGAGCAATGCCGAGGTACGAATGTGACGTGAATCGGCAATCGCATTGCGACGCTCTTCCACCGTGTTGATGACCAACACCACTTCGTTGTTTTTGATCATGTCCACAATGTGTGGGCGACCTTCGGTGACCTTGTTAACCGTAACGCAAGCCACACCAGCCGCATTGATCGCGCTGGCTGTGCCTTTGGTCGCAATCAAAGCAAAGCCTTGCGCCACCAACTGGCGAGCCACTTCAATAGCACGCGGCTTGTCGTTGTTCTTCACGGAGATAAAGACCTTGCCTGATGGTGTGCCGTCAGCCTTGGTCGCACGCGGCAGCTTGGTACCGGCGCCCATTTGGCTCTTCACAAAAGCTTCGCCAAACGTCTTGCCCACGCCCATGACTTCGCCGGTGGACTTCATCTCGGGGCCGAGGATGGTATCCACACCGGGGAACTTCACAAACGGGAACACCGCTTCTTTCACGCTGAAATAAGGGGGCGTGACTTCTTTCGTGATGCCTTGCGATGCCAAGGTCTGGCCCGCCATGCAGCGCGCCGCCACCTTGGCCAACTGGATGCCCGTGGCTTTGGAAACGTAAGGGACAGTGCGCGAAGCGCGTGGGTTCACTTCCAACACATAGATGACGTCTTTGCCATCGATGTTCTGGATCGCGAACTGCACGTTCATCAAGCCCACCACGTTCAAAGCACCCGCCATCGCAGCCGATTGGCGCTTGAGTTCAGTCACAGTGGCTTCAGACAACGAGTATGGCGGCAGCGAACAAGCCGAATCACCGCTGTGCACACCCGCTTGTTCGATGTGTTCCATCACGCCACCGATGAAGGTCTTACCTTCAGGGTCGCGCAAGCAGTCCACATCGCACTCGATCGCATCGTTCAGGAATCGGTCCAGCAGCACGGGCGAGTCGTGCGACACCTTGACCGCTTCGCGCATGTAGCGCTCCAGGTCGCGTTGCTCGTGCACGATTTCCATGGCGCGGCCACCCAGCACATAGCTGGGGCGCACCACCAGAGGGTAGCCCAGGGCAGCGGCTTTTTCCAACGCTTCTGGCTCGGTGCGGGCTGTGGCGTTGGGGGGCTGACGCAGGCCGAGGTCTTGCAGCAATTTCTGGAAACGCTCGCGGTCTTCGGCCGCGTCGATCATGTCAGGGCTGGTGCCGATGATGGGCACGCCAGCGGCTTCCAAATCAAGCGCCAACTTCAAAGGCGTTTGACCACCGTATTGAACGATCACGCCCGTTGGCTTTTCCTTGTCGACGATTTCGAGCACGTCTTCCAAAGTGACCGGCTCAAAATACAAGCGGTCCGAGGTGTCGTAATCGGTCGACACGGTCTCGGGGTTGCAGTTGACCATGATGGTTTCGTAACCGTCTTCGCGCATGGCCAGGGCGGCGTGCACGCAGCAGTAATCGAACTCAATACCTTGACCAATGCGATTCGGGCCGCCACCCAAGACCATGATTTTCTTGTTGGTGGTGGGTTCGGCTTCGCATTCAGCGGCGCCCACACCGAAGGTATCGCCATGTCCTTCATAGCACGAGTACATGTAAGCGGTGTCGGTCGAGAACTCAGCCGCACAGGTGTCCACGCGTTTGTAAACAGGGCGAATGTTCAAAGCATGGCGGCGCGCGCGCACCACATGCTCGGTGGTCTTGAGCAACTTGGCCAAGCGGCGATCGGAGAAGCCTTTCTTCTTGAGCGCACGCAGCTCGTCGGCAGTGATCGCCTCCAGCGTTGTGGTTTCAAGTTCCAGCTCAATCTTGACGATTTCTTCGATCTGAACAAGGAACCAAGGGTCAATTTTGGTCAAGGCAAACACCTCGTCCACGCTCAGACCCATGGCGAAAGCATCGCCCACGTACCAGATGCGCTCAGGACCGGGCTCACCCAGTTCTTTTTCGAGCACTTCGCGGTCTTGGGTTTTCTCGTTCATGCCGTCCACACCGACTTCCAGACCGCGCAGGGCTTTCTGGAACGACTCCTGGAAGGTGCGGCCCATGGCCATCACCTCGCCCACCGACTTCATCTGGGTGGTCAGGCGGCTGTCGGCTGTCGGGAATTTTTCGAACGCAAAACGTGGGATCTTGGTGACCACGTAGTCGATCGAAGGCTCGAACGACGCGGGGGTGGCACCGCCCGTGATTTCGTTGCGCAGCTCGTCGAGCGTGTAGCCCACAGCCAGCTTGGCCGCGACCTTGGCAATCGGGAAACCCGTGGCTTTGGAGGCCAATGCCGACGAACGCGACACACGTGGGTTCATCTCGATGACGACCATGCGGCCGTCTTTGGGGTTGATGGAGAACTGAACGTTCGAGCCGCCCGTGTCCACACCGATCTCGCGCAGCACCGCCAGGGAGGCATTGCGCAAGATCTGATATTCCTTGTCCGTCAGGGTTTGCGCAGGCGCCACGGTGATCGAGTCGCCGGTGTGCACGCCCATGGGGTCCAAGTTTTCGATCGAGCAGATGATGATGCAGTTGTCCGCTTTGTCGCGCACCACTTCCATCTCGTACTCTTTCCAGCCGAGCAAAGATTCTTCAATCAACAGCTCGGTGGTAGGCGAAGCCTCCAGACCGCGTTTGCAAATGACTTCAAACTCTTCGGGGTTGTAGGCGATGCCACCACCCGTGCCACCCAGCGTGAAGCTGGGGCGGATGACTGTGGGGAAGCCCAATGTCTTTTGCACATCCCACGCCTCTTCCATGCTGTGGGCAATACCGGAGCGCGCAGAACCCAGACCAATTTTGGTCATGGCGTCTTTGAACTTCAGGCGGTCTTCAGCTTTGTCGATGGCCTCGGGTGTCGCGCCAATCAGCTCGACCTTGTACTTTTCGAGCACGCCGTTGTGCCACAGATCCAAGGCGCAGTTCAGCGCCGTCTGGCCGCCCATGGTGGGCAAAATGGCATCGGGGCGCTCTTTGGCAATGATCTTCTCGACGGTTTGCCAGGTGATGGGCTCAATGTAGGTCACGTCGGCCGTGGCAGGGTCGGTCATGATCGTGGCGGGGTTGCTGTTGATCAGAATGACCTTGTAGCCCTCTTCACGCAAAGCTTTACAAGCCTGCACGCCAGAGTAATCGAACTCACACGCCTGACCAATGATGATCGGGCCTGCGCCAATGATGAGAATGCTTTTTAAGTCGGTGCGCTTTGGCATGTTATTTCGCCTCCATCAGGTGGATGAAGCGGTCAAAGAGGTAAGCAATATCGTGGGGGCCTGGAGAAGCTTCAGGGTGACCTTGGAAGCAAAACGCAGGCTTGTCTGTGCGGGCTAAGCCCTGCAAGGTGCCGTCAAACAGCGACACATGGGTGGCGCGCAAATTGGCAGGCAAGGTCTTTTCGTCAACTGCAAAACCGTGGTTTTGGCTGGTGATGGACACACGGCCTGTGTCGAGTTCTTTCACCGGATGGTTGGCACCGTGGTGGCCGAACTTCATCTTGAACGTCTTCGCACCACTGGCCAAGGCCATGATTTGGTGCCCCAAGCAGATGCCAAATGTGGGAATGCCCGTTTCGATCAACGCTGCGGCTGCGGCAATCGCGTAATCACAAGGCTGCGGGTCCCCTGGGCCGTTGGACAAGAAAATGCCGTCGGGGTTGTGTTTGAGCACATCGGCAGCCGATGTTTTGGCAGGCACCACCGTCACTTGGCAGCCGCGCTCAGCCAACATACGCAAGATGTTTTTCTTGACGCCAAAGTCGTAGGCGACCACGTGAAATTTAGGTGCGGCCAACGTGCCGTAGCCTTGCCCCAACACCCACTCTGTTTCGGTCCAGTCGTAAGACTCAGACACCGTCACTTTTTGAGCCAAGTCGAGGCCCGACATCGAAGGCGCAGCTTGTGCAGCGGCCACCGCTTGATCAATCAGCGCTTGGGTCACTTGTTCACCTTGAGCCAAGCCCAAGATGGCGCCGTTTTGAGCGCCTTTGGTGCGCAGCAAACGCGTGAGTTGACGGGTGTCAATGTTGGCAATCGCCACCGTGCCTGCATCGACCAAATAGGCCGACAAGGTTTGGTGTGAGCGGAAGTTGCTTGCGACCAAAGGCAAGTCTTTGATGATCAAGCCAGCAGCATGGACTTTGTCAGCTTCGATGTCTTCCACGTTGACGCCGTAGTTACCGATGTGCGGGTACGTCAAAGTGACGATCTGCTGGCAGTAGCTGGGGTCAGTGAGGATTTCCTGATAGCCGGTGAGTGAGGTGTTGAACACCACTTCGCCGACGGTGGAGCCAGAGGCTCCGATCGAGTTGCCGATAAAGACCGTGCCGTCTGCGAGCGCCAGAATGGCGGGCGGGAAGGTTCCCTGAAGAGACAAAAGCACTGGGTTCTCCGGAATAGTTCGGGTACGCCTCAGCGCTCACAAGAGAATGTCTTCTCTTTGGCTGCTTTGTTCGAGGAATTTGCCTAGTTTTGGCTGGGGCGTACAGGTTGATGCGGGAAAGCCTCTTATTATATCCGAGGCACTGGTTTTCCCCAGTGTTTGCCCGACTTAATCCACCAAATGACAGGTCGCGCTGGCGTGCAAGCAAATGGCGGCAGCGGCGGCCACATTCAGCGACTCCTCCCCGCCAGGCTGCGCAATTCGCACCGCCAATTCAGCGCGCTGCGCCAACTCAGGCGACACGCCTTGCCCTTCATGCCCCATCAGCCATGCACAAGGCATGGGCAATTGGGCTTGCGCCAACAAGGTGTGCAAAAAGGGCCCTTGGTGCGAGCTGGTTGCCACCCACGGAATATCCAAAGCCTGCAACGCGTCTGGCGATAAGCCTTCGACCAAGTGCAACCCAAAATGCGCCCCCATCCCTGCGCGCAACACTTTGGGCGACCACAACGCGGCCGTCCCCTTGATCGCCAAAATTTGGGTAAACCCAAACGCTGAGGCACTGCGCAAAATGGAACCCACATTGCCCGCATCTTGCACACGGTCCAACACCACGGTGGCCACTTTGGGCTGCACCACTTGCGTGCTGGGCGTGGTCAGAATAAAGCCCATGCGCGCGGGTGACTCGAGGCTGCTGATTTCTGCAAACAAGGCATCTGGCAATACGGTGTTGCGCTCGGCAGCCCGCGTCCACTCTAAAGGGGCGGTAGCCCATTGAGACTCGGCAAACACCGCATGGTCGGGTTTGACGCCACGCGTCAACGCTGCGCGACACAAATGATCGCCCTCTAGCCACACACGTCCGAGCTTGCGGTACGCGGAGCTGTCTTGCGACAAACGGCGCAACTCTTTCACCAAGGGGTTGTCGCGTGAGGTAATCAAATTCATGTCAAAACTTTGGTGACGGGCGAAAACGTGGTCCGATGCCAAGGCGTCGCACCGTGGGTTTGCAACGCCAATAAGTGTGCCGCCGTGCCATAGCCTTTGTGGCTGTCAAAGCCGTAAAGCGGGTACTCGGCATGCAACTGCATGCACCAGCGGTCACGGTGCACTTTAGCCAAAATAGAAGCCGCAGAAATGGCAGGCACTTTGCTGTCGCCCTTGACAATTGCCTCTGCCAAAACATCCAACACGGGCAGACGATTGCCATCCACCAACACTTTGTGCGGCTTCAAACGCAACCCCTCCACCGCGCGGCGCATGGCCAGCATCGTGGCCTGCAAAATATTCAGGGTGTCGATTTCTTCCACGGAAGCTTCGGCGATGCAACAGCACAAAGCCTTGGCACGAATTTCGTCGTACAAACGCTCACGCTTCAATGGGGTCAGTTTTTTGGAGTCTGCCAAGCCGTAAATCGGATTTTGATCATCCAGAATGACCGCGGCGGCCACCACAGGGCCTGCCAACGGACCACGTCCAGCCTCATCGACGCCAGCCACTAAACCAGGGGCGTCCCAAATCAGCGGCGCCTGTTCAGCGCGCAAGAACTTTTTCGATCGCATGTGCCGCCAGTGCGGGGGTGTCGCGACGCAGGCTGTCATGGAGCACTGCAAAGCGTTGTTGAACATGGGCCATGGCGGCGGGGTGATCGAGCCACTGCAACACCTCTTGCGCCATGGCATCGGGGGTGGCTGCGTCTTGTAGCAATTCAGGCACGACGAAATCTTGACTCAAGATATTGGGCAAACCCACCCAAGGCTGTAACTTCTTACGCTGCATGATTTGCCAACTGAGCCAGTTCATGTTGTACGCAATCACCATGGGACGCTTGAAAAGCGCCGCCTCCAGCGTGGCCGTGCCGCTGGCGATCAAAGTCACGTCACACGCCGCCAACGCCGCGTGAGACTGGCCGTTGAGCAGCATGAGATGCGGCACAGGTCCCACCTCTTTCAAAATGGCATCGATACGCGCGCGCAACGCGGGCATTGCGGGCAACACAAAGTGCAAGCCCGGCTGACGTTGGGCCATGCGTTGCGCAGCTTGCAAAAAGCGACGCGCCAAATACTCAATTTCAGAACTGCGGCTGCCTGGCAATAAGGCCACCACTGTTGCATCTTGAGGAAGCCCTAGTGCGGTTCGAGCCGCCGCACGATCAACTTGATCGGAAATGGTTTGAGCCAAGGGATGGCCAACATACGTTGCAGCAATGCTGTGCTGGGCCAATAAGGCTTCTTCGAACGGAAAAATGCACAACACATGATCAACGCTTTGACGGATTTTTTCCACCCGATCTGCGCGCCACGCCCAGATCGAGGGGCACACAAAGTGCACGGCAGGAATGCCTGCGCCCTTAAGGTCACGTTCTAAGTCGAGATTGAAGTCTGGGGCATCCACACCGATGAACGCACTCGGTGGATTGGCCAACAAACGGTCACGTAACTGGCGACGAATGCCAACGATTTCACGGTAATGTCGCAGGACTTCAACATAGCCGCGCACCGCTAACTTCTCGTAAGGCCACCAAGCTTCAAAACCGTGGGCCTCCATGCGGGGACCACCGATGCCCGCGCTTCGCATGTCAGGCCATTTTTGGCGCATGCCCCCCAGCAGCAAACCCGCCAGCAAATCACCCGAAGCCTCGCCTGCGACCAGCGAGAAAGACAAAGCCCCAGACATGCGTTTTAGCGAATGATGCCGCGCTGCGGCGAGGTGTGATCTAAGAAATCCAGCATCATGGCCACATCGGCTGCGGCTTCTGGTTTCTCTTGGGCCAACACAGCAATGCGCTCTTTGGCTTTGTCGAGCGTCAAATCATCGCGGTACAAGGCTTTGTGCATGGCTTTCACCGCGCTGATGCGCTCGGCAGAAAAGCCACGGCGGCGCAAACCTTCAAAATTCATCGAGCGTGGCTCAGCAGGCTGACCTTGACACATGACAAAAGGCGGCACGTCCGCAAACAGCAGCGAATGCATGGCCGAGAAACTGTGTGCGCCGATGCGCACAAATTGGTGCACCACGGTAAAGCCGCCCAAAATCACCCAGTCGCCCACATGCACATGGCCCGCCAACTGCGCGCTGTTGGCGAATATGGTGTGGTTGCCCACCACGCAGTCGTGCGCCAAATGAACGTAAGCCATGATCCAGTTGTCATTGCCAACTTTCGTCACACCCGCATCACCGGGCGAACCGATGTTGAAGGTGCAGAACTCACGGATGGTGTTGCGGTCGCCAATGATCAGCTCACAAGGCTCGCCCGCGTACTTTTTGTCTTGCGGGATAGCGCCCAACGAGTTGAACTGAAAAATGCGGTTGTCTTGACCAATCGTGGTGTGGCCTTCGATCACACAGTGCGGGCCAACCGTTGTGCCAGCGCCAATACGCACATGCGGGCCAATGATGGTGTAAGGCCCCACCTGCACCGAGCTGTCGAGTTCGGCTTTTGGGTCAACCAATGCGGTCGCGTGGATGTTGCTCATCGTTGATGTATGGGCTAGTCGGATTAGGCAATCGCACGCATGGTGCACATCAATTCAGCTTCGGTGGCGATCACATCACCCACTTTGGCGCGTGCTTTGAATTTGAAGATGCCTGCCTTCATGCGATCCAACTCGACTTCCAAAGTCAACTGATCGCCAGGTTCGACGGGGCGCTTGAACCGTGCACCGTCAATGCCAGCGAAGTAATACACAGTTTTGTCATCGGGGGCTGCACCCAAGGTGTCAAATGCCAACAAAGCAGCGGCTTGTGCCAAGGCTTCCAAAATCAACACACCGGGCATGACGGGGTGATGCGGGAAATGGCCGCTGAAAAATGGCTCGTTCATGGTCACGTTTTTGAGCGCCTTGATGCTTTTGCCTTTTTCCAATTCCAACACACGGTCGACCAACAAAAAAGGGTAACGGTGAGGCAATTGCTTCAAGATTTGATGGATGTCCATGCTCATTTTTTCTGACTTTCTAAAGCTGATTCAAGAGATTTGATGCGGTCGCGCAAACGGTGCAACTGACGCAAGGTCGCGGCATTTTTCTCCCATGACGCATTGTCGTCGATGGGAAACACACCACTGTATTGGCCGGGCTGACGAATCGAACGCATGACCACCGAGGCCGCAGAAATGTGCACTCCGTCGGCCAATTGCAAATGGCCGAGTACGACGGCCCCACCACCCACGGTGCAATTGGCACCAATGCGCGCGCTGCCAGCCACACCAGCACACCCAGCCATCGCCGTGTTGGCACCCACATGCACGTTGTGACCGATTTGCACCAAGTTGTCGAGTTTGACGCCGTTTTCCAACACCGTGTCGTCCAAGGCACCTCGATCAATACAGGTATTAGCGCCAATTTCTACATCGTCACCAATGCGAACGGCACCCAGTTGTTCAATTTTTTCCCAGCGGCCTTCAAACATGGCGAAACCAAAACCATCGGCACCAATCACCACACCTGCATGGATGATGCAACGTTGCCCAATGTGGCAATTTTCGCCCACAGTGATGCCCGATTTCAACCACGTGTCAGCACCAATGCTGGCTCCCCGCTCCACCACGCACAAAGGGCCAATGCGTGCCGTTGCATGCACAGTAGCACTGGGATGAATAACGGCACTGGGGTGCACCAAAGGCGCATCGTCTTTGGGCAAATGCTGACGCCAGAGTTGCGTCAACCGTGCGAAGTAGTGGTACGGGTTGTCGGCCACGATGCAAGCACCGCGCGCTAACGCCACCGCCTCCATCGCTGGAGACACCACGACGCAACCCGCCTTAGAAGTGACGAGTTGTGCTTGGTATTGGGGGTTGCTGAGAAAACTGAAAGCGTAAGGCTGCGCCGTGTCTAACGGGCTGAGCTTTTCAATCAGGTGTTCGGGGTTGCCATGTAAGCGCCCCCCGAGACGTTCAACAATTTGGCCGAGACTCAGTGCCACGGCGACTTATTTAGCAGCGTTGATGACCTTGAGCACTTTGTCGGTGATGTCGTGCTTGGGGTTGATGTAAACGGCCTCTTGCAAAACGAGGTCGAATTTCTCAGTTTCAGCCACTTGCTTGATGACGCGATTGGCACGCTCAAGCACTTGTTGGAACTCTTCGTTCTTGCGTGCATTCAACTCTTCTTGGAACTCGCGACGCTTGCGCTGCAGCTCGCGGTCTTGTTCGCCCAATTGTTTTTGGCGAGACAAGCGCTGCGACTCAGACAAAGTGGGCGCTTCACGTTCGAATTTTTCAGCAGACGACTTCAGGTTGTTACCGAACTCGATGAGGTCTTTGTCGCGCTTGGAGAACTCTTGCTCCAGCTTGGCTTGTGCTTGCTTGGCCGTATTGGCCTCTTTGAAGATTCTGTCCGTATTGATAAACCCAATGCGAATTTCTTCAGCTTGAACGCTGAATGCGGCCAAGCCCAAGGCGAAGGTCAAAGAAAGGTGGCGAAAAAACGTGTTCATCAGAAAGATGTCCCGATCTGGAATTGCAATCTTTGGATTCTATCGCCTGTAAAGGAACGTGCGGGACGTGCCCAGGCAAAACGCAAAGGCCCCATCGGTGAGACCCAACTCAGGCCAACGCCATACGAGCTGCGCAACTCGCTTAACTGAATTTTGTCGTATTCGCCAAACACGTTACCCATGTCATAGAAACCGTACAAACGCAAGCTTCGGTCATTGCCAGCGCCTGGGAATGGCAACAAAAACTCACTGTTCAACGTGACCTTTTTAGCGCCACCGCTCACGATACCTGATGGGTCACGGTGACCTAAGGTTCCTTGCTCAAAACCACGCACCGAACCCAAACCGCCCGAGTAGTAGTTCTTAAACACCGGGAAGGGTTGACCTTGCAGGCCTTTTCCTAAGCCAAAATCGGCGTTGAAGGCAAAGGTGTATTGCTTGCTCAATGGGAAGTATTGCTGGTACTGCGCACCTAGCTTGGCATAACGGGTGTCGCCCGCCAAACCTGTTTCGCTGTTGAGGCGGATGAACTTACCGTTCGTTGGGTTCAAATAACTGTCGCGACTGTCGCGCGCCCATCCCACCGTCAAAGGCACAGTGTGGGTGGTGTACCCAAACTGGTAGGCATATTTCAAATACGAGTCAGGCAAGTTCGTGCCCGGCACAATTTGTGTTTGCTCCAGAGAAGCCCCCACAAAAATGCGATCTAACTCGCTGAATGGCACACCGAAACGAATACCCGTACCTGACGTGACCAAACGATAGTCACCGCCCTGCTCCACGTATGGACGGCTTGAACGGTGGTAGTACTCAAAGGTCCGCGACACCCCATCTTCGGTGAAATACGGATCGGTCGTGTTGATCACGTAGTACTGGTTGAACTTGCTGGTGCTGACTTGCAGCCCCAAGTTCTGGCCGCTGCCAAACACGTTGTCTTGCTGAATACCAAAAGAGAACGTGACTTTTTCAGCACTGGAAAAACCAGCGCCCAAGGTCAACATGCCCGTGGGTTTTTCAACCACGTTCACATTCAAATCCACCTGATCTTGAGAAGCCGCCACTTCTTGGGTGTCCACTTCCACATCTTTGAAATAACCTAGACGGTTGACACGGTCACGCGACAAACGAATGCGCTCGCCGTCGTACCACGATGACTCCATTTGACGGAACTCGCGACGCACGATCTGGTCACGCGTGCGGTTATTACCCACAATGTTGATGCGACGCACATAGGCACGGCGTGACGGGTCCGCAACCAGTACCAGCTTCACGCGGTTGGTGCTGCGATCGATGTCGGGTCGCACTTCGGTACGTGCAAAAGCAAAGCCAAAATTGCCGAAATACTCGTTGAATGCTTTGGTGGTTTTGGCGACATCGTCAGCGTTGTATGGCTTGCCGGGCTTGATTTCAATCAAAGACTTGAACTCGTCGTCTTTGCCCAAGTAGTAGCCATCCAAAGCCACCTCAGAAACCACGAAGCGGTCGCCCTCGGTCACGTTGATGGTGATGGAAATGTCTTGTTTGTTCGGCGAAATAGCGACTTGCGTCGAGTCCACGCGGAACTCCAAATAGCCGCGCGACAAATACCAAGCGCGCAAAGTCTCAAGGTCTGCATTGAGCTTGGTACGTGAATAACGGTCGGACTTGGTGTACCAGCTGAGCCAGTTGCCTGTGCCTTGGTCGAACTGATCCAACAATTTGGATTCACCAAAAGCTTGCGCACCCACGATGCGCATTTCTTTGATTTTGGCCAAATCACCCTCGACCACAGTGAACGACAAGTTCACACGGTTGCGATCAACTGGGGTGATGGTGGTGATGATTTCAGCGCCGTACAAACTGCGGTTCACATACTGACGCTTGAGTTCTTGCTCGGCACGGTCAGCCAAGGCTTTGTCAAATGGACGGCCCTCAGCCAGTCCGATATCACGCAAAGCTTTGCGCAAAACGTCTTTGTCAAACTCTTTGGTGCCAATGAATTCAACAGCCGCAATGTTGGGACGCTCTTCAACGATCAGCACCAATTCATCGCCATTGACTTCAATGCGCACGTCTTTGAACAAGCCCAAAGCAAACAAACTGCGAATGGCTGCTGCGCCCTTTTCATCGGTGTAATCGTCACCAACACGGAACGGAATGGACGCAAAGACGGTACCTGGTTCAATGCGCTGCAAGCCTTCGACACGGATGTCACGGACCTTGAAAGGATCAACCGCCCACGCATTGAAGGCCAATGCAGACCCCAATACAAGTGCTGCAGCACATGACAAAGGGGAGCGACGGAATCGAGGAAGTGGATGGGTCATGAACTGAAAACTCAAGGGCCTTGGCGTTGTTGTGTAGGGGGACTTAACTCAGCCAGCCTAAGCGAACTACGTCGTTAAAAAGAGAAAAAACCATCAGTGCCATGAGCACTGCCATGCCTGCACTTTGCAGGATTTCCAGCCATCGTGGCGAGGGGGGATGCCCCGTGAAAGCCTCATAAAGATAATACAACAGGTGCCCACCATCCAAGACTGGCAACGGCAAGAGATTGAACACACCTAGGCTCACACTGAGCAAGGCCAAATACGCCAAGTAAGGCCCTAAACCCACGCTGGCTGAACGGCCCGCATAGTCGGCCATGCTCAATGGACCGCTGAGGTTATCCAAAGATGCTCGGCCCGTGATCAAACGCCCCATCATGTCGAGCGTCAGGCGCGAGACTTCCCACGTTCGCTGCGCAGCACGAACCAGACCATCAAGCAAACCATATTGAACCCAAATTTTTTGTGGTGCTTCGCCAACTTGAGCGCCAATGCGCCCAATAAATTCAGCGCCGTCGGCCACGCGATCAGGCGTCACTGCGATGTGTAACCCCCCCTGCCCCGCACGTTGGACCTCCCACAGTTGCTCAGCAATCGGGTTTTGTGCGCGACCGCTGGCACGGACCGTGGCGCGCAACGCTGCTGCGTCGTCGATCACGCGGGCATCGATGCGCACAACCTCGTCGCCGCGCTGCAAACCGGCTTGCCTCGCCGCGCTGTTGGGTTGCAAGTCGCCTAAAACCGCACGACTCCAGGCCCCGACCAAACCCAAATCTTGCAAAGCTGTGGTGGCGCTGTTCGCCCCTTCGTCAACGGCTTTCGCCGTCACGGACACCATGTGCGAAGTGTGGCGGCCTATGGGCTGCACTTCCAGCACAAAGTCAGACATCGCGAGATCTTGCTGCATCAGCCACCAACGCAATTGCTCCATGGAAACCACATCTTGCATAGACGCGCCATCCAAGCCAACGCGTGACACCAAATCACCACTTTTCAAACCTGCCAAATCTGCAGGCGAACCCGCGATGGGGGTGGCCAACAGCGCACGGGTTTCGTATTGCCCAAGCCAAAAAGTCGCGGCATACAAAACCAGTGCCAGCAACAAATTCGCAAGAGGGCCCGCCGACACAATGGCCGTACGCGCCCACAAAGGTTGACGATCCAGCGCCATCGCAGCGTCTGCAGGTGTCAATGCTTCTTCGGAAGCATCCAACATCTTGACGTAGCCACCCAAGGGAATGAGGCTGATGATGAATTCTGTGTCTTGACCTGGATAAGAACGGCGGGATTTCCAACGCAGCAAAGGTTTGCCAAACCCGATCGAGAAGGTCAGCACCTTCACACCGCAAGCCACCGCCACCCGATAGTGGCCCCACTCATGCACGGTGATGAGTAAGCCCAAACCCAGCAAAAAAGCCAGCACCGTCATGACAAAGCCAAGCGATGTATTTCGTCTTGTGCCACGGCACGGGCTTGTGCGTCTAAATCGAGTAAGTCATCAAGGTGATGAGGGGTCGCGAAGGTCATGCGCGACAGGCAGTTCAGATTCAAGTGATGAATTTGATCAAAGCGAATTTGACGATCGAGAAACGCAGCGACTGCAATTTCGTTCGCAGCATTCAACACCGCCGTGGTGCCACGCGGCCCACGCAGCGCATGCCAAGCCAAATGGATGCCCGCAAAACGCTCGGGATGACCATGGTCATCCAAGGCCTCAAAGGTCATGGCGGACAAGGCATGAAAGTCCAGCGCGTCTGCGCCAGAAACCATGCGCTCGGGCCAGCTCAAACCATAGGCAATCGGCACGCGCATATCGGGTGTGCCAAGCTGCGCCACCACGGAGTTGTCGCGGTACTGCACCATGGAGTGAATGATGCTTTGGGGGTGAATCACGACCTCTAAGCGCTCGGGTGGCAAGCCAAACAAATAGCGCGCCTCGATCACCTCCAAGGCCTTGTTCATCATGGTTGCAGAGTCGACCGAGATTTTGCGACCCATGACCCAATTGGGATGGGCGCACGCTTGCTCGGGCGTGACGTCTTTCAGGCTCGCCAACTCACGGGTACGAAACGGCCCCCCCGAAGCGGTGAGGATGATTTTGGCCACACGCGCATCCCACGTGGCCGGATCTTCAGGCAGCGATTGAAAGATAGCGGAGTGTTCGCTGTCGATAGGCAACAGCGTCGCGCCACCGTTTTTCACCGCGTCCAAAAAGACCTCGGCCCCCACCACCAACGCCTCTTTGTTGGCCAACAACAAGCGCTTACCGCTGCGAGCCGCAGCCAAGCAAGGCGATAAACCCGCAGCCCCGACGATGGCGGCCATGACGGCATTCACTTCGGCATGCGCAGAGACCCCATCCAGCGCAGCCGCACCACTGAGTACCTGCACATTCAAGCCCTCAGCACGCACTCGGTCTTGCAGTTGTTTGGCGGCATCGGGCTGCACCATCACCGCGAAGCGAGGTTTGAATTGCGCACACTGACGCAACATCAAATCCACTTGGGTTGCCCCTGTGAGGGCAAAAACTTCAAATCGATCGGGATGACGTGCGATCACGTCCAAGGTGTTGGTGCCAATCGAACCGGTCGATCCAAGCACCGTGATGCGTTGCGGCATAGCGCCTCCGTGGTGTGAGGTCAAATGTGCGGTCAAACCGATTGCACCAGCATGAGCGCAAGTGGCAGCGTGGGCAACAAGGCATCGACGCGGTCGAGAACGCCACCGTGACCGGGCAACAACTGGCTGCTGTCTTTGAAGCCTGCACTGCGCTTGACCAAAGACTCCACCAAATCGCCCACCACGCTCATGGCCACCAAAAACAGCGTTGCCAACACCATGAAAGGCCAACCTCGGCCATGCAATCGTGTGAACAGGCTCGGGCTGTCGAGCGCCCATTGGGTATCGGCCCAAACCCAAAAGAAGGCCATGGCTAAGACACCGACCATGCCGCCCCACACGCCTTCCCAGCTTTTACCTGGGCTGATGGCCACCGCCAATTTGCGACGACCAAAGGCACGTCCTGAAAAATAAGCAGCAATGTCTGCCATCCAGACCAAAAGCAGCAAAGAGAGTAAAAAATTAACCCCCATCACTTTGGCTTGGTACATCGCGAGCCACGTCAAACACAGGGCTAAAACACCGGCAACCCAACGCACGATACGAGAAATGTTGGGCCAATGGGTCACGCCGCCTCGCAAGAGCCAAGCGCCTACCAAGACCCAAGCAGCACCTGCTATCGGCCACATCAACCTAGGCGGCTGATAAGCCCAACGAGCAGACCATGCCAACAAGCACAAGGTGACACACACAGCCCCCATGCGCAATCCGCCGCGCATGGCCAGCCCATTCAAACGGCCCCACTCCCAAGCACCTGCTGCAATCAAAATTAAGGTCAAGCCCGCCAAAGGCTCAGCCGTCGATGCAAACAGGGCTGGCAACAAAAGCGCCAGCAACACAAGGGCGGTGATGACGCGTTGTTTCAACATGAGGTCTTAGACCGCCATGATTTCGTGCTCTTTGCTGGCGATGAGCTTGTCAATCTCAGCAATGTGACTGTCAGTGGTTTTTTGAATGTCTGCTTCTGCGCGCTTTTGGTCGTCTTCAGAAGCGAGTTTGTCTTTCACCAATTTCTTCACAGACTCGTTGGCATCACGGCGCAAATTACGCACGGCAATCTTGGCGTTTTCACCTTCGGTGCGAACCACTTTGGTGAGTTCTTTGCGACGCTCTTCCGACATCGGAGGCATGGGCACGCGAATCAACTCGCCCATAGATGAAGGGTTCAGGCCCAAATCGCTGTCACGAATGGCTTTTTCGATCTTGGCGCCCATCGGCTTTTCCCAAGGCTGCACGCTCAAAGTACGGGCGTCCAACAAAGACACGTTAGCCACTTGGCTGATTGGCACCATGGAGCCGTAGTAGTCAACTTGCACGTTGTCGAGCAAGGCGGGGCTGGGGCGGCCTGTGCGGATTTTGGTCAAACTGTGGCTGAAAGCCGCAATCGATTGACCCATTTTGGTTTCGGTTGTTTTCTTGATGTCAGCGATGGTCATGTTGTGCTCCGGAGGCAACGCATTGAAAAGGTCAAAACGTACAGTGAATCAGAATCAGGCATACACCAAAGTGCCTTCGTCTTCGCCCATCACCACGCGTTTGAGGGCGCCATTTTTGAAAATCGAGAACACTTTGATGGGCAATTTTTGATCGCGACACAGCGCAAACGCGGTCGCATCCATGATGCCGAGATTTTGGCCAATCGCGTCGTCGAAACTGATTTTTTCGTAACGGGTCGCGTTGGGGTCTTTTTTAGGATCGGCAGAGTAAACACCGTCAACTTTGGTGGCTTTGAGCACCATCTCTGCACCGATCTCCGCGCCACGCAAGGCCGCGGCCGTGTCGGTGGTGAAGAAGGGATTGCCGGTGCCAGCAGCAAAAATCACAACTTTGCCCTCTTCGAGGTACTGCAAAGCTTTGGGGCGAACGTAAGGCTCAACCACTTGGTCAATGGCGATGGCAGACATCACACGAGCCGTCAACCCCGCTTTGTTCATGGTGTCAGCCAACGCCAACGAATTCATCACCGTGGCCAACATGCCCATGTAATCGGCTGTGGCACGGTCCATACCGACCGCACCGCCCGCGACACCGCGGAAAATGTTGCCACCACCGATCACGATGGCCACTTCCACACCCAAATTGATCACCTCAGCCACTTCTCCGACGATGCGAACAATGGTGGCGCGGTTGATACCAAATGCATCATCGCCCATCAAGGCCTCCCCTGACAGCTTGAGCAAAATACGCTTGTGGGCTGGCTGGGGTGTGGTCATGAAAAGCTCCTGGATGTATGGGGTGGAATTGATGTAGGGAATAAATAACAGAAGGGGAGCCTGCGCCCCCCTGTCTGATTAGGCTGACTGCTTGGCAGCAGCAACTTGCGCGGCCACTTCGGCAGCGAAGTCGTCGACTTTCTTCTCAATGCCCTCACCCACCACGTACAAGGTGAATGAAGAAACATTGGTGTTGGCCGCTTTGAGCATCTGCTCAACCGTTTGCTTGTCGTTCTTGACGAATGTTTGATTGAACAAAGACACCTCTTTGAGGTACTTTTGCACAGAACCTTCGACCATCTTCGTGACGATGTCAGCAGGCTTGCCAGACTCAGCAGCTTTCGCAGCAGCGACTGAGCGCTCTTTTTCGATCAACTCAGCAGGCACATCAGCGCTGGTCAACGAAACAGGCTTCATGGCAGCGACGTGCATTGCCACGTCTTTGGCGGCCACTTCGTCGCCTTCGAACTCAACAATCACGCCAATGCGTGTGCCGTGCAAGTAAGCAGCCAATTTCTTAGCACCGTCGAAACGCTTGAAGCGACGGAAGCTCATGTTCTCGCCGATCTTGCCGATCAAACCTTTGCGTGCGTCTTCCAGCGTGGGGCCAAAACCTTCTTGGCTGTAAGGCAGAGCACCCATTTCTTCCACGGAAGCGGGGTTGTGCTTGACGATCAACTCAACGGCAGCTTGTGCCAAAGCCAAGAAGCTGTCGTTCTTGGTCACAAAGTCAGTTTCGCAGTTCACTTCCAACAAGGCACCAGTGTTGCCGCTGATGTAGCTGGCAACAACGCCTTCGGCCGTCACGCGGCTCGATGCTTTGCCAGCCTTGCTGCCGAGCTTGACGCGCAACAACTCTTCTGCTTTGGCCATGTCGCCTTCGGCTTCAGTCAAAGCTTTTTTGCACTCCATCATGGGAGCGTCAGTTTTAGCGCGCAATTCAGCGACCATGCTTGCGGTAATAGCAGCCATTTAAATTCTCCGTATCAGTTCAAAAATTTCAGGTGTGAAAAAGGGGCTACACAAGCCCCTTTTCGACGTTGGGCCTAGCGATTAAGCAGCGACTTCAACGAACTCGTCAGCGCCTTCGGCAACAGCCTTGACCACGTCGTTCACAGCGTTGGCACGGCCTTCGATGATCGCATCGGCAATACCGCGTGCGTACAAAGTCACAGCCTTGGAAGAGTCATCGTTACCTGGGATGATGTAGTCGATGCCTTCAGGTGAGTGGTTAGAGTCCACCACGCCGATCAATGGAATGCCCAATTTCTTGGCTTCAGCGATGGCAATCTTGTGGTAGCCAACGTCGATCACGAAAATCGCATCAGGCAACACAGCCATATCTTGAATGCCGCCGATGTCTTTTTCAAGCTTTTCCATTTCGCGCTTGAACATCAACTGTTCTTTCTTAGACAACGCATCCAAACCAGCTTCTTGCTGGATCTTCATGTCTTTGAGGCGCTTGATCGAGGTCTTGACGGTTTTGAAGTTGGTCAACATGCCGCCCAACCAACGTTGGTCAACGAAAGGCACGCCAGCGCGCTGAGCTTCGGCGGAGACGATTTCGCGGGATTGACGCTTTGTACCGACCATCAACACAGTGCCACGGTTCGCAGACAACTGCTTCACGAACTTGATGGCGTCTTGGAACATCGGCAACGATTTTTCCAAGTTGATGATGTGAATTTTGTTGCGGTGACCAAAAATGAACGGGGCCATTTTGGGGTTCCAGAAGCGAGTTTGGTGACCAAAGTGGACACCGGCTTCCAGCATTTCGCGCATTGTGACTGACATAGATTTACTCCAAAGGTTGGGTCTAAAATCCAGCCCTTCATCGCCGCAGGTCAAGACTTTGAGACATGCGGCAACACCTTGAATGGGCTGGTTTGCGAGTGATGTTTACTCCGAACAAACCCTGAGAGGTGTTATCCGGAAAAACCCAAAGATTCTAGCACAGCCAAACATGTACAACACCCCACGACAGCCGCACACCAGCTATACAAACTCATGAAGATTGCAGTGATCGGTGCGGGCGTGATCGGTGTGACCACCGCCTACGAACTCGCACATCAAAACCACGAAGTTAGTATTTTTGAATCCAATGGCTCAGCCGCCGAACTGTGCAGCTTTGCCAATGCGGGCGTGGTGTCACCCAGTTACACAACGCCTTGGGCCAAACCAGGCATGGCTTTGCACGTATTGACGCATCTGTGGCAACGCCACGGCCCTGCTCGCATCGGCCATCTCGGATGGCGAGAATTACGTTGGTTGTGGCAGTGGCAACAAGCCTGCGATGGCGCAACCTTTGCACGCAATCGCGGCAACATGCTCCGCCTTGCCAGCTACAGCCAGCAGCACTTACAAGAACTCACGCATCGCTTGAACTTGGATTACGAACGCGCACAAGGTTTTTTGGTACTGCTGCGCGGCGAACGGGAACGCAAAATGGCGCAAGCCTCTTTGCAAGTCATGCGCGACGCTGGATTGAGCGTGAAAACACTCACACCCGAGCAAGCACGCACCGTAGAGCCGGCCCTGAATCCAGAAACACCATTTTTGGAAGCGCTTCATTTTGCCGACGACGAGGTCAGCAACTCGCGCCAATTCACGCTGATGCTCAAACAAGAAGCCGAAGCCTTGGGTGTCAAGTTGCATTTGAATGCGCACGTTCAACCTCTCCTACGCTCGCAACCCACCACGATCCGACTCGCACCTGACGATGCGGGACGTCGTTTTGATGCCGTGGTGATGTGTGCAGGACTTGCCAGCGCATCGTTGCTCGCGCCGCTCGGATTGCGTATTCCACTGGCTGCCGTACACGGCTATTCGGTGAGTGCGGCAGTCCGCGAGCCCCTTGACGCCCCTCGCAGTGGCGTGATGGACGAACGCTACAAAGTAGCGATTTCCCGTTTGGGCCAACGTGTGCGCGTGTCTGGCGGTGCCGAAATTGGCGGATACGCCAACAAATACCACGCAGGCAGTATCAAAACCTTGTACAAAGTGCTGGACGATTGGTTCCCAGGTGCCGCACGCACGCAGGACAACGTCCAAATTTGGAAAGGTGCGCGCCCCATGCTGCCTGATGGCCCACCCATCGTCGGCGCCAGTGGTGTACCGGGCATCTGGCTGAATTTAGGTCACGGATCCAGCGGTTGGGCTCTTGCTTGTGGAAGCGCGCGCGTGTTAGCCGATAGCATCGACCAACGAAAACCAGAGATTGACTTAACAGGACTGGGAATCGAACGCCTAGGACGCCCCCGATGAACCACCCCAACCTTGTGCAGCGCATTGGCCACGAACAAGCCCACGCCTTGTTCAGCACGCTTCAAACGCGGGCCCTCGAGCGCCAAGCACAAGGTGAATTACCGAGCCACACACTCATGCAAAGGGCGGGTTTGGCTACCGCGCAATTGGCACTGGCCTTAACGCCACATGCACAAAATATATGGATCGCCTGTGGCCCTGGCAACAACGGCGGAGATGGACTTGAAGCGGCCATTCATCTCAAACGATGGGGAAAATGCCCTGTCGTGACGTGGCTAGGCACGCCCGAATTGACGCCCGGAGATGCCCGACAAGCTTGGCAACGCGCCGCAGACGCAGGTGTCACGTTTGCGGCGACGCCTCCGGCGCAATTTGATCTGGCCATCGACGCCCTCCTCGGAATCGGCTGCCAGCGTATGCCCGAAGGACACATCGCACAATGGCTAACGTTGATGCACGCGAGCGAATCTCCCATTTTGTGCGTTGATCTGCCTTCCGGTTTGATGAGCGACACCGGCCAATGGCTCAAGCCCGATGGGCCAGCCATTGGCAATGCCCAACGGCACACCTTGAGCCTGCTCACGCTCAAGCCAGGACTGTTCACCGCCGATGGCCGCGATGCAGCAGGCGACGTGTGGTTCGCCAACTTAGGCATTGAAAACACCGCCCAACCCACAGCATGGCTTCAAGCTGGCACCGCAACAACACACTCGCGCCCACACAGCAGCCACAAAGGCAGTTTTGGCGATGTGATGGTGATCGGCGGAGCCCAAGGGATGACGGGAGCCGCCATCTTGGCAGGCCTAGCCGCACTGCATGGCGGCGCAGGTCGCATGTTGGTCGGTTTTTTGGATGACGCAGACCACACTGCAGTGGCCGCACAACACCCCGCCTTGATGGTCCGCAAGGTCGCAGACCTCGACTGCAAGCGCGCCACCCTCGTGTGTGGATGCGGAGGGGGCGATGCCGTGCGCAGTGTCTTACCCCGCGTGCTGTCCACAGCGGCACACTTAGTCTTAGACGCAGATGCATTGAATGCCATCGCGCAAGATACATCGCTTCAACAGCTGTTAAAAAATCGAGCCTCCAAAGGCCTGCCCACCGTGCTGACACCTCACCCGCTAGAAGCGGCAAGAATGCTGGGCTGCTCAGCCGCACACGTACAAGCAGATCGACTGCACGCCGCCGAAACACTGGCTCAACAAACCCAAGCCGTGGTGGTGCTCAAAGGCTCTGGCACCATCGTGGCGCAGACGGGCCGCACATCGGTGATCAACCCCACAGGCAATGCGCGTTTGGCCACCGCTGGCACGGGCGACGTGCTGGCTGGCTTGATCGGCGCCAAGTTAGCGCACAGCCATGACGCGTTCTTGGCCAGTTGCGAAGCCGTATGCACACACGGTTCAGTGGCGGATACATGGGGCACGCAAACCCCAACGTTTGACGCGGCGTGGTTAGCCGCGTCAGTACGCTGAGTTACTTTTTAGGACGACGCGCTTGGGCACCTGCGCTTTTTTTAGCGCCTGGTTTTGAGTCGCTCTTGCGCGCTTTGCCACTGACCTTGGTAAACGCTTTTTTCACAGCCGACTTGAAGTTCTGAATCGGCGATGCAGCGCCTTCAAAACCACCACCGCTGCGCGAAGCACCGCGATCTTTAGGCGTCCGAGTTAGCGCGACGTCGTCACCTTCACGTACCAAGCGGAAGTCAATCTTTCGACCATCCAAATCGACGCGACTGACCTGCACACGAACGCGTGAACCAATGGCATAGCGAATGCCCGAACGCTCACCGCGCAGCTCTTGGCGCGCCTCGTCAAAACGGAAATATTCGCCACCCAGCTCGGTGATGTGCACCAAGCCCTCGACGTACATGGCGTCTAGCGTGACAAACAATCCAAAACTGGTCGCCGTCGTCACGACGCCACCGTATTCCTCGCCCAAATGCTCACGCATGTATTTGCACTTCAACCAAGCCTCGACGTCGCGACTGGCCTCGTCAGCACGTCGCTCGTTCGCACTGCAATGCAAGCCCGCCGCCTCCCAAGCTTGCTGGTCCACCGTGGCCTTGGGTTTTTGCTCTAACTTTTGCGAAGGCTCACGCACACGCGAAGCCAAACGACGGGCCAACTTGGCATGCGCTTCACCCGGTGTGGGCAAAGCTGGCAATTGGTAACGACGTTGCAACAAGATCGCTTTGATGACGCGATGCACCAACAAGTCAGGGTAGCGACGAATCGGACTGGTGAAGTGCGTGTAGGCCTCAAACGCCAAGCCAAAATGCCCATTGTTCATGGGCGTGTAAATGGCTTGCTGCATAGAGCGCAGCAACATGGCATGGATTTGTTGCGCATCAGGCCGCTCTTTGGTGGCATCGGCAATCGCTTGGAACTCACTCGGTTTGGGGTCATTGCCCACCGACATGTTCACACCAGACGCCTTCAGAAAGCCTCGCAAAATTTCGATTTTTTCGGGCGTCGGGCCTTCATGCACCCGGAACAAGCCTGGGTGTTTACTTTGCAAAATAAAGTCTGCGCTACAAACGTTGGCCGCCAGCATGGCTTCTTCGATCAACTTGTGCGCATCGTTGCGCGTGCGAGGAATGATTTTCTCGATTCGCCCACTGTCGTCGCAAACGATTTGTGTTTCCGTGGTTTCAAAGTCGACCGCACCGCGTGCGTGGCGTGCCTTGAGCAAAGCGCCATACACGTCGTGCAAATTCAACAAGTCTGGAATTCGCTCTTTGCGTTTCGCAGCTTCAGGACCACGCGTGTTCGACAAAATCGCGGCAACTTCGTTGTAAGTGAAACGCGCATGACTGTGCATGACGGCAGGATAAAACTGGTAGGCCTGCACATCCCCCGTCGAGGTGATCATCATGTCGCACACCATGCACAAGCGTTCGACATCGGGGTTGAGCGAGCACAAGCCGTTGGACAGCTTCTCGGGCAGCATGGGGATCACGCGACGCGGAAAGTACACACTGGTCGCGCGGTCGTAGGCATCAATGTCAATAGCGCTGCCGGTCTCTACGTAGTGGCTCACATCAGCGATTGCCACCAGCAAGCGCCAGCCTTTGGTTTTACCTACTTTGGCAGGTTCGCAATAAACGGCATCATCAAAATCGCGAGCATCTTCGCCATCGATGGTGACCAACGCAATGTCCGTCAAATCAACGCGCGCCTTTTTGTCTTGCGCACGCACCTTATCTGGCAAGCCCCGCGCCAAGGCCAAACAGCCTTCGGAGAATTCATGCGGCACACCGTATTTGCGAACGGCAATTTCGATCTCCATGCCGGGGTCATCCACCTCACCCAAGACCTCTTTGATACGTCCAACAGGCTGCCCATACAAACTGGGTGGTTCAGTCAACTCGACCACAACCACTTGCCCCGAAATAGCTTTGCCTGTGGCGCCTTTGTGGATCAAGACGTCTTGGCCGTAGCGCTTGTCTTCCGGCGCGACCAACCAAACACCACTCTCTTGCAGCAATCGGCCAATGATGGGTTGCTTGGAACGCTCCAATATTTCAACCACACGCCCTTCGGGTCGACCTTTGCGATCGAAACGAACCACGCGCGCCTTGACGCGATCACGGTGCAACACGGCACGCATTTCATTCGGGGGGAGGTAAATGTCTGGTGCGCCGTCATCGCGCTGCACAAAACCATGACCATCTCGGTGACCCGATACGGTTCCTTCAAACTCTTCCAGTAAAGAACTGGCGACTGCGGAATTTTTGATACAATACTCTCTTTCCTGAGATGCCCAGGTGGCGGAATTGGTAGACGCACTAGTTTCAGGTACTAGCGAGTAACATCGTGGGGGTTCGAGTCCCTTCCTGGGCACCAATATAAGTTAAATGAAAGCCACCTTTTCGGTGGCTTTTGTTTTTTCTGATGTTAGATGGGTTGTGCGACAAGATCATGACCATCGGTCGCCACGACTTTTGCACGTGTGAACTCACCCACTTTCAACACTTTACTGAGTTTTTCAGACGGCAACAGCTTGACCACGCCATCAATCTCAGGCGCATCAGCGTAGCTGCGGCCCACGCCACCTTTGCGGCCACCGGCGGGGGCTGAATCGACCAAGACTTGGATGGTCGAACCGATGCGGCGCTTGAGCTTGGCAATCGACACCTCTTCGGCCACTTCCATGAAGCGCGCTTGGCGTGCTTCACGCACCTCTTGCGGCAACATGCCCGGAATGTCATTGGCAGCTGCGCCATCCACGGGGCTGTAGGCGAAACAACCCGCACGGTCAATCTCAGCTTCGCGCACGAAGTTGAGTAAATGCTCAAACTCTTCTTCCGTTTCGCCGGGGAAACCTGCAATGAAGGTGCTGCGAATCACAATTTGCGGGCACAGCTCGCGCCAGCGGGCAATTCGCTCTAAGTTCTTTTCACCGCTGGCTGGGCGCTTCATGCGCTTCAACACATCGGGGTGGCTGTGCTGGAACGGCACATCCAAATACGGCAACACGTGACCCGTGGCCATCAAAGGAATGATGTCATCCACGCTGGGGTATGGATACACGTAATGCAAGCGTACCCAAGCACCATAGGTTTGCGCCAACTTGGCCAAGGCTTGTGCCAACTCCAAGGTGCGCGTTTTGATGGGTTGACCATCAAAGAAACCCGTGACGTACTTCACATCCACGCCATACGCGGAGGTATCTTGGCTGATGACCAACAACTCTTTCACGCCGCCTTCAAACAAAGCGCGCGCTTCTTTGAGCACATCGCCGATGGGACGGCTCACCAAATCGCCGCGCATGGACGGGATGATGCAAAACGTGCAACGATGGTTACAGCCTTCGCTGATTTTTAAATACGCATAGTGCTTGGGCGTGAGCTTGACACCCGCCTCACCAAAGCTGTTGGGCACCAAATCGATGAACGGGTCATGCGGCTTAGGCAAATGCGCGTGCACAGCGTCCATCACCTCTTGCGTGGCGTGTGGACCTGTCACGGCCAACACACGGGGGTGCATTTGCATCACGAGGTTTGCGCCACCTTCAGCTTGTCGTGCGCCTAGGCAACCGGTCACGATGACCTTGCCGTTTTCAGCCAACGCTTCGCCAATCGTGTCGAGACTTTCTTTCACGGCATCATCGATGAAGCCACAGGTGTTGACGATGACCAAGTCAGCGCCGGCAAACGTTTTTGACGTTTGGTACCCCTCGGCGCTGAGTTGCGTCAAGATCAATTCAGAGTCGGTCAATGCTTTGGGGCAACCCAAGCTGACGAAGCCTACTTTTGGAGAAGTTATTTCACTCATCGACGCTTGACTCCCATCACTTCTAACATTTGTTCAGTTTGCTTTTGCATGTGTTTTTGCATTTGCTCTTGCAAATCCATCAATACATTTTTGGATTGCTCGGCGTAATTGCCCATGACGCTGGGCATCAAGGGTAAGGCCGTCAAGTCTTTGGATCGGTCAGCCAATTGTGTTTGGATGTCCATGAAGGCTTGAACGTTTTTTTCGAGGTAAGGCCCCATGAAGCCTTGCATGGCGTTGCCATAAAAGCGAATGACATTGGCCAACATACGCTCGGTCAAAATGGGGGCACCCTCAGCTTCTTGCTCCAAGATAATTTGCAACAAGATACTGCGCGTTAAATCTTCACCGGTTTTGGCATCACGCACCATCAAAGACTCACCCGCCATGACCAATTGCTTGATGTCAGCAAGCGCCACATAGCTAGAGGTTGCTGTGTCATACAGCCGGCGGTTGGGGTATTTTTTAATCACTCGCTCGCCGTCGTGTGTCGACGTGGCGTTCATTTTGCTGCTCATGAGAGAGCTCCCGTAGTCAAACAAAAGCCCGCCACTGAAACTTCAGTGCCGGGCCGCACGGGGAACAAATGGTAGGCGCGATTGGAATCGAACCAACGACCCCCACCATGTCAAGGTGGTGCTCTAACCAACTGAGCTACGCGCCTACTTGTTCGATTCAGAAAGTATAACCCACTTTTATCGCCGTCTCGCCGAACGAACACCCTTAACTTCACGAACCGAGGTCAAAACTTTTTCCAATCGCCGCGAATCCCCCACCTCGATGGTGAATGTCATCCACGCCAAGTCCTTGATCGATTGGGTTTGCACACCAATCACATTCATTTTTTCTTTGGCAAAGACTTCGGAAATATCACGCAACAACCCTTGGCGGTCAAAAGCTTCGATGTAGACATCGACCGGATACACCAGTGACTGAGCAGATTGCGACTGCCCCCATGTCACCTCAATCACGCGCCCTGCATCTCGCGAGGCCATTTGTCTAAAGTTGGCGCAATCTCCGCGATGAATACTCACCCCTTTACCGCGCGTCACAAAGCCACGAATGTCATCTGGCGGTGCGGGCTTGCAGCAGCGTGCCAATTGCGTGAGCAACGAGTCCACCCCCACCACCAACACACCGCCCCCAGGCGCCTTGTCAGGATGTCTTGCTTTTTTCAACAGCACATAGTCATCCGCACCCAGTGCTGGAGCTGGTGGATTCAACAATGTCTCAATGTTGCGCAAAGAAAACTCGTCTTTGCCCACAACTTCAAACAACGCATCCGCCGTTTTAAACCCAAGCTGAGAGGCTAAGTCCTCTAACTTGATGGCCGTCTTACCTTCTCTCTGCAACAATTTCTCGACCGCTTCACGCCCCCTTGCCGTCGTCTCATTCACGGCCAATGCGTTGAACCAAGCCCGAACTTTCGACTTCGCTCGAGAGCTGACCAAATAGCCCAAATCGGCATTCAGCCAATCGCGTGAAGGGCCACCTTCTTTGATCGCGATCACCTCCACCGTTTGACCATTTTTCAAAGGCGTGTGGAGCGGAACCATGGCACCATCGACCCGTGCACCACGACAACGATGGCCTAAGTTGGTATGGAGGCTGTAGGCAAAATCCACAGGCGTCGCGCCTTGCGGCAACTCAACAACCGCCGCATCGGGGGTCAATACGTAAATACGGTCACTCAACGCATCCGTACTTGCCACGGTGGCGGCATCATCGCCCCCTTGTGCGCCAGCACTGGCCAGTTCGCGCTCCCATGCCAACAGCTGACGCAGCACAGCAATCTTGGCATCGTAATCACCTGATGCGGAAACACCGGCGTAACCTTTGGTACCCGCCTCTTTGTAGGCCCAATGCGCGGCGACACCATGTTCGGCATGCGCGTGCATGTCTTGGGTACGAATTTGAATTTCAATAGCCCGTCCTTGCTCATCGCGCACCACGGTGTGCAGCGAACGATAGCCATTGGGTTTAGGACGCGCAATGTAGTCGTCAAACTCTTCCACGATGGGTGAGAAATGGGTATGCACCCAACTCAAAGCCGCATAGCAATCGGGAATGGATGGCACCACCACACGCAAGGCGCGTATGTCAAAGACTTTCGTGAAATCCAGCGACTTGCCGCGCATTTTTTTCACAATACTGTAAATGTGTTTAGGGCGCCCTTGCACATTGGCCTCTATGCCTTGCGCCAACAACGCCACTTCAAGTTGTTGGCGCAGTTCTGCCATGTACTGCTCGCGTACCAGCCGTTTTTCATCGAGCCAACGGGCCACCTGGCGGTAAGTCTCAGGTTCTAAGAACCGAAAAGACAAGTCTTCCATTTCCCATTTGATTTGCCAGATGCCCAGTCGATTGGCGAGTGGTGCAAACACATGGAGCGACTCATGCGCCAACGCGTGAGGCACCGGAATTTTGGTTGCCGCATAGTGACGCAAGGTTTGCAAACGTGACGCCAAACGCAATAGCACCACGCGCAAATCCCGAGAAAATGCCAGCAGCATTTTTCGCACGTTTTCTGTTTGGAATTCAAGTGGCAAAGCCTCAGACGCCGTCACACGGGCTTGGCGTTGCACACGTATCAAACGCGTCGTTTCTAGGGCCAAATTCGCGTAGGTTTGACCGAAAGCTTTCGCAATCACCTCATCAGGTTTATTCAGGTAGTCGCTGGCATAGACTAAGTAACTGGCAGCCTGCATGGCCTCTGAACCGCCAATGCTGGACAAAATGGTGGCCACCGCATCGGCATGCGCCAAAACGTCTTCGCCGGTGTCCAACGTAGCACCCATCAACAAAGGCTCGGCAAACGCCCTCGCCCGCGCCAATGCTTGAGGCTGATCTGGCAAATCTTGCAGCGTCACGCTCAACACAGGGGTCTGCGGCTGTTCTGTGTTGTATTTCATATAAGAGACTCAAATTCATTCAGCGAAACGACAACTGAAAACTTCATAATGTCAGAGGTTCCTCATCGTAATTCAAATGGAGTTTTCAAATGTCAGATCGCACACTCGTCGGTAAAACAGCATTGGTCACCGGCTCCACAAGCGGCATTGGTTTAGGTATTGCAAAAGCACTGGCCCAACAAGGCGCGAACATCGTCCTCAATGGTTTTGGTGACGTGGAGGGCCCCAAAGCAGAAATTGCAGCCTTAGGCGTCCAAGTGGCTTACCACGGTGCCGACATGAGCAAAGCCTCAGACATTGAAGCCATGATGACATTCGCAGCCACCACGTTCGGAGGCGTTGACATTTTGGTCAACAACGCCGGTATCCAACACGTGGCCACTGTGGAAGATTTTCCCGTTGAGCGCTGGGACGCCATCATCGCCATCAACTTGACCAGCGCGTTTCACACCAGCCGCTTGGCATTGCCTTACATGCAAAAAACCAACTGGGGTCGCATCATCAACGTTGCCTCTGTACACGGCCTAGTGGGATCGGCTCAAAAATCAGCCTATGTGGCGGCGAAACACGGCATTGTGGGCTTGACGAAAGTCACCGCACTCGAAAACGCCACCACGGGTGTGACTTGCAACGCCATTTGTCCAGGCTGGGTATTGACGCCCTTGGTTCAAAAGCAAATTGATGCAAAAGCGCAAGCCTTGGGCATCACCAACAATGATGCCGTCAAATTGCTACTGGGGGAAAAGGAGCCGTCTATGCAATTCACCACCCCCGAAGAATTGGGCGAACTGGCAATCTTTTTCTGCTCTAAGGCTGGCCAAAACATCCGCGGTGTGGCTTGGAATATGGATGGTGGTTGGACGGCCCAATAATTTTCAAAGAAAAATTTACACCTCTATAAAGTAAAACTATTTATTTAAAAGAAAGCAAATTCCTACTTACAATCACATCACACATCTATTTCTCATTTACCTTAGAGGTATGACACAAAGCTACCCTAAAGAAACTGGAAAGTTTGCAGACCGCTTCCGCGCAGCATTGAAAGATGCTGGCGTTCGTGTCTCGGCCACAGTCGTGGCTAACGAATTCAACCTGCGGTATTGGGGGGAAGGTATTTCCTCACATGCCGCTCGCAATTGGCTTATGGGGGTTTCCATCCCCAAACAAGACAAACTCTTGGTCTTGTCAAAGTGGCTCAAAATCTCACCTGAAGGACTGTTGTTTGGCACACCGCCCCCACGTCCGGCAGACGAAGCAGCCAAAGATGAGCACATGAACTTGGTAGATCAGCAACTGATTTCACGCTACTTCGCGCTGCAACCCGAACAACGACGTGTGGTCCGAGAGGTCGTTGAAGGCCTTGCTGCCCTCAACCCTAAAAATCAATAAATCAAAGCGGAGGCCCTGGCCTCCATACTTTGACCTAGGCCCACAGGGCCTATTTTTTCGGCCGTTTTCGCCTTGACGTTGACTTGGGTGACCTCCACATTCAAAGCTTGTGCAATGCGCTCACACATTTGAGGAATGTAAGTAGCCAATTTGGGGGACTGAGCGATCACTGTGCTGTCGACATTGCCAATGGCAAACCCAGCATTGCGCACAGCTTGTGCGGCTTGTTGTAGCAACACCCACGAATCTGCACCCTTGAATTTGGCGTCGGTGTCTGGAAAATGTCGCCCGATGTCGCCTAACGCCGCCGCCCCCAACAAAGCATCGGTGATCGCATGCAACAGCACATCCGCATCGGAGTGGCCCAGTAACCCAAAAGGATGTGGTACGTGAACACCCCCCAACATCAAGGGGCGCCCCTCCACCAGGGCGTGGACATCCCAACCTTCACCAATTCGAAATTTAGGCATCGTCATTTGTTATTCCTCTGATCGTGTTCTCAAAATCGCGTCAGCCAAAGCGAAGTCTTCGGGGTACGTGACTTTGAAGTTTTGGGCACTGGCAGAAACCAAGCGAGGGTGCAGTCCCATGGCCTCCAACGCACTCGACTCGTCGGTCACAGCGTTGCTGGCTTGCTCAAGCGCTTGGGTCAACAGCCCCAGTCGAAACATCTGTGGCGTTTGGGCCAGCCACTTGTCGGACCGATCCACCGTCGAGGCCACGCGTCCAGCTTGCTCGGCCTTTAAGGTATCGGCCAAACGATGTGCCAGCAACCCTCCCACGACATCGTCTTGGCAAGCATCCATCAAGGCATTAATGAGCGCAGGGGTCACCAGACAACGCGCCGCATCATGGACCAACACCCAATCATGCGGCCGTGCACCCCGCGTGCTTAAAGCATGCAAGCCCGCCAACACACTTTGAGCGCGCGTCGCACCACCAACCGGCACCACATCAAACGCAGGCTGAGGATGCGTCTTCAGCAGGCTCGCCATGTGTTGATCATCCGGTGCAACCACCAACAAGCCACTCGCCAAACGCGAGACAGCGCCAAAAGCGCGCAACGTGTGCACCACCATCGGTAAACCGGCCACTGTTTGGTACTGTTTGGGCTGATGTGTGCCCGCACGGCTGCCCGATCCTGCACAGGGAATCAAGGCATAAAAATGGGCAGAGGGGGGCGTGATTAAGGACATAGACCAAACAGACGGAATGAACCGGGCCCCCATTCTAGAATTGCGCCAATGCATCTGCCCTCTTTGAGCTCTGGCAAACGATTTGCCCTCCCCCGCCCCGTTGGTTCCGCCGATGCTTTGCTGCTCGCGCAACTCAGTGCACGCGAAAAATCTAAAAATCAACGCGTGGCCATCGTCACCGCCGACGCCGTCGATGCGCAACGCTTGCAAGACGAAATGGCGTTCTTCGCCCCTGACGTTCGCTGCGTACTCTTTCCGGACTGGGAAACACTGCCATATGACAGTTTCTCCCCTCATCAAGACCTCATCAGCGAACGCCTAGCCACGCTGTGGCGCATTTCGCAAGGCGATGCCGATGTGGTGCTCATCCCCGCAACGACCGCTCTGTATCGCTTGGCGCCGCCGGCATTTTTGGCAGGCTACACCTTTCATTTCAAAGTCAAACAGGCTTTGGATGAGGCCAAGCTGAAATCGCAGCTGACCTTGGCAGGCTACAACCACGTCACCCAAGTCGTCAGCCCCGGCGAGTACGCCGTGCGTGGTGGTTTGATTGACCTGTTCCCCATGGGCTCTTTGGTGCCCTACCGCGTCGATTTGTTTGACAACGAAATCGACTCCATCCGGACCTTCGACCCCGACACCCAGCGCAGCCTTTACCCCGTGCCCGAAGTGCGCTTGCTGCCTGGCCGCGAGTTCCCGATGGACGACGCCGCACGCGGACAGTTTCGCAACCGTTGGCGCGAACTACTCGACGGCGACCCCACCAAAAGCCGCATCTACAAAGACATTGGCAATGGCGTCGCCACCGCCGGCATTGAGTACTACCTGCCGCTGTTTTTTGAAGAAACGGCCACGGTCTTTGATTATTTAGGTGCATCGGCGACTGTCGTTTTACATGGCGATTTAGAGCCTGTGTTCCAACGCTTTTGGCAAGACACGCAGGATCGCTACCGTTTGGTCCAAGGCGATCCCGAGCGACCTGCCTTGCCCCCCGCCAGCTTGTTTTTGAGTGCGGAGCAGTTCTACGCCGCGGCCAGCACGTATGCCCAATTTGTGTTGCGCCCGCAGATCACGGATGTGCCCGACAACGCCTTCGCGCAAACCTTGCCCGACCTGACCGTGGTGCGTGGCGCCACCGATCCGCTGCAAAAGCTACAAAGCCACGCCAAGCAAACCAGCAACCGCTTGCTGATCTTGGCGGAAAGCGATGGCCGCCGCGAAAGCCTGCTCGACTTCTTGCGCTCCAGCCAAGTCAGCCCATCGGGGTTTGACTCTTTGGCCGAGTTCCAAGCCAGCCAAGAAAAAATCGGCATTGCCACGTCCCGATTGCAAGTCGGTTTCAGCTGGACCGAGGCAGGCCTCGACCTCATCACCGAAACCGAGTTGTTCGCTGTCGGCACGACCACCCGCCGCCGCAAAAAACAAGAACAGGTCAGCGATGTCGAAGCCCTCATCAAAGACTTGGCTGAGCTCAACGTGGGCGACCCCGTGGTGCACAACGCCCACGGCATTGGCCGCTACCGGGGCCTGATCAACATGGACCTCGGTGAGAAAAATGCCGACGGCTCGCCCGCACTGCAAGAGTTTTTGCACCTCGAATACGCAGACAACGCCGTGCTCTACGTGCCTGTGAGCCAATTGCACCTGATTGGCCGCTACACCGGCGTCAGCGCCGACGAGGCCCCGCTGCACAAGCTCGGCTCCGCCCAGTGGGACAAGGCCAAGCGCCGCGCCGCCGAACAGGTGCGCGACGCCGCCGCCGAGCTGCTCAACATCTACGCCCGCCGCGCCGCACGAGAAGGCCACCCTTTCCGCTTCTCGCCGCAAGATTACGAAACCTTTGCCAACGACTTTGGCTTTGACGAAACCGCCGACCAACGCGCCGCCATCCACGCCGTCATGCAAGACATGATCAGCCCTCGCCCCATGGACCGCCTGGTATGCGGCGACGTGGGTTTTGGCAAAACCGAAGTCGCCCTGCGCGCCGCCTTCATGGCCGTGACAGGCGGCAAACAAGTGGCCTTCTTGGCCCCCACCACCTTGCTGGCCGAGCAACACTTTCAAACACTGACCGACCGCTTCAGCAAGTGGCCCGTCAAGATTGCAGAAATGAGCCGCTTCCGCTCCGCCAAAGAAATCACCGCTGCCGCCAAGGGGCTGGCAGATGGCCAAGTCGACATTGTGGTCGGCACCCACAAATTGTTCAGCGCATCGGTCAAATTCAAAGACCTCGGCCTGCTCATCATTGACGAAGAGCACCGCTTTGGCGTGCGTCACAAAGAGGCCATGAAAGCCATGCGTGCCGAGGTAGATGTGCTCACGCTCACCGCCACCCCCATCCCTCGCACCTTGGGCATGGCCTTGGAAGGCCTGCGCGACTTGAGCGTGATCGCCACCGCTCCGCAACGTCGCTTGGCCATCAAAACCTTTGTGCGCACCGAAGGCAATGGCGTCATCCGAGAAGCCGTGTTGCGCGAACTCAAACGCGGTGGCCAGTGCTACTTTTTGCACAACGAAGTCGACACCATCGAAAACCGCAAGGCTCGCTTGGAAGAGTTGCTGCCTGAAGCACGCATCGCCATCGCACACGGTCAAATGCCCGAACGCGAACTCGAACGCGTCATGCGCGACTTTGTGGCCCAACGCTTCAACGTCTTGCTGTGCTCCACCATCATCGAAACGGGCATTGACGTGCCCAGTGCCAACACCATCATCATGAGCCGCGCCGATAAATTTGGCCTGGCCCAGTTGCACCAGCTGCGTGGTCGCGTGGGCCGAAGCCACCACCAAGCCTACGCCTACCTCATGGTGCCCGACATCGAAGGCTTGACCAAACAAGCCTCACAGCGCTTGGACGCCATTCAACAAATGGAAGAGCTGGGCTCTGGCTTTTACCTCGCCATGCATGACTTGGAAATTCGCGGTGCAGGCGAAGTGCTGGGCGAAAACCAAAGCGGCAACATGCTGGAAGTGGGCTTTCAGCTCTACAACGAGATGCTCAACGAAGCGGTGCGCGCCTTGAAGAACGGCGAAGAGCCGGATCTCTTGAGCCCACTCAGCGCCACGACCGAAATCAACCTGCATGCCCCCGCACTGCTGCCCGATGACTACTGCGGCGATGTGCATCTGCGCTTGTCGTTTTACAAAAAGTTAGCCACGGCCAAAACGGGCGACCAAATTGACGCGCTGCTCGAAGAAATCGTGGACCGCTTTGGCAAACTGCCCGCCCAAGCGCAAACTTTGATCGACGTGCACCGCCTGCGCGTGCAAGCGCGCAGCTATGGCGTGACCAAGGTCGACGCAGCTCCCGGCGTGACCCACATCAGCTTCAAACCCAACCCACCGTTTGATGCCATGCGCATCATCGAGCTGGTACAAAAAAATAAGCACATCAAACTGGCGGGCAACGACCGCCTGCGCATCGAACGCGAGCTGCCCGAGCCGCCAGCCCGTGCGCAAATGGTGCGCGATGTATTGCGCGCATTGGGCACGCCAAATACGCCAGTGATCAAGGCCACTGCGGCTCAGACATCCAGCGCAGACCCACGATAATTCTTAATATGACTTCTGCTACCGAATTCGCCCCCGGCCTTGCCATCCAAGGCTTCACCGCCCCCCTCAAACTCCAAGACTTCAAACTCATCGCGTTTGACATGGACTCGACGCTCATCAACATTGAGTGCATTGATGAAATTGCCGATGCCACAGGCCGCAAGGCCGAGGTGGCGGCCATCACGGAAGCGGCGATGCGCGGTGAAATCACGGATTTCAAAGACAGCTTGCGCCGCCGTTTGGCCTTGCTCAAAGGCGCACCCGAGTCAGCCTTACAGGAAGTCTTTGAGCATCGTTTGCGTTTGAACCCAGGCGCCAAAAACTTGGTGGACACCTGCAAAGCCCACGGCATGAAAGTGTTGTTGGTCAGCGGTGGGTTCACCTTTTTTGCCGACCGCGTGTGCGAGATGTTGAACATCGATTTTTCTCGCAGCAATGTGCTGGACATTGCCAACGGTCAGCTGACGGGCCAAGTGAGCATGCAAGCCTGGGGTGACATTTGTGACGGCGCTGAAAAGCGCAAGATGCTGCTGCACATTTGCACGCAAATGGGCATCAAGCCAAGCCAAGCCATTGCCATGGGCGACGGTGCCAACGACTTGCCCATGATGGGCGAAGCGGGCTTGTCGGTGGCGTACCACGCGAAGCCCAAGGTGCGCGAACAAGCCATGGTCGCCATCAACGAGGGTGGCTTGGACCGACTGCTCGAAGTGGTCAAGGTTTAACGCCACGAAGGCCCTGTGCCTTCGCCCCTTCAGATGCCTTCGGGTTTGATTTGCGCCCGCGCAATCACCTGTTTCCATCGGTTTTGCTCGGTCTTGATGAAAGCGTCAAACTCTGCACCTGTGCTGCCAATGGCCAGCGCATTGTCAAGCGCGAGCTTTTCTTTCACATGCGCGCTGCGGCCTGCTTTGACGGCCTCGAGTTCGAGTTTTGCCAAATTAGTTTTGGGCCATTTGCTCGGTGCCAGCAAGCCGTACCACTGCGTCATCTCAAAGCCCTTGTAGCCTTGCTCGGCGACCGTGGGCACATCGGGCAACTGCGACAAACGGGTGCTCGACCCTGTGGCAATGCAACGCAGCTTGCCCGCCTTGATGAACTGAATGAGGGCCGGCGCACCTGCGGCGCTGGCTTGCAAACGCCCAGCCATCAGGTCCGTCAGCATGGGGCCCGTGCCACGATAGGGCACATGCAGCACAAAGGTCTCGGTGGCCATCTTCAAATATTCAAACGCCAAATGACCTGCACTGCCGTTGCCTGCTGTTCCGTAATTGAGTTGGCCAGGTTTGCTCTTGGCATAGGCCACAAACTCTTTGAGGTTCTTGACGGGCAGATCCGGATGGACCACGTACAAGCTGGGCACTTTCGACACCAAGGTGATGGGCGTGAAGTCTCGCGCAGCATCGTAGGAGAGTTTGTCAAAGATGAACGGGTTGACCGCCAAAGTGCCAATGTGACCCAAGATCAGTGTGTGCTCGTCATGGCTGTTCGCCACTTCTTGCATGGCAATGTTGCCTGCACCACCGGGTTTGTTGTCCACGAACACGTTTTGGCCTAGGCCTTTGGCCATTTCAGCGGCCACAGCGCGTGCCACGATTTCAGAGCTACCGCCGGGTGCAAATGGCACGACCAAGCGCAGAGGCTTGTTGGGCCAAGCGTTTTGCGCCCACGCGTTCTGCCCGAATAAAGCGGCAGAGGCTAAACCGGTTTGTGCCAGCCAGTCGCGGCGGTTCAATGTACGCATTGTTTATTCCTTGATGCCTTAACGTAAGGCGTTGTAAATGGTTTGTGCCAAATCTTCTGAAATACCTTCCACGGTACACAGATCTGCCACGCTGGCATCGCCCACACCGCGCGCACCACCAAAGCGCTGCAGCAACTTAGCCCGCTTCTTGGGGCCCACCCCTGGAATTTCTTCGAGCTTGCTGCCCCCCACACGCACTTTGGCGCGTGCGGCACGCATACCGGTGATGGCAAAACGGTGTGCTTCATCACGAATTTGAGCGACCAACATCAAGGCGGCGGAGTCTCGGCCCAAGTACACCTTCTCGCGGCCATCGGCAAACACCAACTCTTCGAGGCCGACTTTTCGGCCCTCGCCTTTTTCAACCCCCACAATGCGTGAGAGGTCGAGCCCGAGCGACTCAAACACCTCACGCGCCATGCTCACTTGGCCTTTGCCGCCGTCAATCAGCACAAGGTCGGGCAGCTTACCCTCACCCGCACGCACGGCCTCGGCCAGCTTGCTGTAGCGACGCACCAGCACTTGACGCATGGCCGCGTAGTCGTCGCCACCGGTGATGCCGTCGATGTTGTAGCGGCGGTATTCCGCGCTTTGCATTTTGTGGTGATGAAACACCACACACGAGGCCTGCGTGGACTCGCCTGAGGTGTGCGAAATGTCAAAGCACTCGACGCGGAACTGCTCTAAATCTTCTGGCGCTAAATCGAGGGCATCCACCAACGCACGGGTGCGCGCTTGTTGCGAGCCTTCTTCGGCCAGCAAGCGGGCCAATTGAATGTCGGCATTTTGTTGCGCCATTTCTAGCCACACACGGCGCTGCTCGCGTGGGTTGTGTACGGCGGTGATCTTGACGCCAGTTTGCTCAGTCAGCGCTTGCAAAAGTTCTTTGTCCACCGCATGACTGGTGATGAGCGCGGGCGGCACGGGTACATCCAAATAGTGCTGACTCAAAAACGCTTCGAGCACTTCGGCAGGCTCAGCGTCGTCCACATGCACAGGAAAGTAAGGCCGGTCACCCAAGTGGCGGCCACCGCGCACCATGGCCAAGTTGACACAGGCTTTGCCGCCTTGCACTTTGACCGCGAGGATGTCCACGTCTTGGTCGCCCACCGTGTCCACCGCTTGTTGGTGCAACACTTTGGAGAGCGCGCTCATTTGGTTGCGCAGCTCGGCGGCTTGTTCAAATTCGAGTTTCTCAGCGTGCGCCATCATGCGCGCTTCGATGCTGCCCATCACCTCTTGGGTTTCGCCGCGCAGCAAACGCATCGCGCTGTCCACATCGCGCTGGTAATCGGGCACAGAGATGAGCCCCACACACGGCCCAGAGCAACGCTTGATTTGAAACAGCAAACATGGACGCGTGCGGTTGTTGAACACCGTGTCTTCACAGGTACGCAAACGAAACACTTTTTGCAGCAGTTGAATGGCTTCTCGCACCGCCCACACGCTGGGGTATGGACCAAAGTAGTCATGGCGTTTATCCACCGCGCCTCGGTAGTACACAACACGGGGCACCTGTTGTGGATTCACGCTCAGGTGATGGGTCGTGCTGGGGTTCCCCAAGACAAGAGGCGAAGCGGCTTGGTTCGGGACCTCGTTGCTCTTCATGGGTACACCACGCGTCATCTTCAAATATGGGTAACTCTTGTCATCGCGAAACAAGATGTTGTACTTGGGCTTGAGCGTTTTGATGAGGTTGTTTTCCAGCAGCAGCGCTTCAGCCTCGGAGCGCACCACGGTGGTTTCCATGCGCACAATCTTGCTCACCATGTGGCCAATGCGTGTGCCACCGTGGTCTTTTTGGAAATAGCTAGATACCCGCTTCTTCAGGTTGATGGCCTTGCCCACGTAAAGCACTTGCTCCTGCGCATCAAAGTAGCGGTAAACGCCAGGCAGCGCGGGCAAGCTCGCCACCCGCTCTAACAGCTCGGGCGGGTGACGCGGTGCTGCGTTTTCTGGCGTGGCATCTGAAGAGGTTTTGGACATGCCCATATTGTGGACAATCTCAGATGTGAAAAAGATTTGGGATATTTTTTGTCGCGTCATCGACAACCACGGTGACCTTGGCGTGTGCTGGCGGCTGTGTACAGACCTCGCGCAGCGCGGCCACACCGTGCGCCTGTGGGTGGACGAGGCGACAGCCTTGGTGTGGATGGCACCACAAGGCTGCGCGGGCGTGACCATCCATGCGTGGCCCAACGACGAAGCCCTGCAAGTCTTAGCTCAAGACAAGGCCTTTGAAGTAGGCGATGTCGTCGTAGAAGCATTTGGCTGCGAACTGCCCGAAGGGTTCCAAGCGTTGATGGCACAAGGCACACCCCCTGTGTGGATCAACCTCGAATACCTTAGCGCCGAGGGCTATGTGGCCCGCTCGCATGGCTTGGCCTCACCCGTCATGCGTGGTCCAGCACGCGGTCTGACCAAATGGTTTTTCTTCCCGGGATTCACGCCAGATACAGGCGGCTTGCTGCGTGAGCAAGATCTGCAGGAACGACAAGCCGCGTTTGACCGTACCGCATGGCTGAGCGCCCTGCCGCTGGATCAACCCATCGCACCCCACGAGCGCCTGATCAGTTTGTTTTGTTACGAACCATCAGCCCTGACTGATTTACTCAAACAGCTCTGTCAAGCCGACAGCCCCACGCGATTGCTGGTCGCCCAAGGCCGCCCCAAAGCTGCTGTGGCATCGGCTACACAAGCGTTGAACATGCCCGAGGTTGGCTTGGGCCAGTTGCACATCAGCCAGCTGCCTTATGTCAGCCAAATCGATTTTGACCATCTGCTGTGGGCTTGCGACCTGAATTTTGTGCGGGGAGAAGACTCTTTGGTGCGCGCCCTGTGGGCTGGTAAGCCATTTGTTTGGCATATTTACCCGCAAGACGACTTGGCGCATCATGACAAGTTGCAAGCTTTTTACCTCGCTTTGCGAATGCCGCAGACTTTGCAACATGTTCACGACGTGTGGAATAACCGGTCTGACACAACGCTGCCGGCGTTGACACCGTCTAATTTGGCCGTCTGGCAGGCTTGGAGCTCAGAAACACGACGGCTTTTACAAAGCCAAACTGACTTAACCGCAGCGCTGATCGGGTTTGTCGCACAAAAACGCTAAAATAGCGGGTTATGCGAACCCAGTGCAGCTTGAGCTGTACGGGCCATTTTCACAAACACAAGACACCAACACACTATGAAAACCGCTCAAGAAATCCGCGTCGGTAACGTCATCATGCACGGCAAGGACCCCATGGTCGTCCTGCGCACCGAATACCAACGCGGCGGTCGTGGCTCGTCCACCGTTCGCATGAAGCTCAAAAGTCTGATCGCCAACTTCGGTACCGAAGTGGTTTTCAAGGCCGACGACAAGATGGACCAAGTCATCTTGGACAAAAAAGATTGCACCTACTCTTACTTCGCTGACCCGATGTACGTTTGCATGGATGCCGACTTCAACCAATACGAAGTTGAAGCCAGCAACATGGGCGACGCGCTGAACTACCTCGAAGACGGCATGGAACTCGAAGTGGTGTTCTACGATGAGAAAGCGATTTCTGTCGAATTGCCCACCAACGTCGTTCGCGAAATCACATGGACTGAGCCAGCCGTCAAAGGTGACACCTCCGGCAAAGTGTTGAAGCCCGCCAAAATTGCAACGGGTTTCGAAGTGGCTGTGCCATTGTTTGTGGCCCAAGGCGACAAAATCGAAGTGGACACACGCACCGGCGAATACCGCAAACGCGTCTAATCCCGCCTTCATGGGTTTAGAAAATCAAGGCTCCTTCGGGAGCCTTTTTCATGGGCGAGGCACCCATGACTTGCCGTTACCATTGACGCATGGATGGAATGCTCGACCCTCACGACCGAAGAATTGCAGAAGCTTGGGAAACCCTCAAGGCACAACACGCGACCGGCGATGTGTTGTCCCCCGAGTCCAACCGACTTGCATTTGCAGATCCCGAATTCTTGCTGCGTAGAGAAACACGGGGCTTGCGGTTTCAACTGGAAATGCTCAAACCTGACTTGGCACAGCAAGAACAAGGCATTGAGCACACCGTGGTGGTATTTGGTAGTGCCCGTTTTCTCAGCGAAGAGGCTGCCCACCTTGAACTCGTGCGTGCCCGTGAAAGTGATGATCTCTTAGCCATCAAGCGCGCAGAAACCACGCTACGCAATGCCAGTTTTTACGAACAAGCCCGGGCATTGGCGGGTGTCATTACCAAATTCAGTGCCGACAGAACCAATGGCCGCAAGCTCTTTGTTTGCACAGGGGGTGGCCCAGGCATCATGGAGGCGGCCAACCGTGGCGCAGCAGAGGCTGGCGGCATCAGTATCGGCCTCAACATTGCCCTACCCCGCGAGCAAAGCCCCAATCCGTACATCACGCCCGGTCTGAGCTTCAAATTCCATTACTTTGCGCTGCGCAAAATGCACTTCATGATGCGTGCGAAAGCCTTGGTGGCCTTCCCTGGCGGCTTTGGAACCTTGGACGAGTTATTTGAAACCCTCACGCTGGTGCAATGCAAAAAAGCCAAACCTGTGCCTATCGTGCTGTTTGGCAGTACTTACTGGAAGCGTTTGTTCAACCCCGAGGTGATGATTGAAGAAGGTGTCATCTCACAAGAAGATTTGAACTTGTTCAAATACGTGGACAGCGTAGATGACGCGTGGAACTTTATCCGTGAGTTTTATGCACTCTGAGCATGTAAGCGCTGCGCGAGCCCAAGCCGACCACAGCTGACACACACCAAAATACGCCGCCAATTCCAATCACGGTGCCGGCAGCGCCAAACAAAATAGGCATCAACACACTGGATGCGTTGATGCCCATCAAACGCAAACCCAGCGCCTCGCCATGACGGTGCTCGGGAGTGATTTGATGCAAAGTACTCATCACCATGGGCTGCACTGACCCCAAGGACAACCCCAACAGCACAGAGCAGGCGCCCATGGTCCACGCGGTATGCATCAAAGGATAAACCCCCAGCAAGGCCGAGGTGATCAGCATGGCGCCCGTGATGACTTGCCACTCTTGCATGCGGGCCGCCAAAATGGGCAACAGCATGCGAATCAAGGCGGCGGCGATGGCAAAGCCGCCCAAGATTGAGCCAATGGCTGACGCACTCAAGCCGCGCTCATGGCCCAAGATGGGCACGACAAACGTGTGCACATCCCAGCAGGCTGACAAAAACCAATTCACCATCAGCAAGCGTCGAAACATGGGGGCGTTGAGCAAATCCCATGCACGATTTTTTTCATGACCATCCGGTTTGATGACCGGCGGCAATTCACGCGTTCGGCGAATGCATACCCACCCCAAAAGTGGCAACACGGCCATCGCCGCATAGGCCCACTGAAACCCCGCATGGTCAATCAAGATACCTGCGGTGAAAGGCCCAATGAAGTTCGAAAACGCGGGGCCAATCGACAACCAACTGAACGCCTGCTTCATTTGCGTCACATCTTGAACTGCTCGCCCCACATGACGCTGCAGCGCGATGATGGCCCCGCCGGTCGCCCCGCCCGTCAACAAAGCGCTGACACATAAAACCGGAAAAATGGGCCACAGCGCAGCCAACCCTGCCCCTGTGAAGGCCATGAGCACACTCCACATGACAGGTCGCTTCAGGCCATGCGCATCGGCATAGCGACCTGCTGGCAAGGCCAAGAAAACTTGTGTCAACGCAAACAGAGCCAGAAGTACCCCGACCGCCGCCTCACTTTGCCCGCTGCGCAAAGCCATCAAAGGCGCAGACATGCGCATACCCGCCATACAGGCATGAAGGCAAATTTGCCCTGCGATGAGTCGGGTCAGTTCACGCTTCACACTTGGGCATCCGAGTCATCTAAGGCCTCGTCAAACTTAGGCAACAACGCTTGAGCCTCCCCCTCAGGCAAGGCCTCCACGTTTTTCAGCGCGCGACGCATTTGACGACTGCGTGTGTCGGCACGGTCCAAAGTGTCCGCCGCTTTTTGCACTTGCTCGCGCACCTTTTCAACCCAGTCGCCATACCGCTCAAACTCAGTTTTAACGGCCCCCAACACCTTCCAAACTTCTGACGCTTGTTGTTCCAACGCCAATGTGCGAAAGCCCATATGCAAACTGTTGAGCATGGCCAACAGCGTGGTGGGGCCCGCCAAAGTGACGCGGTAATCGCGTTGTAGGCTGTCCATCAAGCCAGGGCGACGCAGCACCTCGGCATACAAGCCTTCGATGGGCAAAAACAAAATTGCGAAGTCGGTGGTATGCGGCGGCGCCAAGTAGCTCTCGGCAATGCTCTTGGCTTCGGTGCGAATACGCACTTCCAATGCCTTGGCCGACAACTCTGCCGCAACGGGATCAGCGCGGTCGTGGGCATCGAGCAAACGCTCGTAATCATCGCGTGGGAACTTGGCATCTATGGGCAACCACACAGGTTCACCGTCAGCGCCACCTCGACCAGGAAATCGAATCGCAAAGTCCACACGTTGGTTGCTGCGAGGCTTAGTCTCGACCTGTTTGGCGTATTGCTCCACCGTCAAGACCTGCTCCAGCAAGGCCTCAAGTTGAACCTCGCCAAACATACCGCGTGTTTTCACATTAGTCAGCACGCGCTGCAAGCTACCCACACCATCGGCGAGTTTTTGCATTTGTCCCAAGCCGTTGTGCACTTGCTCCAAACGCTCGGCGACTTGTTTGAAACTCTCAGACAAGCGTTTCTCTAACGTGGTCTGCAGCTTTTCGTCGACCGTACGACGCATTTCATCCAACTTCTCAGCGTTGCTCTTTTGCAATTGCTGCAGTTGTTGGTTCAACGTGTCGCCGATGCTGGCTTGCATCAAGCTCAGTTGCTGAACTTGGCTTTGCTGAAAACTGGCCAAAGTTTGCGTCAGCTCTTGACGTCCACCCCGTGATGATTCGGTGATTTCAAAACGCAGTTCGCGCTCCACACGCTCGAGCTTGTCTTGCACATTCAACATGCTTTGTTGCAGCGCTAACGCCTGCGACTGAGCTTGTGCTTGTGCCTCTTCTCGGTTGTCTGCGCCAGAGCGTCGCAACATCACCACCAACAGCAGTGCATTGACCAAGCCAATACCAACGGCAATCCAAACTTCCATCACGCACCTAAGGTGTTGAGTGGCGTCAGTGATTTGCCTTGCGTGAAATAGCTGATCAAGTTGTCTGCTGCCAAGTTGGCCATGGCCATGCGTGTGGCGATGGATGCACTGGCGATGTGAGGCGTCAAGACGATGTTAGGCACAGTCAACAAATCTGGGTGAACGTTGGGCTCGCCCTCAAACACATCAAGCCCAGCCGCGGCAATGCGATGCTCACGCAACGCAACAGCCAAAGCGGCATCGTCCACGATGCCGCCGCGTGCGATGTTGACCAACGTAGCCGTCGGCTTCATCTGCGCCAACTCTGCGGCACCGATGGTGTGGTGAGAAGCCGCGCTGTAAGGCACAACCAACACCACGTGGTCTGCAGTGCGCAAAAGTTCTTCTTTGCTGACATAGGTCGCACCGCACTCGGCTTCAAGTTCAGGACTCAGGCGCGAGCGATTGTGATAAATCACTTTCATGCCAAAGCCATGCGCCCCGCGCTTGGCAATGCCTTGACCAATACGACCCATGCCCAAAATGCCCATGGTGCTGCCGTGCACTTCTGCACCCGCAAACATGTCATAACGCCATTGCGTCCACTCGCCACGTCGCAAATAGTGCTCGCTCTCCGTCAATCGACGGGCTGTTGCCATGAGCAAAGCAAAACCAAAGTCGGCCGTGGTTTCGGTCAGCACATCGGGGGTGTTGCTGGCTTGCACGCCATGCGCAGTCATGGCGGGTACGTCAAAGTTGTTGTAGCCCACGGCCATGTTTGCCACGGCCTTCAAGCTAGGGCAAGCCTTGAGCACATCAGCGTCCACAGGGTCAGAACCTGTGGTGAGTGCGCCAGCATGCTGCGAGAGCGCTTGCGTCCAATCTGATTTAGTCCAAGCTTTATCAGCTTGGTTATCGGTGACGTCAAAATGCTCGCGCAAACGTGTCAACACCTCTTCAAAAATAGGGCGGGCAACAATGATTTTGGGTTTCATAGAGAAGCTTTCAAAAGAGGCTGCTTTGCAGCACAAATTATTCGACCATCTGCAAGCGACGCGCCCACCAAGGTGTCAGTGCTGGCAGAAGGGTTAAAGTCCAAATCACCACCCATGCCGTCAAAGGCATGAGCTGTGTCATATCGGGAAATTGAGCGACTGTGATAACGGCCAGCACAACAGGTATCACGCCTGTTTCACGGACCGCACACAAAAACAGTTTTTCTTTCAAGCTGACGACCGTTGGCAACAGCGAAAGCAACACAGCAACAGGCCTTGCTACAAACATAAAAACAAGAGACACCCACAGGCCCAATCCTGCCGTGTCTATCAAGTCTTGCAATGCCACAAAAGGGCCCACCATCATGAAAATAGTGGGTTTGGCGACACTTTCGATCTTGACTTCGACCGAGTGAAGCAAGCCATGAAAGTAATGTGTGCCGTGGTTGAAGTTAGCCAACAACCCAGCCACGAATGCCGCAAAAAAACCATTGCCGTGAATGGCTTGTGCCAAGACAAACGTCACCAAAGGTACGGCCAAAACCACAGCGAAGTCATAAGGTGCCTCTTGATCCCCCTGTTGACTTCGCTTAGATTTGTATTGCTCAAAGGCATACATGCCCAACCAACCAACGACGCCCGCGACACTGCCAAACAAAAACTGTCCACCGAGATGGGCCAAGTTGCTGCCGCTGAACAAGCCTTGCGCCAAATCCGCCACATTGGCGATCTCACGTCCAGACACAATCATCATGGCAATGGCGGTTGTCAAAATGGCACCCACGGCGTCATTCAACGCGCTCTCAGCCACAGACAAGTGAGCCACCCGTTTGTATTCAGGCTTAAAGACCTGTTGTTTCAAGGTAGGAATCAAAGCAGCGGGATCGGTCGACCCGATGATGGCGGAGAGCAAAGCCGCTGTCTTACCGTCTAAACCTAGCCAGACGAAGAGCAGGAACATGATGAAGAAAGTCACCAAATACCCCGCAACGGCAATCATGAGGGTAGGAAATGCGATTTTCAAAAAGTCGCGACGTTCAATCTCGTCGCCACCCGATTTCAAAATGATGGCAGCCAGCGCAGTGCACACCACCACAGACAAGGTCAGCTGTGTCGCCAACGGCGATAACGCATCGTGCAACACAATGCCTGTCAACAACTGAAGCGTGAAACTGGGAAATACCGTGCCTTCCGCCGCTTTACTGCACGCCCAGCCAAAGACTAAAAATAGGCCCAAGCACCACAGCGACAAAGCGATTGACGATTCCACGCCACCCAAACTTTCCAGCTGCGCCAACAAAGGCGCAGCAAACGCATTCAACACATAGGCGATAACAAAAACAACGACGATCTTGGTGTAATTCATCGCTGCATCATCATGTGGGCTGCACGATGCCAAACACTTGGCGCAAGTAGGCCAAATATTTTTCATCGTCGCACATGCCTTTACCTGGGGTGTCCGACAACTTGGCCACCGGTTGTCCATTGCATTGCGTCATCTTGATCACGATTTGCAGCGGTTCATAGCCCAAGTCGTTGGTTAAATTGGTGCCGATACCAAACGCGAGCTGGCAACGGCCTCTGAACTGTTGATACAAAGCAATGATTTTTTCAACCGTCAGACCGTCGCTGAAAATCAAAATTTTGGTCAACGGATCAACTCGGTTGTTGCGGTAATGCGCAATCATGCGCTCGCCCCATGTGAAAGGGTCACCGCTGTCGTGACGAGCGCCATCAAACAACTTGCAGAAGTACATGTCAAAGTCACGCAGGAACGGCTCAATGCCATAGACGTCGCTCAATGCGATACCTAAGTCGCCGCGGTACTCACGCGCCCAAGTTTCAAAACCAAACACTTGGCTATCGCGCAAACGCGGGCCCAACGCTTGGCAGGCTTGCAAATATTCGTGCGCCATCGTGCCCAAAGGCGTGAGGCCCAGCTTCATCGCAAACAAGGCATTGCTGGTACCAGCCAACTGGCCATGAGCGCCGGTGCCCAATTTGGCAGTTAACACACGCAGCAACTCCTCATGCCAAGCGCGTGAGAAACGACGGCGCGTGCCGTAGTCGGCAATCTTCAAATCACTCAAACGCTCGGCATGCAGCGCTTCAATTTTTTGCTCTAACCGTTTGCGACCTTCTACGAAATCAGGGACTTTTTGGGTGTTGCGAAAGTACACCTCGTTGACGATGGCCAACACAGGAATTTCAAACAGAATTGTGTGCAGCCAAGGGCCGTGAATGCTGATGTCCAAATCGCCGCTGGGCAAGGGCGTGACTTCAATGTATTTTTCGTTGAGGTGAAACAAGCCCAAGAAATCCACAAAATCGCTTTTGATGAATCGCAGACTGCGCAGCCATGTCAACTCGGCATCTTGAAAATGCAAGCTGCATAAAGAACGAATTTCGTCGCGAATCTCTTGCGCATACGGCGCCAGATTCACACCGACATTGCGACACTTGAACTTGTAGGAAACCTGCGCACTGGGAAACTGATGCAGCACCGCCTGCATCATGGTGAATTTGTACAGGTCGGTGTCAAGCAGGCTTGTGATGATCATCTGGTTTTAGCTCTGGAAAATTCAGTCCACCCAATGGGTGAACTCGTCCACCGGCACACGCGGCGTGACAAAGGTGTTGACCTTGTCGCTGTCATCAGCCCAACCCAAGGCCAAACCACACACCAACATCTCGCCCTCACCCGCGCCGATATGCGGCAGGATGATGCTATGAAAGCTGTTCCAAGCCGCTTGCGGGCAGGTGTGCAGACCACGCGCACGCGCAGCGAGCATGATGTTTTGCACAAACATGCCGTAGTCAAACATAGAGCCACGGCCCATCACGGGGTTGATGGTGAACATCAATCCCACAGGTGCATCAAAGAATTTGAAGTTGCGTTGGTGCTGCAAATGCATTTGCTCTTTATCGGCTTTACCAATGCCCAGTAAACCGTACAAGCCCCAACCATTTTCACGACGGCGGTCAATGAACGGGCTGATCCATTGCTTGGGGTAATAGTCGTATTGCTCTTGGTATTGCTGAGCGACTTCGGGATTGGCCCGCATGGCTTCGTGTGCAGCACACACCTTGTCGACCAAGCTATCGCGACTCGCACCTTGCAGCACATACACCTTCCAAGGTTGGGTGTTGGTCCCCGACGGAGCGCGGCTGGCGACTTGCAAAATCTCGGTGATCAATTCACGCGGCACAGGCTGCTGCTTGAACGCGCGGGCAGACATGCGCGAGGTGATGGCGTGGTCAACGGCGGCGATGTTCTCAGATGGGGTGCTCATACCAAAGTCTCCAATACAGTTTTTAAATTCAAGGGCAGCGCCTTCACAGGTCTGCGGTTTTCTTTGTCGACATAAACGTGCACAAAGTGCCCGTGTGCGGCACACAACTCGGCACCATGCGCAAACAAGCCCACCTCGTAACGCACGCTGGACGAGCCCAGTTTGGCCACGCGGATGCCCGCTTCAATGGTTTGCGGAAAAGCCAAGGGCGAAAAATAGTTGCACTGGGTTTCAATCACCAAACCAATCGTGTCACCGTGGTGAATATCCAGCGCCCCCTGCTCAATCAAATGTGCGTTGACCGCCGTATCGAACCAGCTGTAGTACACAACGTTGTTGACATGGCCGTAGGCATCGTTGTCCATCCAACGCGTGGTGATGGTACGAAATATCTTGAAGGCGCTACGCGGCTGCGCTTGAGGGCGTGCAGAAGTGGGAGTCGTCATACAGACAGATTTTGCCAGCGTCGCCAATACGCCTGCGCGACACGGTAGGTGTTGACTTGCACGCGAACCGTGTCCTCGATGTGATGGCCGTATCCACCCGCCATGCAAAATGCCAGCGGGACACGGTGTGACCATGCCCAGTCCAGCACACGTCGATCACGGGCCTCTAAGCCGTCAAAGCTGAGTTTGAGTCGCCCCAAGCGGTCGCCCTCATGCGGATCAGCACCTGCGAGGTAAATCACCAAACCCGGACTGAACCGTGACGTCAGCTCTGCCAGCGCGAGGTCCAAGGCGTGCAGGTAGGCGTCGTCATCACATCCATCAGGCAGCTCAACATCCAAATCGCTGACTTCTTTCGCAAATGGAAAATTACGCGCCCCGTGTAGCGATAAGGTAAACACTTGCGCATCGTTGGCAAAGATGTGCGCCGAGCCATTCCCTTGGTGCACATCCAAGTCAATGATGGCCACTTTCAGCGGTTGTAAATGGCTGCGGGCCCATTCAGCTTGCATCAGGCGCGTAGCCACCGCCGCATCATTGAACACACAAAAACCACTGCCGCGATCCGCATAGGCATGGTGTGTCCCCCCCGCCATATTGGCCGACACGCCCTCGGCGCCAAACAACGCCGTGCGCGCGGCCATCACCGTGGCACCTGCGGAACGGCGTGATCGTTCAACCATGGCCTCAGACCATGGAAAACCGATGTCCTTTTGCGCAGCTGGACTCAAACTTCCCTGTACCACCGACTGGATGTAGCGCGGGGTGTGCACCAATGCCAACTCACCATCGCTGGCGGCAGGGGCCACTTGCATCGCCACCTCAGGCAACTCAAGTGCCAAGCGCTCACGCAACAAACGGTACTTCGCCATAGGAAAGCGGTGCCCTTCGGGCAGTGGTAACACAAATTGATCGGAATAAAAGGCGCGCATGAGCAGATAAGTGGAAGCGGCAGTGGATCGATTGTGACCAACACGCGAAAACATTCAGATTTAGAACCTCGCCTCTAAACCGCCGCCAAGGCCTTGCGAATTTACGGGATAACCCTAAACTTCATCCCAATGCTGCAACGCAACATTTTTTGCAAACTGTCTTAACTACTGGAGTAACCCCATGCTGAACGCAGAACAAATCATCGCCTCGAACAAAGCCAACCTGAACAACCTCTTTGGTTTGTCAAACCAAGCCTTCGCTGGCGTGGAAAAGTTGGTTGAACTCAATCTCACTGCCGCACGTGCTGCATTGACTGAGTCTGCTGAGCACGCACAAGCCGTGTTGGCCGCCAAAGACCCACAAGAATTCATCAGCTTGCAAACTAGCTTTTTGCAACCTTTGGCTGAAAAATCTGCGGCTTACAGCCGTCACATCTATGACATCGCTTCTGGCACGACTGCTGAATTGAGCAAAGCCTTCGAAGGCAAAGCTGCTGAAGGTCAACAAGCCGTCACCGCTTACATCGAAACAGCCTTGAAAAACGCGCCTGCTGGCTCTGAGCAAGCTGTCGCCTTCTTCAAGCAAGCTGTGAGCGCCAGCAACACTGCCGTGGAAACTGTGCAAAAAGCTGTCAAGCAAGCCACAGACATCGCTGAAACCAACCTGCAAGCTGCAGCCGACACCGCTGTGAAAGCTACCAAAACTACCGCTGCTAAAAAGCGTTAATTGGTCCCAGTTGTCTCCTCGGGTCTTTTCGTCACCTTGGGTGCAAAGATCCCTTCAAGGGCTCGTCGCAAGATGAGCCCTTTTTTTATCAGCGTGGCACCAACGCCGCTCGCAATTTAGGCAAGGCCTGCAGCATGGCCGCACGACCCGCTTCGATGGAGCGACGACGTGCCCCAAAATCAGCGCTGCCCACATGATTCAAGGCGGGGCGCACCACCAAATCGGCTTCTTTCAGCTCAAAAGAATTGATGCTTTTGCCCATGATGGTGAAGGTTTGCATCAAGATTTGGAACATGTCATCGGTCTTCGCGGCCTCTGGCGCACTGGAAATGTCCACAGCCAGCACATATTCCGCGCCCATTTGTCGTGCGTAACGGACCGGGACAGGGGACACCAAGCCGCCATCCACAAACTCACGGCTGCCGATACGAACCGGTTCAAACACCGAAGGCACGGAGCTAGAGGCGCGCACCGCGGTACCCAAATCACCCCGCTGAAACAGCACGCCCTCGCCCGTGCGCAAATCGGTGGCGACGATGCCCAGCGGCATTTTCAGCTCTTCGATGCGCCGTCCTGACGTCTGTTGGCTGACGTAACGACTCAGGGCATCGCCGCGCATCATGCCCCGCCCCAGCAAAGGCACGGTCCAGTCGGTGATGGTGGCTTCCTCCATGGTTTCCGCCACCTTTTGCAACTGCACGCCCGTTTTGCCACTGGCATAAAACGCGGCCACCAAGCTGCCAGCAGACGTGCCCACCACCAAATCAGCCTTGATGCCGGCCTCTTCCAAAACTTGAAGCACACCCACATGCGCAAATCCACGTGCAGCACCGCCGCCCAATGCCAACCCTAAACGAGGCACTTTTTTCACCACGGGAATCTCGCCCCCCGCGGAGGGCGCAACTGGCACAGTCGGTTTTTCAACAACGGGCGCCACAGGGCCTGTCGATTGACAAGCACTCAACACGGCCACACAAGCCCCCAGCACCAGCCTGCGCCAAGCGCAACCAAGTGGCGAAGCTGGAGAAAAAACAACTGACATTTTGAAAAATCCTAGCGCTCTGAGCACAAAAGGATGGATTGTCCTAGATCGCTGTCGCACCCGATGAATAAGGCCAGCCTCGAATCGCTCATAATTCACAGGTTAAATTGACGTTTACGTAAACGTCAACTCTTTCAATCACCCCCTCACATATTGGAGAAATTCATGGAAATCAAAGGCAAAGTTTTCATCGTCACAGGCGGCGCATCGGGCTTGGGTGAAGGCACGGCACGCGCGTTGGCCGCCAAAGGCGGCATCGTGGTCATCGCCGACATGCAGGCGGACAAAGGCGAAGCCATCGCCCAAGAGATCGGCGGCGCTTTTGTCAAATGTGACGTGAGCAACGAGGCTGATGGCCAAGCCGTGGTCGCCAAAGCCGTGTCGTTGGGCAAATTGATGGGTCTGGTGAACTGCGCAGGCATTGCACCCGCCGAAAAAACAGTGGGCAAAAATGGCGCGCACAGCCTCAACACGTTCAGCAAAACCATCATGGTCAATTTGGTGGGCAGCTTCAACATGATCCGTTTGGCCTCAGAAGCCATGAGCCACAACACGCCAGAAGCCACCGGCGAACGCGGCGCGATGATTTCGACAGCATCGGTCGCCGCTTACGACGGTCAAATTGGTCAAGCGGCCTACAGCGCGTCCAAAGGCGGTGTGGTCGGCATGACCTTGCCCATTGCCCGCGACTTGGCACGCAACGGCATTCGCAACATGACCATCGCCCCTGGCATCTTTGGCACGCCCATGATGTTTGGCATGCCCCAAGACGTGCAAGACGCACTGGCCGCCAGCGTGCCCTTCCCTTCGCGCTTGGGCACACCACAAGACTACGCCAAACTCGCGCTACACATTTTTGAAAACGATATGCTCAATGGCGAAGTGATTCGCTTGGATGGGGCGATTCGTTTGGCACCGAAATAAGCAGTGCATCCTGGGAAAGACGGGAGGGTCTGCCTAGAATCGACCCTCCACGTTTTCCCGCACCATGGCCATCCCCCAATCATTCATCCAAGAACTCCTCGCCCGCGTTGACGTGGTCGAGGTGGTGGGTCGCTATGTGCAGCTGAAAAAGGGCGGCGCCAACTTCATGGGCTTGTGCCCGTTCCACGGCGAAAAGTCGCCCTCGTTTTCCGTCAGTCCTGCCAAACAGTTTTTTCACTGCTTTGGCTGCGGCAAAAACGGCAACGCGATTGGCTTCTTGATGGAGCACGCGGGCATGACCTTCGTGGAGGCCGTCAAAGACTTGGCCCAAAACGTGGGACTGCAAGTGCCGGAAGAGGACATCTCGCCCCAAGACCGCGAGCGCGCCGCGCAACAACGCCAAAAGCAAGCCACCCTCACCGATGTGCTCGAAAAAGCGGGCGAGGCGTACCGCAAACACCTCAAATCGTCGCCCAAAGCCATTGAGTACCTCAAAGGCCGCGGCTTGAGTGGCGAGATTGCGCGCCAATTCGGCCTAGGCTACGCCCCCGAAGGTTGGCGCAGTTTGGCCAGCGTGTTCCCCGACTACCAAGACCCCATGCTGGCTGAGAGCGGCTTGGTCATCGTCAACCAAGAAGAAGGCCAAGACGAAAAACGCTACGACCGTTTCCGCGACCGTGTGATGTTTCCGATTCGCAACGTCAAGGGCGAATGCATTGGCTTTGGCGGGCGCGTGCTGTTTGAGGGCACGCCCAAGTACTTGAACTCTCCCGAAACGCCGGTGTTCAGCAAAGGCCGCGAGCTTTATGGCTTGTATGAAGCCCGCAACGCTCTGCGCGATGTGGGCTATGTGTTGGTGACCGAAGGCTACATGGACGTGGTGGCGCTGGCCCAACTTGGCTTCCCCAACGCCGTGGCGACCTTGGGCACGGCCTGTACGGCCGACCATGTGCAAAAGCTGTTTCGATTCACCGACAACGTGGTGTTCAGCTTTGATGGCGACAGCGCAGGCCGACGCGCTGCGCGCAAGGCGCTCGAGGGCGCGTTGCCTTATGCCACCGATGTGCGCAGCGTGAAGTTTTTGTTCTTGCCCGCCGAGCACGACCCCGACAGCTACATCCGCGAATTTGGCAAAGAAGGCTTTGCCCATTGCGTCACCGAGGCCATGCCGCTCAGCCGCTTTTTGATCGAAGTGGCCCGCGAAGGCTGCGATTTGCACACGGCAGAAGGCCGCGCCCACATGGCCAGCAACGCCAAGCCCATGTGGATGGCGCTGCCTGACGGCGCCCTCAAACGTCAGTTGCTCACCGAAGTTGCCAACTTGGCCGATTTGGGCAACCACGAGTTACAAGACTTGTGGATACCGCCAGCGCCCGCGCCTGCCAACACCTCGGGTCGTTCGGGTGAATACAAAAAATCTTCCAAATTCAAACCTCGCGAGCGGACGCAAAGTTTCAGCCCACGCCGCACACGACACATGCCCCAAGGACGGGCGGACCATGCCGCCCGCGTGCTGCTGTCTGACATGTCGATTTGGGAGCAACTCTCCACCGAAGACCACAACCTTTTGTGCGATCTGGCCCCACCGCATGGCCCCTTGTTCGTTTGGTTAGACCACCACCACCACGAACACGGCAACCAAGCTTGGGGCGTGTTGCGTGAGGCCATGCGCGGCGAAGACATTGAAGACTTGGCCCTGCGCGTGATGGCCTCTGCCTTCACCCCCATCCTCGATGACGACGGGAACCCGCGTCCTGATGACGCCACGCCGGAGGCCCTGGCCCTAGAAGCCCGCGCTGAATTGCGAGGCATGCTCAACCGCATGTTGATCGAAAGCATCAAGATGCAAGAAACCGAAGCCATCGAATCGGCCAAAGAAGACCCCACCGCTTTACAACGCTACCGAGCCCTACAAGCGCGCCGCCGTCAACTTGAATCCGTCCATCTCAACACCGCAGAAACGTAGCAATAGCGGGCTTTTGCATAAGCCCAGTCGCTTATTTTTGGTATAATCCAAACTTAGCAAGTGCGACAGCAGCACCTCCGAGCCCGGCTAACCGTGACACAAGCGCACGACTCGCCAATTTATCGCAAGGACTGCATTCCAAATGTTCGCCCTCACACGCTTGCTTTTGAGGCCCAACCTCCCCCACCCGTTTCCCTCCGCGTCGCATTTGTGGCGCTGCGTATTTATCTCTTTTTTGTGATTTCTTTTTTTGTTGTCTAGGAGTTTTCATGCCCGTCGACCCAAAGTCCAAGAAGCCTGCAGCCAAGGCAGATACAAAGCTCCCCGCAAAGACGGCCAAATCGGCAGCGCCAGCTGCTGCCAAGTCTGCCAAGAAAGCTTCTTCCGTGCCCGCATCCAAAACACCCAAGCCCGCTGACGCCAAACCCGTCGTCCGACTCATTCCTAAAAAGCCTGCAGCCGTTGAAGCACACGCACCCAAGGTAGAAAAAGCCAAACCAGCGGCAAAGACCAAAGCCAAGCCCAAAGCAAAAGCAAAAAAAGCATCGGAAGATGACGAAGACTTAAGCGACATCGAAGCCGACTTGGTGGGTGAAGAGCCCGTTGCAACCGAAGCGACCACTGAAAAAGTCAAACCGCTTCGCATGAAGATCAGCAAGGCCAAAGAACGCGCCTTGATGAAAGAATTTGGTCTCGACGAGACCGTGCTGTCTGAAGAAGACATGCAAAAACGCCGCTCACGTCTGAAAACCCTGATCAAACTGGGCAAGACACGCGGTTACCTGACACACGGCGAAATCTCGGACCACTTGCCCGACAAATTGGTCGATGCTGAGACGTTGGAAGTCGTGATCACCATGTTGAACGACATGGGCGTGGCTGTGTACGAGCACACCCCCGACGCAGAAACCCTGCTGCTCAACAACAACACCCCCACCGCCGCAACCGAAGAAGAAGCGGAAGAAGAAGCCGAAGCCGCCCTGTCCACCGTAGACAGCGAATTTGGCCGCACCACCGACCCTGTGCGCATGTACATGCGTGAAATGGGCACAGTCGAGTTGCTGACTCGCGAAGGCGAGATCGAGATTGCCAAGCGCATTGAAGGCGGCTTGATGGACATGATGGCGGCCATCAGTGGCTCACCCGCCACCATCGCGGCCATCTTGGCCATGGGCGAAGAAATTCGCGAAGGCAAAGTGGTCATCTCCACCATCGTTGACGGTTTCAGCAACCTGAACGAAGCCGACGACTACGTGGCCGAAGAAGACTTTGACGAGTTCGACGAAGCCGACGATGACGACGGCAAAGGCGGCTCTAAAGCCCTGACCAAGAAACTGGAAGAGTTGAAGAACCAAGCCTTGGAACGCTTCGACCGCATGAACGCTTTGTTCGACAAGCTGCGCAAGACCTACGACAAAGAAGGCTACGGCACGCCCGCCTATGTGAAAGCACAAAGTGCTTTGACCGCGGAGTTGATGAACATCCGCTTCACCGCCAAGACCATTGAAAAACTGTGCGAATCGGTGCGTGGTCAAGTCGACGAAGTGCGCAAAAAAGAGCGCGAACTGCGTCGCATCATTGTCGACAAGTGCGGCATGCCCCAAGCCACGTTCATCAAAGACTTCCCACCAAACTTGCTCAACCTCAAGTGGGTGGAAAAGCAAGCGGCTGCGGGCAAGCCTTGGTCCACCACCATGGGCCGTTTCATTCCGCCGGTGCAAGACTTGCAACAAAAACTGATGGACTTGCAAGCCACCGTGGTGGTGCCTTTGGAGCAACTCAAAGACATCAACAAGCGCATGAACGCCGGTGAGCGCAACTCGCGCAACGCCAAGAAAGAAATGATCGAAGCCAACTTGCGCTTGGTCATCTCCATTGCCAAGAAGTACACCAACCGTGGCTTGCAATTCTTGGACTTGATCCAAGAAGGCAACATTGGTTTGATGAAAGCCGTCGACAAGTTTGAATACCGTCGTGGCTACAAGTTCTCTACCTACGCCACATGGTGGATTCGCCAAGCGATCACACGTTCGATTGCGGACCAAGCCCGCACCATCCGTATTCCCGTGCACATGATCGAAACGATCAACAAGATGAACCGCATCAGCCGCCAACACTTGCAAGAGTTTGGTTTCGAGCCCGATGCCAGCGTCTTGGCCGAGAAAATGGAAATTCCAGAAGACAAGATCCGCAAGATCATGAAGATCGCCAAAGAGCCTATTTCGATGGAAACACCGATCGGCGACGATGACGACAGCCACTTGGGCGACTTCATCGAAGACGGCGTGAACACGGCGCCTATCGAGGCCGCCATGCAAGCGGGCTTGCGCGATGTGGTGAAAGACATCTTGGATGGCCTCACCCCACGCGAAGCCAAAGTGCTGCGCATGCGCTTCGGTATCGAGATGACCAGCGACCATACGTTGGAAGAAGTGGGCAAACAATTTGACGTCACGCGCGAGCGCATCCGTCAAATCGAAGCCAAAGCCTTGCGCAAGTTGAAGCACCCTAGCCGCAGCGACAAACTGCGCAGCTTCATCGACACGATTTAATCGTCTTTGAGCCCTGCTTTCACAGGGTGATCAAAACCCCGCAAGCACCAAAGCTCGCGGGGTTTTCTTTTGGGCGTCTTAGAAACCGTGATTGTGTTTTAAACCGTGGCCAAGGCCATCACCCCCGTGGCCGTATTTGAAATTGGGATGTGATAGTTTTGATGCACCGCTTTGACGTTGTCACCCAAAGCGCCTCGCATGGCCAACCACATCAACAGCTCTACGCCTTGTGTGCCGGTCTTTTCAACCAACTCGTGGATGCTGAACTGCGTGGCCCATTCAGGGTCTTTTTGCAAGCTATCCATGAACGCCAGATCAAACGCTTTGTTGATGTGGCCTGCACGTTCGCCGTCGAGTTGATGACTCAACCCCCCGGTGCCCAGCACCACCACGTTCAAGTCGCGATCCCAACTGCGAATGGCGGCGCCCACCGCTTTGCCTAAGTTGTAACAACGCTTGGCAGATGGCAACGGAAACTGCACGGTGTTGATACAAATTGGCACCGTCAACACAGGACAGGTGTCACCAGGCCAAAACAATTTCAAAGGCAAGGTGAACGCGTGATCCACCAACATTTCTTGGCACGTCACCACATCAAATTCATTGTCGACCAGCTCGTTGATGATGTGCCATGACAAATCAGGCGCACCGTTGAAGGGCGGCAAGGTAGGAATGCCCCAGCCTTCGTCCGCGTTGTTGTATTGGGCTGCTGCACCCACCGCGAATGTGGGCATCTTGTCGAGGAAGAAATTCAAGCCATGGTCGTTGTAAAACACCACTGCCACGTCGGGCTTGACCTTGCTCAACCATTCGTGAATGGGTGGAAAGCCATCAAAAAAGGGCTTCCAGTACGGGTCTTGCTGAATGCCTTTGGCAATGGCACCACCAATAGATGGGATGTGTGATGAGGCGAGGCCGCCAACGATGTTTGCCATGATGTGTCTCCTTGGTGTTTATTGATGGGCTGCAGCGCGCAGCTTGGCTTTGAATTCTTCTTTGGTCATGCCGGTTTGGGCGGCCCCCAGGTCTTGCACATCCAATCCCAAAATGCCAGCGAACTTGGCGAGGTAATACACGTTGCCGCCCGCAGCGATGAGACCCAACACATTGCGTGTGCGGATCGCGTCAGCCTGCTGGGCATCTAAGCCGTACTGAGCCATGTAGGCCTCTTCATCGGCTTTGAAGGTGTTGCGGTTGTCGGCCGTGTTGAAGGAGTAGCACATCTTGTTGAGGGCGTAACCTTTTTGGGCTTGGTCACCGTCAAACAAGGTGGTGCCAAAAATTGGTTGAGGCTTGTGGCTCATGGTGATCTCCGTGATTGAAGTTTTCAATGGAACGGAGTGTGGCGTCACCAACCCATAAAATAAACCACGCAATCCTCATTTATTTCATGAAAAAATTTAATCATTTAGATTTGGACGGACACCTGCTGCATTTGCTCAGCACGGTCATTGCGCAGGGCTCGGTCACAGCTGCAGCCAATACGCTGGGCATCACACAGTCGGCCGTGAGCCACCAACTCGACCGTTTGCGTGCCATCGCAGGCGATGCCTTGTTTGTGAAATCGGGGCGCGGCATTGTGCCCACAGCACGCGCGGAAGCATTGGCGCTGCAGGCCCAAGAACTGCTCATCCAGTTACAAGGCTTTGTGCACAGCGGCGCATTTGAGCCCGCACGCCTGAACCAATGTTTCAGCATCGCCGCCAACGATTTGCAGCGTGACTTACTGCTGCCCAACTTGCTCAACCGCTTGCAAGCTCAAGCACCCGGTGTCACGCTGCGCGTGGTGCCGTCGGACGTGCCCAGCGCCGACATGTTGCGTGCGCAAGATTGCCAACTGGTCATCAGCCCTCGCCCACCCGACGCCACCGATATCAAACACAAACGTTTGTTTACCGACAACTACCGTGTGTTCTATGACCCGCAAGTCCGCAAAGCTCCGCGGTCGCTCAAAGACTACGAAGCGGCTGAACACATCACCGTGGTGCATCACCCCAAACGCAGTTTGGACATTGACGAACTCTTACTTAAGCGCGGTGTGAACCGCCGTTTTGCGGCCACCCTCAGCAGCTTTGCAGGCATCGCCGCTTTCGTGACAGGCACCGAACGCTTAGCGACCCTGCCTGGCTTGCTGCGCCAAGGCTTGCTGCGTGGTTTGGCGGATGCTTCCGTGCCAGTTGAGACACCAGAAATGCCCATGTACGCCATCTGGCATGTACGACATCAGCAAGACCCTGTGCACCTATGGCTGCGGGCGCACTTGTTTGAATGCATGATGTCCTGAACAGACTCGTAAGCCTTTTTTAATCTCACATTTGTAAGATTTAGGCTGTTTTAAAACCAGTCTTTGCCCGTGCTCGAACGTTTGCTCTACCGCTCTAAAGCCACCAACACCTTGGGTAGCTTGCATCTTTTCAACATGCTCAGTGAAGCACGCGCCAAAAATGCCCACCTCGGCATCACGGGGCACTTGCTCTACACCGAAGAAGTGTTTGTGCAATGCATTGAGGGCACGCCTGCGGCAATCGCCTCATTGTGGGACAGCTTGCAGCGTGACTCACGCCACTACGACATTGAATTGCTGGCTCGCGGCCCCTTAGAGCAGCGCCGATTCAGTGACTGGTCGATGGCGTTTTCAAGCTACCCCAGTCTCAATCGCTTCAACATGCCTGGGTTCTTTGCGGTCGACCGCGAAGGCATGAGCGAAGAAGCACAGCGTTGCGCTCACACTTGAATTCAGCATTTTTAAGCGAACTCTTCGGTATCCACTTCCGACGCATTGACCGCGTTGTAACGCGCCCCCTTCACGGTCTGATGGTTGATGAGCGCTTCTAAGCGCTGCATTTGCTCCGGCGACAAGACCACATCGACGGCAGCCATGTTGTCTTCGAGGTGGCGGATGTTTTGCGTGCCAGGAATGGGAATGAGCTTGCTGTCTTTGTGCAGCAACCAAGCCAAAGCGAGTTGCGCTGGCGTACAGCCCGCTTCGCGTGCGATGGCTTGATAGGCATCGAGCAGAGGTAGATTGGCAACATAAGTGTCCGCACTGAAGCGTGGCATGGCGCGGCGAATGTCGTTGGCAGCCAAAGTGCCCACATCACGCAAATCGCCACACAAGAAACCACGTGCCACCGGACTGAAGGCCACAAAGGTCGTACCCAACTCTTCACAGGCTTTGAGCACAGCAATTTCAGGGTTACGTGTCCACAGCGAATATTCAGTTTGCACGGCCGCAATGGGGTGCACGACATGCGCTTTTCGCAGCGTGGTGGCCGAGACTTCACTCAGGCCAATTTCGCGAATCTTGCCTGCACGCACGAGGTCGCTCAGAGCGCCTACGCTGTCTTCGATGGGCACTTGTTTGTCCCAGCGGTGCAGGTAATACAGATCAATCACATCGGTACCCAAACGGGCCAAGCTGTCTTCGCAGTTTTGGCGAATCGCTTCAGGACGACCATTGATCACGCGTTTGACACCATCGGGGAACGACACGCCAGCCATGCCGCCCTTGCTGCACAGCGTGATTTCGCTGCGGTGCGCTTTCAGCGCTTTACCCATCAGCAACTCGTTGGTGCCAAAGCCATACAAGGCCGCCGTGTCAAACAGCGTCACGCCAAGGTCTAAAGCGCGGTGAATGAGTGCCTCGCCCACTTCTGGCGCAGGCGGCGCGCCATAAGCATGGCTGAGGTTCATGCAGCCTAGGCCGATGGCTGAAACGGTGTAAGGGCCGAGTTGACGTTGCTTCATGTGTGTGTATGTGTTCGTGTCCAAGCGGGCAGCGGCGCCGAGCGATGCAACACATTGTCATGCAACCATGTGGCGCTCTTGCGTGCACGCTCGGCCACGGTGGCCAATGGCAATTGTTGGTAGTCGTCGTTGAACACTTCAAAGCTGTAGTCGCCGCGATAACCAATACGGTCGAGGCGCAGCACCAAGTCAGCCAACGCATCGCTGTGCACGCCCTCACCTGGAAACACACGAAACGTGCGCGCAGTGGTCATGCGGTCTTCAAATGTGGGGGTTTCGTGCCACATGAAGTCAGACAGTTGCACCAAGAAAATTTTGTCGGGATCGAGGTCTTCAATCGCATCCAGCGGCGTGTTGGCGGCAAAGATATGGAAGGAGTCGATGCCAATGCCGAGGTTGGGGCAATCGGCGCGGCAGACCACATCCCAAGAGGTGGTGAATTCGTTGACCGTGCGGCCCCATGACAAACCTTCGTACGCCACTTTGATGCCCAATGGCAAAGCCATCATGGCGAGCTTTTTCAAATCGCGGGCAATGTGGTCGAGGTCGTCGGTCGCGTGACGTGAGGTGGAAGAACAGGCCAACAACACTTTGCTGCCGGTGGCCGCACACATCTCCAACATCGACTTGGCGATGTCGACTTTGTAGCCGTGCAAATGACCCGACAAACCTTCGAAGTCGCGCAGCACCTGAAAGCCTGTGGGACGCAAGCCACTGGCCTGCACCGCCGCAACCGCAGCAGGCACACCACCTGGGTGTGTGACCAAGTCACGCGCCATGAGCATGACTTGCGAGAAGCCTGCGTCTTTCATCGCCGACAGCTTGGCTTCTAAAGAGCCCGCCATCGTGATGGTGTCCATACCGAAACCATCGAGCAAGTTCATGGCATGCCCCTTCATTGATCTTTGTGAACCAGCTCAAACGACACCGAGCCCAAGGCGCTGCGTGTGAGCGCGCCACGGTCTTCGGCGTGCAGCTGGGTTGATTCGACGAACTCGACGCCTCGGGCTTTGAGCGCAGACACAGCGGCACCGACGTCAACGGCCCCTAGGCCAATGCGTTGCAAGCATTCGGGCGACTCGTCCGTGTCCATCCAAGGATCCGGCTCAATGAGTTGCCATAAGAAATTGCCGCACGGGCTCTTCATCAACTTGCCTTTGGGCAAGATGCCAAAGCGTTGGTCGTCGGGCACAAAGCTGAAATCAAACATGTGTTCAAAGTAAGCCAACCAGTCGGCGCTGCGGCCAGCACCGATGTACTGCACCACACCAAAGTAGCTCATGCCAGCCGTGGCTTCTGGGTGCTGGTCAACGGTGGGGATAGGCTTGAAGTCAATGTCGTAAATCGAGAATTCTTGCCAACGGTCCACAAAGTAAAAGCGGCTACCGCCTGGGCCGTGAATGGCGGGAATGTGCAGCTCCATCGCTTGCGCTTGGCTGGTCACATTCCATGCGCCTAACTCCATGCAGCGGGTGTGTGCTTGCAGCGCATCGCGCACGCGGAAAGCCACGGCTGAAATGACGGGTTGACCATCGGTGGTGGCGCTCACACGGGCATCGTCGGGGCTGGCATTGACGACCAAATTCATACCGCCTTGACGGTACAAGGTGACTTCACGTGAGCGGTGACGTGCCACGGGACGAAAGCCCATGTTTTCTAACACTTGGCCCAGCGCTTGTGGACGGCTGGTGGCGTATTCAATGAACTCAATCCCCTCTAGCCCCAAACGGTTGGGCATGTCGGGCACGGACTCTCGGTGTGTGGATTGCAAGGTCATCGGGTACTCCAAGAAAAATTAGTGGCTCAAAAACTCAATAGCTCAACTGCGCCACTTCGCGCAGGACTTCAGCGGTGGTGGTGGGTAAACCGAAGTATTCCAAATAAGCCGGAATTTGTTCAAACAACATGTCTGAGCCCACTTGCACGCGGCAGCCACGGTTTTTTGCAGCTTGCAAGAATGCGGTCATTTCAGTTTTCATCACCACCTCACCCACAAAAGCATCGGGCGAAATACGCGACACATCCATCGGCAGCGCATCGCCTTCGTTCATGCCCATGGGCGTGGCGTTGACCACCAAATCGTGTTCTGCAGGGTCGTTGGAGCCCGTGCGCACATCGATCTGAGGGTAGTTTTGCTTCAGGCGCTGGCCCAAGGCCTCAGCGGAAGCTGTATTCACATCAAACAAGCTGATGGCGGCAATGCCAGCACCAGCCAGCGATGCAGCAATGGCACAACCCACACCACCCGAGCCCACCACCAACACGCGCTTGCCCACCAAGTCAAAGCCCTTGCGCTGCACGCCACGCACGAATCCAGCGCCATCAAACATGTCACCGACCAAGCGACCATCGGTCAATTTTTTCACCGCGTTGCAAGCACCGGCCACGCGCACGGTGGCGGTCACTTCGTCGAGCAAACCCACGGTCACCACCTTGTGAGGCATGGTGATGAGCGCGCCGCAAATGTTGGTGAGGTTGAATACCGATTTCAAAAACACCGGATAGTCTGGCGTTTGGCAACCCATGGGCACTACCACCGCGTTGATGCCCGCACTGGCGAAGTACGGGTTGTAAATCATGGGCGACTTGAAGGAGTGCGTTGGGTAACCGATGTGGGCAATCAGCTGCGTGTTGCCATTGATGGAGATGCCGTGCTTGCTCATGGTGTTTTATTTAGAAGATTGAACAGCAGACACCGCGGCACGCAAGGCCAGCTCGTAGCTGTCAGCACCGAAGCCGCAAATTTGACCTTTCACAATTTCGGCAAACACCGACTTGTGACGGAACTCTTCACGCGCATGGATGTTGGACATGTGCAACTCCACCACAGGGCAAGTCAACACAGCCAGAGCATCGCGAATGGCATAGCTGTAATGGGTCCAAGCGCCAGCGTTGATGAGCACGGCGTCGACGTTGTCAAAGTAGCCTTGGTGAATGCGCTCGCACATGTCACCTTCATGATTGGTCTGATAGCACTCAACGTCAGCGCCCAAGTCTTTGCCCAGCTTGTGCAAATTGGCATTGATCTCATCCAACGTGATGGTGCCGTATTGCTTGGGGTCGCGTTTGCCAAACATGTTGTGGTTCACACCGTGAAGCATCAAAACTTTCATACGCAACTTCCCTTAAGAATCTTTATTCGTTCAATAAAAAAAGCTTCGCCGCATCCAAGCGGCGAAGCATCGCAAAGCCAATTACTTGGACTTTTTAGCAGGTGCAGCGGTGCGCACTTTGTCGATTTCGCCTTGCAAGTCTTTGACCAAATCTTGGCCCACGGTCACACCGTGCTTGGCCGTCACAGGACGCATTTTGTCGCGCAAGATAGACATTTCTGACTCAGACAACTGAGTGACTTGCATGCCGTTCTTCTTCAAGTTGGCCAACAAACTGGCTTCCAAGTTACGTGCGGTGTCGCGTTGGAACTTGGCAGACTCAGTGGCTGCATCAGCCACCACTTTTTTCTCAGCTGCGCTCAAGGTTTCCCAGAACTTCTTACTGATCACCACCGACTGTGGGTTGTATTGGTGGGCAGTCAACACCATGTGTTTTTGCACTTCGTACAACTTGGCACTGTTGATGGTCGGAATGGGGTTTTCTTGACCGTCCACAGCACCTTGCTCCAAAGCCGCATACAACTCTGGGAATGGCAGCGGTGTGGGGTTGGCGCCCAAGGCTTTGACCCAGTCCACATTGATGGGGTTAGGAATGACGCGCAACTTCAGGCCTTCGAGGTCAGACACTTTGTTGATGGCGCGCTTGCCATTGGTGATGTGACGAAAGCCCAGCTCGTAGTAAGCCAAACCGATCAAACCTTTTTCTTCCAACTTGGCGTGCATCTTCTTGCCGAAGGCACCGTCGACCACCGCGTCAGCTTCTTTGGTCGTCGCAAACATGAAGGGGAAATCGAACACGCCAAATTCTTTGACTTGGCTGGCGAAGATGCCAGAGTTCATCGAAGCCATTTCCAATGAGCCGCCTTGAATGGCTGACACGTTGGCTTGATCGCTCCCCAAAGTGCCGCCTGGGAAGATGTTGACCTTGAGTTTGCCGCCAGAGTTCTTCTCGACGATCTCTTTGAATTTCTCCATGCCTTGCACGATGGGGTGACCCGCGCTGTTCTGGTTGGCGAACTTGATGGTTTTCACTTGTGCCGAGGCAATGCCCATGGCGGCCATGGCCACAGTCGCGATCACGGTCTTGATAAATACACGTTTCATGTCAGTGTCTCCTGATGAACTTTTGCGGTCGTACGCCCAATGAAGGTTCCACGGTCTGGCGTACCCGGACAGACCGTGGAATAAAAACTTAATATAACCAGCGCGCAGGCACCATCACGATGGATGGGAACAGCACCATCAAAAACATGACAATGAACTGCACCGCCATGAAGGGCAATACACCACGTGTCACATCATCCATACGCATGCGACCCACACCAGCCACCACGTTCAGCACAGTGCCCACGGGAGGCGTCACCAAACCAATGGAGTTGTTGATGATGAACAGTACGCCGAAATACACAGGGTCAATCCCTGCGGCTTTGACGATGGGCATCAGCACGGGGGTCAAGATCAAAATGGTGGGTGTCATGTCCATCGCCGTACCAACGATCATGCACAACACCATGATGGCAGCCATCAGCAGAGTTGGGTTGCCCAACAAAGGCTCCAACAAGCTCACCACTTGCGCTGGCAAATTAGCGACCGTGATCAACCAAGCAGACACCATCGCAGCGGCCACCAAGAACATGATCACAGAGGTTGTTTTGGCAGCCATGCGAAAGACATCAAACAACTGAGACCAAGTGAGCTCACGGTAAATCACACCTGCCACAAACAGTGCATACACAGCGGCCACCACAGCGGCCTCTGTTGGTGTGAATACGCCCATGCGCAAACCCACCAAGATGATCAAAGGCAGCATCAAGGCCCAGCCTGCTTCACGCATGGCAGCAAATACTTCCGCCGTTGTCTTACGCGCTGGCGGGGTCAAATCTTCTTTGCGTGTGCACCACCACCACGTGGCCCACAAACCGGCAGCCAACACGACACCAGGGAAGATACCTGCCAAGAACAATTTGCTGATCGACACGTTGGCTGCAACACCAAAGATCACAAAACCAATCGATGGTGGAATGATGGGACCGATCACACCGCAAGCGGCAATCAAGCCACCGCTGCGTGCTTTGTCGTGGCCCGCTTTCACCATCATGGGCAACAGCAAAGCGGTCAACGCCGCGGCGTCAGCCACGGCAGAACCCGACAAAGCCGACAACAAACAAGCGGCAACGATGGTCACATAGCCCAAGCCGCCGCGGATGTGGCCCACCAAGGCCATCGCAAAGTCAACGATACGACGTGAGAGACCACCGGTGTTCATCACCTCACCTGCCAACATGAAGAAAGGCACAGCCAACAGTGGGAAGCTGTTCGAGCCTTCGATCACGTTTTGCGCCAAGATTTGCGCATCGAACATGTCCATGTGCCACATCAACGCGGAGCCACACAGCAACAAAGAGAAAGCGATCGGCACACCCAGCGCCATGGCAGCGAGCAAAGAGCCCAAAAATACAGCGATTGTCATGATTGAATTCCTTGGGGTTTACTTGAGAGGGGCGGGAACGTCGATAGGTTCCTCTTCAGATTCGCGAACACCGATCAACTCGCTGTCAGCCAGTTCACCACGCATCAAGCGCAGCAAGTGATCCACAAGGATCAATGCACCTGACACAGCCAACACCATGCCACACGCGTAGAAAATGCCCATAGAGGCTTCCATCACCGCACTGGTGGAATCCCAGTTGATGAGGGTTTGATCTAACGATCCTTTGAACAACAGCCAACACACAAACAACATCAATCCGTGGCCAATCAGAAAGAAGATTTTTTGCCAACGCAGGGATAACTTAGACACGATGGTGTCAGACCCCAAATGCGCGCCGTCTTTCATCGCCACGATGGCGCCCAAGAAGGTCACCCAAACGAACAACCAACGCGACAGCTCTTCCGACAAAGTGATGCCGGAGTTGAAGGCATAACGCATCACCACGTTGCCAAAAACCAAGACCACCATCACGGCGAGAGCAACTGAAATCACTAATTCGAGAAACCGACAGTAGCGATCCAAAAAACGATTAAGCATCGGAGAATCCTTGAAAAATAGGGGTTGGTACAAAATGTACAAAACAGTTACTTTGTGGATGGTTAGTGGAAACCCGCATTTCAATATCGCATAACCAACTACCTGCTATTCCAAATTTGAATAACTTACAAAACGCAGCACCATCTCCACCACACTTTGGCGTCGCGCCGCCAGTGACTCGATGGTCTGTCCGTTGCGTTGAAAAATCAAGTCAAAGGTGTAGCGGTTAGAGACATTGAAAAAAGTCAGCGCTGAAATCGATGCATGGATGTCGATGGGGTCTAGCCCTTTGCGAAACACACCAGCCTTCACACCGCGTTTGTATAGGTCCTCAATGGACTGAATGGCAGAGATGTTCAAATCTTGAATCACCTTGCTTTGGGCCAAATATTCGCCCCGCTGCATGTTCTCAGACATGACCAAACGAATGAAGTCTTGGTTGCTGTGGTGATGGTCGAACGTGAACCCGACGAGTGCTTTGAGTGCGTCAACTGGCGATAAATCCGCCAAATGCAACTCAGCCTCGGTGGCACGAATGCGGCGGTAGGCATCTTCCAACACGGCGAGGTACAGACCTTCTTTACTCCCGTAATAGTAGTAAATCATGCGTTTGCTGGTATGCGTGGCATCGGCAATCGCGTCAATGCGCCCACCCGCCAAACCTTTGGCCGCGAACTCTTGGGTGGCAACGGCCATGATGCCCGCCATCGTCCGCTCAGGATCGTTGGTGCGCTTGGGTGTCTTGCGCGCAGAATGTACCGTTTCGTTCATTTCTAAAGTATAGAACGCACAGCAGCGAGTTCCCACCAGAAGAACCCTAAGTACCGCAGTGAGAACACTCAATAACCCAACTAATAAAATGGTTACTTAATAAGTAACATTTACAAATTAAATGGTATTTTTGTACAAATAAAATATAAATATGTACATATACATACAACCATCAATTTCAGTAAAAACAATAACGCATGTTGTGCTGATGGGCTTGATGATGGGTGGCATTTTTATATCGACACATACGCACGCATCCGAACTTGGCGACGAAAGCAAGTGGTCTTATCAAGTAGGCGTAGACACATGGCGCCTGCAATCGTCCGCTGATAAAGACACCGACCCTGGGTACATCTCCGAGAGCTCCAACCTACTTCTCCCAAACGCGTATACAAAATGGAACTATTCAGACACCTTTCCTTACGGCTGGGTCATGGGGCAAAAACCCCTCACAAGGGACACATCCGTCAGTTTAAGAGCACGTGTTGATCAAACACTCGGCTTGCGGATTGATGAAGCGCAGGTACAAACCAACTTCTCGCCATCGCTTGGCGCACGTTATGGCATCGTCGACTACAAAACAAGTTGGTGTCGAACCACAGAGCCAGACAACGGGTGGATGCGCGAAATAGAGACGATTTGCAGCACCACCCAATTTAGAGATGTCACCGGTGGTTCACCAGGCGTACAGCTGTACACATCGACCCAATGGGGTAGGTACCTGATTCAGAGCCAGATTGGCGCTTATCGACCTCTACTGCTTGACTACGCGCCCAAAGAGTACGGCAACTTGATCCCAAGCAACGACTACCGAGTGTTGTCGAACAAGAAAATTGGCTTGAACGTCAATCTGATCAATTTAGACACGCCCTTAGAAATGAGAATTTCTTATATCAAGGGGCATCAAACGGCCTACTCGCCTGAGCCCTATTTACTGGGTCATAACCAACAAAACAGTGACATGGTTTATCTAGGGTTCAACCTGCCCATCACACAGCGACTGAGTGGCCGAATCACGCATTTGCAACAAATGCAAGAAGCGAGTTGTCGCTCTACGGTCGCGAAATTTGCGACCGCTTGCAACTTGAACCTCACCTTTGACAAATACGCCTCTACGCTAGAGTTTTCGTACCGCCTCGACAGCACCAACCTCTTTTCTGTTGGCATCAGCAAAACAGTATTTGAGATCAATCAAGATCTGTTCACACAAAAATACGATTTGTACTCCGCCGATCTGACAGCCTTAACGATCAAGCAAAGGGCTATCGCTTGGCGACATGATTGGGGCGAAGGCCTTTTCAGCGTGATCCAATTTATTCAATCGCAGCAACTGAATGGGCAACGAGACAACTACGTTGGGTCCACCGGCTCAGCGCTTGGTGCCAGGCTTGGCTATCAGTTCTAGACACTCCATGCAAAAAAAAATTATCATTTTCGGTCTCAGCATCGCACTGACTGCCTGCGGCGCTGGCAGCGGCATCGACGCTATCCCTAAGCCAAACTTGAATGTGGACAGTCTGTTGGCCAACAGGAGAAGCCTAGACCAACCATGCATTGAACTCGGTCCGCAATCTTCGTACAAAGAAACAGCCACCCATCTCTGGTGGCAAGATTTCCAAAAAATATACAGCGTGTACGACAACGCAAGTTGCACAGACCCAGCCGTAGGAAACATCACCGACACCTATCAAGCCAATTGGTCAGCCCCCACATCAACACAAACCAAAATCGGTGCAGCAAGGGTTGAACTGAGTGGGCCTGTACGCGCTGTAGAGGGCCTCACACCACAACCGACCTTCCCTTTGGGCGCCACCCCCATCTTGGCTTTGTTTTTTGCAGAAAACAATCAACTTCAGATGTACACAGGCGGATCTGCAGCAGACCTAGACGGTGAAGGCTACCCGCTAGGCTTCACAACGCCAACGGCAGTATTTACCAAATAATGAGGTCAAGCCTAAGGCGTCAGCGGGGATCACGGTAACGAAACGTCCCCATGGCCTGTGCCGCCACTTGCCCACTGGCATCCACCACACGGGCTTCACAAAAGCAAACCGAGCGTCCACCGCCTATGGCTCGCCCTGTGGCAACAAGACGTCCCGCAGCCGGGCGCATGAAAGAAATGCTCATGTCTACGGTCACCACTTCACGGGCGTAGTCAACGCGCGACAAAGCCGCGTGCGCCATCGCACTGTCCAACAGCGTCATGACCACCCCGCCATGCCCACCGCCGTGGTTATTCAAAAGTTCATCTCGCAACTCGACGGAGACAACGGCCTCACCATCTTGGGCTTGTTCGCGACACACGCCCAAATGATCGGTGAAAGGCACATGGCGTTGTGGGCCACTGCGTGGCTTGTCGGTGTCCGTAGGATTATGGGATTGGCTCATGCTTTCTCCTGACGCGATGCGGCCGCAGCGGCACTGAAATCACGCGGACCTGTCAGTGCCAAGCCCCCATCCACTGGAATGATGGTGCCCGTGATGAAGGCCCCCAAATCACTGGCCAACACCATGGCCATGTTGGCAATGTCTTTGATCGCGCCTAGGCGTTTGAGGGGCACACGTTGGGTCATGGCGGACAAGGTGTCGTCCGTGGGCGCCAAACGTTTGAGCCCTTCCGTGTCGGCAATCGGCCCAGGCACGATGGAGTTGATGCGAATACCTTGTGCCCCCCACTCCAACGCCAGCACCTGCGTCAACATGTCAATACCCGCCTTCGCCGCACACACATGCGCCTGGTAAGGCGTGGGAATGAAAGCTTGGCCTGCGGAGATTTGAATCACACAAGCGCCGGGTTTTTGCAAGTAAGCATGCGCCAAGCGCACGACATGAAAGCTGCCCATCAAATCAATGTCAATCACCGTCTTGAAAGCGTTGGGTGACATGTCAAGCACGCTGGCTAAGAAGTTACCCGCAGCACCTGAAATCAACACATCAATCGGGCCAAATTTTTCAGCAGCTTCTGCAAAGGCCGACTCCAAGGCCGCAGGCTGTCGAACATCAGCCGAAGCACCCCACGCTTGTGCACCGGTAGACGTGAGTTGCGCCACTGCAGCATCCACCTTATCGGCGGAACGGCTGATCAACGAAATGCGCGCCCCCGCCTTCGCAAATGCTTGGGCAATGCCAAAGTTGATGCCGCTGGAGCCTCCAGCCACAAACACATGTTTGCCAGAAAAATCAAAATTCAAAGTCGTCATAAAGTTCACTCAGGTTTAAAGCCAATTTCTTTCAACATCTTGGCATCGCGCTCGAATTGCGCACGGGCATACGCCGCGTACTCTTCGCCAGAAGTCCAGTTCGCTTGAAAGTCAAACTGTTCCAGTTGATTCAAATAAACAGGATCAGATGCTGCTTTTTTGAAAGCACTTACCAAGCGGGCTGCAATTTTTGGATCTAAATTTTTGGGCGTCACCAGCCCCATGGGCGACTCAATCACCAAGTCATAGCCCAGCTCTTTCACTGTGGGCACATGGGGGTAACGCTTGAGACGCTCAGCCGTGAACGTGGCCAACAGTCGGACTTTGCCACCTTGCACCTGAGCTCCAAAACCAGGATCGCCATACACATCCAAATGCCGCCCAATCAAGGTTGTGAACGCTTCCGATCCGCCCTTGAACGGCACCATGTTGAAACTCGTGCCAGCGAGTTTGCCCAAACGCTCGGCATAAATGCGGTTGATGCTGATCGCCCCCACATTGCCCCAACTCAACACACCGGGCTGCTTTTTGGCCTCGGCCAAAAGTTCACCCAAGTTTTTCCAAGGCGCATCCATCGCGACCGACACACCCGTGCTCAAACCAAACAATCCAGCGATATAAGTGAAGTCGCGCAAAGGATCAAAGTTCACTTTTTGCACCAGCGGCGCACGAATCACCGAGTTGTGCATGACCGCCAAGGTGTAACCATCGGCTTCGTTCATGGCACCCACAGAAGCCGTGCCCATGATGCCACCAGCGCCGGGGCGATGCATCAACACCACCGGTTGCCCTAACTCGCGGGAAGCGGCTTCAGCCAAAGAACGAAACACCGGATCGACCGAGCCACCCGGCGGAAAAGGCAACACCAAGGAAATAGGTTTCGATGGAAAGGGGTCAGCCGCCCATGCAGCAACGCCGCCGTGCAAAAAGCCTAGGCAACACAAGGCCACCACAGCCTGACGACGCATACGGTTCAAAAGAGATGACTTCATCGTTATTTCCTCATGGGTTAATCGTGGCCGTGGGTTTGGGATGCTCTAAAAAACGAAAAGAACCATGGGCTTGTGCAATGGTTTGCCCCTGCGCATCGGTGATCTTGGCACTGCACCAGACCACCGCGTTGTCGTGGTGCAAGACGTGACCATCGGCGGTCAGCAAGCCACGTCCAGGCGCCAGAAAATTGGTGGTCAGATTGAGCGTCACCACCGTGCGGGTGAAATTCACGCAAGACACGGCGGCGCTGGCCATGGCCACATCGAGCATGGTGGACACCACGCCGCCATGCACCGCGCCAATCACATTGCCAACATCTGCCGAAGGATCCAACGTGATGCGAGCGTGCCCTGCTTGAGAGAACGCCCGTTTCATGTCGAGCAAGCGCATGAACGGTGTTTGTGAGAACACGTCCAAAGGGTTATCAGGCGTAACGGGCTTCATGCGCGCACACGTTCACGTAATGCATTTTTAAGAATCTTCCCAGCGGCAGACATGGGCAATTCCGAGACAAAGCTGAAGCTGCGTGGACATTTGTAACCCGCCAACGTTTGATGGCAATCGGCACGCAAAGCAGCCGCCATCTCATCTGCAGACAAACTCGCGGTGCTGGTCAACACGATCACCGCGTGCACGGCCTCGCCCCACTTCACATCGGGAACACCGATCACCGCAGCTTGGGCCACATCCGCGTGGTTACGCAAAACAGCCTCTACTTCGGCGCAGTACACGTTTTCACCACCAGTGATGATCATGTCTTTGAGACGGTCCACGATGAACAAATACCCGTCTTCACGCATGCGACCCAAGTCACCCGTTCGAAACCAACCATCGACAAATGCGGCAGCCGTGGCGTCGGGCTGTTTCCAATAGCCTTGCATGATCATGGGGCCTCGCACCCAAATCTCGCCCACTTGACCACGCGGCGCTTCTTGGCCCAGCTCATCCACCACCTGAATCTCGGCCCCCAAACCCGCATGGCCAACAGAATTCAGCAACGCACGCGCGTCACCTTGTGCGCGGTGGTTCACGGGTAAGTTGATGCACACAGCGCCCGCTGTTTCGGTCAATCCATACGCTTGAAAAAACTCAGCCTTGGGCCACGTTGCCAATGCGCGGTTGAGTAAATCGGGCGGCATGGGTGCGGCACCAAACGCAATACGATCCAAGCACTGCAACTTGGCTGCGTCAAAGTTCGCATCATCCAACAAGGCTTGCAACATGCTGGGCACCACGATGGTGTCGTTGATGCCGAAACGCTCAATGGCGGCCAACACGGCGGGCGTTCTGAACTGCGCCATCGTCAGCCAACGGCCACCCACAATCATCTGACCGATCATGCGCCCGAGGCCCGCGACATGGAACAAAGGAGCCACCAACAGCGACACCGAATCTGGCGGATTGTTCAGCTCAGCACCTCGCGTCATAGAGGCCGACCAGAAGTTGGCATGCGTCAACATCACCCCTTTCGATCGCCCGGTGGTGCCGCCTGTGTAGAGCAGCGAGGCCAACGCCGACCCACCGGTGCGCGTGTCTGGCACGGGTTGAATGGCGGCCGAAGACTTCGCCAAATCCGTCAAGCTCAAACAAGGCGAAAAGCCTTTGGGCGCTGGCAAACTGACGTCGTGCAACAAAAGCACGGCATCGCTGTCTTTCAACGCATATTCCAGCTCCGCTTCGCTCCAACGTGTGTTCATCGGACACGCCACAGCACCCAGCCACCAACACGCCAGAATCGCTTGAATCAAGTGATCGGAGTTAGGGGATAGCAATGCCACGCGGTCATTGGCGCGTATGCCGCGGGCTTGCAAATAAGCGGCTTGACGCCCCACAGCGTCCAAGACTTCGGCAAAGGTCCAATGCCGTTCACCTGCGTCACTCACATGGGTCAAGGCGATGGTGTCTGGGTGCCGTTGTACGGCGCGATGTAAACCTTGGGTCAAGTACACAAGACGGTCCTTATTGAGGTGGCGCTTCAAAAGAAGCCAAAAGCTCACGCTTGAGCACTTTGCCGCTCAGCGTCATGGGAAACACATCACTCACCACCGTTTGTGACGGGCGTTTATAGGGTGCCAAATGGTCCGCCACAAAGGCCTCTAACGCGGCACGGTCCAGCGTTGCGTTGGGTTGCATTTCTAGGAAAGCCATGATTTCTTCGTTGCCATCTGACACGGGCCGTCCGACCACTGCAGCACGCTGCACGCCTGGGAATTGGGCCAGCACCGACTCCACTTCGCCGGGGTACACATTGAAGCCCGAGCGAATGATCATTTCTTTCAGACGCCCCACCACAAACAAAGCACCTGTCTCGTCCAAGTAGCCGATGTCGCCACTGGCGTACCAGCCCCCATCACGCATCACTTGCGACGTCGCGGCGACATCGCGAAAGTAACCGGGCATCAAGCCAACGCCACGCATCCAAATCTCACCGCGCTCGTCTGTCGTTGCATCTCGGCCTTGTTCGTTCACGATGCGCAGTTCGGCACCGTCCACCAAATAACCGGCCGAGGTGTCATCTCTGGCCACATTCAAAAGGCCTAAGCACAAAGCGCCTGCATATTCAGACAAGCCATAACCGTGATGCAAGGGCTTTGAAAAGCGATGCTCCACCGCACGTTTGAGCTTCAAATCCAACGGTGCAGCGCCGGTGTAAACGTAGCGCAGATCAGGGCAAACAGGGTGTTCGATGCCCTGCGTATCCAACCACGCCAACAAACGCGTGAACATGGCGGGCGGTCCCTGCAATTGCGTGACGCCACCTTCCGCCAATGCGTTGAACACATCGGCAGGATCAAATGCGCTGCGCATGACCAAAGCTGCACGCGCATACAAAGAAGCCATCAGCACCGTGCCCAAGCCAAAAATATGCGTCATCGGCAAATAAGCGTACGAGCGATCAGCTTGAGTGAGTTGGCGCGACTCGGTTGACACGCAACCAAACTTCAACAAGCCCTGATGCGACACCAACACGCCCTTGGGCGTGCCCGTGGTGCCCGATGTGAAGATGATGGCTGCCACGCGCTGCGCCAACTCGCCCTCCTCGGCCACCGCATGCATGCGCACAGCACTGCGCTGCAGCCCCGTCAGCACACTGCCACGGGCAGCTGCTTCTTGCGCATGCGCACGAGCGGCTGTCGACACTTCGCTGGTGAAATACATCACGCGGGGGTCCGCCTTCTGCACAAACAAGCTCACTTCGCCGCGTGACATGCGCGCATTCACCCCGCACGACCAAGCCCCGACCTTGCTGCACGCCAAGATCAAGGCCACGTGCTCCGGACAGTTCTCTGCCACGATGAGCACGCGGTCCCCCGCACGCACGCCGTCAGACTGCAACTCCACCACCAAACGATCGACCCAAGCGGACAAATCAGCCAATGTGAAATCGGCTGTTGGCGTAGAAAGAAACACCTGCGATGGCGCCTCAGCCACGCGCGCATCAAACAGTTGATGAATGAATTGAAAATTCATAGCGTTCATTGAATCTGAATGCCTTTGGTCACCGTGGCCCACAGCGCCAACTCACGCGCCGCACGCTCAGCCAGCCATTGAGGGGGCCCCACCCACAGGTCATACCCTTGCTCGGCCCATTTGTTTTTCAAATCATCACTGGCCAACGCTTTGCGCGTGGCGTCATTCAAGCGCTGCACCATCTCAGCGGGCAACTTGGCGGGGCCATACAAGCCGTACCAGCCACCCACTTCGTAATCGGCCAAACCCGCTTCGCGCATGGTGGGCACATCGGGCATCGACACGTTGCGCTCACGCGAGGTGACGGCCACGGCCAAAACGCGTCCCGAAGACACATAGTTGCGTGCACTGCCGATGATGTCAAACATCATGTTGATTTGTCCGCCGATCACATCGGTCATGGCGGGCGCGTTGCCTTTGTAAGGCACATGCGTCAAGGTGGTGCCTGTACGCAATGCGAATAACTCGCCACTCAAATGGTTAGACGCGCCCATGCCTGCTGAGCCGTAAGCCAACTTATTCGGATGCGCTTTGGCGTAGCTGATGAGCTCGGGGACCGTTTTGAAGGGCTGGTCTTTGTTCACCACCAACACATTGGCGTAGCTCAAGATGGGCGCGATGGGCGTCACGTCTTTGGCGGTATCAAACGGCATGGACTTCAAAATGTGCGGACTGATCGTCATCGTGGGACTGGCCGCAAAAAACAACAGCAAACCATTCGGAGCAGCTTTGGCCACAGCATCGCCCCCCATCGCACCGCCTGCACCCGGTCTATTTTCAACCACCACAGACTGACCCAACTCTCTTGACAGCGCTGGTGCAAACAAGCGTGCAGCTGCATCGACAGGCCCACCTGCGGCATAACCCACCACCAAGCGCACGGTCTGACCCGGTGTTTGTGCAAACAGGGCCAGAGGGAAAAGCAGCAGCAAGGCCAGCCACCCACGTGAACACGGCTTGCCACTGTGAATTCCCCAAAATTTGAAATGACTCATGTGTTTTGTCTCCTGATGATTGATTGATATAGGCACACTTGAATCGCGGTCGCTAGCCGCCTAGAGGTCACTGGTTGAGTTTGATGCCCGCCTCTTTGATGATGTTGGCGTAGACCTGCGCATCCGACTTCATCACTTGCGCAAACTCCTCGGGCTTGCCACCGCCCACGCCTAAGCCAAAGCCCTCAATGCGCGCCACCACATCGGGCATGCGCAAGATGCGGTTGGCCTCGTCGGAGTACTTGGCCACAATGGCCGCAGGCGTGTTGGCAGGTAAAAGCATGCCAAACCAACCCAGCGGCTCATAGGAGTGAAAGCCCAGCTCTTTGAACGTGGGCACATCGGGCAGTGCGGCCATACGTTGTGTGCCCGTCACGGCCAAAGGCTTGAATGATTTCAGGTGGGCACGGGCAGAAGCCGAATCAATGAACGCCGAGGTCAATTGGCCACCCACCATGTTGTTGACCAACGGTGCGGCCCCTTGAAATGGCACGTGCACCATGTCTAACCCCCCTTGCAAATTCAGCAAGGCGCCTTGAATGTGCGATGAGGTACCTGCGCCATACGTGCCGAAGTTGTACTTGCCTGGATTGACTTTCACCAAGGCAATGAATTCTTTCAAACTATTGGCGGGTGATTTGGGGGGCACCACAAACATGCTGGGGCTTTTCGCCACTTGCACCACGGGCAACAGGTCTTTGAGTGGGTCATAAGGCAAGTTCATCAGCGGAGGCTGCTGAATGATCGCGGTGATGGTCATCAAAATCGTGTACCCATCAGGCGCGGCTTTGGCTACCGCGTTGTTGCCAATGGTGCCGCCCGCACCCGGCTTGTTGTCAACCACCACAGAGGTGTTCCACGCCTCGCCTAACTTCTGCGCCATCATGCGCGCCAATGCATCTGTGGCACCACCGGCTGGATAAGGCACGATCACTTTGATCGGTTGACTTGGAAAGTTTTGAGCCCACACAGGTGCCGCGGCAGTGAAAGCACTCAATACGGCACCGGCCATCAAAGCACGACGAGAAATAGAATTTTTCATGGTTGTCTCCTCTTTTATTGAATGAATTTCAGCGTGTCGCTTCACGCACCAAATTACGGGCAATCACAATTTGTTGAATTTGGCTGGTACCTTCATACAAACGGAATAACCGCACATCACGGTAAAAACGCTCAATGCCGTACTCGCTCAAATAACCTGCACCACCAAAGATTTGCACCGCACGGTCCGCCACACGTCCGCACATCTCGGACGCGAACAACTTGCAGCACGAGGCTTCGGTGGCGACTGCTTGGCCTTCATCGCGTTTGCGAGCGGCATCAATCACCATGCAACGTGCAGCGTAGATTTCGGCCTGGCTGTCTGCCAACATGGCTTGCACCAGTTGAAATTCAGCAATCGGTTGACCAAACTGTTTGCGGTCGATGGCGTAATTCAATGCATCACGTTGCATGCGCTCAGCCACACCCACGCAAATGGCTGCAATGTGGATACGGCCCTTCTCCAAGACCTTCATCGCTGTTTTGAAGCCCTGCCCTTCTTTGCCACCAATCAGTTGACTGGCAGGCACGCGACAGTTTTCAAAAATCACATCGGCGGTGTGTGCACCGCGCTGACCCATTTTTTTATCCACCTTGCCAATCGTGATGCCAGGGGTGTTGGCTTCGACGATGAAGGCCGACACACCACCCGCCCCTTTGTCCGCAGGGTTGGTGCGCGCCATCAGGGTGAAGATGCCTGCATGGGGTGAGTTGGTGATGTAGCGCTTGGTGCCGTTGACGATGTAGTGATCCCCCTCAGCATCCGTGCCGCGAATCGCCGTCGTGCGCAACGAGGCGGCGTCAGAACCGGCATCGGGCTCGGTCAGGGCGAACGAGGCAATCAACTCCCCTGTGGCGAGTTTGGGCAAGTACTTGGCTTTTTGCTCGGCCGTGCCATCCAACAAAATGCCTTGCGAACCAATGCCAACGGTTGTGCCAAACAGCGAGCGAAAGCACGGCGAAGTTTGGCCCATCGCCAACATGACCATGACCTCCTCTTCCATCGTCAGCTCAAGGCCGCCGAAAGACTCAGGCACGGTCAATCCGAACAAGCCCATGTCTTTCATCTCTTGCACGATGTCGTCTGGAATCTCGTCAGTCTCAGCGACCAAGGCCTCGGCAGGCACGAGTCGCTCGCGCACAAAGCGATTCACAGAATCTAACAAGGCATTCAGTATTTCGGGATCACGAATCATGGTGTGTGGCACTCATAAAAGTTAAGACAGAACTGACGCAACGCCTCACAGCGCAGCAGCCGTTCCCAAGATAGCGGTGGATTGGCTCGACAACGTGCCGCCGTTCCCGTGCGCCAGTGCGATCTGGGCGCCAGGCACTTGCCGTTCGCCCCCCTCGCCTCGCAACTGCCGCACCGCTTCGATGAGGGCGAAGATGCCGTACATGCCCGGATGCACACACGACAAACCACCGCCGTTGGTGTTGACTGGCAAATGGCCACCGGGTGCGATGCCACCGTTTTGCACAAACGCACCAGCCTCGCCCTTGGCGCAAAAACCCAAGTCTTCCAAGAACAACAAGGTGTTGATGGTGAAGGCGTCGTACAACTCCACCACATCCATGTCTTTGGCCGACAAGCCCGCCATGGCATAGGCCTGACGACCTGACTCGCTGGCTGCCGTGACGGTGATGTCAGGCATGGACGAGATCTGGCGGTTCCAACAGGCGGTGCCGTTGCCCAACACGTACACCGGTTTCTTGGCCAAATGCTTGGCGCGGTCGGCGCGCACCAGCACGTAAGCACCGCCACCGTCAGTGACCAAACAACAATCGCGCACCGACAGCGGATCGCTCACCATCCGTGCGTTCAGCACATCGTCGATGGACAGCGGATCGCGCATGAAGGCTTCGGGGTTGCGCTGTGCCCACTGGCGTGCGGCCACCGCCACTTCGGCCAGATCGCGACGCGTGGTGCCGTATAGGTGCATGTGGCGCGAAGCGGCCAAGGCATAAGCACTGGGTGGGTTGAAAGGCTCGTAAGGCGTTTCATAAGGTTGCGGATCCATCCAGCGGCGAGCCTGCGCAATTTCGCGTCGCCCAAAAGTAGCCGTGCGTTGCGTACTGCCATAGCAGACCAGCACGGCATTGCACTGTCCGGATTGCAAGGCGTGCATGGCAGGCAACAAGTGCGCGATGAAGCTCGAGCCGCCCACCATGGTGCCGTCGATGAAGCTCGGACGGATACCGAGGTACTCGATGACAGGCATGGGCCACATGGTGGAGCCCACGCTGGCGGTACACAGCCCATCGATGTCGCTCATCTTCAAACCGGCATCGGTCACGGCGGCATGTGCCGAGCGTGCCAACAATTCCATCTCCGAAAAACCATGGGCCTCGCCACACCCAAAGGTGGCCACGCCAACAATGGCAGCGCTGCCGCGCAGGGCTTTCAATCCATCGCTCATGCTGCACCTCCTAAGGCGTCGAACACCACCACACCTTTGTCATCGGCCACCACCACACGCGCTGTCACGCGCTGGCCAATCTTCACGTCATCGGGTTTCAAGTTGTCCACACGGCTCATGAGGCGTGGGCCTTCATCGAGGTCAATCAGGCTGACGTTGTAGTCACCCCCTTCTGCGGGCTTGCGGCGCACGGTGGTCACGGCGTAGACCGTGCCTTGTCCGCTGGGACTGACGAATTGCACCGCATCGCTGCCGCAATGCGGACAGACTTCACGCGGAAAATAAATGTGCTGACCGCAGTCGTCGCACTTTTGAATCAGAAATCGTCCTTCGGCCAATGCGGCTTGGTGCTGCACGAGGACGCCTGTGTTTGTGTGGCTCATCGTCATCTCCTTAAACGGGGTCCCAGCTGAACACATCGCCCGAACGCTCTAAGTCGAAGAAGCTGGCCTGCAGTGCGGGCATGGCGTGGTTGAGCACCGTCTGGGGCGTCCAGCCCTCGCTACGGTGCACCGAGCGCACAGGGCGCGGCTGGCTCATGAGAAAAATCTCGTTGTTGCGAACCGCGAAGATCTGCGCATTCACATGGGCCGAACTGTCGCTGGCCAAACACACGGCCAGAGGTGCTATCTTGGCGGGCGTCATCTGTTTGATGCGCTCCACACGGGCTTGCTCTTCGGGCGTTTCGGTGGGGATAGAGCCAATCATGCGGCTCCAAGCAAACGGCGAAATGCAGTTGGAACGCACGTTGAACTTTTGCATGTCCAAGGCAATCGACTTCGACAAGGCCGCCACACCCAACTTGGCTGCGGAATAGTTGGCTTGGCCAAAGTTCCCCACCAAACCCGAAGTGGACGTCATGTGGATGTAATTGCCGCTGCCCTGCTCTTTGAAGTGTGTGGCTGCTGCACGGCTGACATGGAAAGCCCCGTAAAGGTGCACCTTGATGACGGCGTCCCACTCGTCCACGCTCATCTTGTGGAAAAAGCGGTCGCGCAAAATGCCTGCGTTGTTGACCACCACGTCGACACGGCCAAAGGTGTCGAGCGCAGTTTGGATGATGCGGCCTGCGCTCGCAGCTTCAGACACGCTGTCGGTGCTGGCCACGGCCTCTGCGCCCAAGGCTTTGATTTCGTTCACCACGGCTTGTGCAGGGCCAGCGTCATTGCCTTCGCCGGACACCGAAGCGCCAATGTCGTTGACCACCACTTTGGCCCCTTCACGGGCCATGGCCAAGGCGATGTCGCGGCCGATGCCGCCACCTGCGCCCGTGACCACCACCACTTTGCCTTCAACCATGCGTGCGTGACTTGTTTGTGCGTTGCTCATCTTCATCTCCTTTTTCAATGTGTTTATTTGTTGACCGGCCACTGAAACGGCAGTGGCTCTTTGTTGAGAAAGCGGTTCACCGCGGTCTTGTGTTCTTGGGTTCCCATCGCCAAAGCTTGGGCATTGGCCTCGTTTTCTAGCGAGGTCGACACATCGCCCCCCCAGCCTGCAAACGTGCGTTTGATCAGACTCACAGCCATGGGCGAGGCATGGACAAAACTGGCAGCCAAGGCTTGGGCGCGCGCCATCAAGGCGTCGGGCTCATGCAACTCCATCACCAAACCCAAATGCAAAGCTTCTGGACCTTCAACATCGCGCGCCGAGAGCATCAGTTCTTTGGCACGTTGCACGCCCACAATGCGGGGCAAGGTGTAGAAAGCTCCGCAATCCGGCACCAATCCCACCTTCAAAAAAGACATGCAAAAGCGTGCACGTGGCGTGGCCAATACAAAGTCTGCGGCCAAGGCCAAGCTGAACCCAGCCCCTGCCGCCGCCCCGTCAACGGCGGCAATCACGGGGCGGTCCAAGGTCAACAGTTCTTGCAGCCACACATGCAAATCTTGCAGACGATGACGCCAGCCTTGGTTGTCCAAGCCGACAGTCGCGATGTTTTTCAAATCACCGCCTGCGCAGAAGTGACCGTTCGCGCCCGTCAAAATCAAAGCACGAATGCTGGGGTCACGGCGAATGCGCATCACGACCTCAGAGACTTCGACGCGCATGGCGGGGTCAAGTGCATTGCGTTTGCTGGGGTTGTCCAGCGTCAGCGTGGCGACTTGGTTGCTGACATTGAATTGGATGGTTTTGAAATCAGTCATCGCTCAGTCCTTCACAAGAGGTTCGTGGTGGGTGCGGTATCCGTGGCTGAGGCGTGGCGCTCTGCCTCTTGTAACTCGCGCCACAAAATTTTTCCGGTGCCGGATTTGGGCAAACTGTTGACAAAGCGAACGATGCGCGGGGCTTTGTAAACGGCCATGCGTTCACGCCCCCAGTCGATGACCGCTTGCTCGGTGAGTTGGCCTTTGAATTCGGGCTTGAGCACCAGCAACGCCATCACGTTCTCGCCGCGTTTGGCGTCGGGCACTGCGATCACGCACGCCTCGTGCACGGCTGGGTGTTCGTACAGGGTGTTTTCAACTTCAGCCGGCCAAACCTTGAAGCCCGAAACGTTGACCATGCGCTTGAGGCGGTCGCGCATAAAGAAATAACCTTCTTCGTCGACACTGGCCAGATCCCCCGTGCGGAAAAACGTTTTCCCATCCAGTTCGACAAATGACGCCTGGTTGGCTGGCTCGTTTTGCCAATAGCCGCGCATCAGTTGTGCGCCGCAAGCGACCAATTCACCCACCTCGCCCACCGGTAATTCGCGCAGTGTTTCTGGGTGCACGATGCGCGCGTCCACGCCGGGCGTGATCACACCCAGACACTGGCGCTTGCCGCGTGTCAGCGGGTTACCCAGCAAAAATGACGCGGTCTCGGTCATGCCATAGGCTTCGTTGTAGGCGATGCCAAAACGCGCTTGCAGCACATTGGCCACCGACTCCGGCATGGCTGCACCACCGCCCGATAACACCGCCAAACTGCTCAGGTCGCGCTGCGCGGCAGCGGGGTTGGAAAAGAAGTCGATCAGCATGGCCGGTGGCGCCGCCCAAGCGCTGACACGGTGATGCTCAATCAGGCGGGCTGCTGAAGCCGCGTTCCAGCGGGGCAGCATGACCACGGTGGCACCCAGCGTGATGGGCACATTCAGGCCGCCTTGCATGCCCAACATGTGAAACAGTGGCGCCACAGCCAAAAACACCGAGTCCATGTGCAGACCTCGCCAGACCTGCGAGGCCATGTTGGAGGCCAACACGCTAGCGTGGGTGTGCATGCAACCCTTGGGGTGACCTGTCGTGCCCGAGGTGTAAGGCAGCACACACAGGTCTTGGCTGTCGGGGTGCTGCGCGGGCGCGGGCAAGGCCTGTGCGATGGCGTCTTCGAGCCCGTGCAAGCTCGGGGTTTCGGTCCACTGGCGCGGCGCCAGCACCACATCGGGCACGTCGTCGCTGGCCGCTTGTTCGGGCAGACCTTCAGAGTAAGCATGCACCAGCACCGCCTGCAAGGCATCGGTCATGTCGGGCTTCACCAGCGGCATGATCTGGGGCAGCAGCTCTTGCGCCACCATGGCCACGCGTGCGCCACTGTCTTGCATGAAGTAACGGATTTCGCTCTCGTTACACATGGCATTGACTGGCACCACCACGCCCCCCGCGCGCATGATGCCGTAGTAGGCCACCAGGTATTGTGGACAGTTCTGACTCATCAGCAAGACCCGGTCTCCGCGCTGCACGCCCAAGCGTTGGGTGAGGTAGCCCGCCAGCGCTTCGACCCGCGACAGCAACGCTGCATAGCTCAGCGTGCTGCCGCAAAAGATCACGGCAGGCTTGTTGGGGTAGCGCTCAGCGGCCACCTGCAGGTAATGCGTGAGCGGCACCTGCGGCAGGGACAAGGCGCGCGGCACCCCTTTAGGCCAATAGGGCAAGGACGATGTGGACATGAGCGGTTTTCCGGGCAGATGCGGTGTGGAGGGTCACAAGGGGGTGATCACAGACTTCGCGAAATCAGCTCTTTCATGACCTCGCTGGTGCCGCCATAAATGCGGGTCACACGCGAGTCAACAAAGGCACGGGTGATGGGGTACTCCATCATGTAGCCATAGCCGCCGTACAGCTGCAGCAACTCGTCGAGCGCCTTGCCCAGCTCTTCGGTCGCGAACAGCTTGGCCATGGCGCCCTCCTGCACCGTGAGTTTGCGGCGCAGGTGTTCGCCCAAATACTGGTCCACCATCATGCGCACGGCGGTGGTGCGGACTTTGATCTCGGCCAACTTGAAGCGGGTGTTCTGAAAATCAAACAGCGGCTTGCCGAACACCACGCGCTCCTTGGTGTAGCGCACGGTCTCGTCAAACATGGCTTCCATCTTGGCGGCTGCACCCAGCGCAATCACAAAGCGCTCTTGCGCCAGCTCTTGCATGAGGTAGGCAAAGCCTTTGTTTTCTTCGCCCAAGATGTTGCTGACGGGCACGCGCACGTCTTCAAAAAAAAGTTCGGCAGTGTCGGCCGCTTCTTGGCCCATTTTTTCGAGCTTGCGGCCTTTGCGAAAACCAGCGCGGTCGGCCTCGACCAAGATCAACGACACGCCCTTGGCGCCCAGCTCGGGCTCGGTCTTGGCCACCACCACGACCAAGTCGCAGTTCAGGCCGTTCGAGATGAAGGTCTTGGCGCCGTTGATGACGTACTCGTCGCCCTCGCGGCGGGCCGTGGTGCGGATGGCCTTGAGGTCACTGCCCGCGCCGGGTTCGCTCATGGCAATGGCGAGGATCACTTCGCCTGTGGCGCACTTGGGGAGCCAACGCTGCTTTTGTTCTGGTGTGCCTAGACGCTCAATGTAGGGCGCCACCACATCGGAGTGCAGACCAAAACCCAAGCCACCCACGCCAGAGCGGCCGATCTCTTCGACGATCACAGCGGCATGGCCAAAGTCACCGCCGCCACCGCCCCACTCGGGGTCCATGGTGGCGCACAACAAGCCTTCGCGCCCGGCCTTGAGCCAGGTTTCGCGGTCGACCTTGCCGTCTTTGTCCCACTGGGCTTGGCGGGGTTTGCATTCGCGCTCCAGAAAGCGGCGCACAGTCGTGCGCAGCATCTCGTGATCGTCACGGAACACGCTGCGGGGGAAGGTGAGGATGCTGTCCATACGCGCCTTAAGGACGGCCGCCGCCGCAAACCAACACCTGGCCGCTGACGTAGTTGGACTCAGGGATACAGAACATGTAAACCGCGCCTGCGGCTTCTTCGGGTGTGCCGCCACGGCCCAGCGGAATGGTGGCCTCTGCAGCCTTGAGGCGGTCAGGCTGCACGCCCACTGCGATGGTGCGGCCTTGGATGTCAACACTCGCATCGCCTGCTGTCAGGGGTTGTGTCAGGCGCGTCATGATCAGGCCAAAGGCCACGCTGTTGACGTTGACCTTGTAGCGGCCCCACTCTTTGGCCATGGCTTTCGTCAAGCCATTGATGCCGGCTTTGGCCGCCGCGTAGTTGGCCTGGCCTGCGTTGCCATACACGCCCGAAGTGGACGAGATGTTGACCACCTTGCGGTGCTTGACCGTGCCTGCCTCGGCTTCGCGTTTGGCCGCTTCGCGGATGAAGCCCGAGGCTGCGCGCAAGATGCGGAACGGTGCCGTCAAATGCACAGCGAGCATGGCTTCCCACTGCTCGTCGCTCATCTTTTGCAGCACGTTGTCCCAGGTGTACCCAGCGTTGTTGACGATGATGTCGATGCCGCCAAAAGCGTCGAGCGCGGTCTTGACGAAACGCTCGCCAAAGTCGGTGTCGGTCACGCTGCCGATGCAGGCCACGGCCTGACCACCGCTGGCCACGATGTCGGCCACCGTCTGCTCGGCTGGGGCTTGGTCGAGGTCGTTGATGACGACGCGTGCGCCTTCGCTGGCGAGCTTGAGCGCGATTTCACGGCCAATGCCGCGACCAGAGCCGGAGACCAGGGCCACTTGGCCTTCGAGTTTGCGAGTCATGAAAATCCTTTGAAATGTGATTTTTAAAAATGGGTTCAGGCCAGCGCCACGACAGCGTCGCCCGCCAGCTTGATCTGACCTTCGGCGTTGACCGTGGTCAGCGACAGGCGCACACGGCGTTCGCCATCGACTTCGAATTTCTCGGTCACTTCGCCTTTGCAGGTGATTTTTTCGTGCACTTGGGTCATGGCGGCAAAGCGCACGCTGTAATCGCGAATGGCGGATTGCGGCACCCAGTTGGTGAGCAAGCGTGCCAGCCAGCCCATGGACAACATGCCGTGAGCAATCACGTCAGGCAGGCCGGCCGTGTGGGCAAAGTCGGTGTCCACGTGAATCGGGTTGTGGTCACCGGATGCGCCGCAGTACAGCGCCAACGTGAGGCGCGAGACAGGTGGCAACGTGAGCACGGGAATGGTGTCGCCCACACTCAGAGCGTCAAAAGAAGGGAGCGTCATCGGTGTTTCCTTAAGCATGGCGCAATACCGTCACAGCGCGCAGATCGGCCACGGGCTCACCACGTTGGTTGGTCACTCGGGTTTTGCGCACGACAAATTCAAGGGCGCCACCTTTTTTGTCGTAGATGTCTTCAATACGCTGCTCAAAACGCAGCACATCACCCGCATAGGCCATGCGGTGAAAGGTAAATCCCTGCTCACCGTGCAAGAGCTTGCGGTAGTCCATGCCCAACAGATTGCGGATCGCAGCGGGGTCGGGCGACTCCATCTCCAAGCAAAACAAAAAGGTGGGAGGCACCGGCAAGGCTGGGTGTCCAGCGGCACGGGCGGCAGCGTCGTCTGTGTAGACCAAGTCGGTCTGCCCCGTGGCTTTGGCGAAAAAGCGCAGGCGGCCTTTCTCGACCAAGACCTCAAAAGCAGGCATGGTGTGCCCGATGAATTTCTTGTCAATCATGGGCAGCCTCTCAAACGGCTTGATACAAAGTCACCACGCACGCGCCGCCTAAGCCGAGGTTGTGCTGCAGCGCCAATCGCGCCCCTTCGACTTGGCGTTGATCGGCTTGGCCTCGCAGCTGCCAAACCAACTCGGCACACTGCGCCAAACCTGTCGCCCCCAATGGATGTCCCTTCGAGAGCAAGCCACCCGACGGGTTGGTGACCACACGCCCGCCGTAGGTGTTGTCGCCGTCCAAGATGAATTTTTCAGCCGTGCCTTCAGGCGTTAACCCCAAGGCTTCGTAGGTGATGAGTTCGTTGGCGGTGAAGCAATCGTGCAACTCCACCACATCCAGCGCATCAGGGCCAATGCCTGCGGCTTCATACACCTGCTTGGCCGCAGCCGCGGTCATGTCGTAGCCCACCACGCGACGCATGTCGTTGGTCTCGAAGGTGCTGGGCGTGTCGGTGGTCATGGCTTGGGCGGCAATGACCACCCGCATGTCGAGCTTGTGTTTCTTCGCGAAGTCTGCCGAACACACAATGGCTGCCGCAGCACCACATGTGGGTGGGCAACACTGGTAACGGGTCAATGGGTCAAACACGCTGGGCGACGCCATGACCTCATCCAGCGTCAAGGTTTGACGAAACACGGCCAAGGGATTGCGTGCCGCATGTTGACGCGCCTTGACCGAGATACGGCCAAAGGTGTCGCGACGAATGCCGTATTGCCCCATGTAGTCGCGGCCAGCACCGCCAAAAAATTGGGCGGCACGCGGCACGTCGGTTTGGTAGCCTTGGTGTGTGTTCATCACATCAGCGAAGCGTTGCATGGGCGATGGACGGTCGTCGTACGCGCCTTTCAAGGCACCGGGCACCATTTGGTCAAAGCCCAAGGCGATGGCGCATTCGACCATGCCGCTTTCCACCGCTTGCCGTGCCAAGAACAAGGCGCTAGAGCCGCTGGAACAATTGTTGTTGACGTTGAAGACGGGAATACCGCTCAAGCCAACGCCGTAGATGGCGGCTTGACCCGACGTAGAGTCACCATACACATAGCCCACGTAAGCTTGTTGCACGTGCTCGTAGCCGACACCGGCATCATCCAACGCCAGTTTGGCGGCGCGAGCACCCATGACGGTATAGGGTTCACTGGCGCCGGGTTTGGTGAATGGAATCATGCCGACACCCACCACGTGAACAGCTCTTTGCATACGGGTCATTTGTGCTCCTGAAAATGTGTTGCGTTGGATGCGAGTGTGAAACTCAACACACACAACTTCAATCACCGATCAGACCAAAATGATTGGCAAAAAAGATCAAAAATGCGTTTGGCGATAGGCGCCGGGCGAGACACCTGTCCACCCCTTGAAGGCGCGGTGGAAGGTGCTGGCCTCCGAAAATCCAAGGCGGTTGGCAATGTCGAGCAAGGTCAAATCGGGTTGGCCCAAGTACTCAATGGCGACGTCGCGACGCAAATCATCTTTGATGCTTTGGTAGCCCTGCCCTTCATCTCGCAAGCGACGGCGCAAGGTTTGTGGCGTCATCGCCAAGGCATGCCCCACATCCTCTAACGAGGGCAACTCTTGCGCCAAACTGCGGCGCAACAAACGACGAATGCGCTCGGTCAAACTGGTTTGATCGCGGTACTTCACGATCAAACTCGCAGGCGCTTGCCGCAAGAACTCAGCCAAGCTTTGCGGGGTTTGCACCACGGGTAAATCTAGCCATGAGGCCTCAAAACGAAAGCCCATGGAATCGCACTCAAAGCGCAAGGGGGCCTGAAACAAGCGCCCTGCGTCTGACGTGTACTGGGCGTCAGCTTCTGGGTAAATCACATCCAGCAAAGGAATACGTCTGGCCACCAACCAACAGGCCAAGCCGTAGCAATAAAAACCAAACGTGCGTTTGGCATAGGCCACTTGTGGGGTGTGCGCAGCACGTGGCGTCAAACGCACCGAAACCACACCTTGTGAAATTTGCACACGCGGCACAAAGTCGTCGAGCATGAGGTGATAGAACTGGAAGCCTTGGGTCAAGACATCGCCCAAGGTTCGGCAGTGCACCAGCATGCGACACGATTGCACAAAGCTCCCGAGCTTCAAGGGGCGGCTGCACAGCCCCCACAACTCATCGCGCGTGACGCGACGCAAGACCAACATCAAGGCGGCGTATTGGCCTTGGGTGACGCGTGACACAGGTGAATCAAGCAGACTAGGAGAAATGCCAGCACGCAGCAACAAAACATTGACATCTAAGCCACGTTGCAACGCCCCTTGCAAAATTTGCGTCACTTGGGCAATCGCAACGGTGTGGTGAGTGGTGGCTGCCATGATGGAATCAGTTGGCGTATCTCAAGCGACTGTGCCTTGTGCCATTAAGGCATCGACCTCATCACTCGGGTAGCCCGCTTGCAAAAGAATCTCTGTCGTGTGCTGCCCTTGTGCTGGGGCGGGATAGCGAATCGCAAAGTCAAAGCCCGTCATCTGCACAGGGCTGCCAAATTGCACAAACGATTTGCCCGCTGCAGTTTGCCCAGGCAGCACCATGCCGCGCGCCACGAACTGCGGGTGCGAAAGGCTTTCCTCCAGCTTCAGCACAGGCGTAACGCAGCAGTCCGCCCCTTCTAATTTCTCGCGCCAATACGCCCACGTCTGTGCACCAATGAGTTGGGTCAGTTCTTCACGCACCCAATGCGATTGCTCAGGCGTGAGGGGATGGTGCATGGGCTGAAGATCGGGACGCTCAATCAGCACACAGAAGGTGTCCCAAAACTTTTTCTCCAATGCCCCTACTGCCACAAAGCGCGCATCAAGCGTTCGGTACGTGGCATAGCAAGGCAACGCGCCTGTGAGCTTGTCTGCCCCAGGAGCTTGGGTGGCACCGCGTGTGTTGACGCCCGCCAAAGGCACCACAGCATGCGCCAACACCCCATCGGCGATGGCGATGTCAACATGCCGCCCCTGACCTGTGCGCGACGCGTCAAACAAAGCAGCCAAGATGCCCATCACAGCGGTCATCGTGCCGCCTAGCAAATCGGCCACCGGCACATTGGAGAGGGCCAAATCTTGCGCAGTACCCATTTGATCGGCAACCCCCGTCAGTGCGCAGTAGTTCACATCGTGTCCCGGCGCGTCTTTCTCAGGTCCTGTCTGTCCATACCCACTGATGCTGCAGTACACCAGCCGTGGGTTGACCGCTTGAATGGCCGAGTAGCCAACGCCAAGGCGCTCCATCACGCCAGGACGAAAGCCTTCAATCAACACATCGGCTTGCTCGCACAGTCGCAGCAACAACGCCACGCCACTGGCTTGCTTGAGGTTGATGCAGATCGACCGTTTGTTGCGATTGACCAACTGACGCACCGCTTCAGCGGCATAGTCACCGGCCCCAGTGTCTTCCACCTTGATCACCTCAGCCCCCAGATCACCCAGATGCAGCGCGCACATAGGCCCCGGCAACAAACGCGTCAGATCGAGCACGCGCACCCCCTGCAAAGGGGCTTGCTGCGCGCGGTCAGCCGATGGTGAATTGGATGCGTGAAGGGACATAGAAATTCCAAAAGTTCAAATTCAGTCTAAGCAGCCGCTGTCTGTGCAGCAATGGCCGAATTGCTCACTTTGATTGACGAGAATGATCAAGCACCTCGGGGATGGCCGAATCCATGTCCACACCGGCATATTCCAGGCCGCGTTGGTGGTCCATCAAATGCTTGCGTGTCCATTCCACAGCCGCTTTGGCATCGCGTTGCTTGAGCGCTTGCCACACCTGCTGATGCGCCTCCAAGAGGCGTGCGCCAGACTGAGGCAAGGCCGGGGCAATGGAGGCATAACCTGAGCGCATCAGCAAGCTCACAGGTGCGCGTGCAAGCAACAAGGCTTGGTTGTGTGTCGCTTCTGCCACCAAGGATTGAAATTCAATGGTCGCAGCAATCGGCGATTCACCACTTTGCACCAAAGCACGGGTGCGTTCTAAGTTGTGCGCCAACAAAGCCAACTCAGCATCGTTGATGCGCGCCGCCGCGAGGCTGGCACACATAGGCTCCAAGGTACAAGCCACCTCCCACACATCGCGGTAAGTCACTTGATGCATGCGCAGTGCACGCTCGGCTGCTTGGGCCAAATCGTGGTGTTGCGGGATCGTCACCACCAAACGCTTGCCCACGCGCTTGATCAGACCGTCCTGCTCCAGCTGTCGAAGGCCTTCACGGATGGTCGAGCGGTGCACCCCAAAATGGGCCGACAAGTCGGCCTCGATGGGCAACGACTGCCCTTCTGGAATCTCGCCACGCACAATGCGTTGGCGCAGATCGTCAGAAACAACGCTGTAAGCAGGTGTCATGCAGGAACGCGGCGTGGCCGTCAGTCAGCGGTGAAGCCCGATGCTTTGATGATGGGCTCCCACTTTTTAGCGGCAGTCGTCTGGCGGTCCACCAACTCTTGGGGCGATTTACCCACGGGTAAAAAACCCATGACATTGAGCTTTTCTTTGACATCGGGCAGCGCCATCACTTTCGCCAGCGCTTGGTTCCATGTGTTCACGGCACTGACAGGGGTATTGGCGGGGGCATACAAAGCGTTAAAGCCCATGCCCGTGACATTGGGCAAACCTAATTCGGTGAACGTCGGCACATCGGGGGCTTGAGGAATGCGCGCCTCCGACGTGACGGCCAAGATCTTGACCTTGCCTGCACGGTGCGACTCCACCTGACTCGTCGCCACGTCAAACGACGAACTGATTTGTCCCCCCATCAAAGCCAACATGATCGGCGCGCTGCCTTGGAAAGGCACGTTTTGCATCGGCACATCAATCGCTTGCCCAAGCAAAATGCCATAAAAATGGTGAGGCGCCCCCAACGCAGGAATGCCGTAATTGGCATCCTTCGGATTTTTCTTAGCCCAAGCGACATAGTCGGCCCACGTGTTGACTTTGGGGGCCGTGCCGACCGCAAAGCCAAAGGCGAACTCAGCCACCGTGCCCACAGGCACCAAGTCCTTTTTCACGTCATAGCTGAGCTTTTTGAAGGTGTAGGGGTAAAAAACAGTCAAGGCGTCGGGGCCCAACATCATGACGCTGCCGTCTGCGGGTGACGCCTTCAGTGCATCCACCGCGATACGCCCACCTGCGCCCGTTTTGTTGTCCACCACCACCGGACGGTTGAGTTCCGTTTTGAGCTTGTCTGCCAACAAACGCGCGATCGCATCGAAAGAGCCGCCCGCCGGAAAACCCACGATGATTTTGGCAGGTGTGCCCTCTTGCGCATGCGCTGGCAAGGTGCAAACAAGGCCAACCACGCTGGCCATCAAGGCACTGACGAAGTGACGACGTTGGAAAAATCTCATGGGGGTCTCCTGGTTGTTGTTCATCAACTTTGAAAAATAATTGTCCGACAATTGATTTTTCGGCCATCCCATGAAAACCCTTAAAGCATAAAAAAAGGAGCCTGGCGGCTCCTATTTTTTGAAAAGCGGCTTGGGCGATGCTTGCCCAATGCCTCACGCGTTGAGTTGCAACTCCAACTCATGCAGCACCTTGTAACAAGGCAGCACTTGAGCCACGCTGGAGTTTGGCTCGCGACCTTCTTGGATCGCTGCAAAGAACTCACGGTCTTGCAACTCGATGCCATTCATGGACACCGCCACTTTGGACACATCGATTTGCTCTTCTTTGCCGGTGTACAGGTCGTCGTAACGGGCCAAGTAGGTACCCGTGTCACCGATGTAGCGGAAGTAGGTGCCCAAGGGGCCGTCGTTGTTGAACGACAAGCTCAAGGTACAAATCGCGCCATTGGCTGCTTTGAGCTGAATGCTCATGTCCATCGCGATACCCAGTGTGGGATGGATCGGGCCTTGCACCGCATTGGCTTTGACGATGGGGCTGCCTGCTTGGTAAGCGAACAAGTCCACGGTATGGGCCGCGTGGTGCCACAGCAAGTGGTCGGTCCAGCTGCGGGCTTGGCCCAACGCGTTCATGTTGGTGCGGCGGAAGAAGTAGGTTTGCACATCCATTTGCTGAATGTTGAATTCGCCTGCTTTGATTTTGTTGTGCACCCATTGGTGGCTGGGGTTGAAACGACGGGTGTGGCCACACATCGCGACCAAGCCTTTTTCTTTGGCCACGCGCACGACTTCGTCGGCGTCTTTCCAGCTGTCGGCCAAAGGAATCTCCACTTGCACGTGTTTACCGGCTTTCAAACAAGCCAAGCTTTGTGCGGCGTGCATTTGTGTGGGGGTGCACAAAATCACGGCATCGACTTCAGGCAAGGCCAAGCTGTCGGCCAAATCGGTGGTGACGTGCTTGATGCCGTATTTGTCAGCCACTTCTTTGGTCTTTTCGA
>Ga0213920_1000073_pt1 | contig 118033 bp, 104 predicted proteins | sample McNCre1117MG_FD_161054 | JGI IMG/M metagenome (GOLD analysis project Ga0213920, IMG submission 161054) | Freshwater microbial communities from McNutts Creek, Athens, Georgia, United States - 11-17 MG | ecosystem: Environmental > Aquatic > Freshwater > Creek | place: USA: Georgia | collected...
GGAGTAAACAGCGGAGCCATCACCGAGATCTTTGCCTGCGGAACCGCTGCGGTAATCACCCCGGTTGGCCAGCTTAAGAGCCGCGTCGAGACCATCGGTGCCGAGGACTCCGAGCCCGGTGAACTCACCGTGAGCCTGCGCGAGGAACTCACCGGAATTCAGTACGGCCGCGTGGCAGACCGCCACAACTGGCTGGTCAAGCTAAGCAACTAAGGACTCAAATGCGATACGCGCGCTTTTCACACGAGGGCCGCGTTGCGTACGCGGTGGTTGACGGCCAGCAGTTGGCCGTGCTTCACGGCAACCCAATGTTGGAGCTGGCAGAGCCCACCGGTGAGCACTTTGCCCTGGCCGACGTGCAACTTTTACCACCGTGCGAGCCTTCCAAGATTGTCTGCGTAGGCATCAACTACGGCGAACACATTTCTGAGATGGGGATGCAGCCCTCGGCCGAGCCCACTCTGTTCCTGAAGCCGCCGAGCGCGCTCATCGGTCACGGTGCGGCCATAGTGCTTCCTGGTCAGAGCAATCATGTTGACCTCGAGGCGGAGCTGGCCATAGTGATTGGAAGCCGCGCAAAGAATGTTGCCGAGGCAGACGCCTTCGACGTAGTCTGGGGTTTCACAATCGCCAACGACCTAACAGCGCGAGACCTGCAGTTCACCGATGGTCAGTGGATGCGCTCCAAGAGCTTTGATACCTTCTGCCCGGTTGGGCCCTGGGTGGATACCGAGTGGCGGCCAGCTGGTCAGCGCATCTGGAGCGAGGCCGGCGGCGACACCAAGCAGGATTCCACTCTGAGCGCAATGATTGCCGATGTGCCGCGCATCATCTCGTACGTTTCGCACAACATGACACTGCTGCCTGGCGACCTCATCCTTACGGGAACGCCGAGCGGCGTGGCCCAGATTCACTCCGGGGAGACCGTGAACTGCGGAATTGGCGAGCTGGGTGTGCTGAGCAACCCAGTGGCTTAGGGCAACCAAACCCCGTTCGGGTGCAAAAGGTAGAATTGCCCCATCATGTCTCCAATCACCGCACCTTTCTCCGTAGCCGAGGGCGCCGACGTTCGCGTTCGCTTCTGCCCATCGCCAACCGGCACCCCGCACGTTGGCCTAGTTCGCACCGCGCTTTTTAACTGGGCCTACGCGCGCCACACCGGCGGCACCTTCGTGTTCCGTATCGAGGACACCGATGCCGAGCGCGACAGCGAGGAGAGCTTCGAGATGATTCTCGAGGCGCTCGGTTGGCTTGGTCTCAACTGGGATGAGGGTGTGAATGTTGGCGGGCCAAACGAGCCCTACCGCCAGAGCGAGCGCATGCACATCTATGCCGAGGTAGTTGACAAGCTGAAGGCAAGTGGTCACCTCTACGAGAGCTACCTCACCGGCGAGGAGATCGACGCCCGCAACGAAGCGGCCGGCCGCCCGAAGCAGCTGGGCTACGACAACTCGGAGCGCGACCTCACCGAGGAGCAGCGTGCCGCCTACCGTGCCGAGGGTCGCCAGCCAGCGCTGCGCCTGCGGGTGCCTGACCAGGACATCACCTTCACCGACCTGGTTCGCGGCGAGATCACCTTCCCTGCCGGCTCCTTCCCAGACTTCGTTGTGGTTCGCCCCAACGGTCAGCCGCTCTACACCCTGGTCAACCCGGTTGACGACGCCCTGATGCGCGTGACTCACGTGCTTCGCGGCGAGGACCTGCTGTCTTCCACCCCGCGCCAGATTGCGCTCTACAACGCGCTCTACGAGGCGGGCATTGCCCAGTGGATTCCGCAGTTTGGCCACCTGCCATACGTGATGGGTGAGGGCAACAAGAAGCTCTCCAAGCGCGACCCCGAGAGCAACATCTTCCACCACCGTGACCGCGGCTTCATCCCGGAGGGTCTGCTCAACTACCTGGCGCTGCTCGGCTGGGGCCTCAGCGCCGACCAGGACATCTTTACCTTGGATGAGTTGGCCGCCAACTTCGATGTGAAGAACGTGAACCCCAACCCGGCTCGCTTCGACCAGAAGAAGGCCGACTCCATCAACGCCTCGCACATCCGCCTGCTGAGCGCGGATGACTTCAAGGCCCGCCTGGTTCCATACCTGCAGTCTGCCGGCCTGGTTGGCGCCGAGCTTTCCGCAGAGCAGGAGGGCATCCTCGCCGAGGCCGCCCCGCTGATTCAGGAGCGCATCGTGGTTCTCTCAGAGGCCGCACCGATGCTGGGCTTCCTGTTCAAGACCGCGGATCAGATTGTGATCGAGGACGACGCCAAGGCAGGTCTGCCGGACAACGCGGCCGAAATCGCGCGCGCATCAATCGCGGCTCTCGAGGGCATTGCAGAAGCAGACTTCAAGACCGAGGCAATCCAGAATGCGCTCCAGGGTGCGCTCATCGATGGCATGGAGCTGAAGCCCCGCGTGGCCTTTGGCCCGATTCGCACCGCCGTAAGCGGTCGCCGCGTCTCGCCACCGCTTTTTGAGAGCATGGAGATTCTGGGCAAGAGCGAGAGCCTGGCGCGGCTGACGCAGTTTGCCGAGAGCGTCTAACTGCCTATACAATAGAGAGTCGGTGCCGGCCTCGGCGGGCTCCGGTTCATCCCTTGGGGTATGGTGTAATTGGCAACACGGAGGTTTCTGGTACCTTTGTTCTTGGTTCGAGTCCAGGTACCCCAGCACTAAAAGCGGTCCGATTTCTCGGGCCGTTTTTGCTTTAACCGGTTGTTCACTAAAAATGTCTCACCAGTTTCGTAGAGTTCTTTCACGGGGGAACCGCACACCGCGGCAACCGGTAACAACCAGTTAGGGGCGTGCCCATGAGCACTCACGAAGTAGTTTGTCCAAACTGCAAGACGGCGTTCACCATCGATGAAAGCGCGTTCGCAGACATTGTCAGCCAGGTGCGCAATCACGAGTTTGAGCACGAGGTAAAGGCCCGACTCGAGGACGTGCAGCGCGCCGCCCAGGCAGAAGCAAAGCTAGAGGCTGAGAAGAAGGCAGCCGAGGCGCGGTTGGAGATTGAAAAGCTCAAGGGCGAGATCAACGCGGCAAAAGCTGAGACAGCCTCAAAAATAGAGATGGAGAGGGCATCTGCTGAATTGCTAAAGGAGCAGCTAGAGGCCAAATTGGCTGCAGCCAAACTTGAGCAAGAGTATGCAGTTCAAACTGCCGTCTCCAATGTGTCCAAGGAGCGTGACGATTTGAAGAATGCCTTGGAAAAAAAGGACCTTCAGCACAACGCATCGCTGGCAGAAGCAAACAGCTCCCACAAGTATCAGAAAGAAATTCTTGAGGGCGAAATTGCCCGTCTGAAGCAACACCGTATTTCTCAGACCACGCAAGGAATTGGCGATGATCTGGAGAAATATTGTGAAAACGAGTTCAACAAGCTGCGCGCAGGCGCATTCGCCAATTCGTACTTTGCCCGAGACAACGAGGTTAAAGAAGGAACAAAAGGCGACTACATTTTCCGTGAGTCATCGCCAGCGGGAGTGGAGTTCATCTCGATTATGTTCGAGATGAAGAATCAGGCAGACGAGTCTGTTCACACAAAAAAGAATTCCGACTTTCTCGCCAAGTTAGACAAGGACCGCAAGCGCAAAAATTGCGAAATTGCTGTACTTGTAACGACTTTGGAGCCTGAAAACGAGCTATACAAGGCGGGCATCTACAACGTCTCACATGAGTATGAAAACATGTGGATTATCCGCCCGGAGTTTTTTGTTCAGTTCATCATCCTGCTTCGCAATGCGGCTTTGGGAACTGTGCAATCAAAGGACCAACTTGCCCAGTTGAAGGCGCAGAATGTCGATGTAACCAAGTTTGAGTCAGATCTCGAGAATTTTCGATCCGGCTTTGACCGCAACTACGGACTGGCTTCCGAGAAATTCAAAAAAGCCATCAAGGACATCGATGAATCTATAAAGTTCCTCGAGCGTGTAAAAGAAGATCTTCTTGGTTCCGAGAACAACCTGCGCCTGGCAAACGACAAGGCTCAGGACCTCACCATCAAGAAGCTCACTAAAAACAACGCCACAATGCAGGCAAAGTTCGAGGAAGCGCGCCGCAACGGGCAGGCCGCCATTGAAGGTCCAACCGAGTAGGCTGCAAACCTCAAGTTCGTGACGCCAGCCGGGCTAAGACTAGGCTGGCGTCATGACAGTTTTTGCTGACGAGGTGGAGACCTATCTGGCTGGTGTTCCGGTTCGCTACCGAGAGCCATTTCGCGCAGTTGCCGAAGTTCTCGCTGCAAAACTGGGAATCCAGCCCAAGATAAGCTACGGCATCATCGCCTTCACCCTGAGCGGCAAATACGGAATCTATATCAGCGGCTGGAAAGACCACATGAGCTTTCACGGTGGGCATTTCCTAGAGCCGCTGGCTGAAACTCACCCAGAGTTGTTCACCCGAAAGGGCGCAACCCTGTGGTTTCAAGACCAACCGCCGCTGCCCGAGGCAGCCATCGATGCAGTGATTGCGGCCCGCCTGGCCTCTATGCCAGAGGAACTAATCCCCGAAAATATTCGAGGCTAGAGCTCTACCTCATCGCCAACCTGCAGGAACTGGAATGTTCCGCCGTGGCTCTCGGTCACCTGCTGAATGCGGCCGTTGTTTAGCTGGTGCCCCTCAGCGCTCAGGTGAATGTTGTGCGTTGCAAAGCATCGACGCGGCTTCACGTCGTCAACAAAGTCCATGACCTCACTGATCTTGAGCCAGGGTGCACTGGCCGGACAGGCCAAAACCTCAACCGCGCGATCCGGTCTAGTGAACGAATCACCCGGGTAGTAGAGCTTGCCGTTCACCATTACGCCGGTGTTTTGAATCAACGGAATCGAACGGTGAATCTCGGCGTGCATTGCGCCAAAGAACTCCAGAGTGAACGGCCCAGCAACGTGGTAGTCGCCGTGATGCACAGCAACGGTCTGATAGCTTGCCGAGTTGGGGGAGGCGGCAAGGCGGTCGCACACGTCCTGCGGACCGAAAATGGGAACCCCTGGGTTGAGCGCCACGATGCGGTCCAGCTGCGCCTCAAAGGTGTGGTCGTCGTGCTTGTGGGTGAGCACCACCGCGCTCACACCGGTCTTGCCATCCATGGGTGCAGTGTAGAAACCAGGGTCAAGAATCAGGCGGTTCTCACCATCGATGAATTCGAGGCAGGCGTGACCGTGCTTAATCATTCGCATATTTATAAACCTAACCCGCTTTGCCCTTAGTCTTAGTTGCCATGGATGAACTGCTCGATGAGATTTTGCCCGAACCGGAGGCTGCGACTTATCGCCCCCGCGGGCGTTGGCTCGAGTTTGGGATAGCGCTTGTTTTCACCGCCCCAGCCTTCTACTTTTCGCCCGAGTGGCAAGCATGGATGCAGTACCGGGCATTCTCATTTCCGCTCTCCGCTTTTGCGCCGGCGGCAGGCGCCTCAATTGCGGCCGGGGCTGCCATGCTTATGCTGGGACGCCAGGCCTTTCCCCAGGCCAAACGCGGCGAAGTTGGCCAATCTGCGCTGTCTTTTCTAGCACTTTTTTTGGGCTTGGTTCATGGATTCATTGTTTTGTTTACCCAACCGATCGGTGACGCCTCGCGCACGGGTTACTTCTGGCAGGTTGGCGGTGCATCTATTTTTTTGATTGTGGCGGAATGGTTTGCAACCCGCAGGTCAACCGGGCTTGAGTTGCCCGAGACGCCATCGGTGGCAATAAACTCACGAAACGGAATCTTTGCGATTGTTGCAATTGCCGCCGCACTGGTGCTCACCGCGGCAGGGGCTCGCCCCGCAGCGGTTTCGCTCCTAGCCTCGGTCTCGCTCATTGCGGCGCTCGTCAACGCGCCTTGGACGCGGGCAACAGCCATAAATGCGGCTGAGCGGATTGGCGTATTTGTTCTCAAGCGCGAGGCCTTCAATAGCCTTCGCCGCGCCAAGCTTGTGCTGATAGAGCTAACCGGCATCATCACGAGCGGCGAGCGCCGCTTCTCCGAGATTCGTCTGACCAGGCGAGGAGGCATGGAGAGCGAAGACGAGCTCTTAGCGGTATTGGCCGGTCTCGAGGCCGGAAGCAAGGACCCAATCGCAAGGTCGGTTTTGGAGGAGGCTAACCGCCGAGGCATTGAACCCACCGATGTCAGGGACGTCATGGCGGTTCCGGGAATTGGCAGAAGTGGACGACTGGCCGAGTACAGGGTCTCCGCGGGCGGGCCGGCGATGCTCACTCGCCAAAAGATCGACATCGATCCCTTGGATTTGTTTGCTGCGGACGCAATGAACTCGCAGGGAAAGACCGTTATCTATGTGGTTCGCGACAGCGTGCTACTCGGGTTTGTGGCACTCGCAGAACACCTCAGGCCATCCGCAGAGGCTGCGATCGCGGCCATTCATGACCTGAATCGTAACGTGGGTTTCATCACATCGGAGGCACACGGGGTTGCCCGAGCACTGGCGGATCGAATGGACGTGGAGGAAGTGTTCGCCGAGGTTTTGCCGCACGATAAGGCAAAGGTTGTCGAGCAGGTGCAGGCAAAATATGGCCCGGTGGCATTGGCTGCCTTCCCTGAGTTTGACAGCACCGCGCTGAGCGCGGCCGCGATTGGCATAGCCATGGTTGACGCCGAAAACGAAGAGCAGGTTGACACCGAGAACACCGCGATGGTGCTCGACTCGACCGACCCGGCCGATGTTGCATCGGTAGTGAGGCTGGACGCAATTGCCCAGAGGCGCGAACGGATGGCGGCTTTTGCCATTTGGGCCTATAACCTGCTCGGAGTTGCTTTACTCGCCGTAGCCGGAAACGCGGTTGCGGCATCGGGGACGGCCCTGGCGGTTCTGCTGCTCACATCGTTCAACGCCTGGCTGGTGAATAGGAGCATCCGATGACGAACCCAAACCTTCCCATTGGAGTTGTGGTAAACCCAACCAGCGGTAAGGGGAAGGGCGCGAGGGTGGCGGGTGCAGTATGGCAGGCGCTGGCCCATGTTGAGACTCTAGACCTGAGCGGGGACTCCTACGCAAGTGCGCAGCACAACGCACGCGATGCCGTTGCGCGGGGAGCAATCTCGGCACTGATTGTGGTTGGTGGAGACGGCATGGTGCACCTCGGCGTGAACGCCTGCGCGCACTCGACCGTGCCACTTGGCATTGTGGCCGCGGGAACGGGAAATGACTCCGCCTCGACACTGGGGCTGCCGCTCGAAGACATAGAGCATGCCGTTCGGTTGGCCCTCGAAAATATCGAAACTCCAAGGACAGTTGACCTGATTCGTGGCCGGTCCCGCGGATCGGAGCGCGATTTCTATTCCCTCGGCACGGTCTCGGCAGGCTTCGACGCCATCGTAAACGCTCGGGCGAACCGAATGAAGTGGCCCAAGGGGCCGTCACGGTACCAGGTGGCCATGGTCTTGGAACTCATGCGCTTTCGGGGAATTTCGTACACCGCAGTCATCGATGGAACCGAGCGCAAAATTGAGGCCATGCTTTGTGCGGTGGCCAACTCGCCGGCGTTTGGTGGGGGAATGCTGATTGCACCGCACGCGAACATCACCGATGGCAAGCTCGACTTGTTCATAGTGCACCGCATTCCGCGACGCACGCTGCTGAGGATTTTCCCGAAGGTTTACACGGGCGGCCACGTGACTCACCCCGCGGTGGAGTTTGTGGCGGCTGACGAGATACGTCTGGATGCGGGCGATATGCCGGCCTATGCGGACGGCGAGTTCGTGGGTATTTCACCCATCGCGACAGTCATTGCGCCCGGAGCGCTGAGGGTTTGCGCTCCTGCCTAATTTCGTGGCATAATAGACAGGTTGCTCAAACGGCCCCATCGTTTAGCGGCCTAGGACGCTGCCCTCTCACGGCAGTAGCAGGGGTTCAAATCCCCTTGGGGTCACGATACTCGCTCTTGGTTGACGAAAGTCCCGGGAGCGAGTTTTCTCTTTAACGGGTTTTTGCTATCGGGAGTTGGTCGAAGACCGCTGTACCCAGCTGAAGCTGAGGATGAGGGCAACCGGGGTGAGGGCCAGCAGAGATAGACCGCTATAGCCAACGCTCGCCAAAATCACGCCGCTGAGTCCGCCGCCGAGTGCGCCGGCTAGCGACTGAAGTGAGTCGCTGAGCCCCTGAACGTTGGTTTTTTCTGACGGCGCCAACACAGCCGATAGTTGCGCCGAACCCGCCACCGTGGCGGCCGACCATCCCAGGCCCAGCAGTAGCAGGCCGATGCTCAGGCTCACGCGATCCATGTCACCAAATGCCGTGAACAACAGCGAGACGGCGAAGACAAGCTGGGCAATAACAATGACGCGAAGTCGCCCCATCTTGTCGGTGAGCCAACCGAAGACCGGGCTGAGCGCCCACATGCCGGCAACGTGCAGGCTGATTGTGAAACCAACCACAACCAGGCTGAAGCCCATGCCTTCCATGTGAACGGTGGTCATGCTCATCACGGCCACCATCACCATGTGGCTGAGGGAGATGGTCAAAACGGCAAACTGGGCGCCCGGGTTTTGACGCAGAATGCCCAACGCGGTTGCGAGTGAAACCTTTGGCTTTAGTCCGGTCTTGTTGGGATCTAGGCTTCGGGCGGTGAGAAGCGGGTCTGGTCGCAGACCGATGAAGAATGCGGAGGCGCCTCCAAGTTGCGCCAGAATCGTGATCACGAACGGGCCGGTCAGGTGTGGCAGGTGCAAAAACGCACCGATGGCCTCACCGGGTTCAAATAGGTTTGGGCCAATCACGGCGCCGATTGTGGTTCCCCAGACCACTAGAGCGAGGTCACGCCCCGCCGAACGGATCGACGGCAGGTCGGTTGCCGCGAAGCGCGCCTGCAGGCTGATGGCGCTGGCGGCACCCAGGCAGAAGAACGCGGCAATGAGCACAGGGAAGAAGCCGCTAATGCCTGCGATGATTGCCAGCAGAGCACCAGAAATTGCGATTCCAGCACCCGACACCAGCGCTACGCGGCGGCCCCGATTGGAGGCAAGCTTGGCGAGCGGAAATGCCCAGAACGCTGTTCCCAGAGTGCTGAAGGTGGCAGCCGCACCAGACCAGGCTGCGGTGCCAGACAGCTTCTCCGCTAGCAGTGCGCCGATTGAGAACACAACTCCAACGCCAAATCCTGAAAGTAGCTGGCCGGTCATCAGTGTTTTAAGGACGCGCGACTGCATCTGGGTTGTGTTCACCATCCCAGCCTAGTCATCCGGGGCTGCATCATCGCCGCCACAAAACCCGCCAAATAGCGGTTAAAGGTAGAATTGGGGTTCGAGATTTTGAGGTGTTTTGATGACTGACAAGCCGTTGACGCTGGCCGAGAAGGTGTGGCGCGACCACCTGGTTGTGAAGGGTGAGGACGGTGCGCCCGACCTCCTCTACATCGACCTACACCTGGTGCACGAGGTGACCAGCCCGCAGGCCTTTGACGGCCTCCGCATGGCCGGTCGTCCGGTTCGCCGCCCAGACCTGACCATCGCAACCGAGGACCACAACACTCCAACCCTCGACATCGACAAGCCCATCGCCGATGTGACCAGCCGCACCCAGATTGAGGCGCTGCGTAAGAACGCCGCTGAGTTCGGCGTACGCATCCACTCGCTCGGCGATGCAAACCAGGGAATCGTTCATGTTGTTGGCCCGCAGCTTGGCCTCACCCAGCCGGGAATGACCGTGGTCTGCGGCGACTCGCACACCTCCACGCACGGAGCATTCGGCTCGCTCGCGATGGGCATTGGCACCAGCGAGGTGGAGCACGTTCTGGCCACCCAGACCCTGCCGCTGAAGCCATTCAAGACCATGGCCATCAATGTTGAGGGAACACTGCGCCCGGGTGTAACCGCCAAGGACATCATCCTCGCCGTAATCGCCAAGATTGGTACCGGCGGTGGCCAAGGCTACGTTCTGGAATACCGCGGTAGCGCCATCCGTGCCCTGTCGATGGAGGGTCGCATGACCATCTGCAACATGAGCATCGAGGCCGGAGCCCGTGCCGGAATGGTGGCGCCAGATGCCACCACCTACGCTTTTGTAAAGGGCCGCCCGCACGCACCGGAGGGCGCCGACTGGGATGCAGCAGTTGCTTACTGGGACACTTTGCCAACCGATGATGGAGCCGTGTTCGATGCAGAAATCAACATCGATGCAGACAACCTGGACCCATTCGTAACCTGGGGTACCAACCCGGGCCAGGGCGTTTCGCTGCTGGACACCGTGCCCAGCCCGGATGACTTCGCGGACGCCAACGAGCGCGAGGCAGCCGTAAACGCGCTTCGCTACATGGATCTGACGCCGGGTACCAAGATGAAGGACATCGCGGTGAACACAGTGTTCCTGGGTTCCTGCACCAACGGCCGCATCGAAGACCTGCGCGCCGCTGCGAGCGTAATTCAGGGCCGCAAGAAGGCCGACGGCGTTACCATGCTCGTGGTTCCCGGATCGGCGAAGGTTCGCCTGCAGGCCGAGGCCGAGGGGCTAGACAAGATATTCACCGACTTTGGTGCCGAGTGGCGCTTTGCAGGTTGCTCAATGTGTCTGGGAATGAACCCTGACCAGCTGGCGCCGGGCGAGCGCGCCGCCAGTACCTCCAACCGCAACTTCGAGGGACGCCAGGGCAAGGGCTCTCGCACCCACCTGGTTTCGCCAGTTGTGGCCGCCGCAACCGCGGTGCGCGGAACCCTCTCTAGCCCGAGCGACCTAGAGCCGCTGGACCCGCTGACCACCGGAATCGCAACCCTGGGGAACAACTAATGGAAAAGTTTGAAGTTTTCACCGGCACCGCGGTTCCGCTGCGCCGAAGCAACGTAGACACCGACCAGATCATCCCGGCGGTGTACCTGAAGCGCATCACCAAGACCGGCTACGACGACGCGCTGTTCGCGGCCTGGCGCGGCGAGCCTGACTTCATCCTGAACCAGCCGGCCTACAAGGGCGCGCAGGTTTTGATTGCGGGCGCCGACTTCGGCACCGGTTCCAGCCGCGAGCACGCGGTTTGGGCGCTTCGCGACTACGGCTTCAAGGCTGTTTTCAGCAGCAAGTTCGCAGACATCTTCCGGGGCAACGCCGGCAAGCAGGGTCTGCTGGCTGGCCTCATCACCGATGAGGACACCGAGAAGCTCTGGGCGGCCATCGAGGCAAACCCGGGCGTGGGTGCAACCGTTGACCTAGAGGCTCGCACGGTCTCGGTAGGCAGCCTCAGCGTTAGTTTCCAGATTGATGACTACACTAGGTGGCGTCTGCTAGAGGGCCTAGATGACATTGGTCTGACCCTCCAGAACGAGCAGGCAATCTCGGAGTTTGAGGCTAGGCGTCCATCGTTCAAGCCGAAGACCCTGCCAGCCAAGGGAGTCTAATGAGCCAGATCACCGTAGTGGGCGGCAAGCCGCTGAAGGGTCGAGTCGACCTCAAGGGCGCCAAGAACCTGGTGACCAAGGCCATGGTGGCAGCACTTCTGGGTGAGTCCACCAGCGTCCTCAAGGACGTACCTCGAATCTCCGATGTTGACGTGGTCCAGAGACTGCTGCAGCTTCACGGCGTTCAAATTGAGTTCGCTGAAGACGGCACTATGACGCTCGACCCAAGCGGGGTCAAGAGCGCACGCATGGTTGACATCGATGCCCACGCTGGTTCCTCTAGAATCCCAATTCTTTTCTGCGGCCCGTTGCTGCACCAGCTTGGCGAGGCGTTCATCCCCGGCCTAGGCGGCTGCGACATTGGTGGACGCCCGCTCGACTTCCACTTCGATGTTCTTCGCTCCTTCGGCGCCGTAATTGAGAAGTTGCCGAACGGAACCCGCATCTCGGCGCCGAACGGCCTGCACGGATCAAAGATTTCGCTGCCCTACCCATCGGTGGGAGCAACCGAGCAGGTGCTGCTTACGGCGGTGCGTGCGGACGGCAAGACCGAGCTTTCGGGAGCCGCCATCGAGCCCGAGATCATGGATCTCATTGCCATCCTGCAGAAGATGGGTGCAATCATTTCGGTTGATGCAGACCGCGTGATTCGCATCGAAGGCGTCTCTAAGATGTGCGGCTATTCGCACCGTGCGCTCTTCGACCGCAACGAGGCCGCATCCTGGGCCGCCGCTGCGCTGGCAACCAAGGGTGACATCTTTGTTGGTGGCGCAAGCCAGCAGGAGATGATGACCTTCCTGAACGTCTACCGCAAGATTGGCGGTGCATTCCAGATTGAGGACGACGGCATTCGATTCTGGCACACCGGCGAGCCGCTCAGGTCAGTTGTTATGGAGACCGACGTCCACCCAGGCTTCATGACCGACTGGCAGCAGCCGCTTGTTGTGGCTCTGACGCAAGCCGAAGGTTTGAGCATTGTTCATGAGACTGTGTACGAGAACCGTTTTGGTTTCACCGATGCACTAAATCAGATGGGTGCGCAGATTCAGCTGTACCGCGAGTGCCTTGGCGGCACATCCTGCCGTTTTGGTCAGCGCAACTACTTCCACTCGGCTGTCATCAGCGGCCCAACCAAGTTGACCGCGGCTGACATCCGGGTTCCGGACCTCCGCGGTGGATTCAGCCACATGGTTGCTGCCCTTGCGGCTGAGGGTGTTTCCAACGTCACTAACGTCCAGTTGATTTCGCGCGGTTACGAGAACTTCCTGCAGAAGCTCACCGACCTCGGCGCTGAGTTCACCTACACGGAATAGGGCCCGGACGATGGCAAAAAAGAAGAGTGCGCTCCCAATGCCAAAGTTTTACAAGCGGGAGAAAAGCGCCGCGCTGCTGAGTGTTGCAGTCTGGCTTGCGCCGCTGGTTCGTACCCTCTTCGGAATGCGGGTTCGAGGCATCGAGCGCCTGCCTAAGCAGGGCGCGTACGTTTTGGTGGCCAACCATATGACAAACGTTGACCCGCTCGCCGTTGCCTACTTCGTCTATCGCATCCTGGGTAGGGCGCCACACTTCATGGCCAAGGAGAGCCTCTTCAGGCTTCCGGTTGTTGGCAAGATACTGTTGGCCGCCGGGCAGATTCCCGTCTATCGCTCTTCAGGTAACCGCAACGATGAGCCGTTGCGTGTCGCGCATGAGTACCTCAAGCGCGGTCACACCATTGCCATTTTCCCCGAGGGGACGCTTACCCGAGACCCCGCTCTTTGGCCAATGCGTGGTCGGAGCGGCGCGGTGAGGTTGGCGCTCGACACAAACGTGCCTGTTTACCCAATGGCCCACTGGGGCGCTCAGAATGTGCTGCCACGCTATTCCTCTAAGTTCCGTCCGGGCTTTTGGAAGCGTGTGGACGTAGCCGTTGGGCCCGAGGTGGATCTCTCGGAGTTCCGTGGCCGCAAGTTGACCCCCGAGGACGTTGGTCGGGCAACGGATCGCGTCATGCGAGCCATCGCGGATTTGGTCGGCGAGCTTCGCGGGGAGGTGGCCCCTGAGGTTCTCTGGGACCCAGCGTCGCAGGGTCAGTCGGTCACCGGAAACTTTGTCAAAGAGCAAAAGTCTTCAGCTAAGAAGGGTGGCTCCAAGTGAGCAAGTTCGCCGTGATGGGTGCTGGTTCCTGGGGAACCACTTTCGCCAAAGTTTTGGCAGATGGCGGCAACGATGTTGTGCTTTGGGCTCGTCGCGAGGACGTAGTCGAGGAGATCAACGAGCAGCACCGTAACGGCGACTATTTGCCAGGTATAGACCTACCTCACTGCCTCACAGCCACTCTCGACCCCGCGGTTGCCCTCGACGGTGCCGAGCAGGTTTACATCGCAGTGCCTTCTTCCTCACTGCGAGCCAACCTCGAGGTTTGGGGTGGTTTGATTCCTGCGGACGCCATTTTGGTCAGCCTCATGAAGGGCGTTGAGCAGGGTTCCGGCCTTCGCATGAGCCAGGTTATTGAAGAGGTATTGGACTGGCCGAAGGGCCAGGTTGCGGTGGTTTCCGGGCCGAACCTCTCGGCCGAAATTGCTGACGAGAACCCCACCGCTGCCGTTGCAGCGTGCAGCAAGCAGGAGACCGCCGCCATTGTGGCGCGCGCCTGCACCAACAGCTACTTCACCACCTTCACCAACCGCGATGTGATTGGCACCGAGTTTGGCGGCATACTCAAGAACCTGATTGCCGTGGCTATCGGAATTGTGAACGGCGTTGGATTCGGACAGAACACCAAGGCGTCGATCATGACCCGCGGGTTGTCGGAGATTTCTCGTTTCGCGGTGGCCTACGGTGCCAAACCAAACACCATGATGGGTCTTGCGGGTCTTGGCGACCTCATCGCCACCTCGGAGTCTCCTCTCAGCCGTAACTTCAAGGCCGGTGAAATGCTGGGTCGCGGGTTTTCCAAGCGTGAGGTCTTGAAGCGCCTCAACCAGACCGCGGAGGGTTTGAACTCGGTGGCGCCGGTGCTGGAATTGGCTGCTGCCAAAGGCGTGAAAATGCCTATTGTTGAGCAGGTTCAGCTGGTGATTGAGGGCAAGATGAAGCCCGCCGATATTGCCCCTCACCTCATGGGTGAGGACGAAGAACCTCAGGGCGAGTAGGCGGTTTGGGTTTGAGCAAACTTAATGTGGTGCTGCTTTTCGGCGGCCGCAGCAGTGAGCACTCGATTTCGTGCGCCACCGCGGCCGGCGTCATGGGCGCTATTGATCGAGAGAAATACAACCTTGTGCCGGTTGGCATCACGCCGGATGGCGTTTTTGTGCCGGCCGAGGATTCGGTTTCGCGTTGGGCTTTGAGTGACGGCCCGCTCCCGGTGGTGGAGTTCGAGGGATCTCGGGTTGAGATTGCTATGGATGGCTCGCGCGAACTACACGTTGTATCCCCCGATGGTTCCAGGAGCCTGCTCACAGTTGCCGACGTAGTTTTCCCTGTGCTCCACGGACCGTTTGGTGAGGACGGCACAATGCAGGGATTCCTGGAGTTGGCGGGGTTGCCTTACGTGGGCAATGGTGTTCTGGCTTCGGCCGCGGGCATGGACAAGGAGTTCTCGAAGGCCCTTTTCCTGCAGGCTGGAGTGCCCGCAACGCCACACGTTGTGATTCGGGAGTTTGACTGGCGCGGCGAGCGTGCCGAGATTTTGGCCGCGGTGGCTGGGCTCGGGGGAGTGCCGCTGTTTGTGAAGCCGGCTCGGGCTGGTTCATCAGTGGGGGTTTCCAAGGTCAAGGACATGGCCCACTTCGAGGCGGCTGTCGATGCGGCTCTAGCGCACGATTCCAAGGTCGTGGTGGAGCACGGGCTGGTGGGTCGTGAGGTTGAGTGCGCGGTTTTGTCATCGCCCGATGGTGGGCCGGTCGGAGTGACCGTGGCTGGCGAGATCATCGTCAAGGGCCGCGAGTTCTACGACTTTGAGGCCAAGTACCGCGATGAAGATTCGGTTGATTTGGTGATTCCTGCGGCTTTGACTGTTGCCGAGTTGGCAGAGATGCAGCGCCTCGCGAGGGCAGCATTTGCAGCGATTGGCGGCTACGGTTTGGCGCGCGTGGACTTTTTCCTCACTGCCGATGGGTTCTTCATTAACGAGATCAACACGATGCCTGGATTCACCCAGTTTTCAATGTACCCGTCGCTCTGGGGTGCTTCAGGGGTTGGCTACGCGGACCTCATAGACAGGCTGATCCAGTTGGGGTTGTCGGCTCGGCGCTAGCTTGGCCAGGCCGACTCTCCACCCAGCGACGCTAGTTAGTTTTGGCTACGCAGGTTCGGTCTGCCGGGATTGACTGCGAGATGCTTAGGCCAAGTGCGTCCAGCGCTTGGATGCCGCTTGCTTTTCCAGAATCAACGATTACCTCTGTGGCGGGGTTTCTTCCGAATGTGATGAATCGGTAGCTGGGTGCCTTGGTTGCATCCACAAGCCAGTCGATTCCACCGGCGGTTACGCAGGGGAAGGTGGAGGCGAGCACCTCGGGCAAGCCGCAGCGCTCGATGATCACGGCTGGGGTTCCCCAGGCGCTGGTCGCTTGGGCATCGGTTGGTCTTTGCCTGTTGCCATCTATTTCGTTCGGAAGCCGAACTGTCACGCTCGCGCACTTTGGGTTGTTGGCGTCTGGCGCCGGTTGAAGCGATACAGTTGCGGCGCAGCCGGTTAGGGTGGCGGAGGCAAGTGCTGCGGTGGCGCAGGCGGCGAGCGTCTTGGCTGCCGTGCTCGCCCAGTTTCGTGCGCTTTTCTTCATCGAATACAGGCTACCTTTTAATGGTGACTGACTCGAACGCTTCTGAGACCGTAGCCCTACTGGGTGAGAACGAAAGCCTCCGACGAACCGTCTCCCGGCTAAATGTGGGTGATTCGGCGGAGGTTGGTCCAGGAGATGATTGTGCAGTTGTGACTGCCCCCGATGGCCGCTTCTTGGTTACCACCGACACGATGGTTGAGGGGCATGACTTCAGGCTCGACTGGTCATCTTGGTTTGATCTTGGCTGGAAGGCAGTGGCCACAAACGTTGCCGATGTTGCCGCAATGGGTGGTCGGCCAACGGCTCTGGTGGTTGCGCTTATTGTTCCCAGTGACACCGAAGTTGCGAGCCTCGAGGCTTTTGCGGATGGTTTGCGCGAAGGCTGTTTGGCTCTGGCTCCCGGTGCGGCTGTGGTTGGCGGTGACCTGGCCGTGGGCGGTTCCGTCGTGATTGCTGTTACGGCTCACGGCGCGCTGGAGGGTCGCGAACCCGTGCTTCGCGGTGGCGCCAAGGTCGGCGACGTTGTCGCAGTGGCGGGGACTCTAGGCCTGGCTGCCTGCGGGCTGGATCTCTTGCGCAGCGGCAGAGCAGACCTCGTTTCCGCCTGGGATGACTGGGTGATGGTGCAGAGGAGGCCGGTTCCCCCGGTGGCGCTCGGTGCTGCGGCCGCGGAGGCTGGCGCCACATCCATGCTGGACATATCCGATGGACTAGCGCGCGATGCGGCCCGGATAGCTCGCGCCTCCAATGTGGTTTTGAGTATTCAAGGCTCCGCGCTCTTCGGTTTCGAGGCGCGGGTTGAGGGTGCGGCACAGGCGCTTGCCAACGGTGACGCGGCAGAGGCTACGCGACTTGCGCGAGGCTGGGTTTTGGGTGGCGGCGAGGATCACGGCCTGTTGGCGACATTCCCTCCCACAGCAACTTTGCCCCGCGGGTTCAAGCCGATTGGCTCAGTTGGTGGGCCAGGCTCCGATGGTTTCTCGGGTGTGCTTTTGGATGGCGAGCCAGTTGCAGAGTTGGGTTGGGATTCGGTAAGGGGATAGGTGTTGGGTGGTGCCCATCCGCGTTTTTTAACTCAGGAATTAGAAGCCAAACTTCGCTCTAAACACAGGTGTTTGGCTCTACATTTCGTCATATGGGTCCAATTCCTCCTCTACAGGTTCATCCCGTTCCGGGTCGGGGAATAATCCCTCAGGCCGCTGCAGCTCATACAGGGCATCGATTCGCTCCAAAGCATCGAGGAGTTCAGCCCTAGTTATTTCGGTGCTGAACCGATGCTTTGGCTCCTGGTTCATCATTGGCCAATAGGGCTTGATCTTCTCTCGCGGTGGGGGATTTGGGATCTCGTCGAGGAGTTTACCGAGGGCGGGGTTGGCCGTCTTCAGCAGGTGCCTCAGGCGGATGTTCGTTGCGATTGTGCTATTCAATCTGTCTAGAAGCGTGTTGTATAGCGGGAGCGAGACCACCATTGCGTAGATTCGGCCGTACCTCGTGACCGCAAGCGGATGGTCTTTGGTCCAGTACATGTAGAGCGATGGGTTGATTTTGAAGTCGGACATGGAGACGACGTTGTAGTCTCGCGCCTTGGAGACGCTGGTATCTGGTGTTCGTTTTTCGTCGTCCGTTTCAGGTGGAAATCTGATGGCCGATGGTCGTCTGCCAATCTTGAAGTCTGAATACCGGATGGTGTAACCGCTGGGTGTGCGGCCGGGTCTGGGTTCTTTTTGAGGGGACATAATCTCAGGCTAGGGACTCGCGTCAAGCGCTTGACCTGGGAAATTCAGACGGTTGATAAGTTGGCAAAACAGGACCAAATGTCACGCTGAAGGTGGGCGTTTAGACCGAAGTTTCGCTCTCAATTCCTGAGTAAAAAATAAAGAACATGATCACGAGCGGTCAGAATCAATCAAGTCTGGCCGAAACCACCTCAAAGGGACCGCCCAAACGCCTAAGCCAGCGCCTAGAGGTTCTGCAGCTGGGAGTTGAGAGTCACGCCAGCGCCAACACGCGGCAGCGCCTCAACCGCACCAGTGGCAGAGTTACGGCGGAACAACAGTCCCGGAACCCCACTCAGCTCAGCGGCCTTGACCGACCGCGCCGGCCCATCATCCACGATCGAAACCTTGGTGCCGGCGGTCACGTACAAACCTGCCTCCACTACCGAATCGTCACCAATCGAAATGCCAACACCGCAGTTTGCGCCAAGCAAGGCACGCGCGCCGATTGCAACCTTGTGCTTGCCGCCACCGCTGAGGGTTCCCATAATCGAAGCGCCGCCACCGATGTCGGAACCATCGCCAACAATAACTCCCTGGGAGATTCGACCCTCCACCATTGCGGTGCCGAGGGTGCCGGCATTGAAGTTGACGAAACCCTCGTGCATCACGGTGGTTCCCGGAGCCAGGTGAGCACCCAGTCGAACCCGGTTCGCATCCGCGATGCGCACCTTCTTTGGCACCACATAATCAACTAGACGGGGGAACTTATCGATCGAGTGCACGATAACGCCGGCCCGCTGCAAAGAAATGCGGTTGGCCTCAAAGAAATCAAGGGAGACCGCACCGATGTTGGTGAATGCCGCAATCGGGAGGTTCGGAATCAAACCATCGAGGTTCAAGGTGTTTGGGCGAACCAGCAGGTGGCTGAGCAGGTGGAGGCGAAGGTAGGCGTCAGCGGTGTTGATGACGGGAAGCGCGAGTTCAATCTCTGTGCGAATCACCTGGACCGTAACCCCGCGACGAGAATCCGCACCGGTGGCGGCGTCGAGTTCGCGAGGAACAACCCAGAGTGCGTCCGACTTTGGCGCCTCGCCAAGTTGCGGGTTTGGGTAGTAGACATCCAGCACGGTGCCATCTGCTGCAACGGTGGCCAGGCCGTGGCCCCAGGCCTTGCCTTCAATAAAGTTTGGGTTGTTCACCACTTAAGGTTACCTAAAGGCGCTTGGGTAGGCTTAACTCGTGGCCCAGAAAATAACCCTCAACCAAGACTCTGACGTAGCGGAACTTACGCGTCTGATTTGCGATATCGAATCGGTTTCCGGAAATGAGACCGCCCTCGCGGACGCCATCGAGGAGGCACTCAGACAGCACAGCCACCTGACTGTGACCCGAAACGCAGATGCCATAGTTGCCACCACGAATCTTGACCGTGCGTCTCGCATTATCATCGCCGGCCACATCGACACCGTGCCAGTGGCTAACAACCTGCCTACCGAGTTCAGGGACATTAACGGCGAGCGTCACCTGTGGGGCCGCGGCACGGTTGACATGAAGGCAGGAGTTGCCGTGCAGCTAAAACTGGCGGCCACCCTGACCAACCCAAACTCTGACCTCACCTGGATCTTCTACGACCACGAGGAAGTTGACGCCTCGCTAAACGGCATGGGTCGGCTTGCAAGGGAGAATTCCAACCTCCTGACCGGCGACCTCGCGGTGCTTTGCGAACCAACTTCGGCCATCATCGAGGGTGGCTGCAACGGAACCATGCGTATTGTGGTTGAGACTAGTGGCGTGAAGGCTCACAGCGCTCGCGCCTGGATGGGAAAGAACGCCATCCACGGTGCCGCCGAAGTATTGAACCGACTAAATGCCTACCAGCCGCAGGAGATTGTGGTTGACGGACTCGCCTACCGCGAAAGCCTGAACGCAGTGCTGATCTCGGGTGGAATCGCCACCAACGTCATCCCCGACTCCACGGCCGTAACGATCAACTACCGCTTTGCGCCTTCCAAGTCGATTGCTGATGCCGAGGCCCACCTTCGAGAGCTGTTCGCCGGCATCCCGGACACCACCGTCCGAGTTACCGACGCCTCGGCGGGCGCACGCCCAGGACTAGACCAGCCGGCGGCTCAGGCGTTCATCGCGGCAACTGGTCTAGAGACCAAGCCAAAATACGGCTGGACCGACGTTGCCAGATTCTCCGAGCTGGCGATTCCCGCGGTGAACTTTGGTCCGGGTGACCCAAATAAAGCGCACGCCGATGACGAATCCGTTCCGGTATGGCAGATCTACTCCTGCGAGGAAGCGCTGCGCAAGTGGTTGACCGCCTAAAGGAGGCCTGGGTCGCCAAGTGGTGGCTGCGGGTGGTGCTGGTTTGGGCCGCAACCCGGGCCTTCACGGTCCTCGGTTTCCTCTGGGCCAACACGCTGCAGGGGCCAACTCCCTGGGATCCCACCGGCCACCCCTCCTACTTCAAGTACTTGGATACGTGGGACGCCGAGTGGTACCGAAAGATTTACCTCGATGGCTTGGGCAACGGCAGTGGCTACAACCACGTTCTTCCCTTAAATGAGAACGGGGCGGTAAGGCAAAACGCGTGGGCCTTCATGCCTGGTTACCCAATGCTGATCCGACTAATTACCGGCCTGTTGACGCTCAAGCCGATGATTCCCGTGTGGTCGGTGGTTGGCAACCTGGTCAGTTTGGTGCTCTCGTTCGGCGTTGCGCTGATGGTCTATCGGGTCCTAAACCTGAAGCTGGACGCCAGAACCTCGCTCTGGGCCGTTTTGCTTTTTGGTCTTTGGCCAGCAAGTCCGGTGCTGCAAACCCCGTACGCCGAGAGCCTGGGCCTGCTACTCCTCGCATTCGGGCTGTACTACCTCATTCAGCACCGCTACCTGGCTGCTGCTCCCTGGCTGGTGGGGTTGAGCATCACCAGGCCTGGCATGATCTCGTTCGCGCTCATGCTGGCGGGTATGTGGGTGGTTCGTTTTGTGAAGCATCGGCGGGGGAGTGAGGAATTCCCCAGTCTAGAACGCTGGAAATTGGCGGCGTTAACGCTTTTTAGCGGATTTTTGGGTCTGATTTGGCCGCTGTTTGCCTGGTGGGCCACCGGCAGGCAGGACGCATATACCGTCACCGAATTGGCCTGGCGCATGGATGTACCTGATGCGAAACTGGTTTACTTCAGCGGCTGGGTTTACGCAGGCCACGTTTTCTTCGGCGAGCACTTTAGCTCTTTATTCCTGCCGTTCGCCATGACCCTGACAGCGGCCATTCTTCTCAGTCCAGCCATGCGAAAACTGGGCAACGAGATGCGGCTCTGGGTTGCCTCGTACATGCTCTACCTGTTCGCGGTATTCCACGCACAGAGCAGCACCTGGAGGATTCTCCTACCGGCATTCCCGCTCATCGGTGGGTTTGCGTTGCTAACCACCAACATGCGGAAATGGCAGAAGGCGGTCATCGTGGTGATTATGGCCGCCCTGCAGCTGTGGTGGCTGAAGCAGTGCTGGAACTTCGCTTCACCGGACATTACCCCTCCGTAAAGGAAGGGTTTACTAAACCGTTATCCAATCGAACCTAAATAGAGCGATTTTCGGTTTTTCGCGTGCGTGCTCTCTGATTTAATTGAAGTTCGGGCCGGTTGGTCCAGTTACAAGGAGCATTTCAAAATGGCAGCAATGAAGCCGCGTGGAACCGATGGACCAATGGAGGCGGAGGTTGAGCCTCGCGGCCTTATCGTCCTGAAGGTTCCAGTTGATGGCGGCGGACGACTCGTTTTTTCTATGAGCAACGAGGAAGTCACCCGCCTTTACGAAGTTTTGGACAAGGTTGTAAACCGTTAAAAGCCAAACTTGAAACGGCCAGATTCCAATGCGGGATCTGGCCGTTTCTCTTTTGGAAACCTAAAACTGTACCTAGTGGCAACCCTGCGTTTACCTGGCAACCTTAGGTTTTTGGTGAATCAATTTGCCCTAGTCATGCGGAGACCTGTTGTCCTTGAACTTGAACACTCAGCCGAACGCGGATAAGCCGCGCTCTCTGAAGGCTCGAGAGCCACAGGCGGACCTAGTCTTCAGGTCGGTGGCGCGCGCCGCGGGTGGTCTGACAATCGCCATCATGCTTGCGGTGGGTCTTTTCCTAACGCTCAATGGCGCCAACGCCATGCACATCGCGGGCTGGCAGTTCCTAACCACTCAGTCGTGGAACACTTCTATCCCCAAGCCGGGCGAGTTCGGTATTGCTGCGGTGCTTTTCGGAACCATCCAGATTGCCGTCATCGCCCTCTGTGTTGCCTTCCCGCTCTCGTTTGGTACCTCGCTGCTTATCTCAGAGGTGCTGCCGGGTAATCTCAAGTCCACCTTCGTATCCATCGTTGACCTAATGGCCGCGGTGCCATCGGTGATTTTTGGTCTCTGGGGTGTGTTCTTCCTCCAGGCAAATGTGATTCCGGTTTCGGCCTGGATTTCTCAGAACCTGGGCTGGATTCCGATATTTGCCGTCACCGATGGCTCTGGCCAGCACGTGACCGAGGCGAGCAACTTCACCTCCTCCAGTTTCATCGCGGGAATCGTGGTTGGGTTGATGGTTGTTCCAACCATGACCAGCGTGATGCGGGAGGCCTTTTCGCAGGCGCCTGTGGGCGAGCGCGAGGGTGCGTTGGCACTTGGCTCAACCCGCTGGGGAATGATCCGCTCAGTGGTTTTGCCATACGGCCGCGGCGGCATCATCGGTGGCACAATGCTCGGTCTTGGTCGAGCGCTTGGCGAGACCATCGCCGTCTACATGATCATTTCGCCTATCTTCAACATCAACTGGCAGATCCTCAAATCGGGTGGTAACTCGGTTTCTGCGCTCATCGCACTGCGATACGGTGAGGCCTCGGGATTCGGTCTGTCAGCCCTTATGGCAGCTGGTCTGGTGCTGTTCCTCATCACCATGGCAATCAACTTCACGGCGTCCACAATCGTCGCTCGCTCACGCTCCGGAGCAGATAACTAGTGTCAAACCTGCTGCCCTCGAACCTGGTCAACCAGACCTTCACTCCAACCGCGGACCGCGGCGAAGAGCTACCTAAGCGCTCAATCACGGCCTTCCAGTTTTCGGACATCTACAACGCGGCTGGCGCGGCGGCAGGTGCGCTGGCCCTAGCCGCACTTCTCTTCGGATGGTTCGCGCCACTTCAATCGATGATTGGCTTCGTCGTTCTCTCCTTCCTGTTCTTCCTTCTCTTCTTCACTTTGCTAACTGGCTTCTCGGGCAACCGTGAGGAGATTACAGACCGCATCGCCACCACGCTGATGTATTCGGCGGGCTTCATTCTGATTGCAACGCTGCTTTTCGTGGTGTTTTTCACGGTGGTTCGGTCCGGTGACGCCATCGGGCACATCAACTTCTTCACCCAGACCCAGAAGCTCACCGGCCCGCTTGACCCGCTTACTTCCGGTGGTGTGGTGCACGCCATTCTCGGAACCCTTATCCAAATCAGCATCGCTCTGGCCATCACCATTCCGCTTGGAATCACCACCGCTGTCTTCCTAAATGAGGTTGGCGGAAGGTTTGCTCGCCTGGTTCGCACCGTCTCGGATGCAATGACGGCTCTGCCATCGATTGTTGCCGGTCTCTTTGTGTTCTCCGCGCTTATCTCCACCGGCGTTCTGCAGCGCTCGGGAATGGCTGCGGCAATTGCAATCACCGTGATGATGCTGCCTATTGTGATTCGCGCTGCCGATGTGGTTCTGCGCCTCGTTCCACATAACCTGCGTGAGGCCTCCTACGCTCTAGGCACCTCGCGCTGGCGAACAGTGTGGCATGTGGTTCTGCCAACGGCGCGCTCGGGACTCGTCACCGCCGTAATTCTGGGAACCGCGCGTGGTCTCGGCGAGACCTCACCGGTTCTGCTCACCTCGGGTGCTGCGGCTGACACCAACGTTGACCCACTGCACGGGCCGATGATTTCGCTTCCGCTGCAGGTGTTCACCTTCATCAAGTCCCCAGAGCCAAACATGATTGCGCGCGGATTCGGAACCGCGGCGGTGTTGCTCGGGCTCGTGCTGATTCTCTTTACCCTGGCGCGAGTGCTCGGTGGCAAGGCCCCAGGCCAGCAGAGCAAACGCCAGCGGATGCACGCTCTCTCGCAGTCGAGGCAAGACGAAATGCGCATTGCGCTGAAGCACAAGGCCAGGGAAAAGGCAGCCGCCGCGGAGCTCCGCGCAAATTCAACGGCAAGTGCAACTGCAACAACACCCATTTACGAGCAGGACCTCAGGCCGCGCCGATTTGGCAGGAAGAAGTAGCTGATGAACAAGTTCAAGACCAATCTGGTTGCGGCAATCCTGGCCGCGGGCGTGGCGCTCATTGGCGCGGTACCTGCAAACGCGGCCGGCACCACCTACGTTCCAATCACGGGTACCGGTTCCACCTGGTCGCAGAACGCGCTGGACCAGTGGCGCAAGAACGTTGCGGCCAACTACGGCATGACGGTGAACTACACGGGATCTGGTTCGTCGGCTGGTCGAAGCGACTACATCAAGGGCATTGTTGACTACGCGGTTTCCGAAATTCCGTTCCAGTCCCACCCGCTCGATGGCTCCGCTCCAGAGGTTGTTCCTAGGGGATACGCCTACATGCCGATCGTTGCCGGTGGTACCTCCTTCATGTACAACCTCAAAATTGGGGGCAAGAAGGTAACCAACCTTCGTCTCTCGGGAGACACAATCACCAAGATCTTCACCGGCAAGATCACCAACTGGAACGACAAGGCCATCGCGGCTGACAACCCAGGGCTGGCCCTACCAAGCCTCGGAATTGTTCCTGTGGTCCGTTCCGACGGTTCCGGTACCACCGCACAGTTCACGCTCTGGATGTCGAAGCAGTACCCAGCAATGTGGAACGCCTTCTGCAAGACCACGGGAATCGGAACTGGCGGAGCCTGCGGTCTTACCTCGCAGTTCCCCACATACTCCGGATTCAAGTACCAGAGTGGTTCGAACGGTGTGGCTGGTTACGTTAGCCAGGACTACGGCGTTGGCGCCATCACATATGTTGAGTACTCTTACGCGCTGAAGGCCGGTTTCCCGGTTGCCAAGGTCTTGAACAAGGCAGGCTACTACGTTGAGCCAACCGCCAACTCGGTTGCTGTGGCGCTGCTAAAGGCCAAAATCAACACAGACAAGACCGACCCATCGCTGTACCTGACGCAGATTCTGGATGGTGTCTACAACAACACCGATCCTCGCACCTACCCAATCTCTTCCTACTCCTACATGATTGTTCCAACCGAGGTTGGCGGCGTCTTTACAACGAAGAAGGGCGCCACGCTGGGTGCGTTCGCACACTACATGCTCTGTGAGGGTCAGCAGCAGGCTGCGGCCCTGGGCTACTCACCGCTTCCTATGAACCTCGTGCTTGCTGGTTTTGACCAGATCAAGCGCATCCCAGGTGCAGACCCGGTTGCCGACACCAACTCGGCCAACTGCAACAACCCAACCTTCAAAGCTGGCGACAGCCCAAACAGCAACCAGCTTGCTCTGACCGCACCGCAGCCGCCTGCCTGTGACAAGCAGGGCACCACCCAGTGTGACACCGGAACCGGTGGCTCCACTTCTACCTCGGCTCAGGGAACTGGAACTGGCACCGGCACCACCGGCTCGGGATCGACCGATACCACGGGCGCTGGCTCGACAGGTACCACTGGCGCTACGATGGGCGGAAACGCCATCCCTGTAAACGTTGAAGCCTACCCTTACAAACTTCCAGACCAGGGCTTTGGCTACGAGCAGACCACGATGGCCATCAGTGGAGTTCTTTTGGTTCTGCTGATTGTGCTCCCGCCGATTTTCATCAACATGCTTCGCAGGCCTAAGCGAGCAAAGTAACAACCAACGGTGCCCCGGTCAGACCCGGGGCACCACAATTTAAGGCTCCAAAGTTCCCCAGCATTTTCACTTGGCGCTGACTGGCATTGGGTAAATGTTCACCGAGAGTTTTACCTTCGCAAATACCTTCAACGGGGGATTACTGGAAGAGGCGTTTGCGATGGCAAAAAGAGGTGCAGAGGGCTCGCGCGGTGTAGTTCGTGCACTGGCCGTCGGCAGCGTTTTCGCCATCCTCGCCAGCTTGGCACAGGGTGTTTTAAACCCGGCCAAGAGTGTTGCTGACACAGTCACAGACTCTGCCACTTCGTCCACCGTGACTGTGGCGGCCAAGGATGTTGACCAGAACATCTCATCTGCACCCATGCCAAACCTGCGCGTGACCGTTTCGCAGACTCAAAATCTAACCTCTCAGGCCGTTATCGTTTCCTGGACGGGCGGGGTGCAGTCCACTCGCCCATCCGGTGACTCAGCTGGGCAAAACTTTTTGCAGATTGCACAGTGCTGGGGAACCGACCCAAACAACCCAAACATGCCCGATCGCACCACTTGCCAGTATGGATTGCAGGGAGTTGTCGGATCCACCAGAGACACATTGCTAAATACATCCAAGGTGTCAGAGGCGGACAAGTCGTTCTCGGTAAAGACTGGCTTCAGCGGAACGACTTACGTAGCGATTCCGTTCCGGGCAGTGACTGGCGAGGTGGTTAATCCAATCACCACAGACGCAAATGGCGTCAAGTCGCAGGATCAGTCCGTTGACCCAAATAACAACCAGTTCTTCACCAACTACACCAACAACCAGGTGCGCTGGGCTGGTGCCGATAGCGCCGGTAACGGTTATTCTCGCTTCGAGATTCAGACTGTGATGCAGTCCCCTGGCCTTGGCTGTGGAACGCCGCAGGGCACTGGATCTAACGTGACCGGTTCCAGCTGTTGGTTGGTGGTCATCCCTCGCGGTACGGCCGATAACGGCCTAACAACCATTCAATCTTCCGGTCTACTTTCGGATTCCTGGAGTCACGCCATTCCCGTGAAGCTTGGTTTCACTCCTGTTGGTGTGCACTGCGCGATAGGCGCCAGTGAGAAGCAACTTGCGGGAAGCGAGCTCGCCGCTGCAGCTATCCAGTCTTGGCAGCCCAAGCTATGTAGCGAACCCGGTGGCTCTGCTTACGTAATGAGCACTGAGGCATCCTCCGACGCAATGACTGCCGAGCTAACGGACCCGAACGCTCCCTTGGCGTTCACTTCTGCTCCCGCAACCGACGACACAAGTAACCAGCTGAGTTATGCCCCTATAGCAATTTCAGGTGTGGTGATTTCGTTCGCCGTAGATAGAAGCGTAGTTAGCTTTGGCAAGGTGCCAAAGGAATACACGGACGCCAATCAGGCCCCATTCGACAAAATCAACGTGACTCCTCGACTCCTTGCAAAGTTGCTTACTGGAAGCTACGTTGACGCGCTTCCGCCAGCGGACAAGTCTGAAATTGGTTACATAGACTACAAAACTCCCGGCCACAATGCCCGCAACCTGACCTCTGATCCCGACTTCCTTGCAGTAAACGACCTGGAGTGGAAGTACCAGAGAATCATCGGTGTAGGCGTTTCCGACGCGATCACGCCGCTTGGGCGCTCGGATCTAGCGCAGCGAGTTTGGGACTACATAATGGCAGATCCTGAGGCGGCAGCCTGGATGAACGGTCAGCCAGATCCCTGGGGCATGGTTGTGAATCCCTGGTATTCCACAAACGCGGAGCTTAACCCTGCCGGCGTTCCATTCGCTATTCCCCGTAACGACTTCCCAAAGGCTGACCCTATTGAAAAGCCGGACACCACTGTGGGAGACCCCAACGGTTCGGGTGCAATCAACATGGTTACCTGGCGCCCTTACGTTGCCGACTTCGAAACTGGTTCGCTAAAGGTGCTACGCGGTGACTCCCAAGGTCTAGGGGCCTGGAACAACGCCTCTACTCCACCGGGCTACACAAAGTCTGTCGGTGACATCTCCGGCTACCAAAAGGTTCTCGCTGTATCAACCGCCGCAGCCGCAAATAGGTATAAAACCCTGACAGCATCCTTGAGAAATTCAGCAGGACAGTTTGTGGCGCCAACCGTAGTGGGCATGCAATCCGCGATGGCTGCCGCCACACCTTCAACTGTTAACTCCCAGGTGCTTCAGTACAACTTCAACTCGGACCTAGCAAAGGCTTCAGTGGATGCGTACCCACTCACTATGCCTATATACGCTGCAGTGAATCCTGCCTTGCTCAGCAGTGACCTGCGGGCTCCGTTCTCCACCCTCATAGGATACGCAGCGCTCAAGGGGCAAACCCCAGGTGCAGACCCAGGGCAGCTGCCTGCCGGTTATGCGCCGCTAAGTGATGGACTTATCGCGCAGTCCATGAAAGTTACATCCCTTGTTTTGAATGGCGTTTCCCAGAGTTCACTTACCTCCCCAAGTATTGAACCGCCCGTTGTAGTTCCAACACCTACACCTGGTGAAACATCGCTTCCTCCGGTTCAGGTGCTGCTAGGCGCCAAAACTCCGCTGGACCCCGCTGGAACACCCCAGCAAAATGCGGTTCCGTATGCATTTGCATCTGGAATGGCAGTCAGTTTCATTTACCCGAGGCTTAGGCGTCGCAGGGTAAAGGCATAGATTTCTCGGGTTTCGGCCCGAGGCAAGGTCTCCGCAAGGGGAAACACACACACACAAAAAAGGAAAGGCAAGCAATAAATGCTTAGCAAGAAGACCGCAGCATACGCTGCAGTTGCCGGTGCCGCCATTGTCGCACTCAGCGTCTCTGTGGCCCCTGCACAAGCCTTCGACCCAGTGTCGAACGGCTACGCAATCGTTGGTTCGGACACCCTCGAGGACGCCGTAGGCGCCCTGGCGAACGGTTCCAACGCAACTGGCTCCGGTGTACGCGTCACCGCAGCTGACTCCTCGACCCTCGGCAACTTCGATGCCACCGGTTCGGGAACCATCATCACCAAGCCATACGGCATCCGCTTCCAGCGTCCAAACGGTTCCGGTGACGGTCGCCTCGCTCTCGAGGACCAGATTGCCGGTGCCGCTTACACTTCGAGCTACGGTAGCCGCGACACCAACTTCAACGCCGTTACACTTACCGGAACCCCAATCGACATCACCCGCGGTTCCAGTGGTGGAACCCTCGGTACCACCACCATCAACGGTGTAACCGTTGGCCTTTCGCGTTACACCTTCGGCCGCGATGCAGTTGCATTTGCATACGGTTCGTCGGTTGTTCCGGGCGCTAACGGCTACATCCCTGCTGCTGACTGGAAGCTGATGCTCTCTTGTGACGCAACCACTCTGAGCAACTACGGTGTAACCACCGTTGTAATCCCTCAGTCCGGTTCGGGTACCCGCAAGGACTTCCTAGGCATGGTTGCCTACGGTACCGACAACCTTCCTACCACCGCTGTCGGCACTTCTGGCACCGGCGCTCAGGCATGTATCACCGTTGGCCAGGAGCACGACGCAAGCACCCTTACCGCAACCAGCATCATGCCTATGTCGGCATCGCGCTGGATCGCCATGCAGAACGGTCTGAGCTACAAGAAGATCGCCGCTGGCGTTCAGCTCGGTTCGCTGGTTTCGGGAACCTCTTCGGTTTCGGTTGTAGGTGGCGTTTACAAGCCAGTTGTTGCCTACTACAAGAACACCACCTTCGGTCGCGACACCTACCTGTTCGTTGACTCGCGCCGCGTTGACAACACCCTGCCACAGTACGACTCGGTTCTTGCTGCGCTGTTCAACTACAACGACGCAACCTCGCTCACCTACCAGGGCGGTGCATCGTTCAACTACGCATCGATGGACGACGCAACCAACTACCCTTCGTTCCCTGCCTACACCGCAGCGGCCGTGAAGCTGAAGTACGGCTTCCTGCCAGCATCGGTTCAGGACACCCAGATCGCCCGCTAGTCGATCTAGAAATAGGAATTCAAAGAAAATGAACAAGAACATCTCCCGCATCGCCGCTCTGGGCGTTGCCTCCGCAGTAGTGCTCGCCGGCTTCGCCGGTGCAGCATCTGCAGCAGGTACCGTTACCACCCAGGCCAACGGCTCCTACGGTCCGCTGCGCGTTTACGCAGCAGACATCTACCAGGCTGACCCTGCAACCAGCTACGCCTGGACCGACAACGTAATCGGTTCCGCTGACATCACCGGCTACACCGCGCTGACCTGCCCAGGTTCCTCCGATGGCGCCGCAGTATTCATCGCAACCCGTGGCTCCGAGACCAGCAAGAGCGCCTGGCAGGCATTCGCCGCCACCTCGCTCACCGCAGGTGCCGTAAACCAGCCAAACCTGAAGCCTGCTGGTCTCACCAGCGGTACTCCAGGTGCGGGTGCAGTGAAGGCTGCCGGTGGAAACTTCTCCATCGGTGTTGCCTGCACCAGCAATGCTGGCGTAACCGTAGACCGCGTTTACTACCGCTACATCACCGTAACCGCATCCACCGGTGCCTACACCCTGGCTGCAACCGACTACAGCTACCCAGCACCAGTGCTGAGCGTAACCCAGTCGGCTGCTAACGCAGCAGCAACCCCAACCCGCAACCTGCCACACGTTGGTGACACCATCAACGCAACCGTGGGTGCAAACGTTCCAGACGGCTTCGGCGTTGCCTACCAGTGGTACGCAAACGGAACAGCAATCTCGGGTGCAACCACCGGCAGCTACCTAACCGTAGCTAACGACGCCGGTAAGAGCATCACCGCAGTTGCAACCTACAGCCGCACTGGTTACACCAGCAAGGTTGTTGCTGCTACCTCGGCTTACGTTGTTGAGGGTGACGCTGTTGTTTCGGGTTCTGTGTCGGTTAGCGCCGGTGTTGCAGACGCCGTAAACGGCCAGCTCGCTCTGGACGTACCAAACGGTGCATCGGCAACCATGGGTGCAGCAGCCCTGAACGGTAGCAACGAGTCGGTTACCACCGGTACCCTCGGTGCAGTTACCGTGAACGACGGCCGCGTTGTAACCCGCGACGGCTGGGACCTGACCGCTAAGGTTGCTGACTTCGTGAACAGCACCAACAACGCGATCAAGATCGGTGCCGCACAGCTCCGCATCGCCCCAACCATTACCTCCACCACCGCTACCGCAGGCAACATCGCTGCCGGTACCGCAGGCAACGTAGTCAACAGCACCACCGCTTTCACCCTGGCCACCGCGCCAAAGATCGGTGACGCAACTGTTGGCAACACCACCGCTGCCTACGTTGGAAGCACTGTTGTAAATGCCGGCCTGACCCTCACTGCACCGCAGTGGAAGCCAGCTGGTACTTACACCTCGACCGTGACCATCACTGTAACCAGTAAGTAGTCACAACCCCCAAAGTGGGGGAGGGTACCTCCTTGTTCCCTCCCCCACTTTGTTCCACATATCGAAGTTTGTTTACTCAGTAAAACCGGGAACCCACCTTGAAGAAGTCTCTGACCGTACTGGCGCTAGTCGCCGCATTCCTGCTGCCATCCATGCCGGCACTCGCCGGAAGCACCGGCTTCGCCGCCGAGCCAGGAACACCAACGGGTCAGATTGACAAGGGTAGGTCCCGATTCACGTTCCAGCTTCAGCCTGGCGAGTCTGGTCAGGACCAGATCTACGTGATGAACATGGGCAGCCAGCCCATTCTCTTGACTCTCTACTCCGCTGACGCCCGCTCTCTGGTGGACGGCACCTTCGACGTTGACACCCTAGACCAGGCCCCAAAGGACGTGGGTAGCTGGGTGAAGTTTGCTAACGGGGCAACCTCAACTACCATCGCCTTGAAGAACCAACAGTCCATGGTCGTTCCATTCACCGTGACCATACCCGCAAACGCCCAGCCAGGCGACCACGTTGGCGGTATTGCCGTGCAGAGTGGTGGCCTAGGTGCCGGACAGATCAAGGTAGCCCAGCGAATTGTCACGCGCCTCTACGCCCGCGTTCCTGGCGCACTCACTCCACAGCTCACGGTTTCGAACCTAACAACCAGCTACACGCCAAGCATCAATCCATTCGCCGGAACCGTGAACATGTCGTTCACCATTTCCAATCCTGGAAACGTCTCCCTCAGCGCCGATGTCACCACCAGTGCGAGCACCGTATTCGGAATTCCTGTTGGAAGTGAAGCCACCTCCCAGGTGTCAGAAATGACCCCGGGAACCACGCGTGCCTATTCGGTAACCGTTCCAAACGTCGGCCAGTGGGTAATGCTAAACCCGAAGGTTGTTCTCGTTCCTCGCGTTGACAAGGACGCACTGAACCCTGGTGCAATGTCTGTTGTAACTCGTGACACCCAGATGTGGGTTGTTCCTTACACCTGGCTGGTTCTGCTGGTGTTGATCGCTGCCGTCATTTCGGGAATCCGTTCACGGCGCGCTAGCTCGAGGCGTCAGGTTGCAAGCTGGCTCGAGTTCACCGAGGCAGAGGCCAAGCAGAAGGCGGAACAGAAGTAAATGTCACCAAAGCTGGCGGCACTGAGCAGCAGGCACCCATGGTTGGTGCGCCTGCTTGCCCTGCCTGTCCTGATTTTGGTTGGTGTCGCAATGGCGGCAACCAGTTCTGTGGCGGATAGTCAGGGCGACATCACGGTATCGGTGAGTGTAGTTGATTCCACACCCACAAACGTGCCAACGGCCCAGACCGTTTCGCTTACCAGCGGCCAATCCATCACCAGCGCCCAGGTCGATATTGTTCTTGTAGGACTGCAGCCATTCTCGCTGGTTCAGGTTTACGCCCAGTCCACCCCGGTGCTGATCGCCAGCGGTTTCGCGGACAAAAACGGTACCTTCACAGCAAAGGCAGCGCTTCCACCCACGCTCGAGGCGGGTAGCCACTCCGTTGTGGCCTCCGCTCAAAAGAAGGGCGAAACTGCTCCCGCCCTGGTTAGCCTGGTGCAATTCGTGGTCAGCACGAACGGTACTCTGACCAACACCACCAAGGGAACCAAGGGCTACAGGCGGGGAAGCTCTTCGGGTTCTGGAGTGACCGAGAGCCCGGCTCCTTCAACCACCGCGGCGCCAGTGGACATTCTCGACGGTGTGCTTTTCATCGGTGGATTGAAGCTTGATGCTTCGCCAAACCTGAAGGTCCAGGGCCCCGATGCCACGGCTGGTTTTACCCTGATGAATGCCTACAAGCGCGCATACACGGTCTCGGTTGATGAAACCGTAAAGGCTTGGGGAGTGGGCGAAATTTCGAGGATTTCAAACTACTCGGTTACCAACTTGAGACCCAAGGAAGCCCGGACAATCCTCAAGCCCATACACGGAATTGGCCAGTGGGGGTTCTACACGATTGACCTAACTGTCACACCGCCAGCAAAGCTCGACTCCATGACTTTACCTGCGGTTCACCGTCAGTCAGTAGTTTTAGTTGTCCCGCTACTGCCCATTCTGGTGGTGCTGATTTTGCTGGCAATTGAACTTGTTCGCAGGTCTTTTGTGATGCCCTATCTGCGCGGACGCAAACTCTTGAAGAACCTGTTAGTTGAGCCGGAGGTGACGGCCAGTGAGTAGAAGAGCCGCCGTGAAGGCGCCTAAGGCTCCAAAAAGCATCAACCAGGCAGCCAAAATCATGGCACTGGCCAAGATGGAGTCGGAGTCCAGGTACGCTCCGCTTAGCAGTAGCCAGCGACTCATAAAGAACATGGTTGCGATGCTGGGGTTGCTGCTTGCGGCATTCCTAATCTATGTAGTTGGATTCAGCCAGATCTTCCACATGGTGAACCAGCAGCAACTCAGGAGTGCCTTCAAAGAGCAGCTAGCTCTGGCAATTGCGCCGACCGGTGAGGTTGATTACAACAACATGATGTTGGCGCAGGGCGCACCTGTGGCGGTAATCCAAATTCCGTCCATCCATGTCAACGAAGTGGTTGTGGAGGGAACCGATTCTGGAACTCTGACTCTCGGCCCCGGCCACAGGCGCGACACGGTGATGCCTGGGCAGGCGGGAACCTCCGTCTTGATGGCCAGAGCCTGGTCTTACGGCGGCCCATTCAATCAGCTTCAGAGCCTTAGCCCCGGAACCAAGATCAACGTGATTACCGGTCAGGGCAAGAGCACCTACGAGGTCCTGGGGGTCAGGTACCAGGGCGATTACACGCTACCCACCATCGGTGCCGGCGAGGGACGTCTCATGCTTCTAACGTCTAGAGGCGCTCCATTCATGCCAGCTGGTGTCCTGCGCCTGGACGCCAAGCTTGTGTCAACTCCAAAGGCGACGGGCGTGGTCCTCTCCAATATCTTCACTCTGCCCAAGCAGGAGCGCGAGATGGGTTTTGACCTGCGCTTCGCCTGGGCTCTGGCCTTCGCGCTGCAGTTCCTCATCATCGTAGTTCTGCTGGCCGTCTGGACTGCCCGCAAGGTGAAGCCCGCCCAGCTCTACCTAGTTTTCGCACCGCTAACCCTTTTTGCCCTTGCCTTGGTTATGGACCAGGTGGTCAAGGTGCTACCTAACCTGCTGTAGAAAGGCCATCAACGATGGAGACTCAAACACAACTAGCAACGCTGGAGGGCCGAAACGTTTCCGCTTGGTTCGGAGACCGAAAAGTGCTAGACCGCGTTTCACTCACCATGCCGGCAGGCGTCATCACGGCCCTAATCGGCCCTTCTGGTTGCGGCAAGTCAACCTTCCTGCGAATCCTCAACCGCATGCATGAGCTGGTTCCATCGGCCGCGATGTCGGGTGAGGTCCTGCTCGACGGCCAGGACATCTACGACCCAACCCGCAAGCTGACGGAGGCCCGCGCCCACATCGGCATGGTGTTCCAGAAGCCAAACCCATTCCCCGCAATGTCCATTTACGACAACGTGGTTGCGGGACTAAAGCTCACCGGAACCAGCGTAAGCCGCGATGAAAAGGACGAGCTGGTCGAGACCAGCCTTCAGCGCGCCGGACTCTGGAAAGAGGTAAAGGACCGCCTCAGGGCGCCGGGCGGAGGTCTTTCTGGTGGTCAGCAGCAGCGTCTGTGCATCGCCAGGTCACTTGCCGTTAAGCCTCGCGTTCTCCTCATGGATGAGCCATGCTCGGCCCTGGACCCTACCTCCACCCGCGTTATCGAGGAGACCATGCTGGAGCTGGTTGAGGACGTCACCATCGTGATCGTGACCCACAACATGCAGCAGGCTCAGCGAGTCTCACAGCAGTGCGCTTTCTTCTTGGCTTCGCAGGGAACCCCGGGTGGAATTGTGGAGTTTGGTGACACGGACAGGCTGTTTAGCTCACCGATCGACCCACGCACCAACGACTACGTCAACGGTCGTTTCGGATAGTCCCACGCACAAAGTTTTGGGGCGCATCCTCTTCAGGATGCGCCCCTTTTTGTTGCTTTCAGTTAGTTGGCCGCCACCGTGGAGAATACGAGGTAGCCGCCGGCCGCGAGGCTGTACTTGTAAATCGCAGGAAGCTTCACGGCCTTGCCGGTGGTAATGCTGAAGAGCGAACCGGGCGCGCTGCTGAAGATTGCCTTGGCGTTTTTCACGTTCTTCGCGCCAAGGTTCATCAGCACGATGACGGTGTTCGATCCGCTGGTGCGCTGAAATCCCAGCACTCCGGCATTGCCCGTCTGGAAGGTCTGGATCGTGCCCTCTGTCGGGCCAGACCACAGCGACTGGTTCTTTGCCCTAAGGGTGATGAAGCTCTTGAAAATTGCCGTGGTGCTGGCGCTGCCTGGCCACTTCAAGGTTCCCTTGTTTCCCAGCCCAAAAGCGGTTGAGTTGCCAATTTCCTGGCCGTTGAACAGCATGGTGTTTCCCGGCAGCGTAAAGGTGAGGAGGCTGATGGCGTTGGCATTCTTGCCGTAAACCTTCACCTCAGATCCCTGGCCGCTGCTCGTGAAATCGTTGGTGACAAAGTTCAGGGGCATCCAAGATGTGTTGGCCGGCGTCTGAATCGAGTTGAGGCTGTCGGCAAACTGCGCCAAGGTTGTTGCACCACTCTTGAGATTTATCAGGCGGCTTTCCAGCGACTGGTTGAGGCCGGTGGCGAAGCTGTTCACCTTTAGGTCGGCGTGAGTGTCTTCGTCTGCAATCCAGGCCAGACCAGTTTTTGTGGCGTTAAGCACGGCGGTTGCGGTGTCCCAGAAATCAGCGGGAACCTGCGACGCGTAGGCGCAGTCGAAGCCGTCGACACCGTAGCTGGTGATCCACCACTTCATGGCAGAGATCATGGCCGAGCGCATCGCCTTGTTGGAGTAGTCGAGAAGCGCCTTGTCCGTGTTGGTGGAACCGGCAGGTGATTGAATGGCGCCGTTTGCGGAGACATACCAGTCTGGGTGGGAGGCAATCCAACCATTCAGCCAACCGGTGCTCTGGGCATTCCATCCCACAATTACCCTCATGCCCTGGGAGTGCATGTAGTCAACCAGGTAGCGGAAGTCGGTACCGGTACCGAGGTCTGTGTTGAAGGCCTGGTAGTCATCCACCGCGTATGGCGAGCCCAAGTTACCAATGTGGGTGGCACCCGCGGATATTGGGGTTAGTGGGCTGAAATCCACAACCTTGATGCCCAACTTCTTTAGTCGAGGAAGCTGATCCCGGAAGCCCTGGATGGTTCCAGTTGCGCTGAAGTTACGCACGTTCACGTGATAAACGGTGTTGCCGTAAAGCCAGCTCGGCGTGCTGACGGGAACGATTGGCGGGATGGTCTCGGTTGGGGTCGGCGTTGGCGTAGGGGTTGGTGTAGTGGGAGTTGGGGTTGGCGTTGGGGTAGTTGGCGTTGGCGTTGGGGTGGGCGAGGTTGTTGGGGGAGTGGTCTGGGTGCCGGTCGGGGCTGGCTCGGCTGTCCAGGCTCCGGTGAGCATCGACGTGATTGTGATGTAGCGGTAGGAGGCCCAGAGCGTAGTTAGGCCGTCATCCTTAGTGCACGAGATGCCGAACGACAGCGGGTTGTCGGTCTGGTTGATGTACTTGAGGGTTTGCCCCTTCCAGATTCCGTTGGTGGTTGCCGAAAGCTTCAGCAGTGGCTCCAGCACGGTGGTGGTTCCTGGGACAAATGCGCCGGTCAGGTAAGCGAGGTAGTTGTTTCGTCCCTGACGCTCTGTTCCGCGCTTGGCAACAAACACGTAGGTTCCGGTCGAGTCCGCCGGGCAGTAAAACGGTGCGGTCACATCGGTGGTGGAATTGGCGCCCACAACGTTGTCCAACCAGTTGAACTGGGTGTTCGAGTCCGCGTAGCTGGCCGCTGCGCCTGTGCCCGGGTCCACGAAGAAATGCAGGGCCTGGTCCGAGTCGTTCGCCACGGCGTGTGCCGGTGCCTGACCACCAGCGAAGATTGCTAGGGTGCTGGATGCAGCCGCAACGAGCGCGATTACCTTTGAGTTGCGCATATTGAGTCCTTAGTTCTCGAAGATCTGGATGCCGCCGCCGGCCTGGATGGTTGCGTGTCGGTAGGAGACCCAGAGAACCTTGCCGCCGTTATTCTCTGTGCAAGCGAGGCCGATGCTGAAACTACCGCCGATGGAGTGGATGTAACGGGGACCAGGTTGACCGGAGATCATCCCGGCGGGCTTTAGGTTGGCCTCGAGCACCTTGGTGGTTCCCGGCATGAAAGCCGACTGTCCGTATGCGGGCCAGTAGAGTAAACCCTTGCGCTCCTGTCCCGGGTAGGCCAGAAAAACGAAGGCCTCGGTCGAGTCGGCGGGACACTGAACTGGCGTGTCCAGCGCCTTGTCGCTGCCGGAGTTAATCAGGTTGTCGGTCCAGCTGAATGCGCCTGACTTTGCAGGCTTATCGTTTAGCCAAAAGTGAAGACTCGCGTTGGAATCGTTAGCTGGCAGCTGGCCGTTCTGGTACCAGATGAAGCCCGCGACAACGATAAAAACGAGGGCGACCGAAGCGGCCAAAATCTTGATCCAGGCCGCGAGCGCCACGGCACGATTCCAGAGGTTTTTCATAACCATCCAACGCTACGTAAGGAGGGTTAACGCACCCCAAAAAGTAGGTGTCTAATGGGTGCTTTTAGTCGCCGACTTGCGCGCTTTTGACCTACCAATGATTGCCAGGATGCCAATTACGAAACCACCAACCATCATTGTTTCGCTCACCAATCCAGAGCTGTGTAGCAGCGTGTGCAGGGTTGCTGTCTGGGCATCCATGCCCTGAGTTCCGTCTGACAGGCTCAAGGCTCGCCCCAATATTGGCAGGTAGTAAGCGAAGTGGCTGTAGGCACTGCTTAGCGAGGAGGCGGAGTTATAGAAGACCGCGTCAAGAACCAGTAGCAGTTCATCGGTCACCAGCATGATGATTGGTGCAACCACGGCGGCGACCCCAGCCCAAATCCTGTTTCGCAGCCCGAATAATGCCGCTAGCAAGGCGGGTGCAAGGACTAGATTGTAGGCGTCGATGGCAAACCAGACGCCACCAGGGAAATCGAATCCCGAGACTAGATATAGCGCGAGTGCGACCACCGACACCAGACCAGCCAACGCGGTACCAGCAAAGTACCAACTCTGCCAGCTGAGGCTAAGGCGCCTGGAGCGATTTGGAGTGGCATTGGTGGTTAGCTGTTCAGTCATTTTCCCCCTGGGTTCTGTGGCGCGAATCTGCAACCAGCGTACGGTTACTCGGCCAGGCGGCTGGCAACGAGAAGGCCGTCACCAACCGGCGAGAGCGCCGTGACGAACGAGTCTTGGTTTTTGAAGAATCTGAGAACGTCTCGGAAGGTTGCGGTTGCGTCGTCACGCATCGCAGGGTCTGGAACGCGGTCGCGCCAGAGGGCGTGTGGCACGACAACCACACCTCCCGGACGCAGCAGCCTAGCGCTCTCGCGCACCTGCTCCTCGAGGGTGTCTCGGTCGGCGTCGAGGACAATAAGGTCGTAAGCGGCGTCTGCCATATTGCTCATCACATCGATGGCGCGCCCACTGATAACGCGGGTCTGATTGCCCTTGATGCCCGCCTCGGCAAACGCGACCTTAGCTGCGTTCTGGTGCTCGGGTTCGATGTCGATGGTGGCAAGGATTGCACTTGGTGCTCCCTTGAGGAGATACAGGCCGCTCACTCCTGTGCCGGTTCCGGCCTCGATGATTGCCTTTGCTCCGATGCCCGAAGCTAGAACTGCCAGGTGTGAACCAACCGACGGGGTAACGCACTCCACGCCAAGCTCCTCGGCGCGCATGCGGGCGCGAACCACCGGCTCGCTCTCGTCGACAAATTCTTCGACGTAACGCCAACTGCTGATCTTGTCTACCATCGATGCTCCAGACATAAGAACCGCGCCATTTAGCGCTTCTTGCGCCAAGTGTACGGCCGCCCAGGGGCAAACCTGCGGAGGCAGCGGGTAACCTTTAAGAGTGTTCGGCATAGACAGCGAAAAGTTCATCATCTTGGCGGTAATCACCGCCCTGGTGCTGGGCCCTAAGCGCATGCAGGAGTACGCCCGGGTGCTTGCAAGATGGATTCGGCAGTTGCGGGAATTCGCTGACAATACCCAGAGTCAGCTCAGCGATGAACTTGGCGAGGACCTGGACTGGCGCCAGCTAGACCCGCGCCAATACGACCCCCGTCGCATCATTCGTGAGGCGCTCGCCGAACCCACGGGGCACACCGCCGCCGAGGCCGCCGCTGCCAAGAATGCGGCACGAGCATCTGGCAACTCGGTGTCTGCCGCGGCAATCCCGGCGGCGGTTTCACTAGTTGCTGGCGAGCCTGCCCCCTTCGACTCAGAGGCAACCTAGGTTCCCTTAGAGCCTGCGCAGCACTCGCGACAGGGTCACCAGCAGCGGCGCAATCACGCGGTACTGGCTGGCGCGTGTGGGCAGTTTAAATAGGCCGGTGGCAACGCCAATTGCCTTCGGCTGGGTGAAGCGCAGCAGTCCGTTGTCGCCGTTGCGGCGGCCAATGCCGGAGCGCTTCACGCCGCCCATCGGTGAGGCCATGCTGCCAAAACTCGCCCTGAATCCGTCGTTGATGTTCACGGAGCCTGCCTCGAGGCGACGGGCTACCGCCATGGCCTCCGTTGTTGGGCCGATCACGGAAGCGTTAAGTCCAAACTCGGAGTCGTTGGCTGCAACAACCGCCTCATCGATGCTCTGGTAGCCGTAAACCTGAATCACCGGTCCGAACACCTCCGAGCGGTGGAGGTCGGCGGCATCGTTGGGTTCCACCACAATTGCGGGCTCCAAGAAGAACGGTCCGAACTCCGGCCTAGCCTGGCCGCGCAGCACGGCGAAGCCCTTAGACCGTGCCTGGTTCACCATTCCGCTAACGCGGTTGAACTGGTTCTCCGACACCATGCCACCCATGTCGGTGTCAAACTTTGAACCCTTTCCGAAACTGAGCCGACCAATGGTGGCGTCGAGGATTTCCACCATCTCATCCACCCTGTCATCTGGTACCAGGCAGCGCTCAATGCCAACGCACACCTGACCGGCATTTGAGGTTGCAGCAGCTACAACGATGTCGGCCGCGCGCTTTAGGTCCGCACCCGGAAGCACGATCGCGGGGTTCTTGCCACCAAGCTCGAGAGAGTAGGGAATGAGTCTGGCCGCGGCTCGCTCGGCAACGAGCCGGCCTGTTGTGGTTGAGCCAGTGAAGGCCACGTAGTCAGCGGCGTCGGTCACGCCGTTACCAGCCTCCGGCCCCGAACCCGCAATCACCTGCCAGAGCCCCACCGGAAGCCCGGCCTGCTCGGCTAGGTCTCGAATGAAAAGCCCGGTCAACGCAACCTGATTGTCTACTTTGTGTAGCACTGCGTTGCCGGCGGCAAGCGCCGGAAGCACATCGAAGCACGGGAGAGCGCAGGGGAAGTTCCAGGGAGTTATGACGCCAACCAACCCCATCGGCGCGTACTCGAGGTAGTTGCGCACAAACAGCGGCGCATCGGTCGGCATTCGTCGCGCGCGCAACAGCTTGGGTGCTTTTTTGCCGTAGTGGCGGGCGGCAAAGAGCCCGCCGGCGAAGTCCTCGAACGCCGCGCCGCGCGACTTGCCAGTCTCAAACTGGATTAGGTCGAGGATGTGCTCGCGGTGCTCCACCATTAAGTCGTGCAGATTCAGTAGAACCTGTGCGCGTTGACGAGCTTGAAGTGTGGCCCAACCCGATTCGGCAGCCACATCCCGTGCGGCCATTCCCGCGGCCAGTGTCTCGGCGTGGGTGAATTGTGGAAGCTCCAGGCTTATCTTGCCGGTCGCTGGGTTGATAACCGTCACGCACTCGCTGTGCTCGCCCAATCGAGAGAGAAGCTGCTCCATTGCCTTTGCCGTCACAGATTTAGTCTAAGACGCTTACCGGCCAATCCCTGCGGGGTGCTAGCCAGGGCCTCGGAAATAGCCACGATGGCCAAGGCCGCCGCGTCGTCGGGCGAGCCAACTACCACGGGCTCTCCCGCATCCGAACCCTCGCGTAGGGCAACAGAGATTGGAATTTGCCCGAGCACGGGAACGGGCTCGCCGCCCTGCAGGGCGGTTAGACGTGCGGCAACCGCGGCCCCTCCACCCGACCCAAAGAGCTCGAGTCTCGAGCCGTCGGACTGCTCCAACCAAGAGAGGTTCTCAATCACGCCGAGCACCTTCTGACCGGTCTGCAAACCGACCGAACCCGAGCGCTCGGCAACCTCCGCCGCAGCCACCTGCGGAGTTGTAACCACCACGGTCTTGGCGGAGGGAAGTAGCTGACCCAGGCTGATAGCGATGTCGCCGGTTCCAGGGGGCAGGTCCACCAGCAGGAAGTCGAGGTCGCCCCAGTGCACATCGGTGAGGAATTGCGCTACAGCGCGGTGCAGCATGGGCCCGCGCCACGCCACCGGTTGGTTTGAGTCTAGGAACATTCCGATGCTGATCACCTTTACCCCGTAGGCAACGGGCGGAATGATCATGTCGTCTATGCGGGTTGGCTTCACGGTGTTACCTGCCGAGCCGAGCCCGAGCTGGCCGGGGATGCTGAACCCAAAGATGTCGGCGTCGATTAGGCCAACGCGTTTGCCAGCGGTTGCCAGTGCAACCGCTAGGTTGGCGGTCAGGGAAGACTTGCCAACTCCGCCTTTGCCGCTGCCGATCAGTAGAACCCTGGTGAGCGTCGTCTCATCGAACGGGTTCGCCCTTGGCGGCTTGCCGCCACGAAGTTTTTCTGTGAGCTGGGCGCGCTCCTCGGGGCTCATGACTGTCATGGTCACCGATGCCGAAGAAGCACCCGGAACAGACTCCAACGCCGCGATGGCGTCGGCCTCGATTTTGTTGGCAGCTGGGCAACCCACCACCGTAAGTTTGATGACTGCGTGCGCGCGGCCATCGCTGAGGTTGGTCTCACCAACCATCCCCAGTTCGGTGATGGGCAGGCGCAGTTCTGGGTCAATCACTCTCGCCAGCGCGTTAAAAATCTCTTGGCTCACCAATCAATTGTGGCGCATGCGAGAATTGTTCGGTGAGCAATACTCCAGGCCGAAGCCGCAGTAACAGAATCGCCCAGTTTGCAGTACCAGAGGGCGAGGTGGTCGCCAATTTCGATAACTACGCCGCCGCGGTTGATTTTGTTGACCAGTTGATTCGTCACGATTTCCCTGCCCCGATGGTTGCCATCGTTGGCAGTGACCTTCGCAGCGTGGAGCGTGTCCGCGGAAAGCTGTCGTACGGTTCGGTTGCGCTTCGCGGACTAATCGGCGGCTCCTGGATTGGCCTGTTGATTGGCATGTTCGTTGAGCAGCCAAGCTCCAACGGAACCCCCGGCACCTCGCTGGCCGCCGTGATTGTTATCGCTGCCGGAATCGGCATGCTCATCAACGTTCTTAGGTTCTCCCTAACCCGCAACCGTCACGAGTTCTCCAGCGCCTCTGCCGTCATCGCGGCGCGCTACGACGTGGTTGTTCCCCACCCGCTAGCAGGTAGGGCTCAGCAGGCCATCGATGAGCACCAGCGCGAGTGCGTGAACGGCGAGCACAGCCACAAAAACTAAATCTTGGCGGCGGCCACCCAGGCCTCAACCTCGTCTGCGGTTCGCGGTAGCGCTCCGCTCAGGTTGACCGCGCCGTCGACGGTCATCAGTACGTCATCCTCGATGCGAACACCGATGCCGCGGAATTCCTCGGGAACCAGTAGGTCTTCCTTGTGGAAGTAGAGTCCCGGCTCGATGGTGAACACCATGCCTGGTTCCAGCTTCGAACCCTGGTAGGTCTCGCGCCGGGCGGCTGCGCAGTCATGAACATCTAGGCCGAGCATGTGGCCGGTTCCGTGGACCATCCAACGACGGTGCCACTGCTCTTTGCTGGCCAGCGAATCGGCGGCGGTGACGCCTTCCGGCAGCAGGCCCCACTCCTCCGCCAGATCTGCAATGACGCGCATTGCTTCGTCGTGCATCTCCGAGTAGGTGACGCCCGGTTTGGCGATTGCGAAGACAGCGTCCGCGGCCTTTCGCACGCCATCGTAGATCTTGCGCTGCACGTCCGTGAACTTTCCGCTCACCGGAATGGTGCGGGTGATGTCGGCGGTGTATAGAGAATCCACCTCCACGCCGGCGTCTAGCAGCAGTAGGTCTCCGTCTCGCACCGGGCCATCGTTGATGATCCAGTGCAGTGTATTGGCGTGGTCTCCACTGGCTGCGATGGTCTCGTAGCCGATGTCATTTCCCAGTTCGCGAGCTGCCGCGAAGAATGCGCCCTCAACCACACGTTCGCCGCGAGGATGCGACTTGGCGCGATCTAGCTCACGCAATACATTGGCGAATCCCACGGCGGAGGCGTCACAGGCCTGCTGCAGCTCGCGAATCTCGTAGTCGTCCTTGATTAGGCGAAGCTCGGCTGCAGCCTCCACCAAATCGAAGGAATCCTCCAACTTGCCAGCCTGATGCAGGCCAAGGGTGCCGATGCGAAGCGCGTCCGCGGGCTCCGCGAAATCGGCGAGGTCACGGGTCTCGATGTCGAGAAGGGCCGCTACCTCGGACAGGCTCGGACGAGGGCCAACCCAAAACTCACCGATCATTGGGTTTGCAAAGAATTCGTCGGTACCGTGGCCCGCGGTTGGAAGCAGGTAGATAACCTCGGACTTCACATCGCCGTTGGCATCGGATTCGATCACCAGGACAGACCCTGGCACCGCCCAGCGGCCCCATCCGGTGAGGTGGGTGAAGGCGCTGTGCGGCCGGAAACGGTATTCGGTGTCGTTTGAGCGCTGTTTGTTCACTCCCGCGTACAAAACCAGGGTCTTGCCTGGGAAGCGCTCGGCTATTGCATCGCGCCTGGCCGCAGCAAAAGGTGCCGCCTCAGACTGAGTTACCGCGGGGGAAAGGCTGCTGGCCCAGCCGGTTCCCATGTAGGCAAGGTGCGCCGGATCCTTGGCGGCACTGCTGCGGTTATTGTTTCGCTCTGCCTCTTTTGCCTGCGCATCTTCGCTCATAGGGGTCAGTCTATGACTTGCCCAACAGGTTTTGCAGGGCTTCGTCGATGTTTGGATATTCAAAGGCAAATCCAAATCCCAGTAGTCGCACCGGGAGGGCTCTTCGACCGCTCAAGCCCAACATGGGGTCAGTCTTGAACAGAATGCGAGCGCCCAGACGAACCAGAATTGCCGGGGTGGGCGGTGCCCATGGCCGCCCGAGGACACGCCTTAACGAGCGCATGAGGTCTTTATTTCTAACAGGCTCGGGGCTAGTCAGGTGCACAATGCCGTCCATGGTGGCTCTGTCAACGATGTAAAGCAGTGCATTTAAGAAGTCGTCAACGTGAATCCAGGACACCCATTGTTGTCCATTACCAACAGACCCGCCGAGAAATCGCCTAGTAATGGTTACGAGGCGCTCGAGCGCAGGGGAGTTTGGTTGCAACACAATGCCCGTTCTCAGAAGCACTTTTCGACCCGCCGGAGCCTCCGAGGCTGCGGATTCCCAGGCCTTTGCAACGCCGGCCATCTGTGGCGGGCCTTCGGCTGGTGCGGCGTCCTCGTCCAAGAGTTTGTCGCCGGCATCACCGTAAATGGCGAGTGTGCTCATTTGCAGCCAGAGGGTGGGTTGGCCCCAGCGCTTGGCCGCCTCAACCAGGGCTGCGGTTGGCTGCACGCGCGAAGCGCGAAGGAGCTCCACGTTTTGTGGGGTTGGTACTCGGTCCACGAGCTCGCCGGCCAGGTTTAGAAGGATGCTTCCCTCTAGAAGTTGTCCCCACGAACTCTGGGGTGTCTGGCCATCCCACAGCACCTGATCGAATTTGACGCCGGTCTTTAGCGACCTGGTAAGGAGTGTCACCCGATGGCCACGCCGTTCGAATTGCTCGGCAACAGCGAGCCCGAGTGAGCCGGTGCCTCCGGCAATAACTACCCGTAGTGTCAAAACGCCCGCCCTGTCTAGTTGCTTCAGTCTAGGACAGGGCGGGCGTGAATATTTTGGCTATCTCGTGGTGGCCAGGGCGGCCAGCGCTGCGGCCTTGGCGCTCGCGGCGTCGGTCCCGGAGAGTGCCGCCTGGGCTACTGCCCTGGCCTGATCTGCCGTCACCGAAGCCAGCGCGTTGCTCACAACGTTTACCTGCGATGGCGAGGCGCTCACCGATGTGATGCCGAGGCCGGCGAGCACAACCGCGAAGGCCGGGTCGGATGCGGACTCGCCGCAGACGCCAACCGAGACTCCTGCTGAAGCGCCATCGGCGCCAATCTTGGCGAGCATGCGTATCAGGCCGGGCTGCCAAGGGTTGAGAAGCGAGCCTAGGGCCGGGTTCATTCGGTCCGCGGCAAATAGGTACTGCGAGAGGTCGTTTGTGCCTATGGAAACGAAGTCCACAACCCCAGCCAGACGGTCAACCTGCATGGAGATAGCCGGGGTCTCAATCATGATTCCCACCTTGAACTTGCCCACGGAGCGCGCAAGCTCGGCAAACTCGGCTGCCTCGGCAACCGTGGCAATCATCGGTGCCATCACCCAGACCTCGCGTCCAGTCTGCTGGCGGGCGGCCTCAAGCGAAACCAGCTGGTCCACTATGAACTGGCGGTGCTCCACAATCAGACGGAAACCGCGCACACCCAGCGATGGGTTTTCCTCGTGCGGCATGTTCAGGAACGGTACAGGCTTATCGCTTCCCGCATCGATGGTGCGAACCACGATTGGCCCAGTGGGAGCAGCGGCGAGAACCTCGGCGTAGCTGGCGGCCTGCTCCTCAACGCTCGGCTGTGAGTTTGCGCTCAGGTAGAGGAGTTCGGTGCGGAACAGTCCAACGCCGTTCGCCTTGGTGGCGGCGGCAACCTTGGCGTCCGAAGCGGTTCCGATGTTGGAACGCACCGGAATCAGTGGCTGGGAATCGGTCTCGGCAAACTCGAGCGGCTTGGTTGCGTCCGCGAGCGAGCCGCCAACAACTACGCGGTCGCCAACCGGGTCAACCAGGACGGCGGTGCCATCGCTGAGGCTGAAAGCGCCTGCTACTGAAACCACGGCCGCGATACTCCGCGCCCGACAGATGATTGCGGTATGGCTGGTTGGGCCACCAGCTCGAGTGACAACGCCAACCACTGCGGGAGTGAACTGAGCGGTGTCCGCGGGGGAGAAGTCTTCGCCAACCAGGATGAGCTGGCCGGTCTGAGGAAGCTCCAGTCCAAGAGAGATTCCGGCAAGAGCAGCCTGAACCCTGCGGCTCAGGTCCTGCAGGTCTGCGATGCGCTCCTCGAAGGCGGCGTCGCCCTCAAACATTGCTGCGAAGGCGTTGAATGCCTCTCCCACAGCGCCGGCCGCATCGGAACCTGCCTGGAGGTGCTCTTCTGCAATCTCCATGAGGCCCTCGTCGTCGAGCCACATCTTCATTGCCTCGAAGATCTCGGCGGTGGTTTCGTCCGAGCGCGCGCCCAGCTCATCGAGGGTGTTTGAAACCGTCTTGATGGCGTTCTTGAGGCGATCCATCTCGGCCTCTGGTCCAATACTGGACTTACCCCACGCGGGCAGTGGCTGAGCAGGCTTTACAACGTAAACGGTTCCCTCGGCTGCGGTCAAGCCAACGCCGAGCCCCTTGAGCTCAGAAGTCATTACAGCTACTAGCCCTTCAGGAAGTCCTGGATCTGGGAGACGACTGCAGCAGCTGCGGCGTCGTCGGCGGCGCCATCGACGGTGACGGTGAACTTCTCGCCGGTCTTTACCTTGGCGGCCATGAGGCGGAGCGCCGAGTTTGCCTTTACCTGGTCATCGCCGATTACGAAGGTAACGTCGAGACCGGACTCCTTTACCAGCTTCACAATCTGACCGGCAGGGCGGGCGTGCATGCCAATTGGGTCGAGAACTTCTACTTCAGCGGTAAAGATAGCCATGTGCGGCCCTTTCGATGACGCGCGATTTGCGCTCGGTTTATGCCCTTGAAAGCGTATGTATTGCAAGCGCATTCAGGGAAGGTCTATGAATAAGGTTACCGAAACAACAAATCCCAATAATTACGATTTGGTCAGGATTTGGCATAAATGCCCCTTTTTTACCCCTCAAACAACAAAGTCTGTGTATTTTAGGACTAGCCCAACGAGCAACTGATGCTGTGAAAGGGGAGTGACTGGCAGAAATGCGGACACAAACTGTAAACGGTTGCGCTTCACCGAGCGCTTCAAGAGTTGCCATTGGGCATAGTTACGCCAAGTAGTAGAAAGAAAACCTTGACTGCACCAATCACCATTCCAGAGATCGTGGTCGTGGACACCAAGTCCACCACCAAGGAGAAGGTCACCAAGGAATTGGCCGAGAAGCTTGAGAAGGCCGGCCGCCTAAAGAACGTTCGCAAGTACCTAAAGGCAGTTGCCGCCCGCGAGGAGCACTTCCCAACCGGCATCGAGGGTGGCATTGCCATCCCGCACGCGCAGAGCGACTACGTTGTAACCCCGTCCGTCTGCGTTGCAACCAGCAAGGCGGGCATTGACTTTGGCGCCGATGACGGCCCAGCCCACCTAATCTTTCTGATTGCGGCACCGGCTAGCGGAGAGGGAACTCACCTCGAGATTCTCGGATCGCTTGCGCGCAAGGTGATGCAGGACGAATTCCGCGAGGAGCTCCTCGCGCAGACCGAAGCCTCCGCCATCGCGGAAATTGTTACCCGGGAGGTACAGAACTAATGAAGATTGTCGCCGTAACCAGTTGCATCACTGGAATTGCACACACTTACATGGCCGCCGAGTCCCTCGAGCGCGCCGGCAAGAAGCTTGGACACGAAGTAATCGTCGAGACTCAGGGTTCGGCGGGTAGCAACCCGCTGAAGCAGGACGTCATCGATTCGGCAGACGCCGTAATCTTCGCTGTCGATCTAGAGGTAAAGGGTCGCGACCGTTTCAATGGCAAGCCTTACATCCAGGTGGGTGTGGCAAAGGCCATCAACGGTTCCGCGGGCCTTATCAACACGGTGCTTGAGGCTGCCGCCAATGGTACCGCTGCCCTCGTAGGACAGGGAGAGCCGGCTAAGTCGGCTGCACCTGCCGCGGAGGCAAAGGCACCAAAGGAAAAGAAGTCGGGAGGCCTCTTCGGCGGTCTCTTCGGCAAGAAGTAACAACAGCAGTATCGTCCCACCCCCAATAACCCCCAAGTCGGTCAGCGATGATCGGCTAAACAAAAGGAGACAAAGTGTCTAACGCAAGCGTTGGAACCCGCATCCGCCAGTGGCTGATGACCGGTGTATCCCACATGATTCCACTGGTTGCAGCCGGTGGTATTCTCATCGCCCTCGGCTTCCTCTTCGGTAGCCTCGCAATGGGCAACGACGCCACCACCGGTGGTATCCGTGTCTACGACGCATGTCTGAGCCACGCATACGCCTGTGACGCAAACGGCGCACCTACCGGCGACCTTCAGCTGGGTCAGCTTGGCGCCTGGGCATTCATCATCTTCTGGATCGGTAAGGCTGCATTCGCATTCTTCGTTCCAGTGATGGCTGGTTACATTGCCTACGCAATCGCAGACCGCCCAGGTCTGGCTCCTGGTCTGGTTGCAGGTGCGCTTGCTACCGGTCTGGACGGCAACCCACTGGCAACCCACACCGGCTTCCTCGGTGCAATCCTCGGTGGTTTCCTCGCCGGTGGTCTGGCACTCTGGATCTCGCGCTGGTCGGTTCCAGGCTGGATCCGCCCACTGATGCCTGTTGTAATCATCCCGCTGCTGGCTTCGCTCGTAACCGGCATCGTTATGGTTGTTGTTCTCCAGGGCCCAATCTCGGCTCTCATGACCTCGCTCAACAACGGCCTGACCAGCATGGGCTCCGGCTCGCTCGCTGTTCTGGGTATCGTTCTCGGTCTCATGATGGCATTCGACATGGGTGGCCCAGTTAACAAGGTTGCTTACACCTTCGCAGTTACCGGTCTGACCGCTGCTGGTGCAATCGCCGGACACGACAACCGCTTCACCATCATGGCTATCGTTATGGCCGCAGGTATGACCCCTCCTCTGGGTCTGGCTCTGGCAACCGTTATCCGCAAGAAGCTCTTCACCGAGTCGGAGCGCGAGAACGGCAAGGCAGCCTGGCTGCTCGGTGCTTCCTTCATCTCGGAGGGTGCAATCCCATTCGCAGCTGCTGACCCAATCCGCGTGATCCCATCGATCATGCTCGGTTCCGCAGTTACCGGTGCAATCGTTGGTGCAGTAGGCAACGACCTGCGCGCTCCTCACGGTGGAATCTTCGTATTCCCACTGGTTAGCAACCCTGTCATGTACATCGTTGCTCTGCTGATCGGTACCGTTGTGACCGCAGTTGCAGTTATCGTTGCCAAGGGCATCGGTGGCGGCGCTGTAGTCGAGGAGTAATCCAAACGGCTAAGCATCAAAGCTAAACCACGAGAGGGCTCGGGATTCATCCCGGGCCCTCTTGCTATTCTGTGGATATGCCAAGCATCCCCCACTCCGCCCGCATCGATCTGCACACGCATTCGCTGCGCTCCGATGGAACGGATCAGCCGTCAGAGGTGGTGCGCAAGGCGCGAGAGGCCGGTCTCGACTACATAGCCCTTACGGACCACGACACCACAGCGGGATGGGCCGAGGCGCGCGCCGCCGCGGAGGAGTGCGGGATTGGCCTGATTCCAGGCATAGAGCTGACCACCCGCGCCGTCTCCCACGACGGTCACGGCTTCGCGGTGCATATGCTCGCCTATCTTCCAAACCCTGAGTATGAGCCGCTGAGGCTTGCCATGGGCGAGTCTGTTGAGGGGAGACTCGCGCGACTCAAGGTGATTGTGGAAAGACTTTCCGAGGACTTCGATCTCACCTGGGAGCATGTGCTCGAGGTTCTCGCCGACGGCAAGGTGGCCGGCCGGCCCGCGGTGGCTGATGCCATGATTGCCAGAGGTATCTTCCAAGACCGTGCCCCGTTCTTCGACCTGGTCCGTCCCGGCACCAAGTACTACGAGCCAAACCTAACGATTCCCTCAACCTTGGAAGGAATCCGGCTCATCCGGGCCGCCGGGGGAGTGCCCGTGATTGCCCACCCCATGGCCAGGGGGTACGGACCTAAGCCAGGCGAGCGCATGCCGCGCGAGCACTTTGTGGGTTTGATTGAGGTGGGCATCGCTGGTTTTGAAACCAGGCACCGCGATGTCCCGGAGCACGCACGCGACTGGCTGGAAAACCTTGCCAGCGAGTTTGGGCTTTTCACCACGGGTTCGAGTGACTATCACGGTCACGGCAAGCCGAATCCCCTCGGTGAAAATCTCACGAGCCCTGCGGTGCTGGAGCAAATACTTTCGCAAACCGACAACCCGCAACTGGCATTATTGAAGCATGTCTAGCCAAGAGTCAGCGACGAACCAAGTTCCAGTGCGTAATCGGTTCACCGTTTGGAGCAAACTCATCGGTTGGTTTGGTGTCGTCGGTGCCGTCGCAAACCTAGTGGGGGCACTTGGGCTGTTTTGGTCTTCACGCGTGATTGCAAACCCAGCTCAGAGTTCAGGTGCTGAAATAGCTTTACTGCTCGCGGTTGACCTGCTGGTTCTGGTTGGCACCGTATCGCTCATCATTTACATGATCTCCGTGATCATGTTTGGAGTCAGGGCTGCACAGTACCTGCGGCAGCGGGGCGCGGCCCTGCGTGGCAAGCCGTGGCAGTTTGTGCTGTCCTGGTTTGTGCCAATCATGAATCTTGTCGTTCCAGCGTTTTGGCTGCGGGAGATAGCGGGAATTGTCGCGGGCGCAAACGCCAAGGAACGCAAGTCGCAGGTTACCTGGTTTTGGGTCACCTGGGTGCTGGTCAACGCCTTCATTGGCGTTGGGGTGCAACAGCCCAAGAGTCAGAACGACTTTGCAACGATGGCGGCCGACGTGGTTGCGGTCGCTTCGGTTCTAGCGTTCGCCATTGTGCCGCTCATGCTGGGGCGAGCGGCCTTCAGAGAGCTAAACCGAGACCTGGAGAATTTCACAGCCTAGTTGGCAAACTCCAAAACACCGATAAGGCGACTCATGGCCTTTAGCTCTTCGAGGTTGCGGAACTGCGCCCGCAGAAGGTGCTTGGAAAACACGAAGTGACAGACCGACTTTGCCCGGCTGATTCCCACGTTCATGCGATTTCGGTTGAGAATGAACTCAATTCCGCGCGGGGCGTCGTCGGCTGACGAAGCCGCCAGGGAGTAGATCACGACCAGGGCCTCCTGACCCTGGAACTTATCCACCGTGCCAACTCTCACGTCTGTGAGGCTTTCGGCGTCCAGGCCTCGTCTGATTGCGTCGACCTGCGCGTTGTAAGGAGTAATCACAAGAATTTCCGTCTGATCCAGAGAGCCCAGGTGTCCCCGAACCAGGCCTACCACGTAGGTGACTTCCTCGGACGACTGAGTGCTGTTTCCATGATGGTCTATGGGGTGGATGTGGATTCCGGGTTCGATTCCCGGAACTAGGTTGTTCTCCGTTGCCGGATGGGCGTTGAGCCTGCCATCGTACGCGAGCCAAGAAACCGCTGCGTTCACCTTTGGGTGTAGCCTGCGCGTTACATCGATGAAGTAACCCTTGCTTTCCGGGATGATTTGGTCGTCTCCCATATAGTGCCCGAGAGCGGAGTTCTCCACGCCGCCGGGATGGATGGCATTCACAACCTGAGGCAGCTGAAGCGGGTCTCCGAGCAGCACAAGGTTTTTGGCGGATCGTGAAATGGCCACAGCATCCACCATTGAGAATTGTGCTGCTTCGTCAACGAAGATGTAGTCGAGACATTGGTCTGGGAGTTTTTCGCTGGAGAATGTCCAGGCGGTTCCGCCGAGAATAAAAGGCCTACCGGAGGCAAGGAGTCCCGGGTATTTCGTGGCACTGATTGAGGTGTTCCAGTCTTTGTCAGCCTTGTCGTCCGACTTGTTCGATTTGTAGATCAAGCCCGGTTCCACCCCTGCATCGGTGATGCAAGCGCTAAGCAAGTTCTCTACCGCGGCGTGGCTGGTTGAGGCAATGCCAACTCGCTTACCGTTGGCTAGTAGGTGGGCAATGGCGTGCGAGCCGAGATAGGTTTTGCCGGATCCGGGTGGCCCCTGTACCGCTAGAACAGTGCCGTTCATGGCCTCTAGCGCCTCGATGATATTGCCCAGTGTGTGCTCGGAGCCATCGTGGTGCAAAACCTGTTGGTTCACCAAATTGGGGGGCCGGCGAAACAGGAGATCGAGTGCCACGAAACCAGTTGGTGGCTCGAATCCGGGAGACACCCATTTTGATGTGATGTCGCGCACCGCGCCCTCGATGGAAGTCTCCTTTGCGCCCGCCCGCACGCTGGCGTAGTTGAAGAAGGCGTCAGGCACCCAATCGACTGTATCTAGCGGCAGTGTCGCCTCGATTTCGACGAGGCTTCCGCTCACCTGCTTCATTGTTGCGCGGCAATAGAAACGCGAGCTCGTGGGGTTTGCCGTGCGAAGGTAGCCGTCGGTTTTCTCCTTGATGTCGTAGGTGCCACCATCATCCACGGTGGCTTCGAAACTAACCTTCAGGTTTGAAACACCACCTGATGGCCGCCCCACCCGCCGACCAACTTCAACCACTCCGGTAAGCGCCGTCGCCTTGGAATCTTCTGAAAGCACTGAGTCTTCAGCCTGCATTCGGATCATCAGGTCGGTGAAGTCTTTCGCAGACTCGCGGGCATAGAAGAGTACCGAGTGGGTTAGCGCCTGCCAAGTCTGGCTGGCTGGGCCGCCGACTTCAAGGGGATTAGCCTCGAGCCATTCGTCGTGGGCTTTGACTAGGGAGGCAGTTCTGGCTTCTAGCTCTGCCAATTTCAGTTGACGATCGTTTAACCCCTCCTCCGAATCGGAGTCTAGGTTGTACTTGCTAGAGCCAAAGCTGCTGCCGGCGCCCGGCATGGCGGCAAGCCACTCGTAGAGCGCAAGTGTGGATTTGACGTCGTCCTCGTTGTAGTCCGAGAGCGCCTGAAGCTGCTTGGCGGCAGCCTCGCTTGCGGCAGCCTTGTCTACGGCGGTGGCATGCGGGTCTTTCGCCGCCAAATCGAGAACCAGCCACTCCTCATAACCCTCCATGGAGTCGGCTGCGTTGGTTACGCTAGAGCGGCGCTTGAAGCCGTAGTGGCGCTCCAGTTTCTTTATAGAGTATGACTCCTCGCCAACCACAATCGACTTGGTCACGAAGTCGAGTAGGTCAACGAGTTTGTCGTTGCTCTCCAGCCAGCCAACTTCGGCTTCGCGAGTTGAGTGGCGGGTGGCCAGCTTTCGCAGCGCGGTACGTTCGTAGGCCGCGTAGTGGTAGATGTGAGCTGCCGGGTTGGCCCGTAGCCTCTCCATAGCCCAGTCGATGAAGTTCTCGAAAGCAACCTTCTCGGCTTCTCTGCTGTGCGCCCAGAAGGCCACGAAACCAGAGTCGCGAGTCCAGTTGCCGAAGAGGTATTCCAGACCTCCACGCTCTCTGAAGTACTGGAAACCCTCCATGTCGAAGAAGATGTCGCCATCGCTTGCCGGCGGGAGCACCTCGATTTTTGCCGCTGGCAGAACCATGTGCTGGGGTTGTCCGCTGCTGCGGGACTCCCACTGAATTTTGGCTTGGCGAACCAGTTTGTCCCAAACTGTGGGAGACACCCGCTCAGGTCTCCGCTCACTCTTTGCCTGGGCAAGCTGGTCCAGGCGCATGATGCCCGCCGATTCCAGCAGTTCTATCTGGTTTGAGCGGATTCCATACACCAGAGAAAGGTGCAGGGAAGATTCGCGCGATGCCTTGCAGAGATCTGGGTATTCGCAGATCTCGCAGTACTTTGCCGCACTGCAGTACCAGTGGAAACCTTCGAGCATGGAATCCATGGTGCCGGACGCGTTACGCCTCTCGGCCTCGGCTACAGCGAGTTCGAGCTCGGAGCGGGCCAGGCCCATCGCGGGGACAACCTCCGACTCAGTGAGCGGTTCCAGGGTGCGATTGCCCAGAATAATTCCATGGCTGGCGTGATCTGCCTTGAATCCGATGCGATCCAGTGCGGCCACGTAGAGCCCAACCTGAAGAGCGTAGGCGGGCTTGGGCTTGCTGCCGTACTTGGCGTCCCAGGCGGTGTACTTGTCGCTGGCTTCTGCACCGGGGATTGGCGCTGCCGTGAGTTTGCCGTCAACGAATGCCAACTGCCAGTCGGCTCGAACCAGAAAGTCTGGTTTGCCGCGGAAAACGGTGGTGGGAGAGTCGGAGATAAGCGCTCCCTGGTAGATGAGAGGCACGCCCTCGTTCATAAGGCGAATGGTTGCCTCGGCGCGGGCCGACATGCTGGCAAACTCCTCAACCTCAGGTTCGCGCAGGACCCCATCGGACACGGATGCGCGCAACTCAAGCGTCAGCTGTTCCTCGTAGTCCTCGCCGTATTTTTGGGCCAGGGTCTTGGGTTGGGGCTCTAGCTCGTATGGCGCAAGCACGGCGAGGGTTGGAGCGTGCTCAAATGTACGAAGTAGGGAGATTGTGGTGCAGTGCTGGCAACTGGCAGCCCGCATTAGGTCTCGGGTGTCGAACGCGATCTTGCCGGATTCATCTTTTCTCATCGGCGGCCTCCCATACTTGCGATTTCCTAAAGCATACGGTGGCTCCGTGACATTTTTGTCTGTACTTTAGCCAGCTGTGAAAATCGAAATGTCTCGCGCGGTGGCCCCAAGATCTCCGGCAAATGCTGGCCGTTTTACCTGCAGCCCGGCTTCCTCGGCAACTACAAGCGCACCCGCCCAGTCCCACTCCTTGATGCCCACTTCGTAGTAGGCGTCAACGGTGCCATCGGCCACCATGCACATGTCCAGCGATGCTGCACCTAGCCGACGGACATCCACGAAGTGTGGCATCAGTTGAGCCAAGCGGTCAAACTGAATGAGCCTGTCTTCGGGGGAGTACGAAAACCCGGTTGCAACAATTTTGGTGCTGCGCTCGGCCGGCCCAGTTAAGCGCGTGACCTCGGCACCCCTGCGGGCAAACGCGCCACCTCCCCTGGTTGCAAAGTAAGTTACACCGAGAACCGGTGCGTGAACTACGCCAATATCCCAGGTTCCGGTTTCAAGGTTTTTTGCACCGATGGCCACCGCCCAGTTTGGTAGGCCGCGTGCGAAGTTGACCGTGCCATCCAGGGGATCGATACTCCAGTAGTATTCCGCCGATTTGCCCTCGCTCGCCGCGTACTCTTCGCCCGTAACTGTGTCTCCCGGGCGAAGCTGCGCCAGTGTTGTACGCACGGCGGTCTCGCTGGCCAGGTCGGCATCGGTGACGTAGTCGGCCTCACTGCTCTTGGTGTTGATGTTGAACTTGCCGCGGAAGCGGGAGGTGAGTTCGGCGGCTCCGGCATCGGCGGCAGTCAGGGCAATTTCGAGCAGTGAATCCAGGTGCATGCTTCAAGCCTAGGCGAGCAGTCCTCTGCTGATTTTGGGAACTGACAACTTGATAGCAGATAGCGGACACATATTGGAGGGCAAATATGAATGACAACCTACTCACTGTTCGCGAGGCAATCGCTGCCGCACCGCTGAGCATCGAGGAGAAGCTGCGATGGCAGTTCGCATTGACTAAGCGGCTTCGATTCACCGAGGCAGACATACCTTTCTTCAAGGCTGCGATTCAGGTACTGAATCTTGGTTTGGATCCTGATACCCCACTTCGGGTTCCGCCTGGCAAGAATTATCTGGGCGGCAACCACATGCCGGCAGTGGTGGCGGTAAAGCTGTTTCGGCTAGAGGTTTACCTAACCGCAGAAGCGTCCAAAATCACAGCTCGCTCCACCGCTTGAGCCTTTTATCAGGTTCGCCAACTTATAGTGAGAATGCGCCTGGCTGGGTGCCGAGTGAGATTTCGAAGTCCTTTCGTGTGTGTGTTTCCCTCGAATACCCAGCCAGGCGTTTTAGTTTGCCCGTGTTCTTGTCCAGTGGCCGTTCTGGTTGTTACCGAAATAAATGTCAGACCAAGTTGAAATAATCGATTTCCGCTCAAAAGGCGTCCAAAAACTATCGAGCCGGAGGGGCGAGAATGGGTCACGAAAACGACGAAGAAGATGAGCCAAACCTGGACGAACTCTGGGACCTGGCGGTAACCGAGACCCATCTGCCAAAGCGCGCCGGAGGGTTGCAGGTGATTGCTCGCTTTCTCAGCGAGAGCGGCCGAGGCCTCGAGGCGCTGCCGGTGGCGCAGACGGCGGCCGATCTCTACTTGCAGTTGAATGACACCACCGAATACGCGGCCGTTCAATGGTTCATCGGTTCGCTTTTGAACGAACTTGAGCGACACGAAGAGGCGCTCGTTGCTTTACAGGCCGCGGTGGAAGTTTACGAATCGACTGTGCGGGAAAACCTCACCGCGCAGTGCCTTCGCGAAATGGGGCGAAGTTACAAAAAGCTGGAACGCGATTCCGAGGCCATCGAGGCTATGCGAAGTGCGCTGGAGTTATTCGCCAGTGCCAAGGACTCACGCTGGGCTGGCATAACCGCCATAGATCTGGGCGATTTTCTAGGATCTGCTGGTCGCCAGGCAGAGGGCCTCGAAATATTCAGGAGGGGCTTCGCTTACTTCCAGGAGGCGGGAGACTTAACCGGCGCCTGCCGCACACACGACCGCATCGCTGCCGCACTGATAGACCTTGGACAGCGCCGCGAGGCCATCGTTCACCTTCGCGACGCGCTATCTCTGGCTGAGTACACCACCGATGATTGGCGGGCAACGTACTCCCGCTATCGTCTGGGTTGGACCTTAGTTTCGGAGGGGCTTCACGGCGAGGCAATCACCCTGTTGAAGCGGGCCTCGAGCGAAAACAAGGAACGCGGCAGTTTCGTAAACGCGGCCAAGTGCGATGTTCAGCTGGCTCACGCCTACTCCGCCCTGGGGCGGGCCGCGGAGGCGCTCGCCCTTTACCGTACCGTTCGAGTTGTTTTCCACGGAGCCGGATACGCCGACGATGCCGCGCAGGTTGACGCGAATATCGCGCTCGCCCTGCAGGAGCAGGGGGAGTTCCTCGAGGCTGAGCGCCTCTATTTTGAAGCAATCGAGGCGGCCAGTGTGCTCAAGGACGAATGGCTGGACCGCTCCGTTCGGTTGATGTTAGCCAGCCTATTCCTGGAGCTTGAGCAGCCGGGTCGGGCCATCGAGGTGTTGGAGCCCCTTGTCGTTGAGTCTTTTGGCGACAACCTCGAGGACAAGGCGAACTACCTGAGCGTGTTTGCCGAAGCGAGGTTGGCCGCGGGCGATCCATCCGCAGCCGCTGAGCTGGCTAGCGCCGTGATTGGCCTCGGTGTTCAACCCGCCATCCAGGAGCACTTGGCGAGCGCGTACGCGGTGTTGTCCAAGGCTGTTGCCGAATCAGACCCGGCGCAGTCGGCAAACCTGCTAGCTAATGCAATCGCTCTACAGTTGGCGGCAGGCAAGGTGGCAAAGGCAACCGCGCTGTCCCAGCAGCTGATGCCATCGAGCGGCGGGATACCGAAAATGCAAGCTTTCCGAAAGGATGAACAGCCCGCCCTCTTTGGAGAAGAGCCAAGTGGGGCGTAAAGGGGGATGCCTGGCGGGGAGACTCGCCAGGCATTTTTGCATCTGCGGTAACCGGATTCGGTAGCATTGCTCTCAACTTCTAGAGTCGGGGCTAAATTGCACAAAGTTGTGGCAGCACTGAGATTCCTTGTTGGCTCGAGCATCGTCTTCGCCATCGCATGGCAGGTGTCTGATCGCATTCTGCACAACGTCTTCCGTCCCGCGGAGTACTTCTCTTACTTCACAATCATCACCAGCCTCTTCACAGCCGTCATTCTGGGGGTGTCGGCCGCCGGGCTACTCAGGGCCGGTTCCGATTCGGAGCGCATGCTCAAGTACCGTCTGGCGGTAACCAGCGCGTACGTGATTGTCTCCGTTGTTTACAACGCACTGCTGCGAAACCAGCCGCCATCGGCAGCCGATGCAGGCTACATCTGGCCTACTCCACCGAATGAAATCCTGCACGTCTATGCGCCGGCAATAGTCCTTCTCGAGTGGATCATCGTCAGCCCATCGGTGCGTTTGCGACTCAAGCAGGCCTGGCTGGTCCTGATTTTCCCGCTTGCCTGGTTGGCCCTCACAATTGTTCGCGGGCTAATCTTTGGCTGGTGGCCATACTGGTTCCTGGACCCAACCGACCAAGGTGGAGTGCCGCAGATGGTCATGTACATCCTCATCATTTCGGCGTTCTTCACGCTCGTTGGATTCGGTCTGACCGCCATAAACCGATGGCGAGCCCGCGGGAAAACTGCCTAGAAATTCAGCTTGTTGAAGATGGGTGACGGAATCATGCGAACCACGAGCATGATTACGGCCCACAGGCCCGGAGCGTAGATAGTCTTCTTGCCCTTGGCTATGCCCGACACAATCTCGCGCGCCACGGAGTCCGCCGGAGCGAGTTTGCCGCTCACAGCGAGGGCTGTTGTCATCGGTGTTGCTGTGGGGCCCGGCTTGACGATGATTGGCAAAACCTTGGTGCCGGCGAATCTGTGCTGCATTCCGCGAACATAAGTGTGCAGGAACGCCTTGGACGCCCCATAGGCGTAGTTGGCTCGTCGACCCCTGTCACCGGCCACCGAGCCAATCACGGCAATTTTGCCGCCGTTAGGCATGAGTCGAGCGGCAAGTTCGGCAAATAGCGCAACTGATGTTGCATTGACGGTCACCGATTTTGAGAGTGCATCGGCGCTGGTCTGCGCCAGTTCCTGATCGGTGAGTTCACCCTGCGCGATGAGCGCGATGTCCGGCGAACCGAGAGCGCCGAGTTCGGTTTCAAGTAGGGATATGCGGGCCGAATCGGCGAGGTCGAGTGAGAACGTGCTCACCTTAGAGCTCGGGTTTCGAACCCTGAGGTCTGCGGCTACAGATTCCAGACCCTTCTGGTTTCTGCCCACCAGAAGGAACTCAACCTGCGAGCCCGTCTTTCCGGCCCAAATCCTTGCGCACTCCTTGGCGATCCCGCTGGTTGCGCCAACTATCAAAACCCTCATTTACCAGCCCATCAGTCTTCGCGACATCGCGGACGAAATGCCGCGGTCTCTGTAATTTTGGAATTCACCGAAGCCGGGGAATCCCTGTTCGAACATTTGCCTGCTCATTCGCGCATCCTTGCTGGGGTTTAGGGTGCCGCCCGCGGCCAGAACAACGTCATCCAGGCGTTTAAAAAGTTTCTCGGACCTCTCGGCATAGTTTGTGAAGTCGAGGGCAAGCGTGATTCCCGGCCTGGCGAAGCTGAGCATTCCAGGCCCGTTCTGGTTACCAAAGGTTTTGAGTACGGCGAGGAACGAACCCTGGCCGGACTTTCGTATCTCTCCCAGAACCTCATCGAGCACCTCGCGGCCATTGGTGCGTGGAATCACCATCTGGTACTGGAAGAAACCGTGCGGCCCATAGGCGAGGTTCCAGTTGCGCACCGAGTCCAGCGGGTAAAAGTAAGGCTGGTAGTGGGTCTTTGCAGCGCCTGAGCGCAGGCGATTCAGGTTGAAGTAGGCCTGGTTGAAGGCGCTGACGGAAGCTCTGTTAATTAGCGAAATCGGCGGAGTGAAGGGAACCTTTGGGCCGCCAAGTTTTACCTCTGGCACACGGGTGTCTGCGGAGTTGTTGCCGCGCATGAAGATTCCGCGACCGTTCTTTGAGGTGCAGTCAATCCAGGACACGACGTACTGCCAGTGGGGCTCCGAGGCATCGGAGAGTGCAAGAAATTCACTCGAGTTCTGGAAAACTAGAGTTTCTGTATCTAGGAATGCACCCGCCACTGGCTGAAGCTGAATGGTTGCGCTGGCAATCAAACCGGTCAGCCCCAAACCCCCGATGGTGGCGTGAAACAGTTGGCTGTTTTCGGTTCGCGAGCAGTGCAGAATCTCGCCCGTTGTGCGTATCAGCGTGAATGACAAGGTGTTGTCACCAAACGTTCCGCGCGCGTGATGGTTCTTCCCGTGAACGTCGTTGCCTATTGCGCCGCCCACAGTAACAAACTGGGTTCCAGGAGTGACGCTTAGCATCCAGCCCTTTGGCGCAAAAATACGCTGGATCTCACCGAGTGTCACACCGGCTTCAACAGTTAGCAATCCGTGTTCGGAATCGAAGGCCAGTAGGTTGTTGAGGCCGCTGGTTTGCAGAAGGGTCCCGCCGGGATTTAGGCAAACGTCTCCGTAGCTGCTCCCCAAGCCGCGAGGCAGCACATTGCTTCCGCCGGTGACCGACTCAAAGCTCGCGCCTAGCACGTTGTGATTCTCGGCAGAAAGCCTGCCGAAGCTACTCACGGAAGTTCGCATTGCTGTGCCTCGCTCTTTGTCCACCCTCTGAGGCTAACTTTCCATTCAGCATTAACTCAGGGAAAAACGGGCTTTCTTCAGGCAACGCCCAAGCACCTGCCAGAAACTTTCTCCGTTCACGTTCATCGGAGAAGAATGAAAAAGACCGCGGCTGTGCTCAGGCTAATCCGCCCGAAGCATTGGGTTAAGAACCTTTTCGTCCTTGCCCCGCTGGCGTTCTCCGGGCACTTCAACGAAATTGACGCTAACTTCCAGACCGCCATGGCGTTCCTCGTATTTTGTCTGGTTGCCTCCGCCACCTACGTCATGAACGACATATTTGACGTGGCGGCGGATCGGGCCCATCCGGTGAAGCGATTGAAGCGCCCGCTAGCGGCCGGTCAACTTTCCGTGCCAAGCGCATGGGTCATTTTCGCGGCACTGATTGTCACCAGCGCCATCGCATCCCTCTGGATACCCAAGGTTTTGCCTGTGGTTGCACTCTATTTCGCAATTCAGATTGCCTACAACTTCTACCTCAAGCGCGTTGCGGTCATCGACATGTTCGTTATTGCGATAGGTTTTGTGCTTCGCGTGTACGCGGGCGCCTTCAGCATCGAGGTGCAGGTATCAAAGTGGATGTTTGTGACCACAATGAGCCTGGCGCTCTTCCTCGCATCCATGAAGCGATTCCAAGAACTCAAGACGCACGGTGCGGGGGCGAGAGCGGTATTGGGAAAGTACACGATTGAGTTCACGCAGCGCATCTCCGAAATTTCGGGGACCCTGGCGGTGGTCTTTTACTCCTTCTTCTGCCTCACTTCCCGCAGGGAGTTCATCTACACCATCCCCGTGGTCGTTTTTGTGCTGATCCGCTACTGGTACGTGGCCGATCGCGCCGGTGAGGGAGAGTCTCCAACCGACCTTATTCTTCGGGACAAGCAGCTCCTTCTTGCTGCCGGAACCCTGCTGGCGCTGTTTGCAATGCCGCTCGTGTTCCACTACCACCTCTCAACCAGTCTTTTTCTCTAGCAGCTAATCGGAGTCGCAATGAACAGCAAGAAACACCGTCGGCAGAAACCTCGTAGCCGTGCACGCAAGATCGTTCGCGCCGTTGGCCTCACGGTTCTCGCGGTCGTCGGCCTAAATGTCCTGTACTTCGGTGTGCAAACAGTGATTCGCGCCAACACCGCACACGAGGACATTGGAATGGCTGCCGCCGATGTTGGTCGAGACATTGGATACGGCCCGCTGATGGCGCTTTCGGAGAATTTCTACTACCAGGTGGTGAGCCCCGCCAAGGTTGGCGGGAAACCCACCGACTCCGCCGTTTTTGGCAAGGTGGTGGCGTCGCAGAGCCCAACCCCAGCAATTTCGCCTATTGCACAATCTTCATTGACGGCCAACAACCCTGACTGGGGTCCAGCGTCGGAGACCGTGAGTCAGCTTCCAGCGGCTGTTGCCTCGCCAGCGAAACACCCGGTGCCAAACGAGGGCGTCTGGATGCCAACCAAGATAAAGGTGAATGGTAGGACAGCCGTTTGGGTTGCCCGCGTCCGACCAGATGCCCAGCACACATCATTCTTCGACACGCTTGTATGGCTAGACCCCAAGGCACTTGCGTTCCAAGAGGTTCCGGGAACCCTTGAGCCAAAGGGAAATTACAACCATGGAACCGGACAGGTTCCAGCCAGCCTCAAGCCCTATTACGTAGCAGGCATCAATGGTGGATATAAGACCGTCAACATGCACGGCGGATTCATCTATCAGGGCGTCACGGCGGTCCCGATGCGAAACGATACGGCCACGCTGCTCACCTATCCGGATGGCAGCATCGACATTAGGAACTGGGGCGTTGACACCATCAAACCGGGATTTACCAGCGCTCGCCAAAACCTACCGATGTTGGTTTCCAACGGGGTAAACCAGGTAAGGAACAATGACGATTCTCAGTGGGGAAGCCTCGCGTGGGGTACCGCCTCGGGCGCGAATTTTGTTTGGCGCTCGGCAATCGGCGTCCGTGCGGATGGCTCAGTGATACACCTCGTGGGTCCATCGATGAGTCAGCGGGATCTGGCCGACCTGATGGTTCGAGCCGGTGCGGTTCGTGCGATGTGCCTCGACATGAACAATGGATGGGCTAGCTCATATTTCTACGGACCCTATGGCAGCGGTGTACCGGTTGACCCGCAAATCACAAGGCCTGCGAGTCGATTCCTAAATTCTTCAACCCGTGACTTTGTTGCGGTTTTCGCCAAGTCGCCCGCAGAGTCAGCGGCGCCTAGTAAGCCCAAGACCCAACTCAAGAAATCCAACTAGGGGGAACCTTGCCAAGAAGCCGAACGAGAAGCCAATCCAAGCCGGTCAGCCGCGGGCGCTACCGGATGCGCAGATTCCTGGCGGCAACCCTAGCCCTCGCGCTGGTTGGGGGAACGGTATACGGCGTTCAGGTTGTGATCCGTATGACCGGCCAGGGCGAGGATTTTGCCACGGCTGCCGCGGAGGTGGCGCGTGATGACGGTTTCAGCCCGGCCGTTGCCGCAGTTGAGAACCTTTGGTACGGCTACCTCAACCCTCCGAAGGTTGGAGGGGAGCCAACCACCAGCAGCGAGTTCGATAACGGTAGTGCTGGCGTGGCATCCATCAAGGTTGCCTCCAACCACCCCGCCGTCAACTACGCGCCCTGGGGCGCTGCTACAAGCCCAATTCTTCCGCCTGCACGTCTGGCATCGCCAGTGAAATACCGTCCCGGCGAGGGCGAGTGGGTGCCCACGAAGATCAAGGTCAACGGCGTTACGGCCGTCTACGTAGCCAAGGTGCGCCCCGACCGCATTCACACATCCGTTTACGCGACCGTGGCCTGGTTCGATCCGCACCTGCTGGCTTTCAAACAGGTGCCAGGAACTCAGCTACCCGAGGGGAACCTCCCGAATCGAGGCAATGGACGAGTTCAGAGCACGCTCCGCCCCTTCTACATGGCAGCCTTCGCCGCCGGCTACAAAATGGATCAGAGCCAGGGAGGCTACGTAAACGGAGGCTACGTTATGAAGCCGCTGGTTGACGGAAAGGCAACCCTCCTCACCTACCCCGATGGCTCCATTCGCATTGTTCAGTGGGGACGTGACCAGGTGCCGTCAAACTTCGCCACGGCCCGCCAGAACCTTAGCCTCATGGTGGATCACGGTGTGTCGCACGTGGGAAATGAGGATCAGGCAAAGTGGGGTCAGGTCTGGTACGGAACCGGCTCCGGACACAACTACGTCTGGCGTTCCGGCCTCGGCATTCGCGCCGATGGTTCGTTGGTTTACGTGCAGAGCGCTGCGCTCAGTGCGGGTTCGCTAGCAAACGTGCTGGTTCGAGCCGGAGCCGTAGAGGGCATGGCGCTCGACATGAACCAGGCCTTCGCCAACGGTGACTTCTATGGCCCATACAAGCCAAAGGGAATACCAATCAACCCGGAGAACCAGATTCCAACCACAAAATTCCTCAAGCGCAGCACCAGGGACTTCGTTGCCGTCTTCGCCAAGTCGCCGGCTTACTAAAAATTTCTAGTCAACTTGAGCTGACGGCACTAGAGTTGTTGCAACCGCTCTAACACGGCGGGTGGATTCATGTTCTGGGGGGAATATGCCGAACGCACAAATAATTTCAGTGGCTGCCGCGATGGCGCCAAATCGCCGCTCAATCGATGAGGTGGCAAACCGCATTGTGGATTCATCCCCGGGTGCCAACATCCCGGTGAAGTACATAGAGAAACTCACGGGCGTAAAGACGGTCTATCACCGGCACGCGGAGCAGAACACCTCGGACTTTGCAGCGGCCAGCGGCAGGGAGGCGCTCGAGCGTGCGGGGCTAAAGGTGAAGGACATGGACCTGATCCTGTTTGCTTCAGCCAGCCAAGACCTAATCGAGCCCGCAACCAGCCACATTGTCTCCAATATGCTCGGCGCAAATAACGTGCCGGTTTTTGATGTGAAGAACGCCTGCAACAGCTTCCTGAACGGCGTTCAGGTTGCCAACTCGTTCATCCGCTCAGGCGCATACCGGCGCATCCTGATTGTCTCCGGTGAGACACCATCGATGGCCATCCGTTGGGCAAATCGTGATCGTCAGCAGTTCCTCGACTCATTCGCTGGCTTCAGCATGAGCGATGGCGGAGCTGCGATGGTGCTGCAGGCAACGCCAGAAACAGACGTGGGCGTGATTGATATTCAGATGACTGCAGCTAGCGACAGGTGGAGTGTGGGAACCCTCGGCGCCGGTGGTAGCCGCCACCCGCGCGACCTTGACGCAACCTATTTCAACATGGATGGGCGAGAGTTGGCCGAGTCCTTCATGGCTCTCGGGCCAGCCATACTTGACCGCACCCTGAGCGCCAACCACCTGCGCTGGAGCGACTTTCCGGTGATTGGCATGCACCAGGTTTCGGCCACCTACCTGCCGCGAATCTGCAAGACGCTAGATGTGCCGCGGGCCCAACTAGTTGAGACCATCCAGGACTATGGCAACGTGACCAGCCTCTCACTTCCGCTGCAACTTCAAAACGCTCTCGCCACGGGCAGGGTTTCGTCGGGAGACCGCTTCGCTTTCATCGGTTTCGCCGGCGGCATCTCCACTGGTCTCGGAATATTCAGGGTCTAGGAGGGGTCATGAAACTCTCGGTTGTTATCCCCGTTTACAACGAGGCGGCAGGGATTGGGCCAACGCTAAACGCCCTTCTCAATCAGAGCGATAGAGACTTCGATGTTGTTTTTTGCGACAACAATTCCACCGATGGCACGGGCGAACTGATTCGCGAATTCGCCGCCGCTCGTGCGCTCGGCTGGGTTGTCGTGGAGGAGGCACGAAAGGGCACGGGGGCCGCGGCGGACACCGCCTGCAGAGCAGCAATCGCACGTGGAGCCACACACCTGGCACGCACCGATGCCGATTGCATTCCGGCCCCCAACTGGGTGGAGGCCATCAAGTCGCTCTTTGACCGCGGCTTTGAGTTCATCTCCGGGTGGAGCGAGGCAAGGACCGACGATCCCCCAATTTCGCAGGCGCGGGTGCGTCAACTCGCCGCCGCCACCGAGGTTGCCGCGATATTTGGCAAAGTCCGCCCGCGCAATCGGGGTCACGAGTTCAAGGGTCCTTACCAGATGACCTCTGGCAACAACATGGCTATCTCCTCGGCCCTCTATGAGCAGGTGGGTGGATTTACCCGAACAGCCATCGAGGAGGTTCACGAGGATCACGAGCTGATAAACGCGGTTCGCCGGGTAACCGACCGCTACGTTTTTTCGCGCCGCGTCCTGGTTCATGCATCAGCCAGGAGGGTTCAGGCCTGGGGCCTGGTTGCAACCCTCGAGTGGTACCGGCGTCATCGCAGACCGGCGGGAACAGTGGACGTGCGATGACCGATTTCGCGACTCGCGCCGCTCGTGCCACCCAAGACGATAGGCGGCTGATTGCATCCTCGCATCGGGTTGGGTTTAGATTGCTGCACGCCTTTACCCGGTTTGGTTCGGTAGTTCGCGTGCCGGGCATCGGTGTCATTCTCAGCGAGGCGGGAATCATTCGGCAGGTTCTTTTGGACTCGGAGCATTTCTCCAAGGTTGGAAGGGGCGCGTCGAGCAGCCTGTGGAGCCCGGTGATTGGTGACCGCGGCCTCATCAACATGGATGGCCCTGAGCACGCCCACCTGCGCCGGCAGCTTGGCCCCATGTTCACCCCCAGATTCCTCAAGACGCTTCTCGGTGACATCGTTGACCCTCAGTTGCAGGGAATCCAAAATCGACTCCTGGCTGGCGAGGCGGTGGACTTGGGGTTCGAGATCGAGTTGACCATGGCCAACGTTCTCTGCCGCCTCGCCGGCTGGAACATCTCTGGCAACGATGAGCGCCAGGTCTTGGAGCAGTTAGAGCGCGCGCGCGAGATGCTCGGGCTGGTTAAGATAACCACCAAGAGCCTGAAGCCTGCGCAGGTTGCCGTGGCCAAGACCAAACTTGCCGGAATCGAGGAGGCAATTCGAGCCGCATACCGCGCTGCCGAGCCGGGTACGGTGCCGACCCTCCTTCGCGAGATTGGGCTGAGCGAAGATGACTCGGTCTCGGTGGTGCTCGCGCTTATTCTGGCCGGCACCGAAACCACGATTAGCCACCTGCCGCGCGTGACTCGGCTGGGAATCGAGAGCGGCTACCTGAATCGGCTCGCAGGCCTGGCTAGCCGGGATGCCGAGCAGGCTGCGGGTGCCGAGCGGGCACTGGATGCCCTGCTGCAGGAGGGGTTCAGGGTGACCGTGCCGTCGCCAGTGATGATGCGTTCTGTGATTGCTCCCGCGCTCATCGATGGGCTTCAGGTTAGGCCCGGAGACCGCATTGTGATTGCAACCTACGAGGCCTGCCAGCGGCTGGGCAACTTCAACCCAGACCGACCAATTCCGCCCGACATGAGGCAACTTTGGTTTGGTGCGGGTGTGCATTTTTGCATCGGTATGCCACTGGCCATGCGGGTGGTGGAGAACTATCTGCGTATGCTCGCCCAGGTGGAGGCGGAGCGCCCGCTGCGGATTCGGATCCAGGTTAGGCGCAAGAAATCTCTGGCGGCTGGTTTCAAGCACTTTGTTGTGGTGGCCGAGTGAACACCATCCTCGAGCAGATTGAAACGGCCGCGCGTTCCCACCCCGAGTCCGCGGCAATCGTGCGCGGGGGAGAATCTCTAACCTATTCGCAACTCTGGCGCATTGTTGACTCGGTCTCAGTTGCGGCACTGGAGTGGGGGGCCAAACCCGGCGACAGGTTCATCTTTGGGGCTCGGCCTACCCCCAACTCAATCGCCCATGCGCTTGGGCTACTGCGAGCCGGTTTGACACTGGTTTTTGTGGATCCCTTCAGCGCCCAGGAGTTGTTCAACTCGCGAGTAGAAATGGTGAAGCCACGTCTGGTTGTTGCAGATTCGCTGCTCTACGCGATTGGCTCGCGCGGGTTCGCCTGGCTGCGCAGGGTCAGACGGATCAACGTGTGCAACTACGGGCAGCTTGGTGGCGTGCAGCACCTCTACCTGGGTCGAAGGCTGCCCGGTGTGCCGCTTCGTGCGCAATCGCTCGCGGCCTGGGCCAGGTCGGGTCGGCCCGCAAGCGCTCCTGCCTTAGCCCAGCCCAATCCACAGGCCGACGCAATCGTCACCTTTACGTCCGGTACCACGGGTGAACCCAAGGGTGTGGTTCACACCCTCGCAAGCATCTCGGCAAACGTGGTGAACTTTGCAAACAGGTTTGGGATTGCACCGGGGTCGCTCGTCTACGCCGAGCCCATGACGCTTGGAGTGGTGGCACTCACGCGTGGCGCCACCTGGCGGATTCCCGTGGACTCCGAGGCGTTGCCGCAGGTCATCGATGTGTTGTTTGCTGTTCCAGCCGACCTGTCAAAGATTTTGCTGAAGGAAGGCAGAGTATCCCAGCGCCCCGTCGTTAGGGTGGTGGGCACGGGTGCGGCACCAGTTCTGCCTCCCCTAATCGAGGACATCGCCGCCACCTTCGGAGCCTCGACAGAGATAGTCAACGTTTACGGCATGACAGAAATGCTGCCCATCGCTACCTGCGATGCCAGAGCAAAGCTTGCGCACATCGCTGACGGCGGCAGGGGAGACCTTGTTGGCTTACCCATGGGGGACACCAAAATCAGGCTTGCCACCGATGGCGAGATTCAGGTCTCCGGTTCCGGCCTTATGAACAGGTACTTTGGCAGGCAACCGCAGGAGTGGCACCCAACTGGCGACCTAGGAACCATTCGTGCCGACGGCCAGTTGGTGCTCCTCGGTCGGAAGAAGAACATGCTTATCCGAGGAAACATGAACATATACCCCAGCCTCTACGAGCCGGGAATCTGCACCATTCCGGGAGTTGCCGACGCCGCAATCGTTGGCGTGCCGGATCGCATCGGCGACGATCGCGTGATGCTATTCGTCGTTGCCAAACCGGGATTTGACCCCGCCAAGGTATTGGCAGCAGTGCGCTCGCAGGTGCACCTGCACATGGATGAGGATGCGCTACCGGACAGGGTGGAGCTGCTGGAAGCTATGCCACTTAGCGGCAGGTCGCTCAAGCGAGATCCTCTGGTGCTTACGCAGCTTGCGCGCGCCCGGTTTGAGGCTGGGGGCTCGAGGTGAGTTCCGAAGTGGTCATCACGGGCGTCAGTGGCTCGGTGGGTTCCTATCTGGCCAGGCGGCTAGCCGATCGTGGTGTGCGAGTCATCGGGGTTTCCCGTGGAGAGTTTCGCTATCCAGGGGTTGAACACGTTGCGCTGGATTTAGCCAACCCGGATTCTCCGCTACCCAACTTTGGCAGCGCGCCGCTAATAAACTGCGCGGCCATTACGCGCGACGGCTGGGATGTTGAGCTGGAAAACCGAATCCGATTGATGACGGATTCGGCGCTCGCGCTCACCGACGGACCAGTGGTCCACATTTCATCATCGAGTGTCTACGATCTCACACAGCCATCGGTGCTGGTTACCGAAGACGAGGTGGTGAGGGGGCACCGCTTCCTGAACAGTTACAGCTTCGCCAAGTGGAAGTCGGAGGAGCAGGTGGCCGGCGCCGGGAGGCCCGCGGTGATCCTTCGTCCGCACGCAATCTACGGTGAGACAGACACCACCCTGCTTCCGCGGTTGCGAGCTGCGGTTCGCGGCGGCAGGCTCTACCTACCGGAGGGAGGGACGGCAAGGCACGCCATGACATCGATGGAGAACCTTGCGGGTGCTGTTGACGCGTCGCTCGCCGCACTCGATTCGGGGCTGGCAGGCGTAACCGTGGCCAACGTCTCGGACGTAAAACCAAAGGTTCTCGCCGAGGTTATTGGTGAGGCACTCGGATCGCGGGTGCGAATAGTTAGGGTTCCGCTTTGGTTAGCGCTTAGGGCGGCATCGGGCGTAGAGAGGCAAACCCCCAACGGGGTTGAGCCGCGGCTCAGCGAGTACGTTGTGCGGCAACTTGCCCACGATCGTACCTACAACCTCAATGTGCTGAGGCAAACTCTTGGCTTTGAACCCAGCTAGATTCTTGGGTTAGGCCTGAGGCGCTCCGCCTTGGCCGCCACCCTGGCCACCGCGGGTTCGGCGACGCTGGCGGTTGCGGTTTCCCGCGCTCGGGGTCTTGTGCTCGTGGTCGCCGTGCTGCTCGGTCTTCGAGCCTTCGCCGCGGTTGCCTCCGGATCGACTTCCCTGGCCGCGGCCGCGGTCACGGTCGCCGTTAGGCTTGCGGTCGCCGCCGCGTCCGCGTCCGCGGTCGCCATCGGAGCCCTTCTCTGAGGCTGGCTTTGGTGAGGCGGCCTTGATGCGACCCTTGGTTCCCTCCGGGATGCTGAGGTCAACGAACAGGTGCTTGGATGACGAGTAGGTCTCGAGTGGATCAGGCTGACCGAAGTCAAGTGCCTGGTTAATGTGGCTCCAGCGGGTGAGGTCATCCCAGTCAACGAAGGTGACTGCGATGCCGGTGCGGCCGGCGCGACCGGTGCGGCCAACGCGGTGCAGGTAGGCCTTTTCGTCCTCCGGAACCGAGTAGTTGATCACGTGGGTCACGTCGTCAACATCGATGCCTCGGGCTGCAACCTCGGTTGCAACCAGGATGTCCTTCTTGCCGGCGCGGAAAGCCGCCATGCTGCGCTCGCGCGCCTCCTGGCTCATGTCGCCGTGCAGCGCGGTTGCGTTGAAGCCGCGATCAACCAGCTCTTCGGAGAGCTTGCTGGCGGCGCGCTTGGTCTTGACGAAGATTACGGTCTTGCCGCGACCCTCGGCCTGCAGGATGCGGCCAACTACCTCGTCCTTGTCAAGGTTGTGGGCGCGGTAAACGTACTGCTTGATGTCGGCCTTGGTGTGACCCTCGTCCTCCGGGTCATTCACACGAATGTGAACCGACTTGTTCTGGTACTTGCGAGCCATATTGACGATGACGCCCGGCATGGTTGCCGAGAACAGCATGGTCTGGCGGTCGGTTGGGGTGTAGGTGAAGAGCTTCTCGATGTCCGGCAGGAAGCCGAGGTCGAGCATCTCGTCGGCCTCGTCGAGCACCATCATCTGAATCTTGGAGAGGTCCAGCAGCTTCTGACGCGAAAGATCGATGAGGCGTCCCGGCGTTCCAACCAGAATCTGGGCGCCGGCCTCGATCTGCTTGACCTGACCCTCGTAGGCCTTGCCTCCGTAGATGGCCGCCACCATGGTGTCGCGGTTGCTGACCGCCACGGTGAGGTCCTCGGCAACCTGAACACACAGCTCGCGGGTTGGCACAACGATGAGTGCCTTCGCACCCTTTTCGGGGCTGACACCTAGGCGCTGGATGATTGGGAGGCCGAAGCCGAAGGTCTTGCCGGTACCGGTCTTTGCCTGACCGATTACGTCCTGGCCGGTGAGGGCAACTGGAATGCAGGATTCCTGAATTGGGAAAGGATTGGTGATGCCCTTGGTGGCCAGAGCGGCCACGATGTCGGCGTCGATACCCAACGCCTCGAAGGTTACATCGGGGTTGATTGCTTTATTCATTTGTCTTAAGTCTAGTGATGGGGGTTTTGGGTAGGCTTAAAGGCATGTTCAAGTGGTTGAAGGGCCTGCAGCGCAGGGTTCCAAAGATGCAGCTGCCGGAGCGCGATGACAAGTCTTCACGCAACCAGGGCGAGTTTGATCTTGGCCGCTTTGCGCCCGCTCCTCGCGAGTTCCTGGGGCAACTGGCCTACCTGGAGCTGAGCGCATTCGAGATCATGACCAGCGAGATAAAGTTTGCGCCAACCACCGCATCGAAAGCGGCGCTTTCCGAGGCCGCGGCAAAGAGTTTCGACAAGTACCGCGCCTTGAGCAGGTTGCTCTCCGCACAGGGTTTTGACGCCACCGATGCCATGGATCCGTACTCGGAGCGTATCGACCTGTTTCACTCCCGCACGGCTGGCCTCGACTGGTACGAGACGGTGCTAAAGCTTTACCTAACCCTCGGTTTCCTTGAGGAGTTCTACGCGAAGATTGCCAGCGGGCTAGACGCCGAGTTGTGCGCGGCGGTTGAAAAGGCCCTGAACGACAAGACCATCGAGAAGTTTGCGAAGAAGACTCTGGTTGAGGCAATCTCAAAGGATCCAACCCTGGGATGGCGCCTCGCGCTCTGGGGGCGCCGCATCATGGGCGACGTAATCCTCGAGATGCGCTCAGCAATTCCAAAGGCAACACTTGAGGATGTAGAGCCGCTCATCGCGGAGCTAAACGGCCCGCACAGTCTGCGCATGGATGCGCTGGGGCTGGCGGCGTAAAAACACTGCAGGGCAATGGGTCAAAATCCGGGGCTCGATTGCTTTTCGGAGCGTCCGCTGGGCGACTGCATCACCCTTAGTGCCCATTAGGCGACTGTTACGCGCCTACGAACTCTTCGTCCGAACCCTTTGCGCCAAAGACGCGGTCAATAAATGCAAACTTGCCGGCGGCACGGCCGCGTCCGTAGAGGCCCATCAGCACGCCCATTGCAAGTGGCATGACAACCATGGTGATGGCCCAAATCCAGCCATCGGAGTCAGACATCCCCGCCCAGCTCAACGCGGACCAGGTGACGGCGCCCGCGGTTAGCGCCATGGCGCCCGGGATGAGGCTGCCGAAGTTTTCGTTGCCGCCGAGGAGGAACGGCAGTACAGCGGTGATGATTGCGGCGTAGATGACTAGGAATGCGATGTCGATGATTGACTGAATCATTAGGCGATGAATCCTACTCGGCGAGTTTCCTCGACGCCTACCTCAAGGTAGGCGAGGGTGTCAGCTGGAACAATGAAGAGGCGACCCTTGTCATCGCTTAGCTTGATGGTTTTGCTTCCGGCTGCGAGAGCGGCGTCAACGGCCTGCTCAATCTGGCTTGCGGTCTGGTTGGTCTCGAAGACCAACTCGCGCGCCGTGTTGCGAATGCCTACTCGGATTTCCATTTGGGCCCCTCGATCTGGGATGCTTCACCCGCCATTTTGGCGGGCAGAATCTAGATTACTTGGTGGCGCGGAGCTGAGAGTAAATGTCCTCGGGTGCCGATAGTTTTGAACTCATGACCGAAGTGAAGTTCCTACCAGCGCCACAGGCGGAAGAGGTGCGCGGGTTTGCGCTCTCGGCTCAGCTTCCCCTCGCGGCGGTCACTAGGGTTTTCGGTTCACCGGGTTCCGGCAAGACCTCTTTCGTGGTTGATAGGTTCCGGCTTCTTGCGCAACAACTTGGTGACACGGTGGCAGACGGAGCCTCTGGGGTTTTGGTCTTGGCCGCTACCCGCGAGAGCGCGGCATCGCTGAGAGACTCTCTAGTTCTTGCCCTCGGTGACGGCGTGGCGGTTGAGGGGTCGCTGGCTCGAACCGTCTCATCCCTGGCGTTCGGGTTGGTCAGAAACCACGCCATAGCAACCGGTGGCCGGGCTCCCGAGCTTATCTCTGGTGCAGAACAAGACGCCCTAATCCAGCGCCTGTTGGCTCGTCCAGAGGCAGCGGAGATTCCCTGGCCCTCGCACATCGGTGCGTTAACTCGCTCGCTGTCCGGTTTCAGATCTGAGATTCGCAACCTTATCGCGGCCTGCCAGGAATACGGACTAACTCCGCAGGCGCTTGCGGAGCTCGAGCCGGCCAGGGTCGAGTGGATTTGCGCGGCTCGGGTATTTGCCATGTATGAGTCCGCCGTATCGTCAGCGGAGTATGAGGGCAGATTCGATTCGCCCAGCCTGATCAATCGGGCCATTCAGCTTCTGCTCCAGGGGGAGTGCGTTGCACATTGGCGCGAAATACTCGTTGACGATGCCCAGGAACTCACCCCCGCGGCTGCGCGTTTCGTGGAAGCCCTGGCCTCCAACGGGGCGGGCGTAACACTGGTCGCAGACCCAGACGCCGCAACTCTAGGCTTCCGGCAGTCGGACCCGCGCATCCTGAGCAGTCTGGCCTCGAAACTTGCTGGCGCGCGCGGTGTAGCAGTTACCACTGAGTACCTGGAGCAACGCACTCGCCCTGGCAACTTAGGTGCCCTAATGGAAAAGGTCTCGCGCCTCATTCCTACTGAAGGGGCCGGCAGGCAGCGTAGGGGCCTGATTTCGGAAGTTGGCCAAGGCCGCGCTGGCGGGTTGCAGTACATCGTGCTGAACGGGCAGCAGTCAGAGGCGGAATGGCTCGCCTTTCAGTTGCGTGAAGCTCGGGTGCTCGGTGGTGTTGCCTGGAAACAAATGGCTGTCATCGCCCGCACCCGTCAGCAGCTAGAAGACCTGGAGAGAATGCTGGCGGTGGAGGGGGTTCCCGCGCGAATCGCCGGCGCCCAGAAGCCGCTTCGAGACGAGTACGCCTCCCGCGAGCTGATGGAACTTGCCCGCTCCTGCTTTGCAGATCAGGCACAGGATGCCCAATCCATAGACCGACTTCTTCGTTCGCCGTTCTGCGGACTTGATAGCATCAGCCTTCGACGATTCAGGAGAGCGCTGCGCCGAGCCGAGGCGGAGGCAGGAGAGAGCCAGTCGGGTGTTGGCAAGTCGGCCGATGACCCATCGGTGCAAACCCAGTCAGGCGAAAGCCAGGCTGCGCAGTCACTCTTATCGGGATTGTCGCCTGCTAGAACCTCTGACCAAATTCTGGAAGAGGCTTTCGCTAATCCAGATTCGCTCGCCACAATCCGCGGTGCCGAGGCAGCGCGGGTGCGGAGATTCCTGAAGGGTTTGGCTGAGGCTAGGTTCCTGGCCGAGCAACCCGAAACCACAATCGAAGACCTGCTGTGGAAGCTTTGGGACACCTCTGGTCTCAGCAAGACCTGGTCGGTTCTCAGTCGGGGAATCGGTGAGGTAGCGGTTCAAGCAAATCGAAACCTCGATGCAATCGTCGAGCTCTTTGCCGCGGCTAACCGCTACGCCGAGCGCAATCCGGGTGGCTCCGTGCAGCGTTTCCTCGAGGCGCAGCTGGAGCAGAACGTGCCAGAAGACACGCTCGCGCTCACTCAGGGGCAGGATCACGTTGCGCTCCTAACTCCAGCCGCGCTCGTGGGCCGTCGCTTTGAGATTGTTGCAGTTGCCTCCCTGATCGAGGGCATCTGGCCAAACCTGAAACCCCGAAACTCCCTACTAGGAGCCAATCTTCTGGTGGCAAGGCTCTCTAGTCGCACCGATGAAAAGGGCCAAGCCGTGATCTCGGAGATGGCCGATGAACTGCGCATGTTTTACAAGGCCGTTGGCGCTGCAAACTCCCGCGTCATCGTCTCCTCATACCTTGACGAAGACGAACAGGTGAGTCAGTTTTTGGCTCACGCAAGCGGCTCTGGTATTCCCGCCGCAACACCTTGGCGCACGCCGGCCCTAACCCTGCGTGGCCTCACCGGTCTAAACCGCAGGAGACTTGCCTCCGGCTCTGGCCGAGACGCACACGTAGAAGCCGCGGCAAACCTTGCCCGTTTGGCCCACGCGGGTGTTGCGGGTGCTCACCCGGATGACTGGTATGGGCTGCTGGAGCAGTCGAGCACCGAGCCGCTGTTCGAGTTTGTCCAGGCCGCCAGCATGGAGAAAGACTCCCAGGGAGCGGGCGATGCCGCAGGCGCTGGCGAGCCCTCGGATGCCGCTGCCAATGCCTATTGGGAGGACCCCTACTCCGATAGGGGTGAACGTATCCTGGTTCGCCCATCGCAGCTTGAGGCCTTTGTGAAGTGTCCGCTTCACTGGTTCCTCAACTATCACGGTGGGTCAACCTCAGACTTCGCGGCCTCGGTTGGAACCCTAGTGCACCGCGCCATGGAGCTTGCCACTTCAGCCAGTGAGGAGAGCCTCTGGGAGGAGGTTGAATCATCCTGGCACACGCTTCAATTTGAGAGCGCCTGGATTGAACAGGCAGAGCGACGCAAGGCTCAAAAATTAGTTGCAAACCTGGCCAACTACTTGTCCCAATTTGAGGCAAGCGGCGCAAAAGTATTAGCCGCGGAAGCAGACTTCGAGTTGAAGCTCGGGAAGGCCAAGGTTGTTGGCAAAGTTGACCGCATCGAACTCACGCCGGAGGGCGGGGTTGTAGTGGTAGACCTCAAAACCGGAAGTTCAATTCCAACTAATCAGGAGGCTGCAAAACATCCGCAGCTCGGGTTGTACCAGCTAGCCGTGGAAAATGGCGCTTTCTCGTCAGTGAATGAAGTTTTCGAGGGGCGGGTTGTGAGCGGCGGCGCGAAACTCCTCCTGGTTGCCGGCGATAACTTCGCGGAGCGGTTGCAGCCAGCCATCAGTGGCGAGCCTCAGGCACGCGAGTACTTTGAGGACCTCGTATCGTCCGCGGCAGACGGCATGGCGGCACCCAACTCGATTTTCATCGCAAATGTCTCGAGTCACTGCGACAACGACAACGAATTCGGCTCCTGCCGCATGCACATTACCAAGGCGGTGTCGCATGTTGGCTAACAAGGTATCGGCTCAGGCCGTTTACAGTCTGCTCAAGGATTTTGCTCTCACTAAAGAACAACAGGATGCCGTTGAGCTGGCCTCCGTGACTTCGCCATCCATGGTTGTGGCTGGTGCTGGCTCTGGCAAGACCGAGCTCATGGCGGTGCGTGTTCTCTGGCTGGTTGCAAACGGCCACGCAAGACCAGAGCAGATCCTAGGCCTCACATTCACTCGCAAGGCGGCGAGCGAACTGAGTGCGCGCATCTACTCGAGTCTTCTCAAACTTCGCAACTCGGAGCTATGGCCGGAGGGACTCGAATACGACTTCAGTCCTCCCACAGTCACCACCTATAACTCTTACGCCAACTCGCTGTTCCGTGAAAACGCCCTGGGGCTTGGCGTGGAATCCGAAAGCACTCTGCTGACTGAGGCAGCTGCGTTTCAACTTGCCCGTGAACTGGTCATCGATTATGGCACCATGGTGGACGGCCGGCTAGCGGATCTAGACCTGAAGCTTGAAACCATCGTCGAGCGCGTGATTTCGCTCGCTGCAGACCTCAACGACAATCTCGCTGACGGAGATTCCGTTGCCGAGGTCATCAACGTCGTCATCGATCAGATTGCCTCGCTGCCAAAGAAAGCTGGCGGCAGTGATTTCAGTCAGTTCGGGTACCACTCGAGCCTCATCGATGACCTAGCTCCAACACCAATCCTGGCCCAGATCGCCGAGGCATATCGAAGTCGCAAGCGCCAGCTGGGCTACGTGGATTACAGCGACCAGGTGGCATTGGCTGAACTGGCAGTTCGGCAGATCCCCGGTGTGAGCCAGGCGCAGCGGCTCCGATTCACGCAGGTTTTGCTGGACGAGTATCAAGACACCTCGGTGCTGCAGACGCGCCTGCTTTCAGGGCTGTTCGCCGATTCGTCTGTCTTTGCCGTTGGAGACCCAAACCAAAGCATCTACGGGTGGCGTGGCGCCTCGGCATCAAATCTTGCGGCCTTCTCCACCGATTTCACAAGTAGCACGGAAGCCGCAAACGATGTTGGTCGTTTTGCTCTCTCCACAAGCTGGAGAAACCCGCGTCTGGTTCTTCAACTTGCCAACCACCTGTCCGAGGACCTCAAGAACCGTCCTCATTACGACAGAAACCCTTTCCCGCATCTGGTTCCGCTGACCCTCAACGCGCGTGCCGACGCGGCGGATGGGGTGGTTCGCGTAAAAATCGAGCAGACGGTAGAGGACGAGGCGGCCTCCGTTGCCAAGTGGTTGAAACACGAGTTCGATGCGCACCGCGATGGCTGGAAGCCGAGCGAGCGGCAGCCAGAATACGTTGCCCCGGATGCAGCGGTTCTCATGCGCAGCAAGGCTCAAATGGCTCTCTTCCGAGACGCCATCGAGGCCCAAGGGTTGCCCGTTGAGGTGGTGGGTCTCGGCGGACTCCTAGAAATGCCGGAGATCATCGACCTCGTTGCTGCCCTGCGCGTGGTGCACGACCCAAACGCGGGAACCGAACTCATTCGACTGCTGACCGGCGCTCGGTGGCGAATTGGCGTAAAGGACATCGACAGGCTTCATCGGTTCGCCAAATGGCTAAACCGTTGGCACCAGACCGGCTCAAGCTTTGCCCCGGAAGATACCGTCAGCCTCATCGATGCGCTCGACACACTCCTCGACGAATCAGTCGCAGAGAAAGCCAAAATCGGTCAGCCTGCCCTCGCCAGATTCCAAAATGCGGCTCGACTGTTTGCCAATCTTCGCTCCCAGACCGGTCTCCCACTGGTTGACTTCGTGAGGCTGGTGGAGCGTGAACTCTGGCTCGACGTAGAGGTCATGGCTAATCCAACTCGACTTCACCCCATGGCGCAGTTGAACGCCTTCTCGGGAATCGTCGCGTCCTACGCCCAGAGCAACCATCGTCCGTACCTGGGTGCGTTCCTAAAATGGCTCGACTTCGCAAAAGATAAAGAACGGCTGGAGGCCCCGGCTGCAAAGCCCGAGCCTGGCGTAGTCCAGATTCTGACAATCCATTCCTCAAAGGGCCTCGAGTGGGATTTCGTGGCCGTTGCCAACCTAGCGGACGGGGAGTTCCCCTCAACAGGTAAAGGCACCAGCGCCTGGCTCAAGGCCGGTCAATTCCCATACCCACTGCGAGGCGATTCAGCGTCGCTTCCGGAGTGGCAGCATCGAGGCAAGGAATCCCAGGCGGAGCTCAACAAGGCAACCAAGGCGTTCCAAGATGAAGTGAAACTCCATCTCTTGCGTGAGGAGTTCAGGCTGCTCTATGTTGCCGTAACCCGCCCTAAGGCGCAGCTCCTTCTCTCCGGCTCCTACTGGAAGCCCGGCACCAAAACACCGCGCAAGCTGAGTAGGTTCCTCTTTCAAGCGGCACAGCTTCCGCAGGAAGTTGTGACTGTTTTTGATCGCACGGATAACCCTGAGGCTCCGTTCGTCGCGGCACTATCCGACGTCAACCCGCTCACCGAATCCGCGCTCACTACCCAGTGGCCTCTAGACCCACTGGGAGAGCGGCATCGCGCCCAACTCCTCTTAGCGGACGCCGCCGTTCGAGACCAGTTGACCAAGCGCGCAAATCTGGCGGAAGACGATCTCATCGAGCTTCTGATTCAAGAGCGCCTTCAGCAACAGCGGGCCGCTTCCGAGGTCCAGCTTCCCGTTCGAATCAGCGCATCCCGGTTCAAGGACTTCATATCCCAGCCTGCCAAGACCGCGGCGCGAATGATTAGGCCTGTGCCGGAGGCGCCATTCAAGGCAACCAGGACGGGAACCCTTTTCCACTCCCTTATGGAGGAGCGATTCGCCGCAATGTCTCGAGGACTGGCGGACGAACCCGGCCTAGACCTTAACCTAGCCTCAGAGCAGATTTGGGCAAGGCAACTCCAACCGAGCGACCTCGGTGCCCATGAGGCGCTGATCGAAGAGCTGAGGCAAAACTTCGAGAAGTCTCGCTGGGCTGAATTGACCGCCGAGTTTGCGGAAATCGAAATACAGCTCGCCGTCGGGGGCAACATATTCGTCTGCAAACTCGATGCCGTTTTCAAAACCGTGGATGGCAACTACGAGGTAGTGGACTGGAAGACCGGTGCTGCGCCTCAGGGCGACGGCGATACGGCAGAGAGAGCGTTGCAGCTGGCGCTGTACCGAATTGCATTCGCCACCCTGCTGGACATTCCGCTCGAGACGGTGAGTGCGAGTTTCTACTTCGTTGCCGAGAACCTGGAAATCACTCCGCAGAATCTGCCAGACCTTAGGCAGATCCGAGAGACCTGGAACAACCTCGCTTCACCTAGCCTGAACTAGAAGAGGTCGTTGGTTTTCTTCTCGTCCTCGGAAACAATTTGGATTGGCGCCGTGGCATCGTCAACAGGCTCCTCCGCAAGGAACCCTGGAATATCAAGCGGGCCGGTTTCTCCGAAAAGATTTTTATGGTTGTATGACGAGTCAACCACCGGGCGGAATAGGTCATCCGAACTTGGGCGAACCTCTGCTGGATCTCCTCCGGATAGCAACTCTGGTGCGGCGGCAAAACCCGATGCCGGAACGGTAGCGTCGCTCGAATCGAAGCCATCCTCAGAGAGGAATGCGGGCATCGTGCCCGTTGGGAGGGCGTCATCGTTAGAAAAATGCGAGTCCGAAACCATTTCCTGGGCAACCGACACAAATCCTGCGGCCGAACCAAGGGCTTCCGATGTGCCGAAACTGTCGATGCCCAACGGCTTTGGGCCGATAGGTCCGACGATGCCATTTTCAATGTTCTGAATTAGCTGGTCGATCCAGGCTTGCCCCTCCTGAATGCCAACCTCATCACCCGCCAGAATGGAGTCAACCAGGTAGTGGGCCAGGTCCATTTCGGAGTAAAGCTGAGCGCGAGCACGCAGATTTGCATCATTACCGCGAAGTCTGTCGTATTCCAGCAGAACACTGTAGGCGAAGTCCTCGCTGCTGAATCCAACAATCCAGGCAAAGTCGTGAGCCGGGTCTCCGGCTTGAGCGTTGTACCAGTTGAGTACACCGGTAATCTCGCCACCCTGCTCCAGGAAGTTTCCCGCGGTACCGTGGCCGTGTAGAACGGCTGGCTGGAATCGCCAGAGGTTGACGTCTTCGAATGCACGCTCCCAACGGTTTAGGAGGAGCGCGGGAATGCGTCCGGACTGGGCCAAGCGGTCCATCGCGGATACGCCCTCACGCACGGTGGCCTCAGGGGAGTAAACCGGCAGTCCGCTGTTCTCAACTACGGAGAGCGGAAGAGAGTGAATTGCTGCGAGAGTGTTGGCAAGGCTTCCCGCCAGCGGGCTGGTGCCGGGTAGGTCCTGAAGGTCGGCGGGCTGCCCGTAGACGTAGCTAAAGAGGTGTGCTCGGCGCCCCTTTGCGTCGCGGGTCTCACCCACGAGCTTGGTGATTTCAAAGGGGAAGTGGCTGCGGTAAGGGTTGAGCGCTCGAAGCACAACCAATTCGGTGTCAAGATCCAGTGCTGCCGCTTCGCTGCGTGCCTGCTTCAGAACAAAGTGCTCTCCGGAGTCGGCGGTGAGCAGGGCCGAGTCAAAGTGCCCACCGTCGCCGGAGTCCAGCGATACCGCTCGAACGAAGTTCAACTGTGGGACGGCGTCTTTGGCCAGCGCCGCTAAAATCAAGGGTGACTTAGCCATGGTTTTAGGTTAGGTAGATTTACCCGCAAAGTGGCGGATTGCCACGCCAAAAAGCCCTCGTGCTTGCTGAAAGGAGACCATCCATGCCGGACCTCCTCCATCTACCAATGGCGATGGCTGCCCTGGACCGCGACTACATGCAGCGTGACAATCCGGACCTCTTCGACGAACTCTGGGAGAACCCGCTAACCCGCATCCTGCCCGTCTTCAATGGCCGAGTGCTCGTTAACGAGCATGAGCCGGCAGCATCTGCACCCCACACTCTAAAACTTTTTGAAGTTGAACAGGTTCCAAGCGCGCAGCTTCGGGTCTACCTCGGGCGAACCACTCCCAATCTTTTCGGCGAAGATTTGATCTTTGCAGAGCCGGAAGGCTCTCCGATTGTCCTCGCCGTCCTGTCGCAGAATAGCGCCGATCAACTCGAACCAAATCGTGATCACTGGCGCGAGATTCGGCGCACTGGCCGGGGTTTGGCTGCCCGCGACGCCAACATCTTCGCTCAGGCGCTCGCGCTTGCAAACTTCCACGCCAGTCACCGACACTGTCCTGCGTGCGGTCAACCAACGGTAATCCAGCAGGGTGGCTGGAGCCGACGCTGCTTCACCGATGACCGCCAGGTTTTCCCTCGGACCGACCCCGCCATCATCGTTTCGGTAACCGACGAAGAAGGCAGGATCCTGTTGGGATCACAGGGCGTCTGGGAGGCAAACCGCTTCAGTGTTTTTGCCGGATTCGTGGAGGCAGGGGAGAGTCTAACCGCGGCGGTTTCCAGGGAGGTGTTCGAGGAAGCCGGGGTTCGCGTCAGTGACATTCACTACCTCGGCAGTCAGGCCTGGCCGTTCCCCAACTCGCTCATGGTTGGGTTCTCGGCCAAGTTGGATCCAGGTTTCGGCACCCAAGTTCCAACCCCCGATGGCGATGAGATCGAGAAACTTCAGTGGTTCACCCGCGAAGAAATACTCGCTGGCCACCGCGATGGCAGCCTCATGCTTCCAGGCCCAATAAGTATCGCGCGAGCGCTAATCGAACACTGGCTCGGAGAGCCCCTCGGTGTTTCAAACCATGACTGAAACCGAAAACCTAGACCCGCTGCTTCAAGCCTTAGATCCTGAGCAGCGCCAGGCTGCTCAGTCGTTGCTGGGGCCAACCTGCATCATTGCTGGAGCCGGCACAGGTAAGACCAGAACCATTACGCACAGAATCGCCTATGGAATTTCCAAGGGTTACTTCAGTGCAAACCGCGTGATGGCGCTGACATACACCAACAAGGCCGCAGCAGAACTGCGCGCCAGGCTTCGGGCCCTGGGCGTTCCAGATGTTGCAGCGCGCACCTTTCACGCAGCAGCGCTTTCCCAGTTGGAGTATTTTTGGCCGCAGTACGCGGGCGTCAAGGCTCCTCAGGTGATGGAGGGCAAGGCGCGCCTGCTCGGGAAGCTGGCGGACGATGCCAAGCTCAAACTCGACACGGCGGCGCTTCGCGACATCGCTGCAGAAATTGAGTGGCGCAAGTATTCCATGCACACCCTCGACCAATACGCCGCGCTCAACCGAAAGGCGCCCGCGGGTTTGAGTCGGGACAAATTCCTTGCCCTCATGACCGCCTACGAGGACACCAAGGTAGCGGCCGGCCAGATTGACTGGGAGGACGTGCTGGTGCTCTGCCTTGGCTTGCTCCGGGCTGAGCCGGTTGCTCTAGCGCACGTTCACCAGCAGTATCGCTTTTTCACGGTGGACGAATACCAGGACATTTCGCCGCTCCAGCAGGCGCTGCTGGACGTTTGGTTGGGTGACCGCAACGACGTCTGCGTTGTTGGTGATCCGAACCAGACCATCTACTCATTCACTGGTGCCTCTGCCGGCTTCTTGCATGGCTTCGCCTCGCGCTACCCCAACGCCACCGAGATTGAGCTCACTCGCAACTATCGAAGCACCGGGCAGATTGTTGGTTTCGCAAACCGCTTGCGTTCGGGCAAGTCCGCGATGGGTGACGCCGGCGTGAGTGACCTCGAAGCCCAGGGTGCTGTTGGACTGGCTCCGCGACTTATGGCATTCCAAAACCCCGCCGATGAGGCCTCCTATCTGACTCACCGGGTTAAGGGGCTACTTGCCGAGGGTGTAAAGCCTAAGGAGATTGCAATTCTGTACCGTGTGAATGGTCAGAGCGAGGCCATAGAGGCGGCTCTTGCTAACGCATCGGTGGCCTATCAACTCAGGGGTGGGCTGCGCTTCTTTGCTCGGCCGGAGATTCAGGCTGCGATGCGCGCCATCAACGCGGAGATAGCTGCCAAAAATGGAAACCCAACGCACCGCGTTGTGCAGGAAATTTGTCGTGACCTGGGATGGTATGTGAGCTCCGGCGCTGTGGCAAATGCCGCGACTACCGAGAAGCGTGAGAGTCTGGATTCGCTCATTCACGTGTTGGACGAACTTCCCGAGGGAATAACGCTCGACGCTTTCTATCGCGAGCTTCAGGAACGGGCCCGAACCCAGCACGAGCCCGAGGCTCCAGCAGTTACGCTCGCCACCATGCACGCGGCGAAGGGCCTCGAGTGGGAGCACGTATTCATCGTTGGGGTGACCGAAGGCTTGATTCCAATCAGTCACGCTAAGACCGATGCGGCGATCGCAGAGGAGAACCGACTGCTTTACGTTGGTGTCACGCGCGCCAAGAAGTCGCTGATGCTTAGCTGGTCGGGTCAGCCATCGCGTTTCATAGATCTGGTCAAGTCTCGCAACGATTAGCCCGGAGTCAGATGCCGCCTGCCGAAATCTGGCAGCCGCAGGCCGGGTGCGAACCCCAGCCGATTGTCGATTCCACCCTGTCGGTTTCCCTGCTGTAGGTGTGTGACGTGCGGGCGGATCCAGTATCGATGAAATCTAGTATCGAACCAACCGCCAGCCCGCAGGCCACCAAGCGGGTTCCGCCATCGTCGAATCGCAGGTTGGTTTCGTGCATCTGACTCGAAACGGCAATGTGGCTGGGGTCGGAGTCCTGTGCCCTATGGTCGCGGCAAACCAGGCAGCCGTCCAATCCGTCAAGCACAGGGCTTACCTCTGCGCCAAACGGTTGGTAGCGAACCTCGAGAACTGGTGTGTCAGATGTGCGCCAGGCCGCTGCCGTTGCCGGGTTTGACACGAGGTGGCTGGTTATCACGGCGAGGTTGTAGGGGACCGTGCGCCTGTCACCAAGCTTGCTGTAGTTGAGAAGTTTGGTACCAGGCCAGCTGGAGTCCAAGATGAGCCGCGCAGCGGGAACTCGACCCCTGCCAACGAGAGCGATTGGGTAGAGGTTGCTCGCGGCATCCTCTCGAGTGACAGAGCCGGTATCGCGGCTAACCACTGTTCCCACTCCGGCTGCGGCGAGCGCCAAAAGCAGCGTCAACCCCGTGGCATCCATCTGCTCTATAAAGACCGTCGCCGCTCTGCGCCGAGTTAGAACTAGTCGCGCATCCGAACGGTTATCGAGGCTGGCTCGCGCCCGCTCCGCAGCGGAAACCGACGTGAACTCCTTCTCGGAAGGTTCAACCCGCGGGGTGGTCATCAGAACGCCATCGACGGCCTTAAGTAACTCGGCCGAGCGCTCTGGGCTCACCCGAAGCTGGCTTGCGGTTGGCCCTAGTGAGTGTTCCGGAACTCCGTAATAGAGGGCATCTATGAGTCGCTCCTCAGCTGAGGTGAGGTTTTGCAACACAACGGCCGGACTGCCCACCCCTATCTGCAAAATGTTGGTGTCACGCCAAAGCAGCTGGTGGTTCGGGTTTATTTTTAGGGCCATTCACAGATTTTGGCGAATCCCAAGAATCCGTGTTTTTCGTTTTCCACAGCCCGCGGATTTAGGAATCGAGCAGGTTCTTCAGCTCGGAATCAAAGTCGTCGCCATCGCCCCGGAGTCTGGCTATCAGCTTCCCAGGGTCTTCAATCTCTGTCATCGAGGGGAGCATGTCCGGGTGATCCCATAGTGCGTCGCGCGTTGCGGCACCAAGGGACTGTCCTGCCAATAACCACATGGAGGTTGCCTCGCGAACCTTTTTTGGTCGAAGCTCTAGACCAATGAGGGTTCCGAAAGTGAGTTCGGCCGGGCCGCCCGCCGCTCTGCGCCTGCGCACGGCCTCTCCGATCCGGGTTGCCTCTGGCAGCAGACGCGTTGCCTCCTGGGTAACTGCGTCAACCCAACCCTCGATGAGCGCAAGAACGGTTTCGATTGCCTCGAGGGCGCGCTGCTGATCGGGAGTGCGTTCGGCCAGCATGGCGCCTGATTCCAGCAGCGACCGCATGGCATCTGGGTTGGTTATGTCGGTTTCGGCAACCGCCGTCATGATGCGTTCCTCATCGATGGCAAGGTCAGAGGCATAGGTGACAATCTGAGAAACCACCGACTCGCGAAGCCAGCGTGAGTGTTTGAAGAGCCTCGAGTGAGCAAGTTCGCGAACCGCAAGGTAGAGTCGAGCCTCCTGGGAGGGGACTCCAAGTTCTGAAATGTATTCGGCGAGGTTCTGGGGAACGAATGCTGGCCGCTGCTCGGAAAATATGGGCAATCCAATGTCGCCGCCGGCCAGCACCCGCTCGCTCAGTTTTCCAATCGATTGTCCCAGCTGTATTGCGAACATGCCACCGCCGGCGTGACGCAGTAAGCGACCAGCTTCGGCCATCAGACCCTCGAGCTCTACGGGGGAGTTCTTGGCCATGTGGTCGCTCAGGGCAATAGACAGTCGGTTCGCAACCGGTTCGCTGATGGCCTTGAACAGGGGCATCGAGTCTTCCACCCAGAGATCGCGGGTTAGGAACTTTGGCTCGGCAGTGACTGCGGCAACATCGGTGGCCTGATCCAGCCAGAGGTTGGCGATGTTTAGGGAGTCCAGCCATTCGTAGCGGGAATGCTCGGAAACGGCCTGGTTGTTCTGGCGCGCGATTGACTTGGCCTGGTTCAGGGCTAGGCTCCAGTCAACGCCTTCGCTCTCGCCGGTTCGGCCCATGGACTTGCTGATCATGTCGAAGAGCTGCTGAAGTTGCTCAGGGTTGGTGGGTATGCCGGCGGCTTTTGCCAGCTCGGCAGTCTCGAAGGAGTCGGGATCCTCGAGGTACTTCTTCATGAAGGCCTGAAACTCGGCGGGGTTGAACTTTCGCGGGTCGAAGTTGCCCTCGTCGCTGCTGTCTGAGTTGGACATGGCACCAGCCTCTCTCGCAATAACGCTAACGAAATTAGAGCCAAACTTCGCTCTATTTGCCTTCAAATAGACCTAATGTTCGCCCTAAGCGTGAGGGATTTACCACACCAACAACCACCTTGTCCCACGCCACACCTAGGCTTAAACCATGCCTCAGCCCACCTTTTTTGATGAGCCAGAACCCCAGCCTCAGGCTGCAAATCACACAGTTGTGCGCTGGGTGGCCAAACTGGTGCCTTGGCTTCTGGTTGCGGGGGTGGCCGCGGTAGCCGCCATGCCATCGCCCTACCTTATAGAGTCTCCCGGGCCGGTTTTCAACGTGCTCGGTGATGACGGTTCATCCGAGGTCATCACTGTTTCTGACGCCAAAACCTACCCTGTCGATGGCGCGCTCGATTTACTCACGGTAAACCTCGAAGGTGGCCCGGGTCAGACCGCCAAGTGGTACGAGGCGGTGCTGGCAATGATGAACCCGTCGATGGCGGTGGTCCCGGTTGATGAAATGTACCCGAAGAACGTCTCAACCACTCAGGTGGAGCAGTCGAACACGGCGATGATGGAGGATTCCCAGTCGAGCGCTACGGCAACCGCACTTCGGGCCCTGGGTTATAAGTTTGGGACATTGCTTTACGTAGCTGGTATCACAAAGGGCTCGCCGGCGGACGGCCACCTAAAGCCCGATGACGTGATTGTGTCCGTCAACGGCGCCGACGTAACCACATTTGATCAGCTTCGTTCGATTGTGAAGAAAGCGGCCAACACGCCCGTTTCGGTTTCTTACCTGCGCAATGGAAAGAGCCAAACCGTGACGCTAACTCCAAAGAAGATTGACGGCGCCTGGCGCCTCGGTGTCCTGATCGGCAACCACTACAAGTTCCCAATCAACGTCAAGCTGAGCCTTTCAAACGTTGGTGGCCCATCTGGCGGAATGATGTTTGCTCTGGGTATCTACGACAAGCTAACGCCCGGTTCTCTCACCGGCGGCGAAATCATCGCCGGCACCGGAACCATCGATGACAATGGGGTGGTGGGTGAGATTGGCGGAATCCGTCAGAAGATGTACGGTGCGGTTCGCGGTGGCGCCAAGTTTTTCCTTGCGCCCGCCGGCAACTGTTCTGAGGTTGTGGGTCATATTCCAAACGGCCTCAAGGTTGTGAAGGTCACAAACTTTAGTCAGGCGCTCGCCGCTGTGAAGCAAATTGGCGCTCGCCACAATGTTTCCGGGCTGGCAACCTGCACCAAGTAGCCTAAAGATGTGGTGGCCTGGTCCACTCAAACTAAGGAGCGGTTTTGAAGCGAATTAAGTTGTCCCCGGCGGCAATCGCAGCCATTGTGATTGTTGTTCTAGGTGCAGTGGTTTGGAACTCGGCCGGTATTTATACCGACTACCTGTGGTTCCAGCAGGTTGGTTACCTGAAGGTGTTCACAACTAACATCTTCACGCAGGTCTGGTTGTTCCTGGCGGCCGGCGCATTCGCTGCACTGGTGTTCTGGTTGGCGGCTTGGTCGGCGTTCAGGTTCCGCCCCATTTACGCCACCCAAATTGCCGGCGAAACCAACCCGGTTGCTCAACTGCGCAACCAAATTTCCGCGCTGAAGAAGCCCATCCTCATCCTTGGGCCTATTGTGTTTGGAGTTTTCGCCGGTATGAGCGCGGCTCCCGCATACAAGAACGTGCTTCTATTTCTCAACAGCACGCCTTCCGGCCAGAAGGACCCTCAGTTTCATCTTGACGCATCCTTCTACATGTTCCAGTTGCCGTTCCTTGGTCAGCTAGACGGATTCTTGTCGTCCATCGCGTTCCTGGCGCTTGCAACTGTCCTAGGTATCCACCTCATTTTCGGATCGATCTCCTTCGCCAACCGTCGCCTCAGCATCGCCAGGGCAGCCGGTATTCAGATTGCTGTGGCCGCGTTTTTCTTTGTGCTGCTGGAGGCCTTCTCGCTGTGGCTCTCCCAGTACCAGCTGCTGGATAATGCCAGCGGGCTGTACACCGGTGCAACCTACTCGGATGTCAACGCCACCATCCCTGGAATTCAAATCATGACCTGGATCGCCGTATTGGTTGCGGTCACCTTCGTTCTGGCCTCGTTCACCGGGCGCTGGCGCCTGCCGGTTCTGGCAACCGGCCTCATGATCGTTTCATCCATGATCCTGGGCGGCATCTACCCGTGGGCGGTTCAGACCTTCCAGGTGGTTCCAAACGAGCGCACCCTGGAGAGCGAGTTCATTAACCGCAATATTGCTGCAACCCGCTACGCCTACGGGCTAGACGGTGTCGAGACAGTGAACTACAACGCCAAGACAACTGCCACCGCAGACGCCCTCAAGGCAGACGCTCAGACTGCGGCACAGATTCGCATCATTGACCCAATTCTGGTTTCCCCCTCGTTCCGTCAGTTGGAGCAGTACAAGCAGTACTACAACTTCACGAGCAAGTTGGACGTGGACCGCTACAAAGTTGATGGCAAGGTGCAGGACACCGTGATTGCCGTGCGTGAGCTAAACCAGAGCGGCCTGTCTTCGGCAGCCCAGAGTTGGTACAACCAGGTTCTGGTTTACACCCACGGATACGGCGTGGTTGCCGCCTATGGAACCAAGCGCACCTCCGATGGCCAGCCGGTGTTCTTCCAGTCCGGCATTCCATCCACGGGCGCACTCGGCGCGTACCGTCCGCAGGTTTACTTCGGTGAAAACTCGCCGGCTTATTCCATCGTGGGTGGCGGTAACGGCACACCGATTGAGATGGACTACCCGGGAGGCAAGGGTTCCGCACAGGACAGCTACACAACTTTCAATGGCAACGGAGGCCCGTCTCTGGGGCCGATGGTCAACCGCGTTGCCTACGCAATCAAGTTCCAGTCGGAGCAGATTCTGCTCTCAAACGGAATCGACTCAAAGAGCCAGGTGCTTTATCAACGCAACCCGGTGACGCGTGTCAAGGCTGTGGCACCGTACCTAACAATGGACAGCGACCCATACCCAGCGGTGGTGAACCACAAACTGGTTTGGATCCTGGACGGATACACCACCAGCAGCCACTTCCCATACTCGCGTTCTGAGAACCCCAACTCGGCCATCGCGGACAGCGAGCAGGTTCCGGGTAACTTCTCGGGTTCGGTTAACTACATCCGCAACTCGGTGAAGGCCACCGTTGACGCCTACGATGGCTCGGTGCACCTATACGCCTGGGATGCGAAGGATCCCGTGCTGCGCACCTGGGAGAAGATTTACCCTGCAACCATTGAGCCGATCTCCAAGATGTCGGGCGAGCTCATCAGCCACGTTCGTTACCCGAGCGATTTGTTCAAGATTCAGCGAAATATGCTCGGAACCTATCACGTCACCGACGCCGGTTCGTTCTACTCTCAGCAGGACGCTTGGATGGTTCCAAACGACCCTAGCAACAGCAGCTTCGCTCAGCCTCCCTACTACTTGAGCATGCAGACACCCAAGGTGCAGAGCGCCGACTTCAGCCTCTACACCACCTTCATTCCAAAGGCCGCTGGCGATGCCAGCCGAAACGTGCTGACCGGTTACCTGGTTGCCGACTCCAATGCGGGAAGCGCAACTGGCGTCAAGGGTGCCAACTACGGCAAGCTGCAGCTCCTAACGCTGCCGCGCGACACCGTGGTGCCCGGCCCCGGACAGGTGCAGAACAACTTCAACTCCGATAGCGACGTGAGTAAGCTGCTCAACCTGCTTCGCCAGGGAAGCACCGAGGTTCTGGACGGCAACCTGCTGACTCTGCCAGTTGGTGGCGGCCTGCTCTATGTCCAGCCGGTTTACGTTCGTTCCACGGGCCAAACCTCGTTCCCGCTTCTGCAGAAGGTTTTGGTCGCCTTCGGCGACAAGATTGCTTTTGAAGACACCCTCGATGCAGCGCTGAACGACCTCTTCGCTGGGTCTAGCGGGGCTGTGGCCGGCGACGGCTCCGGAACTGGAACTGGCACGGGAACCGGAGCGGGATCCGGCAACGGTGGCACCACTCCGGCGAGCGGAAACGCAGCCCTGAACGCCGCGCTTCAGGCAGCCAAGAAGGCAATGGCTGCAAAGTCGGCTGCCCTGCAGGCCGGCGACTGGACCGCCTACGGTAAGGCCGACAAGGCGCTCAGCGCCGCCATCGATGCAGCAATCGCAGCCTCTGGAAAATAACTGGGTGAACGGGGCCGGTTTGACCTCCGGTCCCGTTCGTGCTAGTCTGGACACTTCGCCGCGGGGTGGAGCAGTTCGGTAGCTCGCCGGGCTCATAACCCGGAGGTCGTAGGTTCAAATCCTGCCCCCGCAACCAATAGAAAACCCCCACTGCTCGGGGGTTTTCGCCTTTAACAGGGGCATTGGCATCTCTTTGCTGCTTGTTCCCCGTGCCGCACGGCGGGCTGCCATCCGCGTCAGGGCGACGTCCACCGCGGCACGCCCTCGCTTGGCCACCTGTGAATAACAAAATTCACCGCAATACTCTCGGCGTTACCTTGGGCAGATGACTTTTCCGAAGATCGCGCTCTGGCTCAGCATCGTTTGCCTGACCTTGCCCCCGCTTCAACCTTGCGCAGAGAGCGCTCAGGGCCTCGAGTGTCGTCACCGTGCCGCCTCAGCATCAAGTGTTTTGCTTGGGTCGCAGGTGGATGGAAACTTCGTGACGATTTGCCTCAGTCATCGACAGGTGATCCAACCGAGTAACCAACCCATTCCGGTAGGGGACAGATCGAATCGCAAACCATCGGCCAAGACCCAGAAGTTGGCTTCGGTAAGGGCTCACTCAAAGTCGCACGGGGTACTTCGCGGCGCAGACGGAACGTTTTCACCTGTAATTGCGCAGCCTCGTGTGTCGCCAAGTGCAACCAAACCCGGAGTTCCGGTTTCCCTTACCTCAACCCAACCCGAGCGGTTCGGATTCGATCATCTTCTGGGACGACAGATCTCTGTAAGGTTCACTCCCATTTCGCAGCGTTGGCACCTGAGCGATGGGGCCACCTCTGCATCCGGGTCGCGGGCCTGGCGGTGGCATCATTCGTTCTTGAAGTCCGGGCGATACCTGGCAACTCTTCACGTCACCTATCGCGTGCGTTTTAGGCTCGGGTTAGGTGCTTGGCAGACAGAGCCAGACACCATAACTCTTCCGGCTAACCCCTTGGAGGTGTGGGTGGGAAAGGATAGGCAGTTGGTTGTTGTTCTAGTTAAGAATCGATGAATCGTGTCACAGCCTCCATTTAGGCTGTTATCAGGATTTACTCAGACTTGATTGCGAAACTCTGTTTCAAAGCTAGTTTCGGAAGGCGCAACACAGACTATGTCTAACAACCAGAACAGCCAATACGTTTACGACGCGGCAGGTCCAGCCTCGGCAGCGGCGCGTCCAGCATCTAAGGTGGCCAAACGCCGCGCTCCTCTTCTTCCGGTTATCGCAATCAGCGCGGGCCTCAGCGCGGTTATCAGTGGCGGCACCGCCGTGGCAGTCCTGGGGCTAAGCAGCGTCCAAGACACTGTGATCGTAAACAACGCGGACTCGGTCAACTGGGTAACTGCTGTTGCCAAGAAGGCCTCTAATAGCGTTGCCACCATCTCGGTCAGCGATTCCAGCGGCGACGCCGGCACCGGTTCGGGCATCGTCCTGACGTCTGACGGTTACATTCTTACCAATACGCACGTCGTTACCCTGGAGGGCGCAACCGCGAAACCAACCATCGATGTGAAGACAGCAGACGGAACTGTTTACAGCGCAACCGTGGTTGGAACCGACCCAACCAATGACCTCGCGGTCGTGAAGATTCGACCGCTGACCAAACTGGTGGCCGCGACCTTTGCAAATAGTGACAAGCTAAACGTTGGCGACAACGTGGTTGCGATCGGCGCGCCTCTCGGGCTGGACGCAACTGTCACCAGCGGAATTATTAGCGCCTTGAACCGCACCATCCAGGTTGCCAATTCGGCCCCGAGCGGTGGCAGTGGCGGTGGTCTCAAATTCTTGAACGGCAGTGGTTCGGGTTCGGGGGCAATCAGCATCACGGTGATTCAAACAGATGCTGCCATCAACCCGGGCAACTCCGGCGGTGCCCTCCTCAATGACAAGGGACAGGTGATTGGCGTGAACTCGGCAATCGCAACTGCAAATTCGTCAGGTTCCACCGGGGCGCAGTCTGGTTCGATTGGCGTTGGCTTCTCCATCCCCGGTAACACCGCATGGCGAATTGCGGATGAGATCATCAAGTCTGGAAAGGCGAGCCACGCCATGCTTGGCGCCTACATTTCGGATGCCGTGACGGGCGCCAGCAGCGGCTTCTCAACCGGTGCAAAGGTTGAGTCTCTCATGGCCAATGGGCCGGCGGCCAAGGCCGGTCTCAAGAAGGGCGATGTCGTCACCGAGTTCAACGGCAAGGCTGTGACTTCAGCAACCGATCTAACCGCTGACGTGCGCTCTGAGGCGCCTGGCAGCACAGTTACCCTTACGGTTCTTCGAGCCGGAAGCCAAATCAAAGTTACTGTGACCCTGGGAAACGCAGTTAACCTAAAGTAGTCCTTTAGACAACTTTGGAGACCCTGATGACCTACATGGAGCACGACGACCTGGGCGATACTGCAATCGGCGGCCAGACCGCCGGTCAGCTTCTACTGGAGCGCGAGACCCAGGAGATCATAGAGCCGGGCGATCACGAACGCTACTCGCACTATGTGCGCAAGGAAAAGATCGTGGAGTCGGCCGTGCTCGGTGTTCCCGTCACGGCACTTTGCGGCAAGAAGTGGGTTCCGGGCCGCGACCCACAAAAGTTCCCCGTTTGCCCGGTTTGCAAAGAGGTTTACGAGGGCCTGAGACCTGAGGGCGATAGCGGTGACAACGTCGGCGATGGCTCCGGTTCCGGTGCCGACAACTAAACTTTCAAGCGTGAACGACGCACCAATCGGCATCTTTGACTCCGGCGTGGGAGGCCTTACGGTGGCTCGCGCCATCATCGATCAGCTGCCGAACGAGTCCATCATCTACGTGGGCGATACCGCTAACGGCCCATACGGCCCGCGCCCGCTCAAGGAAGTTAGGGAGCTCGCACTCTCCGTGATGGATCGCCTCGTCGACGAGGGTGTCAAGCTGCTGGTCATCGCCTGCAACTCCGCCTCGGCTGCCGTGCTTCGCGATGCCCGCGAACGCTATACCCTTGGGCGCGGAATCCCCGTGGTGGAGGTAATCCAGCCGGCTGTCCGCCGCGCGGTCTCGGCAACCCGCAACCGTCACATCGGTGTTATTGGAACCAACGCAACGGTGGATTCCAAGGCTTACGATGACGCATTCGCCGCCGCCGTGGACGTGCAGATCACCAGTGCCGCCTGCCCGGCTTTCGTAGAGTTTGTGGAGCGCGGTGTCACCAGCGGTCCAGAACTCATGGCTGCGGCAGAGGCGTACCTCGGCCCCATCCGAGCCGCGGGAGTTGACACGCTGGTCCTCGGTTGCACCCACTACCCGCTGCTTTCCGCAGCAATCGGCTACGTGATGGGCGACGAGGTGACCCTGGTCTCCTCAGCCGACGAGACCGCCCGCGACGTTTACCGGACACTGGTCAAAAACGATCTCCTGCGCACTAACCCGGCGGCGCCAACCCTGCGATTTCAGGCAACGGGCGATGCCAAGCCGTTCGGGCGACTCGCCCGTCGTTTCCTTGGTCCCGAGGTCACCGCGGTAGAGCACTTGCCCGAGTCGGGTTCCGGGGCGGGCTCAACCGCATACCCCGTCACAGAAACCATAAACATCAAGACCATTACAGAGACCGAGGGATTAGTTTGACCCGCATCGATGGCCGCAGCGCCAATGAACACCGCACAGTAACCATCGAACGCGGTTGGAACGACCACGCGGAGGGCTCGGCGCTCATCAAGTTTGGTGGCACCCGCGTGCTGTGCACCGCTAGCTTCACCGCTGGTGTGCCCCGCTGGAAGGTTGGCAAGGGCGAGGGTTGGGTCACGGCCGAGTACTCGATGCTCCCGAGGGCAACCCACGACCGCTCCGACCGCGAGTCGGTCAAGGGAAAGATTGGTGGACGCACTCACGAGATCTCGAGGCTGATTGGCCGCAGCCTGCGCGCCGTAGTTGACGTCAAGGCGCTCGGCGAAAACACCATCGTCATCGACTGCGACGTGCTGCAGGCCGACGGTGGCACCCGGACCGCTGCCATCACTGGCGCCTACGTTGCTTTGGTGGACGCAATCAACTGGGGCAAGGCCAAGGGTCACATCAAGGCAAACGCCAAGGTGCTGACCGGCTCGGTCTCCGCAATCTCGGTTGGAATCATCGCCGGAACCCCGATGCTTGACCTCGCCTACACCGAGGATGTGCGTGCCGAGACCGACATGAACGTGGTTGTCACTGGCGACGGGCGCTTTATTGAGGTTCAGGGAACCGCAGAAGGGGCGCCATTCGACCGTGACGAACTCAACCAGTTGCTTGACCTGGCGCTCGAAGGCAACGCGTCTTTGGCTGCTATTCAGGCAAACGCACTAGCAACCCCGCTGGAAGCCAACTAAAAGTGCAACTGGTACTCGCCACGCACAACACCCACAAGGTCCAAGAGGTGCAGGCCATCCTGGCGCAGCGCCTACCGAATATCGAGGTCCTAAGTTACTCCGGACCAGAGCCCATAGAGGACGGAACTTCGTTCCTGGAGAACGCGCTCATCAAGGCTCGTGCCGCGTTCGCGCACACAGGGCTGCCGGCCATCGCGGATGACTCCGGGATTGCAGTTGAGATTCTGGGTGGGTCCCCGGGAATATTCAGTGCTAGGTGGTCCGGTACCCGCGACTCCGTTTCAAATCGCAGGCTCCTTCTAGAGCAGTTGGCGGATGTGCGGGTCGAAGATCGCGCGGCTTCGTTTGTCTGCACGATTGCCCTGGTAAGCGAGGGTAGTGAGCTGAGCTTTACTGGAATCTGGCCTGGGCGGGTTGCCGCTGAGGAACGGGGCGAACATGGTTTTGGCTACGACCCCATATTTGTGCCAGATGGCTTTGAGGTTTCTGCCGCAGAACTGGAACCCGAGGTCAAGAACGCGCTAAGTCACAGGTCGCTGGCGCTCGACCAGCTTGCCTCTTATCTCGAGGCAACAGTCGAGAACTAGACGCTCGGAGGGCAACTCGCCCAGGGGCAAGAGGCGGGAAAACTAGTCGTTCGCCTTGCGTTCGGCTTCTTCTTCGATGAGCTCCTTGCGAGCGCGCCAGGCCTCGATCCAGATTGGGATGGTGGACAGCACCACGAATCCCACGGTGAAAAGGTCGATGTGGTCGGCAACCAGCTTGTACGAGCCCAGCCAGGCGCCCAGGAGCGTGATGCCGGTGCCCCATCCAACCACGCCAATCACGTTGTAGCGCACAAATTTTTTGTAGTCCATCTCGCCGATTCCAGCGGCAACCGGAACGAAGGTGCGCATCACGGGCACAAAGTGAGCAAGGATTACAGCTCGGGAACCGTAACGCTCAAAAAAGGTGTGGGTCTTCTCCACATTCTTGTGGTTGAAAAGGCGCGAGTTTGGGCGGTTGAAGAGGGCGGCACCCGAACGGCGGCCAATCCAGTAGCCGGTTTGGTCACCAAGGAAGGCAACTACCGACACAAGCAGGCACATTAGCCAGATTGGAATCGTTGCCCCGCCAACCTTTAGGTCTCCGTGCGCAACCGCGAGGCCGGTTACGAAGAGTAGCGAGTCGCCCGGCAGGAAAAAGCCCACCAGCAGACCAGTTTCGGTGAACACCATTCCGAGGATGACGAACAGCGCCAGGCCGTTGAGGCTGGTGATGATTTGGTGCGGATCTAACCAAGTTATTCCAAACATGCGCCCCCAGCAGGAATCGAACCTGCGCACCCGCCTCCGGAGAGCGGCGCTCTATCCCCTGAGCTATGGGGGCTTAGGGTTCTAGTCAAGTTTAGCCACGGGCGACGGCGCTTATCATTGTTCTTCAGTTGTTAGAAAGGTGGCGTCATGCTGGAACTGGCCGATAAGTGGATCTGGGATTCCTGGTATGTATTCGATGGCGAGCAGCACCACGCGTTTTACCTGCACGCCAGCAAGGCGCTGGGCAACCCCGATCGCCGCCACCGCCACCCCATCATCGGTCACGCAGTTAGCGATGACCTCACCAACTGGACCGTGGTTCGTGACGCGCTGATTGTCTCGGATGAACCCGAGGCCTTTGACTCTTGGACCACCTGGACTGGCTCCGTGGTTCGCGATGATGCCGGCCTCTGGTGGATGTTTTACACCGGTACCTCGCGTGCCGACGGGGGAGACGTGCAGACCGTAGGTGCGGCCACATCGAAGGACCTTTTGGTCTGGGAGAAGGTCTCGAGCCAGCCACTGGTGAGCGCCGATGCAACCTGGTACGAGAAGCTCAACCAACCGGAATGGCACGACGAGGCCTGGCGCGATCCCTGGGTGTTTCGCTTCCCGAAGGGTGTAACCACCGGCGCTGCGGCAATCGGCGTATCCGATGGCAGGGATGCCAGCGCGGTTTGGCACATGCTGGTAACTGCCCGCGCCAAGGAGGGGGCTCCAGTTCGTGAGCTTGGCGTTATGGGTCATGCCACCTCAACAAACCTGCGGGACTGGACGGTACAGCCTCCCCTCTCAATGCCCAATCAGGGCTTTGGGCAGCTGGAGGTATACCAGTTCGAGGTTGTTGACGGAGTTCCGGTGGTGTTCTTCTGCTGCGGCTGGCGGGAGCTGGGTCCTGAGCGCCTCGCAGAATTCGGCAAGCGCGACGCCACTTACAGCCTGGCGGTAAACCCAGACCTGAGCGATCTGGACTTCAGCAAGGCCGTTGCCTTCGAAAACCGCCTTGTTTACGCGGGGCGCCTAATCCAAGGTAAAACCGGCGAGTGGTTTGTAATTGGGTTCGACAACCTTGACTCATCGGGAGGGTTCGTCGGACGGCTTTGCGACCCGATTCCCGTCACCGCGGTAGCCGGTCTCGGTGTAGTTGCAAAGTCAGATCTTTAACACGGCCATTTTCTGAAAATCGCAAGCGTTTACAGACCATTTTCAGAAAGCGTTTACAGACCGGGGATCTGCCAAAAATGTGAGAAAAACCTTGAGGTTTTGTTCTATTTGGCTGACTTTGTAACTAGAGTCGAGGCTCAACCCGCAAGCGGTTACAAAGATTTGATAACGCTTACATAAAATCGCTAACAATTCCCCTGTGGGGGCCGTAAGGTTTTTGCTAGACACCACTCGGGTTTGGTTTGGTGTTTTAGGAAAGGAAAAGACATATGAACAAGGCACTCCGCCTTAGTGCAGTTGCTGCTTCGGTAGTAGCACTTGCTGCAGGTTCGCTTACTGTCGGCGTTGCAGCTCACGCTGCAAGTTGCAGTGGCACCACCGAAATCACCATGCTCGGCACCATTAAGCCTGAGATCCAGGACCAGTTCCTTGCTGCTGTAGATGACTACAACGCAAGCCAGAGCTGCTACCACCTGACCTCTATCCCAGGTGACCGCAGCCTGACCTTCCTGGAGAACGTCACCCCGATGTACGCAGCGCACAACGCTCCGACCATCATGTACACCCTTCAGGAGATCCCAAACATGGCCGACAAGGTTATGAACTGGGACACCACCCCTCTGGCAAAGCTGGTTCCAGCTAACCTGAAGACTGCTGCAACCATCGGTGGCCACCTCAAGGGTGTTCCTTCGACCGTTGAGGCCTTCGGTCTGCTTTACAACAAGACCGTCCTTGACGCAGCTGGCGTAAAGGTCGCTGACATCACCACCCGCGCAAAGCTCGAGGCAGCCTTCAAGACTGTTAACGCTTACTACGCAGGTAAGAGCGGCAAGCTTCCTGCCGGTCGCGGTGCTGTTCGCTTCTCGTCGATCTGGTGGTCGCTCGGTGCGCACTTCACCAACATCTACTTCGCAAACGCAGCTAAGACCCACGAGGGTCGCCTGAAGGTTCTGGACGCACTGGCTAACGGCAAGAAGAACCTCGCCGCTGACCCAGTGTTCAAGGACTACCTTGCAACCTTCAACCTGCTGAACAAGTACAACCAGCACAAGCCAAACACTCAGGACACCGAGTACTCGCTCGCTGCTGCTGACCTGTCCTCCGGCAAGACCGCATTCTGGTTCATGGGTAACTGGGCAGAGCCTACTCTGCTCACCAACTCGCCAGAGTCGAAGTTCGGTGTAATGCCACTGCCAATCAGCAACAACCCTAAGGACGCTTCGAACAAGTCGATCTCGGTCGGTGTTCCTGGATACTTCATGGTTGACACCGTTGACAACAGCGCTCAGCAGCAGGCTGGTGCCGTTGACTTCCTGACTTGGCTCTACACCTCGTCGAAGGGTCAGCACCACGTAGTTGACAGCGTTACCAAGGGCGGCATGGGATTCATCCCTGTCTACAAGGGCACCACTGTCAAGCCATCGACCTACATGTCGACCGTTATCGCTAAGTTCGTTGGTGCGAACAACACTCTCGAGTGGATCAACACCTTCTACCCAGCAGGCGGCCAGGACAAGTACGGTGCATCGGGCCAGAAGCTCATGGCACACCAGATCTCTGGTAGCGCCTACGCTAAGGAACTGCAGAGCGCTTGGAAGGGCGTTCCAAAGACCTGGCGCGGAGAGTCGACCAACTAGTAACAACCCGGTTCAGGGTAACCTGAACTAACAACATCGGTGTTGCCCTGGCGCGGAGTGATCTGCGCCAGGGTGACACCAATGTCTTTCTGTTTATGTTTCTGCAGTAAGGGAGTTCGCAAATGTTCTCACCCACAAAAATAAAAAAGTTCTTCTTATTTGCGGCGCTCCCGCTAGCAATTTTTCTTGTAGTTCTGGTCTATCCATTCAGCCAAGGTCTGTACCAGACCTTCACCAACTGGGATGGCTTCTCGGCCACCAAACTCGTGGGCTTCACTAACTACATCCACGCTTTCCAGGACCCAATGTTTTGGTCCACCCTCAAGTTCACCGGTGGATTCGTAATTGTTTCTCTCATCACCGTGAACGTTGTTGCTTTCGGTCTGGCGCTCATCGTCACCGCCAAGCTGCGTGCGGCCAACCTGTTCCGCACGTTCTTCTTCATCCCAAACCTCATCGGTGGCGTTATTCTCGGTGTGATTTGGCAGTTCATCTTCAACAGTGCGCTCGTGACCATAGGCCAGAATGCCAACATTCCGTTCCTTCAGGATTCCTGGCTGAACACCACCAGTGGTGCATTCTGGGCTCTTATCATCGTCACCGTATGGCAGTCATCTGGCTACATGATGATCATCTACGTGACCGGTCTGATCAGTATTGAGCAGGACGTACTCGAGGCAGCGCGCATCGATGGTGCATCTGCTTTCCGCACCCTCTGGGCTGTGAAGATGCCGCTGATGGCCCAGTCGTTCACCATCGCACTCTTCCTTACCCTTCGCAATGGCTTCATGGCCTACGACGTCAACGTTGCACTTACCCGTGGTGGACCCTACCGCACCACTGAGTTGATTTCGATGCACATCTTCCAGGACGCATTCGCCTTCGGTCACTTCGGTACCGGTCAGGCGAAGGCGGTAGTTATGTTTATTTTGGTTGCGGTTGCCGCCCTGGTTCAGGTTGCCGTCAGCAAGCGCATGGAGGTCCAGCGATGAAGTTCACTCGCGGATTGGGAAAAACCCTAGTCTTTACTCTCGGGGCAGTTCTGTCCCTGGCATACGTCATGCCGTTCTTCTTGGTTATCGTCAACTCGGTTAAGCCAAACCTGGAGATCATCACCGATCCACTGGCCATGCCGGTTAAGTTCAGCTGGGACAACTTCAACCAGGCGCTGAAGAAGATGAACTACTTCACGGCGCTTACCAACAGCTTCATCGTGACTGTGTGTGCGGTTTCTCTGCTGGTTGTGTTCTCGTCTATGCTTGCGTACTTCTTGGCGCGTAATCACAACAAGTTCACCAAGACCACCTTCCTGATTCTTGTTGCCTCGATGATTGTTCCGTTCCAGGCGCTGATGATTCCGTTCATGTCGATTTTTGCTGGCTACGTGAAGGGCCACAACATTGCCATGTTGATCTTCTTCTACCAGGGATTCGGTATTGCGCTGTCCACCTTCCTCTACCACGGCTTCATCTCCAACATCCCAACGGAGTTGGACGAGGCCGCTGCAATCGATGGAGCTAGCGACTTCACCATCTTCTGGCGCATCATCTTCCCAATGTTGAAGCCGGTTACCGCGACAGTGACAATCATCAATGCGTTGTGGATCTGGAACGACTTCCTGCTCCCACGCCTGGTACTCACCCGCGACACGCAGACACTGCCGCTGTCCACATACCTGTTCTACGGGCAGTACGCAACTGAGTACGGTCAGGCAATGGCTGGTCTTCTGCTCGCAGTCGGCCCAATCATCGTCCTGTACGTGTTCCTGCAGCGTCAGTTCATCTCGGGAATCTCCTCGGGAGCCGTGAAATAAGCTGCCTTCTGAGAGTGTTGAGGCACTGATTGAAGGAAAAACCTAGGTCATACCTTTCCTAGGAAGAAACGGCGGTCACCTTCGGGTGGCCGTCGTTTCGGCTTTCGGCTCGGTAACGCCACATGGGCATTAGGTATGCTTAAAACACGTCATTTCGGGCGTGGTTTGGCGCACTTGTCCCAGTTTCCCCCGATTCGGCAAAGCCAACTAACCGGTTAGGAAAACCTTGACTCCAGCTGACCTCTCCGCTGCCATAGTGCGAATCCTCGAGAGCCTTCAGGCCTCTGGAGCGCTTGGCGCCGGCCAGTTGCCATCTGAAGTGGTTGTTGAGCGACCAAAGAATCGTGAGCACGGCGACTGGGCAACCAACGTTGCGCTGCAGCTAGCCAAGGCCTTCGGAACCAACCCTCGCGCTCTAGCCGAGTTGGTTGCCGCAGAACTCAGGGCATCGACGGGTGTTGCCGGCGTTGAGATTGCGGGCCCAGGTTTTCTAAACATCACCCTCGATGCAGGTGCCGCCGGCGAGCTAGCCCGCACCATCCTGGAAGCGGGCGAGGCCTTTGGAAAAGGCACGGACCTAGCCGGCCAGAACATCAACCTCGAGTTTGTCTCGGCCAACCCAACCGGGCCAATCCACATGGGTGGCACACGCTGGGCCGCCCTCGGCGACTCCCTGGCTCGCGTGATGATCGCCCAGGGCGCCAAGGTTACCCGCGAGTACTACTTCAACGACCACGGCGCTCAGATCGATCGCTTCGCCCGCAGCCTCTTGGCTCGCGCTCGCGGCCTCGATGCCCCGGAGGACGGCTACGGCGGAGCCTACATCCAGGAGATTGCCGACCGCGTGCTGGCTGGCACCGCAGAGGACCTGCTGGCTCTACCTGACGATGAGGCGCAGGAGAAGTTCCGCGAGTACGGCGTGGAGCTCATGTTCGGCGAGATACGCCAGAGCCTGCACGACTTCGGTGTTGACTTCGATGTCTACTTCCATGAGAACTCTCTCTATGAGTCCGGTGCGGTTGAGAAGTCCATTGCTAGGCTTCGCGAGCTGGGCCACATCTTCGAGCAGGATGGAGCCGTCTGGCTTCGTTCGTCCGAGTTTGGTGACGACCGCGACCGCGTTGTCATCAAGAGCGATGGCGACGCCGCCTACATCGCAGGCGATATTGCCTACTATCTTGACAAGCGCAGTCGCGGCTTCGACCGCTGCATTTACATGCTGGGAGCCGACCACCACGGCTACGTGCCCCGCATGATGGCGCTTTGCGCAGCCTTCGGTGATCAGCCGGGAACCAACATGGAGATCCTAATTGGTCAGTTGGTAAACCTGGTTCGCGATGGCCAGCCGGTTCGCATGTCCAAGCGCGCGGGAACAGTTGTGACCATGGAGGACCTCGTGGAGGTGGTTGGCGTTGACGCCGCCCGTTACGCCCTGGCCCGCTCAAGCGCAAACTCCCAGTTGGATATCGACCTAGAGCAGCTATCGAAACGCACCAACGACAACCCGGTCTTCTACGTACAGTATGCGCACGCACGCACCTGCCAGGTGGCAAATAACGCGGCCAGCCTCGGCGTGACCCGCGACGAGTTCGCACCGGAGCTGCTGAACCACGCAACCGAGAGCGAGCTAATTGCCAAGCTGAGTGAACTTCCGCGCGTGGTGTCGCAGGCAGCAGAGTTCCGCGAACCGCACCGTGTGGCACGCTACCTCGAGGAGGTTGCCGGCGCATACCACCGCTGGTACGACAACTGCCGCGTCACTCCGCTGGGCGAAAACCCGGTTGAAACCATTCACCGCACCCGCCTCTGGCTGAACGATGCCACCGGTGTTGTCCTGCGCAACGGACTGGCCCTACTTGGCGTTTCGGCGCCGGAGCGGATGTAGGGGGTTACATGGCAAAGCACAGTGCATCGGGTCTTGCCCCGGAGTGGTTGAAGGTTCCGGCAGACCTCAACGCGATTAACCCCAAGGTGTGGCCCGCAACCGCCATGCGTGACGCCGCGGGCGAGTTCACCATCGGTGGCGTCACAGTAGACGAGCTGGCCAACCAGTTTGGCACCCCGCTCTACGTGCTAGACGAGCACGATTTCCGTGGTCGCGCCAAGTCGGTCAAGAAAGCCCTCACCGATGCCGCGGAGCGCATCGGGACAACCGCAAAGGTTTACTACGCCTCGAAGGCGTTCCTCTGCACTCAGATCGTTGAGTGGGTTGATGAGCTTGGCCTCAACATCGATGTGGCTTCCGGTGGCGAACTAGCCGCCGCGCTTGCCGGGGGAATCCCAGCCGAGCGAATCGGGCTGCACGGAAACAACAAGAGCCCCGGGGAGATCGGCCGGGCCATCGCTGCCGGAGTTGGTGCGATCGTCATCGACAGCGATATTGAGATCGAGCGCATTGCGTCTATCGCTGCAGCGATGGACAAAGTTCAGCCGGTTCGCCTTCGCGTCTCCACGGGCGTGCACGCCGATACGCACGACTTTTTGGCTACCGCCCGTGAGGATCAGAAGTTTGGAATCCCGCTTTCCGAGGTTCCGGCGCTCGTGGCAAAGATTCGCTCCGATCGCCACCTCAAGTTCCTCGGTCTGCACCAGCACGTTGGCAGCCAGATCTACTCGGCTGATGGTTTCATCGCCAGCACCAAGCGCCTCATTGCGCTGCACGCGGAGCTGCTTGCCGGGGGAGATATCCCTGAGCTCAACCTCGGCGGCGGATTCGGAATCAACTACAAGCTGGCCGACGACGCCCCAGAAGTGGCAAAGACCGCCGCGGCAATCGTCGATGCGCTCGCCGCCGAGTGTCAGCGTCTCGGCATCAGGGTTCCAGCACTCGCGTTTGAGCCCGGCCGAGCCATGATCGGCAACAGCGGCGTGACCATCTACAACGTTGGCACCATCAAAGATGTTCAGCTCACCGATGAGGCAACCGGGGCTGAGGCCAACCGCAAGTACGTTTCGGTAGATGGCGGAATGAGCGACAACATTCGCACTGCGCTCTACGAGGCCGAATACCACGTGGTCCTGGCCTCCAGGGTGTCTAGCGCTCCCGCCGCGCTGAGCCGCGTGGTTGGCAAGCACTGCGAATCCGGTGACATCGTGGTTCGCCACGACTACCTTCCGGGCGATGTGGCTCCAAACGACCTGTTGGCGGTTGCCGCAACGGGTGCTTACTGCCACTCGATGTCTAACAACTACAACTGGATCGCCCGCCCGCCCGTGGTTTCGGTGCGCGGTGGAACGGCTAATCTGTTGGTAAGAGGCGAGACCGAGGCAGACCTGTTTGCCCGCGACGTGCGCTACCAGCACAAACACGGCGGCAAGACCGCCTAAGGAAAAGGATCAGACCTTGATCGAATACCGCCCACTTCGCGTGGCACTGCTAGGAGCCGGCTCTGTCGGTTCGCAAGTTGCGCGTCTCCTAATTGAGAATAAAGCCGAACTCGCGGCCCGCGTTGGTGCCGAACTCGAGCTGGTTGGCATCGCGGTGCGTGACGCCTCGGTTGACCGCCCCGGTGTTCCAAAGGAGCTAATCACCACCGATGCCGAGCCGCTCATCCTTGGCGCCGACATCGTCATCGAGGTAATGGGCGGAATCGAGCCCGCTCGCACCTACGTGCTTCAGGCGCTCAACTCCGGCGCCGACGTAATCACCGCTAACAAGGCCCTGCTGGCCACCCACGGCGATGAAATCTACGAAGTAGCCGAGCAGGTTGGCGCACAGCTCTACTACGAGGCCGCGGTAGGTGGCGCAATCCCAATCATCCGCCCGCTGCGCGAGTCGCTCGCCGGTGACAAGATCAAGCGCATCATGGGAATCGTAAACGGCACCACCAACTACATTCTCGACCGCATGAACTCAACCGGTGCCACCTTCGACTCGGCGCTCGCCGAGGCGCAGGAACTTGGCTACGCCGAGGCCGACCCAACCGCCGATGTTGAGGCATATGACGCAGCCCAGAAGGCCGCCATCCTGGCATCGCTGGCATTTCACACCGAGGTGCCGCTGGAGTGCGTTTACCGCGAGGGAATCACCAAGATCACCCAGGCCCAGATGGAGGCCGCGCGCCGCGATGACCTCGTCATCAAGCTGCTCGCCATCGCCGAGAAGATTGAAGCCGAGGGCGATGAGCCTGCCGGCGTTTCGGTTCGCGTCTACCCAACCCTGATTCCAGTAACCCACCCGCTGGGCTCGGTTCGCGGCGCCTTCAACGCAGTGTTCGTTGAGGCCGAGGCCGCAGGTGAGTTGATGTTCTACGGCGCGGGTGCCGGTGGCGTTCAGACCGCATCGGCGGTTCTGGGAGACCTGGTATCCGCGGCTAAGCGCCACGTTGCTGGTGGTCCAGGCCTGGCCGACTCGGTTCACGCAAACCACCCGATCCTGAGCATCGACCGCGTTGTCACCCAGTATCAGATCACCGTCGAGGTGACCGACCAGCCTGGCGTGCTCGCGCAGGTTGCCAACATCTTCTCCGGCCACAGCGTCTCTATCGAGACCGTGGAGCAAATGGCGCGAGTCGTTGACGGCAAGCGCACCGGAACAGCATCCCTGGAGATCGGAACCCACAAGGCCACCGATGCTTCACTATCAGCAGTTGTTGAGGCACTGCGCGCCACGGAATCCGTGGTGGAAGTGACCTCCGTTATCCGAGTGGAAGGTGTCTAAATGGCCCACCAATGGCGCGGTGTAATCCGCGAGTACTTCGATCGTCTGGACGTAGATTCCAGCACCACCATCGTCACGCTTGGCGAGGGTGGCACTCCGCTGGTTCCCGCTCCAGCGCTGGCAAAACTGGTTGGCGCCGATGAGGCGTGGCTCAAGTTCGAGGGCATGAACCCAACCGGTTCGTTCAAGGACCGCGGCATGACCATGGCTGTATCCAAGGGCGTTAGCCACGGTGCCAAGGCCGTAATCTGTGCCTCCACCGGCAACACCTCTGCATCGGCAGCAGCCTACGCTGCGGCCGCCGGCATCCAGAGCGTTGTTCTCATCCCTGAGGGCAAGATCTCGCTGGGCAAGCTCAGCCAGGCTGTTGCTCACAAGGCTCAGATCCTGCAGGTTCAGGGCAACTTCGATGACTGCCTCGTGCTTGCCCGAGACCTGAGCGAAAACTACCCGGTCCACCTGGTGAACTCGGTCAACCCTGACCGCATCGAGGGTCAGAAGACCGGCGCGTTCGAGGTTGTTGACGCGCTTGGCTTCGCTCCCGACCTGCACGTTCTGCCTGTGGGAAACGCCGGAAACTACTCGGCCTACTTCAAGGGCTACGCGGAGGACCTCGCCGAGGGCCGAATCACCAAGCTGCCGCAGATGTGGGGTTACCAGGCCGAGGGTTCGGCGCCGTTCACCGTTGGTCACCCTGTAACCAACCCCGAGACCATCGCTACCGCAATCCGCATCGGAAACCCAGCATCGTGGGATCTGGCGCAGAACGCCCGCGAGGTTTCCGGCGGCCGCTTCGGAGCCGTCTCGGACAAGCAGATTCTCTGGATGCACCGCTTCCTTTCGCAGGAGGTTGGAGTATTCGTCGAGCCATCGTCGGCAACCGGCGCCGCTGGTCTGTACAAGGCCAGCCAGCAGGGCGATAACCTCGCCGGCAAGAAGGTTGTTGTCACCGTAACCGGTCACGGCCTCAAGGACGCGGGCTGGGCGCTGAAGGACGACGAGGGCAATGACATTGCCCCAACCATCGTCTCCAAGAACGCCGCCGAGGTCGCAGAGCGCCTCGGGCTCGTGAGGAACTAGTCCGTGTCGGTAGTGGGCCGCAAGGTTGTAGTTCACGTTCCGGCCACCAGTGCAAACTTGGGGCCAGGCTTCGACACGCTCGGCATGGCGCTGTCTTTCTACGATGAGCTAACCGTCGAGGCTGTATCTGGCACCGTCGTTACCGTCGATGTCACTGGCGAGGGAGCGGGCGAGGTTCCAACCGACGGCAGCAATCTGGTGGCCAGGTGCATCGCGCACACGTTCGAGCGTTTCGGTCAGCAGGTCCCGGGCCTTAAGCTCACCGCCAAGAACAACATTCCGCACGGTCGCGGCATGGGCTCCAGTGGCGCCGCGGTGGTTTCCGGAATCATGGCCGCCAAGGGCCTGCTCGAGGGCATCGTTGAGATGACCCAGGATGACCTGCTCCAGATTGCCACCGAACTCGAGGGGCACCCGGACAATGTGGCTCCAGCGCTCTTCGGAGGCTTGACCATTGCCTGGGAAGACGAGAAGGGTCCGCGTCACAAGAAGCTATTCGTGCACCGCGGTGTCTCGCCACTTGTTCTGGTTCCTAACTTCCAGCTGAGCACCAAGCTCGCTAGGTCACTGCAGCCAGAGAGCGTGCCACACGAGGACGCTGTTTTCAACGTGTCACGTTCGGCGCTGCTCATCGCCGCGCTAACCCAGAGCCCAGAGCTTCTGCTGGAGGCAACCCAGGACAGGCTGCACCAGGACTACCGCGCTTCGGCAATGCCCGAGACGGCGGCGCTGGTTCAGGCGCTTCGTGATCACGGCCACGCGGCAGTGGTTTCTGGTGCCGGCCCGTCGGTGCTTGTGCTAGCCAGCGACCCCGCCGAGCGGCTCGAAGCGGCAAAGTTTGTTGCGACCAGTTATCCACAGTGGAAGGCTTTGCTCTTGGCTGTGGACTTTAAGGGTGCTACTGTTGTAGTTGCACCATAAAGAGGACGCCGCAAAGTTGCGCCCGCGCCTATAGGGGTCGGTGTTATCAAATGCGAAGCCGAATCTTGGCTGAGCGATTTTCCCGCGGACTAGCTGCAAACAGCACTAACCGCGTCTGAAGGCGTAATCCCGCCTAGAGCACAGGACACAAGAGCCTGAGCCCAGAAAGCCAAAACTCCGAGGCCATCGCCTCGAGAAAGAGTAACGAAGCAAATGGACGAGATCCAGAACAACGAGCAGCCAGCAGCCGCACGCCCACGTCGTCGCGCAACCGCGGCAGCCGCAGCTCCAACCGAGAACGTAGCCGCGGCACCCGCCGCAGCAGCAGGCGAAGGCGCACCAAAGCGCGGACGCCGACCAAAGGCCGAAGGTGCAGATGCTGCACCAGCCGGCGATGCCCCTAGGGCGGAGCAGGCCCCACGCGAGGCCCGCGAGCCACGCGAATCCCGTGAGGGTGGCGAGGGCGAGGCCCGTGAGCCACGCGAGCCACGCGAGGGCGGCAACAACCGAAACCGTAACCGTAACCGCAACCGTGGCGAGGGCAACCGTGAGGGCGGCGAGGGCGAAGCCCGAGAGCCACGCGAAGCCCGAGAGCCACGCGAATCCCGCGATGGTGGCGAGGGCGAGGCCCGTGAGCCACGCGAGCCACGCGAGGGCGGCAACAACAACCGCAACAACAACCGTGACCGTGACTTCGACGATGAGCGCCGTGGCGGCAACCGCCGCAACCGCAACCGTTACCGCGACCGTGACCGTCGTCGCGGTGGCAACGGAAACAGCAACGATGAGGCTGAGCCAGAGGTTTCGCCAGACGATGTGCTCGTTCCAGTAGCGGGTATCCTCGATGTCCTCGACAACTACGCCTTCGTGCGCACCACCGGCTACCTGCCTGGCCCGAACGACGTTTACGTCTCGCTCAACCAGGTGAAGAAGTACGGCCTGCGCAAGGGTGACGCCGTTGTTGGTGCAATCCGCCAGCCACGTGACGGCGAGGGCCAGGGACGTCAGAAGTTCAACGCCATCGTTCGCATCGACAACGTAAACGGCCTCACCATCGAGCAGGCCCAGAGCCGCGTAGAGTTTGGCAAACTCACTCCGCTCTACCCGCAGAACCGTCTGCGTCTCGAGACCGAGCCAAACAAGCTCAGCACCCGAATCATCGACCTCGTGTCGCCGATTGGTAAGGGCCAGCGCGGTCTGATTGTTTCGCCTCCAAAGGCCGGTAAGACCCTGGTTCTGCAGGCAATCGCTAACTCCATCGCAAAGAACAACCCAGAGGTTCACCTCATGGTGGTTCTGGTTGACGAGCGTCCGGAAGAAGTTACCGACATGCAGCGCACCGTCAAGGGTGAGGTAATTGCCTCCACCTTCGACCGCCCTGCCGAAGACCACACCACCGTTGCTGAGTTGGCCATCGAGCGCGCCAAGCGCCTGGTGGAGCTGGGTCACGACGTGGTGGTTCTGCTTGACTCCATTACCCGTCTGGGCCGTGCCTACAACCTGAGCGCACCGGCTTCGGGCCGTATCCTCTCGGGTGGTGTGGACTCGTCCGCTCTCTACCCACCAAAGCGCTTCTTCGGTGCCGCTCGAAACATCGAGAACGGCGGCTCGCTGACAATCCTCGCAACCGCGCTGGTTGAGACCGGATCCAAGATGGATGAGGTTATCTTCGAGGAGTTCAAGGGAACCGGAAACATGGAGCTCCGCCTGAGCCGCCAGCTGGCCGACAAGCGAATCTTCCCAGCCGTTGACGTCAACGCCTCGGGTACCCGTCGCGAAGAGATGCTGATGAGCCCGGACGAGACCAAGATTGTTTGGAAGCTCCGCCGCGCACTCGCCGGCCTGGAGCAGCAGCAGGCGCTCGAGCTCGTGCTCAGCCGCCTGAAGGAAACCTCCAGCAACGTGGAGTTCCTGATGCAGGTCCAGAAGTCGATGCCTGTTCCACAGGGCAACGACGCCGAATAATCCACCTAGGAATATCAAAGAATGCTTGACTCGGTTCAGCCGCTGCTGGCAGAACACCTTGCGCTTCAGGAGCAACTCTCCGACGCTGCGGTGCACGCCAACCCTCAGCTCGCAAAGAAACTCAACCGTCGCTACGCCGAACTCTCGGCCATCGTTGCGGCATACGAGAACGTCACCACACTCACCGATGACCTGGCCGCGGCCAAGGAATTGGCCAAGGAAGACGAAGCCTTTGCGGAGGAAGTGCCGGCCACCGAGGAGAAGCTTCACATCGCCAACGAGAAGCTGCGCCGCCTGCTGATCCCTCGTGACCCAGACGATGGCCGCGACGCCATCATGGAGATCAAGGGTGGCGAAGGCGGTGCAGAGTCCGCGCTATTCGCGGCAGACCTGCTTCGCATGTACCTGCAGTACGCCAACAGCCGCGGCTGGAAGACCGAGATCCTGGACAAGAACGAGTCAGACCTCGGAGGCTACAAGGACGTTCAGGTTGCAATCAAGTCGAACGCTACCGACCCATCGCAGGGTGTCTGGGCCAGCCTCAAGTATGAGGGTGGCGTGCACCGCGTGCAGCGCGTTCCCGCAACAGAGACCCAGGGCCGCATCCACACCTCAACCGTTGGTGTGCTGGTGTTCCCGGAGGTTGACGAGCCCGAGGAAATCGAGATTCACCCGAACGACATTCGCATCGACGTTTACCGTTCGTCCGGTCCCGGTGGTCAGTCAGTGAACACCACCGACTCGGCCGTTCGCATCACTCACCTCGCCACCGGCATCGTGGTATCGATGCAGAACGAGAAGTCTCAGCTGCAGAACCGCGAGGCCGCCATGCGCGTGCTTCGCGCCCGTCTGCTGGCCGCCCAGCAGGAGGCCATTGATGCCGAGCAGTCAGCTGCCCGCAAGAGCCAGGTTCGCTCCATGGACCGTTCGGAGCGCATCCGCACCTACAACTTCCCGGAGAACCGCATCGCCGACCACCGCACCGGCTACAAGGCATACAACCTTGACACCGTGCTCGACGGCGCCCTGCAGCCCGTGATTGACAGCGCTATCCACATGGATGAAGAGGGCCGACTGGCCGCGCTGACCGCCGAGAAATAGGTCCACATGAACCTGCGCCAACTGCTCGAGCAGCTAACCATTCAGTTTGGTGAAGCCGGAATTGAGTCCGCTCGCGCAGATGCAGAGGTTCTGGTTGCAGAGGTCTTAAACCTTGGCAGGGGAGAGCTCGCGGCTCTGGCCATCACCGATGGCGAAATCGCAGCCGATTCGCTGACAACCGTTCTGGAACTTGCCGCGCGCCGCGCCGCACGCGAGCCGCTGCAGCACCTCACCGGCAAGGCCTACTTTCGTAACCTCGCTCTCGCTGTTGGCAAGGGCGTATTTGTTCCAAGGCCAGAGACTGAGCTTCTCGCCGGCCTGGGTGTTCAGGCGCTAGTCTTCGCCGTTGACTCAGGGGTGGAAAAACCAGAGGCTTTCGACCTTGCCACCGGCAGTGGCGCCATTGCTTTGGCCATGGCCACCGAGGTTCCTGCCGCCACGGTCCACGCGGTTGAACTCAGCGAGGACGCAATCGCTTGGACAGCCAAGAACTTTGACACCTACCGCCAGCAGGGAGCCAAGCTCGAGCTGCGCCAGGGCGACCTAACAGACGCCTTTCAGGACCTAAACGGCACAGCCGATGTGGTACTCAGCAACCCGCCGTATATCCCGGTGGATATGATTCCCATTTACCCCGAAGTGGTTCTCCACGACCCGGGACTTGCGCTCTACGGTGGCCAGGACGGCCTCGACCTGGTGCGTGCCGCCAGTCAGTCGGGTCTTCGCCTTTGCAAGTCCGGCGGATTCTTTGCGGTTGAGCATGCCGACATTCAGGGCCCTTCGGTGGTTGAATTGCTCAAGAACGATGGCTGGACCCAGGTGACCCAACACCAGGACTTCAACCAGCGTGACAGAGTGGTTAGTGCCGTCAAGGCCTAACCAACACCGGAGCCTTTGGAGGTAACTGTGGCCGCCCGCCCAAGCATTTTTGACTGCTCGGTTGACACCGAGTTGCTCACTGGCATGCGCCTGGCCAAGGTCTCGCTGCAGCGCGGCGAGCTGGTGGTTCTGCCAACCGACACGGTTTACGGGATTGCCGCCAACGCGTTTGATGCCGACGCCGTAGCGGCACTGCTAGCCGCCAAGGGCCGCGACCGTCAGTCTCCACCACCAGTTCTGATCCCAAGTGCGGCAACTATGGCGGGCCTCGCCACCGATGTACCCGAGGTGGCACAGAAACTTGCTAAGGCGTTCTGGCCGGGCGCCCTAACCATGATCCTGAAGGCGCAACCAAGCCTGCACTGGGACCTCGGCGAGACCAAGGGCACGGTTGCCCTGCGAGTTCCCGACCACAAGATTGCTCTCGCGCTTCTCGAGGAAACCGGGCCACTCGCCGTTTCCAGCGCAAACCTAACGGGAGAACCTGCCGCAACAACCGCGGCGCAGGCTGCAGACTACCTCAAGTTGACCGTAGCCGTTTACCTCGATGCCGGACCTTCGCCAAAGGGCGAGGCCAGCACCATCCTCGACCTCACCGGCCTGCAGGAGAGCCCCGCCGACGGCAGCGTCACCGGCAAGATTCGCATTGTGCGTCAGGGTGCCCTCTCGCGCGACCAGATCGCTCTCATCGCGGGCGAGCTGCTGGAGGACTAGGTGCGCGCCTACCTGTTCATTGCCCTAGTTGCGGCTGTTGTCACTTTTCTGGCAACCTGGCTGGTTCTAAAGCTGGCACACCGATTCAAGATCTACCCGCAGATTCGCGCGCGCGACGCCCACAGTATTCCAACGCCGCGCCTCGGCGGCATCGCCATGATGCTTGGTTTTGCGGTGGCAATTTGGGTGGCCTCGTTGCTCGGCTGGTTCCACAGCGTATTCCTAGACCCCACCAAGATCGTCACAATTCTCGTGTGTGCGGCCGCCATCAACCTGCTCGGCTTCTTCGACGACCTCTACGACCTTGACTGGACCCTCAAACTCGCGGGTCAGTTCCTGGTGGCTGGCGTGCTGGCCTGGCAGGGCGTGCAGATCGTCTCGTTCCCCATCGATGGACTGACCATCGGATCCTTCGGAGTTTCTCTGGTGGTTACGGTTTTCATCACCGTGTTGGTCATGAATGCCGTGAACTTCATCGATGGCCTGGATGGACTAGTGGCCGGTGTGGTTCTGATTGGCACAACGGTGTTTTTCTTCTACACCTACCTGCTAACCCAGCAGACCACGCCAACCAACTACTTCAACCTGGCCACGCTAATTTCAGCCGGAATCATGGGCATTTGCGTGGGCTTCCTGCCCTGGAACTGGCGCCCTGCCAAGATATTCATGGGCGACGGGGGAGCGCTGCTGCTCGGCCTGCTCATGAGCGCCTCGGCTCTCACGGTGACCGGCCAGATTGACCCCACCATCACCACCAAGGCAAACGCAGTTCCAGCGTTCATGCCGCTCATCCTTCCGCTTGCCATCCTGGTGCTTCCCCTGCTGGACTTCACCCTCGCGGTGCTTCGCCGCCTGCGCGCTGGTAAGAGCCCTTTCGCGGCAGACCGCAAGCACATCCACCACAGGCTGCAGGACTTTGGCCACAGCCACCTGGGTTCGGTGCTGGTGTTCTACGTTTGGTCGCTGCTGCTTTCGGTGACCTGCCTGCTCTTCTTCCTGGTGCCGGCGCATCAGGTGGCATTTTTCTTCATCCCGGGCCTGCTGTTGGCTCTGGCTTACACGGTTTGGCCGGTTCTGGCCAAGCGCAAGGAGCGAACCAAATGATCAACCCAGTTGCAACCGGCTCGGAAAACCTGTTTCGTAAGGTGCTGGCCTTCAGCGCGGCACTCATTGGGGCAGTTGCCCTTGTGGCAGGTGGCGTTGGTTTTCTTTTGGCCGGCACCGATGGCCTGATCAGCGCACTCATCGGCGCCTCAATTGCACTACTTTTCAGCACTCTCACCGCGCTCAGCGTGTGGCTGGGTGGCAAACTGCCGCTCGGCGGCTTTTACGGCGTTGTCATGGGCGGATGGCTCTTGAAGGTTGTAGTTTTTCTAGCAATCATCGCGGTTCTCAAGGGTGCGAGTTTCATCAATGGACCGGTGCTGTTCTTCGCCCTGGTCGCCTCCATCCTTGGCTCACTTGCAATCGATTCTTGGCTGTTCCTAAAGGCCCGAATCACCTTCGAATCGAAGTAATTTCACCAAAAATCGCCCCAACTTTGTAAAAACATTGTTCGGCACCAAAAATCCCCTAAAAACGCCTTAAGTTTCCCTATAAACTATTGGCATAGCCCGTGTTTTGACACGGGGTTTAGCACGCCTAGAGTAAAGGCTCCCCGAAACCCTCGGAAAGCATCTCTAGAACGCCCTAGACACAGGAGTTCAAGCCCTTGGTAAACGCACTAGCCCTGATTCTGCCAGGCGCCGTCGCATCCGACTCTTCCGGCTTTGAGGCTCCAAGCATCAACGAGTTCTACCCGGCCGCAGTGCTGTTCCAGGGAACCCCATTCGAGATGAACCGAATCATGCTGATTCGCGTTCTCATTTGCGTTGTGCTCATGGTTGTCTTCAGCCTCTGGGCGGGAAAGTTCAAGAAGTCAGCGGCTAGCGGCCAGGTAGTTCCAGGTCGTTTCCAGCTGATGGGCGAGATCTCTCTTGACTTCGTACGCAAGTCCATCGCACACGACCAGCTAGGCGAGAAGGACGGAAACCGCTTCCTTCCGCTGCTCACCACCATCTTCTTCACCACCCTGGGTATGAACATCACCGGCATCATCCCAAGCCTGAACGTTGCGGGAACCTCAGTTATCGGTCTGCCTATCGTCATGGCCGCAGCCGCGTACGTAACCTTCATCTACGCTGGCGTGCGCAAGCACGGCGGACACTTCTTCACCTCGGCTCTGTTCCCAGCAGGCGTTCCAGCAGCCTTCTACCTACTGGTAACTCCAATCGAGTTCCTCTCTACCTTCATCCTGCGTCCGGTCACCCTGGCTCTTCGTCTCACCATGAACATGATTGCCGGTCACCTCCTGCTGGTCCTCTGCTTTGGTGCAACCTCCTTCTTCCTGTTCAAGACTCAGAACGGCTTCCAGTTCTTTGGTGCAGGAACCTTTGCTTTCGGCTTCGTCTTCACGCTGTTCGAAATCCTGGTGGCGTTCCTCCAGGCATATGTCTTCACTCTTCTGACCACCGTGTACATTCAGTTGGCACTGGCAGACGAGCACTAAGAGCTAAATAACCGTTTAGTTCTATCCACGGAAGGGAAAACAAAATGTCCGCAACCATCCTCGCAGCAGCAGTTTCCGGCAGCCTCGGCGTTGTTGGCTATGGCCTTGCAGCAATCGGCCCAGGCGTCGGTGTAGGTCTCGTAGTAAGCAAGACCATCGAGTCCATCGCTCGCCAGCCAGAGCTCGCAGCTCGCCTCCAGGTCACCATGTGGCTTGGTATCGCCTTCACCGAGGCACTGGCACTGATTGGTCTCGCAACCCCATTCATCTTCGGCGCCTAATTCAGTCGAGGTAAATGACTAATGATGATTCACAGCATCGTCGCGGCCGCGGCAGAGGGTGGCGCTACGCCCAACCCACTGCTTCCTGGCGTACCCGACCTGATCTGGTCATCGGTGGTTTTTGCCGTCCTGCTGGTTTTCTTCTGGACCAAGGTTCTACCTAACTTCAAGAAGAACCTCGACGCTCGCGCCGAGGCCATCGAGGGTCGCCTTGCGGCCGCCGAGCAGGCCCAGGCAGAGGCAGCGGCCAAGACCGCAAACATCGAGGCAGAGCAGGCAGCAGCCCGCACCGAGGCATCGCAAATCCGCGAGCACGCACGCGCCGAGGGCGCAGCCATTCTGGCTGAGCTCAAGGAGCAGGCTGCAGCGGAGGCCGCACGCCTAACCGCAACCGCCAAGGCTCAGATCGAGGCAGAGCGCCAGGCCGCTCTGGTTTCGCTTCGCGCCGAGGTAGGCGGCCTCGCAATCGACCTCGCCTCGCGCGTTGTCGGTACCAGCCTTCAGAACGACAAGATTGCTTCCGGCGTTGTGGACCAGTTCCTCAGCGACCTCGAGGCAAGCAAGTAAAGAAGTAAATCAATGGCAAGTTCAACCAGGCAGTCACTAGCCGCGGCCAAGCAGGCTCTCCAGCCGCTCCTGGCCAAGGCAGACCTCGGCTTTGCAAACCAGCTGTTCGCAGTTGGTCAGGCAATCGCCGGTTCGGCACAGCTGCGCAGTCTCCTCTCGGACCCTTCCGCCGAGGTAAGCGCAAAGTCGGGCGCAGTAGCCGCCGTATTCGGTAAGTCCGTTTCGGCCGAGGCTCTGGGTTTCGTGACCAGCCTGGTTGCACTCCGTTGGTCGAAGGGCTCGGACCTCGTGTCCGCCCTCGAGCAGCTGGGCGTTTTCGTGGTGGCAAACCTTGCCGCCAAGGACGGCAGCATCGAGAACCTAGAGTCTGAGGTATTTGCCTTCCAGAGCGCAATCGAGGAAAACCTCGACCTGCAGTTCGCACTGGCATCCAAGACCGCCTCGGCTGAGGCTCGCGCCCAGCTGGTCAACAAACTGCTCGGCGGTAAGGCATCGGCCAATGGCTCGGCGCTCATCCACGAGGCAGTAGCGTCCTCCGGAAAGCGTCGCACCTCGCTCGTTCTGGAGCAGTACAGCAAGATCATCGCGCAGGTGGCCGAGGCACTGGTCGCCAAGGTGACAGTTGCACACGAGCTAACCCCTGCCCAGCTTGACCGCCTCCGTGCGGCACTGGCCAAGACCTACGGCTCGGCAGTGAAGCTGAACGTTGAGCACGACGCATCCGTAGTTGGCGGCGTTCGCGTTCAGATCGCAGACCAAATCATCGATGGCAGCGTTGTTGCTCGCCTGAACCAAGCAAAGCTTTCGCTGGCCTAAAGCCGGCAGCAAGATCAACCGGACCCCGGTAACCCCGGGCCCAGAAGAAGAGGAACGAGATGGCAGATTTGAAGATCAGCCCGAACGAGATTCGCGACGCTCTGAAGGACTTCGTTGAGTCCTACAAGCCAGCGGCTGCGTCCAAGGACGAGGTCGGCTACGTAATCGACGCCGGTGACGGTATTGCTCACGTAGAGGGTCTTCCAAGCGCAATGGCCAACGAGCTGCTGCAGTTTGCAGACGGCACCCTGGGTCTTGCACTGAACCTCGACGAGCGCGAGATCGGTGTTGTTGTTCTGGGAAACTTCGAGGGCATCCGCGAGGGCATGGAAGTTCGCCGCACCGGCGAGGTTCTTTCGGTTCCAGTAGGCGACGCCTACCTGGGTCGCGTAGTTGACCCACTTGGTAACCCAATCGACGGCAAGGGCGACATCAAGGACGAGGGTCGCCGCGCACTCGAGCTCCAGGCTCCAGGCGTTATGGCCCGTAAGTCGGTTCACGAGCCACTGCAGACCGGTATCAAGGCAATCGACGCCATGATTCCAGTTGGTCGCGGACAGCGCCAGCTCATCATCGGTGACCGCCAGACCGGTAAGACCGCCATTGCGGTTGACACCATCATCAACCAGAAGGCCAACTGGGCTTCTGGCGACCCAAAGAAGCAGGTTCGCTGCATCTACGTTGCTATCGGTCAGAAGGGTTCCACCATCGCAGCCGTAAAGGGCGCGCTTGAGGAAGCCGGCGCAATGGAGTACACCACCATCGTGGCCTCTCCTGCATCCGACCCAGCAGGTTTCAAGTACCTCGCTCCTTACACCGGTTCGGCCATTGGTCAGCACTGGATGTACGGCGGCAAGCACGTCCTCATCATCTTCGATGACCTGTCGAAGCAGGCCGAGGCCTACCGTGCAGTTTCGCTTCTTCTCCGCCGCCCACCGGGCCGCGAGGCTTACCCGGGTGACGTCTTCTACCTGCACTCCCGTCTGCTGGAGCGTTGCGCCAAGCTGAACGACGAGCTGGGTGCCGGTTCGATGACTGGTCTGCCAATCATCGAGACCAAGGCAAACGACGTATCTGCATACATCCCGACCAACGTGATTTCCATCACCGATGGCCAGATCTTCCTGCAGTCCGACCTCTTCAACTCCAACCAGCGCCCAGCTATCGACGTGGGTATCTCGGTTTCGCGTGTTGGTGGTGCCGCACAGCTCAAGAGCATCAAGGGAGTCTCCGGAACCCTGAAGCTCGAGCTTGCCCAGTACCGTGCGCTCGAGGCATTCGCGATGTTCGCATCCGACCTCGATGCCGCTTCGCGCAAGCAGCTTGAACGCGGTGCACGCCTAATGGAGCTTCTGAAGCAGCCACAGTACTCTCCGTTCCCAGTTGAGGAGCAGACCGTTTCGATGTGGGCAGGTACTACCGGCAAGCTGGACGAGGTTCCAGTCCGCGACATCCTGCGCTTCGAGAGCGAGCTTCTGGACTACCTGCGTCGCAACACTCAGATCCTCACCACCATCCGTGAGACCAACAACCTGACCGATGACACCAAGGCCGCCCTCGAGGAGGCGCTGGTTGCATTCAAGAAGACCTTCGCAACTCACGAGGGTTCGGCTCTGCCATCGGTGGACGTAGCTGCCCTTTCGGCCAGCGAGGTCAACCAGGAGACCATCGTCAAGGGTCGCTAAGCGATTCAAGACGACTGATCTGTTGGATTTTTAGGAACTAGGAGAGACATGGGAGCGCAACTTCGGGTCTATAGGCAGAAAATCAAGTCTGCCAAGACGACCAAGAAGATCACTCGCGCCATGGAGCTGATCTCGGCCTCGCGTATTTACAAGGCCCAGCAGCGCGTGGCTGCAGCGGGTCCATACGCTCGCGCCGTAACCCGCGCCGTTTCGGCAGTGGCAACCTACAGCAACGTGGATCACCCGCTGACCACCGAGCCAGCCACCATCCAGCGCGCTGCGGTAGTCATCTTCACCTCGGACCGCGGTCTGGCTGGTGCTTTCTCGAGCAGCGTGCTCAAGGAAGCCGAAGCTCTAGAGAAGCTGCTGGTCTCGCAGGGCAAGGAAGTGGTTTACTACCTCGTTGGTCGCAAGGCCGCAACCTACTTCGGCTTCCGTCGTCGTGAGTTTGTGCGCAACTGGACCGGAGGAACCGACCTACCTCAGGTTGAAACAGCAAAGGAGATTGCGGACGCAGTCATCGATGCATTCAACACCCCGGCGGAGCAGGGTGGCGTGGACGAAATCCACTTCATCTACAACCGCTTTGTGAGCATGGTTGCCCAGGTTCCAGAGGTTGTTCGTCTTCTGCCGCTAGAGCTGGCAGAGGCCGAGGCAGGCCAGGGCGAGTCGTTCCCGCTTTACGAGTTTGAGCCAGACGCCCACAAGGTTCTGGACGCACTGCTCCCTGTTTACGTGGAGACTCGTCTGTTCAACGCCATGCTGCAGTCGGCTGCCTCCGAGCACGCCGCCCGCCAGAAGGCCATGAAGAGCGCAACCGACAACGCAGACAAGCTGATCAAGAACTACACCCGACTCAGCAACCAGGCCCGCCAGGCCGAAATTACCCAGCAGATTTCCGAAATTGTCGGTGGAGCAGACGCAATGGTCTCCACCAGCGAAGACTAAGAGAAAGAAAGAGACATGGCCGAGAAGAAGG
>Ga0213920_1000075_pt1 | contig 114569 bp, 103 predicted proteins | sample McNCre1117MG_FD_161054 | JGI IMG/M metagenome (GOLD analysis project Ga0213920, IMG submission 161054) | Freshwater microbial communities from McNutts Creek, Athens, Georgia, United States - 11-17 MG | ecosystem: Environmental > Aquatic > Freshwater > Creek | place: USA: Georgia | collected...
TGATGGACCAGCTGCGCTTTGGCGCCGTTGACCACCACGACACCGCCCGCGTGGTTCACGGCGTGGTCTCCGGCATCAGCTTCTACGGCAACTGCCTTGGCCTGCCAAACATCGGCGGCGAGACCGTTTTCGACAAGGTCTACCAGGGCAACCCGCTGGTGAACGCGCTGTCCATTGGTGCGCTTCGCCACGATGACCTGAAGCTGGCCAAGGCCTCCAACGCGGGTGACCTCGTAATCCTGTTCGGCGCCCGCACCGGCGCCGACGGCATCGGTGGTGTTTCGGTGCTGGCATCCGAGACCTTCGACAAGACCGGCCCGGCCAAGCGCCCAGCGGTTCAGGTAGGCGACCCATTCGCCGAGAAGGTGCTCATCGAGTGCTGCCTCGAGCTCTACCACGCCAAGGTTGTTGCCGGTATTCAGGACCTCGGTGGCGCCGGTATCTCCTGTGCGACCAGCGAGCTTGCCTCCAACGGTGGCGCTGGAATGCGAATCGACCTGGAGAAGGTTCTCAAGCGCGATGAGTCGCTGACCCCTGAGGAAATCCTCATGTCGGAGTCTCAGGAGCGCATGATGGGAATTGTTCCTAAGAAGGACCTCAAGGCGTTCACTGCCATCGTTGACAAGTGGGAGGTGGAGTACGCCATCCTCGGTGAGGTAATTGGCGAGGACCGCCTCTACATCAACTGGCACGGCGAGGAGATCGTCAACGTACCGCCTCGCACGGTTGCCCACGATGGCCCGGTCTATGAGCGCCCGGTTGCCTACCCTGCCTACCAGGATGCGCTTAACGCAAACGGCGTAAACGCCGCAGGCCTAGCCCGTTCGGCGGACAACGCCACCGAGCTGGCCGCGCAGATCTTCCAGATCACCTCCAGCCCAAACCAGGCCGACAAGTCCTGGATTACCAACCAGTACGACCGCTACGTGGGTGGCAACACCGCCCTCAGCCAGCCTGACGACTCTGGCATGGTTCGCGTATCGGAGGAGTCCGGCCTGGGAGTTTCGCTGGCAACCGACGCCAACGGCAAGTACTGCCAGCTGGACCCTTACGCCGGAGCTCAGCTTGCGCTGGCCGAGGCGTACCGCAACGTTGCAGCGGGCGGCGCGGTTCCAACCGCAGTCACCAACTGCCTCAACTTTGGTTCGCCTGAGAACCCAGAGGTAATGTGGCAGTTCAAGCAGGCAACCGCCGGCCTGGCCGACGCCTGCCTAGAGCTTGGCATTCCGGTGACAGGTGGAAACGTTTCGTTCTACAACCAGACCGGCGATGTTGCCATCTACCCAACCCCTGTGGTCGGCGTGCTCGGCGTCATCGATGACGTAGCCCGCCGCATTCCTTCGGGCTGGCAGGATGAGGGCCACAACATTTACCTGCTGGGCGTAACCCGCGATGAGTTGGATGGCTCGGCATGGGCCGAGGTAATCCACGGCCACCTGGGCGGCAGGCCACCGGTGGTTGACCTAAACGCGGAGCGCAAGGTTGCCGAGCTCTTGCACGGCGCGAGCATTCAGGGTCTGGTGGCTTCGGCCCACGACCTCAGCGAGGGCGGCCTGGCACAGGCCATTGTCGAGAGCTCGATTCGCTTTGGCGTTGGCGCCCGCATCTGGCTGGGTGAACTGATGGAGCGCGATGGCGTTGACCTCACCGCGGCCCTGTTCAGCGAGTCCACCGCCCGTGTTCTGGTCTCGGTTGGCCGCGAGGACGACGTGAAGTTTGTTGGCCTTTGCGAGGCCCGCGGAGTGCCCGTGCTGCGCATCGGCGTGACCGACCAGCGCGGAGAAGATGCCGCCCTCGACATCAAGGAGGTCGCGATTCTAAAGCTCGCCGCCCTGCGCGAGGAATGGAAGGCCACCATCCCGGAGCTCTTTGGCTAAGAAACCTAAAGTGAATCCCCCGACCTCAAACAAGGTTTCGGGGGATTCGCATTTAAGGCACTTTAGGCTGCGGCGCCGGTCCTGCTCCACTTGGTGAAACCAATGTGGCGCACGGGATAAGCCAGGTAGTCGGCAAGGTAGTTCAGCCGTTCGTCACGCCAGGCGTATTTTCTAGCGGCTTCTGCAAGTGCTGCCCAAAAGAAAATATGAATCAGGTCTATAGAAAGGTGGCTGATTGACTCGCCTGGAAATGCCCGCCCGATGATTCTGCGAAGGAGCGTTGGAACCTCACCGGAGCCGTACCGGTGCAGTGCGGCACGAACCTCGAACTCAATCTGCCTGGCGCGCTTTGGGTTCCAGATTGGATTTGGGTTGTCCTGATGCAAGTGAAGCATGGAATGCGCCTGTAGCGCCTGTGAGTAGAGCGCATCCTCCAGCAAATCAAAGGTTGGCACAAAGACGTCTAGCTCAAACCCGTTCTTTCTAAGGTCAACCACGTCAGGGTAGTGCAGGAATCGATAGAACGGCACATGGGGGCGCACGGGTGCGTAAGCCACCGATGTGAACGAGGCCAGAAGCGGGTCTATTCCGAGCGCGGCGGCACCCCAGGTGTCGATTGCCTCATCGACCTCTGGCTCGTTTTCTTCGCCGCGCTTGCCCATAACTCAACAATTAAATCAGCGCCTGGCGCGCACCCGCTACCCTATTTGCTGTGAGCATAATTACCCCGGAGAGCCAAAGGGTCAAACAGCGCGAGGCCGCTGTTGAACGCTGGGAGCGCGCTTCTGCCATTCCACTCGCAATCCTGGCGGTGGCTTTCGTAGGCCTGTGGGCAATGCAGGTTTTGGCCAACCTAAGCACCTCTCAGTGGGACTTCGTCGAGGGGCTCATCCTCGCAATCTGGATTGTTTTTGTCGTGGATTTTGCGTTTCGACTGGCATTCCACTCAAATCGACGGGACTTTCTCAAGGCCAACGTCATCGAACTGATTGCTATTGTGCTACCCGCATTCAGGTTTCTTCGCGTACTCCGCATCCTCACCGCTATCGGCCTTCTGGCCAGGGTTGGCCAGTCGCTCACCAGCCGAATCAACGTGTTCATCAGCTTCCTGGTGCCAATGCTTGTGCTTGCGGGATCGCTGGGGGTTCTCGAGGCCGAGCGAGGCGCGGCCAACGCAACGATCACAAACTTTTCCGATTCACTCTGGTGGGCCTGCGTGACCATCTTCACAGTGGGTGACACTCGTTTCTATCCGGTCACACTCGAGGGTAGGGCCATCGCAGTTGTACTCATGATGAGCGGCGTTGCCATGCTCTCTGTGGTTACGGCCAACTTTGCAAGTTACTTCCTGACCAGGATCCGCGTAGGAGCAAAGTAGAAGTTACTAACAGTCCCGGCCTTCACAAGGACTGGTTTGTCGGGGGTGAACGGTAAATTTGCTTTGACGGTGATCTATGTCGAGCGTTTTGTTGAAGTTCTTTGGCGTACTTGCGCTCTTCGTAGTTGCAGGAGCGTACTTCAACGTGCCCTGGTACCTCTCAGCTCTGGTTGGTGGCTTCATCGGGAGTGTTCTTGCCATCACGGGCTGGTATGCCCAAAAAACCAAGACCTACACGCGCACCGAGATTGCCGCCAAGCCTTTCAATGGGAAGCTGCCTACCGCAGTGGGCATGGCAACCACAACAGCCGTTGCTCTCGAGGGTGATAACGAATACCGCCAGCGGGTTTATGGTGAATCAGCATTCTCAGATAACTTCGCCGATCTCATGTCCTACGCCAGGGTTCCAGATGGCACAATGCTGGAACTGCAGGCGGCCCTCGTGGTTGAGCCCGCAAACCCCGATAGCACCTGTGCCGTGGCGGTCACGGCGGGAGGGGTGGTGCTCGGTTACATTCCCCAGTTTGAGTCGGAGAGCCTTTACAACTTTTTGCTTCAACATCGCGGCATGGCCAGGGTCAATGCCAATATCCACCTACGCGTGGCCCAAAAGGCCAGCTACGTTGAGGTTGACCTGGTTCGCCCGTTCCGCGTGGTTCCGGGGGTTTAGAAATCCCCAAGATACTCCGTGTAACCTTGAACAATGACCAAAGCAACTGAAGCAGACCGTTCGCGCAAGACTTGGATTCGCATTTCATCGGGAATCGTAGCCGTTCTCGCGCTCTCAATCGGGGGCGTTGTTTACGTTGGTACTACCGTTGTGCCAGCACAAAACGCTGCCAACGACGCAACTGCCTGCAAGACGTTTCTTGTTGCCAACAACGATGCCTCTCTGGCGTTCGTGAAGGCAATTAGCGGTGCAACCTCCAGCACTAGCGTCATAACCGGAATCAACAAGTACGTCCCGCTCATCGAGGCCGGTGTTCACAACGCGTTGGGCATTGCAACACCAAAGGGTGCCGTTGCCACGGGCCTGCTGGCAGTGTCTTCAAAGGTTGCAACTCTGGACAAAACCAGCGACGCCAGCCTCAACGCCTCATTCGGGCTGCTCTACAACGCGGTCTCCGACAACATTGTTTCCTGCAAGGCAGTTTTGAAGAAGGCACATATCCCTGCGCCAACAATTGATCCGAGCGCGCTGGGTAACTAGCCGACAGGAAACGCTTTAGGGCAGGGCCTCAGGTCCGCACGACAGGGCGGCACCACTGGGCCGAACTACATTCCATTCCAGGGGCAACGGAACACCCGCCCCTTTTGGAGAAGGCTTTACTTGGCCGCCAGCATGTCGTGACGCACGATGATGGCGTCACGTGCCGGACCTACACCAATCGCGCTGATGCGCGCACCGCTTAGCTGCTCCAGCTTGGCGATGTAGTCCTGTGCGTTCTTGGGTAGGTCTGCCATGCTGCGGGCGCTTGAAATGTCCTCGGTCCACCCGGGGAAGTTCTCGTAGATTGGCTTGGCGTGGTGGAAGTCGCTCTGGTTTACAGGCATTTCCTCAACCCGCTTACCGTCAACCTCGTAAGCCACGCATACAGGAATCTGCTCGAGACCGGTGAGAACATCCAGCTTGGTTAGCACGAAGTCGGTTACGCCGTTGATGCGGGCCGAGTAGCGGGCAATTGGGGCATCGTACCAGCCACAGCGACGAGGGCGCCCGGTGGTGGTGCCATACTCGTGTCCGGTGGCGCGAAGGAACTCGCCGCTCTCATCGAACAGCTCGGTTGGGAATGGGCCCGAACCAACGCGGGTGGTGTAGGCCTTGACAATTCCAATCACGGTTTTGAACTCGGCTGGACCGATTCCGGAACCGGTGCTGGCGCCACCTGCGGTGGCGTTCGACGAAGTTACAAACGGGTAGGTTCCGTGGTCAACGTCAAGCATGGTTGCCTGACCACCCTCGAATAGCACCAAGCTGCCGGCGGTGATGGCCTCGTGAAGCTCAAGCGCAGTGTCCGCAACGAACGGGCGCAGACGCTCCGCGTATCCCAGCAACTCTGCCACAACCTCGTCGGCACGGATGGCGGCGCGGTTGTAAACCTTGGTCAGCAGGTTGTTCTTAGAGACAAGCGCGGCCTCAACCTTCTGGCGCAGGATGCTCTCGTCGAACAGGTCCTGCACACGGATGCCGACGCGGTTGATCTTGTCGGCGTAGGTTGGGCCGATTCCGCGGCCGGTGGTACCGATGGCGCGCTTGCCGAGGAAGCGCTCGGAGACCTTATCGATGGTCACGTTGTATGGCGCAATCACGTGAGCGTTTGCAGAAACGCGAAGCTTGCTGGTGTCGATTCCGCGGGCGTTCAGCGCCTCGATCTCCTCGAACAAAACGCCGAGGTCGATCACAACACCGTTGGAGATTACCGGGGTTACACCCGGGGTGAGAATGCCTGATGGCAGCAGGTGCAACGCATACTTTTCGTTGCCGATAACGACAGTGTGACCAGCGTTGTTGCCGCCGTTGAACTTCACAACGTAGTCGATGTGCTCGGCCAGTAGGTCGGTGGCCTTACCCTTGCCCTCGTCGCCCCACTGAGCTCCGATGATTACCACTGCAGGCATGATGTCCCCTTTTTATCGGTGGATTTGGAGTCTGAAACTGACCCCGATGGCGGCCGCGCCGCGAGCCACGGCTAGGCACCGCAACCTTTAAAGTTTAGCGGTTACGGGTTTTTCGGGCTAGGGCTAGTCTTTCGAAAAAACGTGCTGGGTAACCCAACTGTGCATGGCGATGGCAGCTGCGGCGCTGGCATTGATGCTTCGAGTGGAACCGAACTGAGTTATCTCCAGAACCGCCTCTGAAGCTGCGATGGCTGCCTCGGATAGCCCAGGCCCCTCCTGGCCGAACAGTAGTGCGCAGGACTCGGGCAAATCGTAACGCTCGATCTGCAGACACCCGGGCACGTTATCGATGGCGATGATGGGCAGGGGGCTACCGTCCGCGCCCGCAGTGCGGGCCCAGGCAACGAAGTCCTCAACCGTTGGATGATGACGCACATGCTGATAGCGGTCGGTAACCATCGCTCCGCGCCGATTCCAGCGCTTGTTACCTATGATGTGCACCTCGGCGGCTAGAAAGGCGTTGGCCGTGCGAACTATGGAGCCGATGTTTAGGTCGTGCTGCCAGTTCTCGATTGCTACGTGGTACGGGTGGCGCTTGGTGTCGAGGTCGGCGACAATCGCCTCCATGCGCCAGTAGCGATACCTATCTAGCACGTTGCGGGTGTCGCCGCTCTGCAGCAGCTCGGGGTCTAGCACCGGATCCAGGTTTCCGGCATCATCCAGGGGCCATTCGCCCTGCCACGGCCCAACACCCCAGGTGGTCTGCTCTGGGCTGGGATTCGCTTCTGGGTTGACGCTCACGGAGTTAAGCGTAGGGCAGAGAACCTTGTCGTTTACCCGCTTTGGGTAGGCTTAACCCCATGGCTGACAGAACAAACATCACCGCATGGCTTACCGACATGGACGGCGTGCTTGTGCACGAGGGACACGCAATCCCAGGAGCAGCCGAGCTCATTCAGAAGTGGCTTGAGACGGAAACTCCATTCCTCGTTCTCACCAATAACAGCCTCTACACTCCGCGGGACCTCGCCGCCCGCCTCCAGGCAGGAGGCCTCCACGTTCCTGAGGATCGCATCTGGACCAGCGCGCTTGCAACCGCGGCATTCCTCAACAAGCAGAAGCCACGCGGCAGTGCCTACGTCATTGGCGACGTCGGCCTCACCACCGCGCTGCACGAGGTGGGTTACATCATGACCGACCACAACCCCGACTACGTGGTGCTTGGCGAGACCCGCAACTTCAACTTCGAAAACCTAACCAAGGCCGTTCGCCTCATCCTGAACGGTGCTCGCTTTATTGCCACCAATCCAGACGCCACCGGTCCATCGCAGGAGGGCGTACTTCCGGCCACCGGCTCAGTTGCTGCCCTAATCACCAAGGCAACTGGTCGTGAGCCATACATCGTGGGCAAGCCAAACCCAATGATGTTCCGCAGCGCACTTAACAAGATCAAGGCACACTCGGAGACCACTGGCATGATTGGTGACCGCATGGATACCGATGTAGTTGCTGGCATCGAGGCTGGCCTGCACACCGTGCTGGTTCTAACCGGCATCAGCGACCAGGCGGAGATCGAGAAGTATCCTTTCCGTCCGACAGAAATCCTTCAGTCTGTAGCAGATCTGGTCAAGTAGCCGGAACATGCACATCCTCGTCTTTCTGGATCAGAGCCCTCACTCGCTCGGTGGGGTTCAGGCGAGCGTGCTCCTGCAGCAGAAATATCTGGAGAAGGCTGGCCACATGGTTACCCTCGTTGCTCCGGCCAGCAGCGCGGACCCTGTTTCAACACCCGGGTGCATTGTTTACCCATCTTTCGCACTCACGCCTAACCGCGAGTACACGGCAACCGCAAACCTCGGCAAGGCCTACCAGCATGTCTTGAACGAACTGGCAGCGCTGCGAGTAAAGGTGGACGTGGTGCACGTTCAGGCCGACTGGTGGGGCGCGCTTCTTGGTGCCGGTTTCGCCAGACGCCAGAATCTTCCACTAGTGAACACTCTGCACACAAACCTAACCACGGGAGCAGCCAAAGTGGTTGGGGCTCTCGGAGCCTCGTTCCTATACCTGCTTCACTCCGAGGTATTCGGGCGGTGGGTACTCGGGCGCCCAGGGTGCATCACAGCCGATGGCTGGAAGTACCTGCGGCTGATCACATCGACCGCCCACACGGTAATTGCACCGAGCGCCCATTTTGCCCAGCTGGCCAAAGAGAAGCATGTTGCCCAGGAACTGGTTATTATCCCCACGGGAGTTGACGACGATTCGATCGTGGTGAACCCGGATGCCTCCAAGAGAGAAGGCGTTACTTTCGCCTGGTCCGGCAGGTTCAGCCACGAGAAGCGAGTCATGGAATTCCTGGAGGCGCTTAGGCTAGCCAATCTTCCGGCCAAGGCTCGGATTTACGGTTCCGGGGCGCTGGAGAAAAAGATGCGGCGGTTCATAGCCTCGTCCGGGATGGCCGACAGAGTCACCATCGTGGGCCGCGTTAGCCACCAGCAGATGATTCAGGAGTTGGCCCAGGCTCAGGCGCTGGTGCAGACCTCAATCGGCTTCGAGACCCAGGGAATGACCGTTTTCGAGGCTGGCGTCGTTGGAACCCCATCGGTGCTTTGCGACTGGAACATCGCGGAGGAGCTGCCAGACGGTAGTTTTTGGAAAACCAGCGATGACACGGTTGAATCTTTAGCTGCGGCCATTACCGAGGCATACAACGATCTCAGCGAGGGTAGTGGCAAACGCATAAACCTGAGCTCAACGATGCTTCAGAGCCAGCTTTTCGCAAAGTCACTTGGCGTCTATCAGAAGGCCATCGCCGAGCACAGTTAAAGCGAAAGGCGAGCGCTTGCGCGCCCGCCTTAAACCCGCAGGATTTAGTTTGCCGGAGCCTTGATTTTTGGCTCTGGCAGACCGAGCGACATCTGGTTTAGCGACTCCTCGCGAATCAACTCGGGCAGCGCTACGAAGTTTGTCAGCTGACCCTGTGAGTCCTGACGAGTGAAGTAGAGGCCAATCGCGTGCTGCAGCTTTGTATCGGTTCCGCAGATTGATAGGTTCACGGGATAGACGGCATCGTAAGGGTCAACGGCGTCCGTGGACCCGGCCGGTGCCACAGGCTTGGCCTTGAAGTCGAGGCTCAGGCTGATGTTATTGCCAGACTTCTTGAACGTGTACTGGGTTCCGGCCGAACCGATTCCGGTCATGTCTGGGACCACGCCGTTGGTGTTCTTGCTGCTCACCAAAACGCTGGCGGGCAGTGGCGGCACCATGGCGTTGACGCTGTACATGGAGTTGAGGGAGTAAGAGAGCAGGGCCACCGAGTCTTCGGGAAGAGTTCCTAGGTCGGCTACCGAGAGATCGCTCTTCACCGATATCAGGCTTGGCTTGAACTTCTTGCCGGTCAGGTACTGGTACCAGGCGCCAAATGCTGCGAGTGACTTGGCATCGGTGTAGGGGAAAACCTTGATTGCTCCGGTTGAAACCTCAACCCCACCATTGTCATAGGTAATCGCTGGGTCGTTCCAGGTGGTGATGGATCCGTCAAAGATTCCCTGGATGCTCTTTGGGCTGAGGATGAGGCCGGCTGCCTGACTAAGAGTTGCGCTTACAACGGCCGAATCCAGCGCGAATGGAACGGTGGTGGTTGGCTTGCAGTCGGAGGCCGCCGGGGATTCGGCGCCAATGTAGAGGGCGGCCGGACTCCCGGACGCAGTTTGGGTGAAAGTCATGGTTGGGCAGGCGCCCTGCATGCTGCCCTGAATGCCCATCATCGCATCGGTCATGGCATCGCCAGCCTGCACGTTTGCGGAGCCGGCAACGCAGGTGTGGGTCTGCTCCAAGGCCGCAGCCTTCACGTCTGGTGGCATCGGTGGAGTGCAGCCAGTCAGCGCTACTGCGGATACGCTCACTACAGCGAGCACTCGGGCGATTTTCACAAACATGATTCCCTCAGTTTATTTGGTAAAGCCAAAGGCAGGGGTGGGGCGCTGTAGCACCACCACCCCTGCCTTTTCGGGTTTGTTACTTGATCAGAAGAGCAAGTGCACGAGCCTTAGCAGCCTGGCCACCCGAGAGGGCGACGTAGCCGAGGCGTGGTGCGTTAGCTGGAACACAGGTGTTCAGCACGTACTGGATGAATCCCTTTACGGCTGCACCATTGCTGGTTGCCGAACCGGTGTTTACCAGTGCGTAGGTGATCAGCGAGGCGTTGTAGCCACCGGCGATCTTCTTTGCCCAGTTGATGGTTACCAGACCGTTGGCTGCAACAGGCTGGCTGGAAAGGAACTTGGCTGCCGAAGCCGAGGTTGGCTTCAGGAACTGGCCTGCAGCGTTCTTGAGTGCCGCAACCTTGAGGCCGCCGGAGATGGCGTCCTTCAGGTCAACGTAACCAATCGAACCAGCGTTGTCCTTGACGCCCGATACAACGAGGGCCGAGGTTGCTACACCGGTACCAGCAGGGGTGGACATACCGGTTGCGGTAGCCCATGCCTTGTTCTTGCTCCAGCCGGCTGCGCCGTTGGCCTTCAGGTAGCCAGAGAAGTTGTCGTTAGTGCCCGAAGCGCTGCTGCGGTAGTAAGGGTTGATGTCGGTGGAAGGAAGCTTAGCGCCCTTGTTCAGAGCAACGATGGCTGGGTCGTTCCACTTGGTGATGGTTCCCATCCAGATCTTGCCAACGGTTGCGGAGTCCAGGCGAAGCGCAGGAACGGCCGAAACGTTGTAAACGATGGCGATTGGGCCACCAACAACTGGGATGTACTTGTAGGTACCAGCGGTTGGCTGTGCGTCAGAGCCACCGAAGGCGCTGTCGGAACCTGCGAAGTCGAAGGTGCCGTTGTTGAAGTTGGTGCGACCGGTACCCGAGTCAGACGAGGTGTAGGTGACGCTTGCGTTGGTGTAGTTGGCAGCACAGGTGCTGAACATTCCAGCGCTGAACGACGATCCACCAGAGGTGATGGTTGGGGTGGTAGCGTTTGCAGGCGACGCGATGAGCGCGGTTGCTGCGATTGCAACTGCGGCGAGAATGCCGGCGGTCTTACGCATTGTTTTCTCCTTGTTAGAACCCAGTAATAGGTGCACTTCTAGAGTGACTTCACAAAGTAAACAACGACACCGTCAATAGGTAACGAGAAGGTGAACCTCAAGTTAACTTTCCAAGGGGGTGGAAGCCGCGGTTGAAGCAGATTTAGCCGAAGTGACCGTTGACGTAGTCGTTGGTTCGTGGGTCAATCGGCTGGTTGAACACCTGCTCGGTTGCGCCAAATTCAACAACTCGGCCGGGGTTGCCGTCCTCTGCTAAGAAGAACGCGGTCTGGTCGCTGATGCGCTGCGCCTGCTGCATGTTGTGAGTAACGATAACGATGGTCATGGTTGGCGAAAGCTCCATGATGGTCTCTTCCACGCGACGAGTGGAGCCTGGGTCAAGCGCGGAGCAAGGCTCGTCCATGAGAAGAACCTCTGGGTTCATGGCGAGAGAGCGAGCGATGCAGAGACGCTGCTGCTGACCGCCGGAAAGCGAAAGGGCGGGGTCGTTAAGGCGATCCTTGACTTCGTTCCAAATAGAGGCGCGCTTCAGGCTGGTCTCAACCAGCTCCATTGCGTCGTTAGCCTTGCGGCCACTCAGCTTGAGACCCGAGAGAACGTTCTCCTTGATGCTCATGGTTGGGAATGGGTTTGGCTTCTGGAAAACCATGCCGATGCTGAGGCGGACGTTGGTTGGGTCCATCTCAGGAGCGTAGATGTCCTTGCTGTCGAGCAGGATTTCACCAGCGAATCCGGCGCCCGGAATCAGCTCGTGCATGCGGTTCAGCGTGCGAAGGAAGGTTGACTTGCCGCAACCCGATGGACCGATGAGGGCGGTTACCTGGTTGGACGGGAACACCAGGTTCACGTCGCGCAGCACGTGGCGCTCGCCAAACCATACGTTTACGTCTTTGGCCTGTAGGTGCGCATTTTCGAATGTCATTTGGTTACTTTCTCTTGCTTGCACGCTTTGGGCGGCCAACTAGTCGAGCAGAGGTGAAGAGCACGGCCACGAGGATTAGGACCACGAGCGCGGCGCCCCAGGCGCGGTCGATCGAGGTTGAATAAACGCCGCCGATGAACTGGAAGATGTAGCTCGGCAGGGCGGCCATGGGCTTAGCCATATCGAGAGTTGTGCTGTTTGCGTTGTTTACCGTGAGCAGCAGCGGGGCTGTCTCACCAATAACGCGCGCAACACCGAGAATGACCGCGGTGATCAAGCCGCTCTTGGCCGCAGGCAGGGTTACCTGGAGGAATGCGCGGTAGGCCGGCGCTCCCAGCGCGAGAGCACCATTGCGCAGGTCTGCCGAGACCAGACGCAACGCCTCCTCGGCAACACGGGCCACCGTGGGAAGCATCAGTGGAAGCAGCGCGAGCGAACCAAACCAACCGGCGTAGCCAAACTGAATCACGAAGGCGGAGTAGATGAACAAGCCAGAAACCACCGATGGCAGTCCCGACATGGCCTGCACCAGGGTGCGTACGGTGTTGCGGAGCTTGGATCGAGTTTCAGTTAGGTAGACCGCAACCAACAGACCAACCGGAACCGTCAGGAGAGTTGTTAGTCCGACAATAAGGATGGTTCCGAGAACGGCGTGGCCAACGCCACCGTACTCAAGGCTGGTGGTTGGTGTCACGTAGACGTTGTTCTGCGAGATGAACTGCCAGCTCATTGCCTGAAGGCCCTGCGAGACCACAGACCACACCACGCTGCTTAGGAGGACGCCCACGAGCGTGCTGAAGAATATGGTGAAGACCACCAGCGAGGCATCGGCTGCGCCCTTTTTACCGTAGAGGTTTACTCCGGCCCAAATGCTGCCAAATAGCTGCAGGGGCAGGAAGATAACCACGAGCCCGGCGGCTGGGTGAATGTGGAAGCCGAGAGTTAGGGCCAGAGCGATGACGGCAGGCACCACCGACGCCAGCAGCACCTTGCGGGTGCGTGCTGGGTTCTTTGCTCGCCACGGCTCGGTTGCCGGGCGTGGCATCGGGCCCAGATTGCCCGGATCCATAGAGACTCGAACGTCGCTCATTAGCGCCTCCAAGGCTGGGCTAGGTTTACCACCCAGGCCGCGATCCAGTTGACAACGAGGGTGATGATGAAAAGCACCAGACCAGCAGCCATGAGCGCGCTGATTTCCTCTGAGTTGGCCTCGCCAAACTTACTGAGGATGAGCGATGCCACGGAGCCACCCTTGTTTTGGAGAACCTGACCCCAGTTGATGTCGAAAGACAGACTCAAAACAAAGTAGATGGCAACGGTCTCACCAAGCGCACGGCCGAGACCGAGCAGAACGCCACCCACGATACCGCCCGATGCCGTTGGCAAAATGACCCTGAAGAATGATGTGGCTTGGCTGCCGCCGAGGGCTAGCGAGGCATTGATGATATCCCGGTCCATCTGGGAGAAGATTTCGCGGGTGACGGATGTGATGATTGGCACAATCATCACGGCAACAATCCAACCGGCGATGAACGGCGAGCCCGTGAACTGACCGCTGGTGTTGGCGAAGATTGGGATGAATGGCAAGGCCTTGTTTAGGAGCTTGGCCCAGTCTGCTGCAATTGGCGTGAAAACCTGCAGACCCCAGAGACCAATCACAATCGATGGAATTGCAGCGAGAAGGTCGACAACCACGGTGGCCACCTTGGCCACGCGCTTCTGGGCCATGAACTCAATGAAGTAGGCGGTGGCAATGCTCATTGGCACCGCGATAAAGATTCCGCACACCGCGATGAGGAGCGAGCCCCAGAGCATCGGTGCGATTTGAAGCACGGCGTGCGAGCCGGCGGTGGACCACTTGCTGCCGGTTATGAAGCCAAGACCCTGATCCATGAATGTTCGGGACGAACGGAACAGCAGGAAGGCGAGAATAAGGCCGACCAGGACAATCGCACCGTACGCGGCGGCTCGAGCGAGACCATAGAAAACGCGGTCGGCTGTCGAGTGCGGCTTAGTGCTGAGCTTGCGGCGCGCGGGCGCGCTGGATCGGGCGTCAGTCATAACTTCAATCTTTTCTGCTTCAGTTGAATTTTGCCTGTTTCCAGAGTTAACGGAAGGTGAATTGAAAAATGGGCCGCCGGATTTAACCGGCGGCCCATATTCGTTGGTTTTGCTACTTGAGAACCTTGAAGGTCTCAGAGGTGAGGACAACGCCACCGTTGGTGCGGATGACAACGGTGTGCTTGCCAGCTACCAGGTGGAAGCGGGTGGTGTGCGAGTCGTTGTCAGTTGGGTTGAAGGAGCGAAGGGTCTTGCCGTCAACCTTGATAACAACCTTCTTGTTAGCTGCGTACTCGAAGGTGAGGTACGCGAGGTGCTTGGTCAGGGTCACGTCAGCATCGGTGATGCCGGCGGTGAGGTCCAGCTCGTCTGCTGCAGCGTTGCCAGAAACAGCGTTGATGGCTGCGGTTCCTGCGTCGTTAGCGCCATCGGCGAACTTCAGGGTTACCTGACCGTTGTCATCGGTGATGCCCGAAGCAACCGAGAGGTAGCCAACGCCGGTGCTGGTAGCCGAAACAGCGGCACCTGCAACTGGGTTGCCGTCGGCGTCAAGGGCGGTAGCCACAACGTCGGTGGTGGTACCGGTCTGAACCTTGGTCACGTCCGAGGTAAGGGTGAGCGAGTCAACCGAGTCGGTTGGGGTTGGGGCTGCAGCGAAGTCAACCTCGGTTGCAGCTGCGGTGCTGGCGTCAGCGGTGAAGGCGCTGATAAATGCAGCACCCTGCTCTGCGTCAGCAGCGAAGATCTTGAGGGTAGCCTGGCCGTTTACGTCGGTAACTCCGTGGCTTGCGGCCAGGTAACCAACGCCGGTGCTCGAGGCGTCTACTGCGGTTCCGACAACTGCGTTGCCGTTTACGTCGAGAACGGTGACAACGAAGTCAACGGTGGTGCCCGAGTAAGCGGTGTCAGCGACGGTGATGGTGACGGTGTCGGTGTTGGCTGCGTGTGCTGGAACGGCAACAAATGCCGATCCCACGATTGCGGCGGCGGCGATAAGGCCAGCAGTCTTGCGCATTATTTCTCCTTGTTTTACCTAATAAGGTGCAACTCAAGGGTTGCTTTACAAGGTGAACAGAAACACTGTTAGTTGGTTACCATTCGGTGAACCGACAGTTAACTTTTTGCCACCACGGCGTAACGACAGCTAGTCGTTTGAGCCCTTGCCGGAGCCGCTTGAGCTCTTTCCGGAGTCCTGTCCGTCTTCAGTGGACGAAGGGCTTGGGCTTGGAGTCCAGTTGTCTTGCGAAGGTGCGCCGCCCAGGTCCTCGAGATCGCCGAGTTCGGATTCCCGGCTTGATGTGGCGGCAATGATTGCCGCGGCCTGGAGAGCCCGAACCTGGTTTTTACCCTCTGCCGTGCGAGCCTTCTTCAGGCCCGACTTGGCGTTTGCGTTGGCAACCGTAATGCTTTTCGAATAGGCCGCACTGATTGCGCGAACCACAGTTGTGCGAGCCTGACTCGCCTTCTGGTATGCAGCCTTAGCAGCCTGAAAAGCTGCCTGGCGTGCCTTTGGGCTGGTTCCGGTGCTGGACTTCACGCTTACGTAGGCGCTGGCTGCCGCCTTGTAGGCCGCAAGGGCTGCGTTGTACTTGGCCTGAGCCGCGCTAACCGTAGCGGGAACCGGACTACTGCTTGAGGAGGAGTAAACCGATGCGGCATGGGCGGGAGCCGATGCAAACGATCCGAAGACCACTGCAACGAATAGGCCGACGGTTACTACCGCCTTACCCAGCGCGCCTGCGGTTCTCTGATTGATTGTCATGGTCTAAAAGTCCTCCGAGACCATTTTCTATCCACGGACGGCCAAATTCCATGTGAAGATTTTGTTAAAAGGGATTGGATAACCAATTACCCGCGGTTGCTCTGGTTGAGTGAGGTCATGGTTCAGATTCTGGTAGTTGACGACGAGGTCGGCATCCGCAACATGCTGGGCGACGCCCTGCACCTCGCCGGATTCGACACTCATATGGCCGTTGACGGCTTCGAGGCACTGAAGATGCTGCGAGAGATTGAGGTGGACCTCATCATCGCAGACGTCAACATGCCTCGCATGGACGGCTACGAGATGCTGGAAAAACTGCGATCACAGGGGAACAACACCCCGGCCATAATGCTGACGGCCCGACACGATCGCACCGACATCACCAAGGGTCTAAAACTGGGCGCCGACGACTACGTCACCAAGCCGTTCGGTCTCGAGGAACTGATTCTTCGCGTGAACGCAATCTTGCGCCGCACCATGGCACCGGTTTCGGCGGACGAAGAATCACTCAAGGTTGGCCCAGTAGAGCTCTTCGATGAGAGCCACCGAGTGCTGTTGAATGGTTCAGAGGTTGACTTATCACCAACAGAGTTCAAGCTGCTCAAGTACCTCATGCGTCAGCCCAAGAAGGTGGCTCGCAAAGAGGTTTTGCTGGACGCAATTTGGGGAATGGGCTTCGCAACGGGAGCTACTGTGGTTGACACCTACATTTCGTACCTGCGCAAGAAGCTTCACACCGCCGACTGGGAGGGCATCAAGACCATCCGCGGAATCGGCTTCATGATTAGCGAATAATGCGCCTTCAAACTCGGCTCACCATCACGGCTACGGCAATCATCACGGTTGCCACGTTGGGCGTTGGCGGGGTCAGCGTTTTCGGCAGTTTCAATCGAGAGATTGCTGTAATCAAGCACGAGTTGGCCACCGATGCCAAGGCTATTTCCGCAGCAAAGAAAGACGCTCTTTCAACGGCCCTGCTCTACGGCCAGCAGCAGGACCTGACGGTAGCGCTGCTGGACATCAACCGCCACTTCACGGTCATTAATGAAGGCGAAGCCGCAGTCCACGGAGCGCCATCCAAGGATGTGCTGCTGGACGCCTCCAAGTACCCGGTTCTAAGGACTCGGGGTTCCGAGCACTATGTACTCTCGGCGGTAGCGCTGGCTAACAACGAGTGGGTGGTCCTTGCAACCACATACCAGCCGCAGCTAAATGCCCTGCAGCAAAATCAAACCTGGCTCTATCTCTCTGTTGCGCTCGCGGTTTTGGCGGCTGCGGCAGCCATCTCCCTGCTGATTCGGCGCGACCTGCGAGGCATCAAAACCCTTGTCAACCAGGCTAGTCAGATTGCAGACGGCAAGGTGGCGGCGTTCGAGACGCTTGCGGGTTCCTTCGAGGTAACCGAGTTGAGCGAGGCGCTCGGCTCGATGGTTGGGCAGCTCAAGGCTCATAGCACCGAGATGCAGCGATTCCTGGGCGACGCCAGCCACGAACTTCGTACGCCACTAACCGTGATTCGCGGTTACCTGGATCTCTACGCGGGAGCCGACCTCGGCAGCGAGCGCGGCCAGCAGTTTGTGGCCAACTCAGTGCCCAAGTTGCAGGCCGAGGTGCTGCGCATGCAGTCATTGATCAACGACCTGCTGCTGCTGGCCGAGTTGGGTGAGCCCGGTGGCGCCAGGAACCCAGAGCCGGTGGACCTGAGCACTCTCCTCAGGGACCAGGCCACCAGCCTGCTTGACCTTCAGCCGAAGCGGCCGGCCCGGGTGAATGTGACCGACGGCATCGAGGTTGTTGCCGACCGCCACCTCATTTCGCAGCTGCTCAACAACCTGTTTGGAAACCTTCGGAGGCACACCGCCGAGGATGTTGCGTTTGCAATCGAACTCACACACCACGATGGCTGGGCGCAACTGGTGATTGACGATGCGGGCCCCGGCCTTAGCCCCGAGGCATACCAGCGCGGGGTTGGCTTCTTCGAGCGCTTCGACCCATCGCGGAGTCGTGAGAACGGGGGAAGCGGCTTGGGAATGAGCATCATGGCTGGAGTTGTGGCCAAGCACGGCGGCTCAATGAGGCTTGAACCCAGCCCGCTCGGTGGCCTGCGCTCGGTCATTCGCCTACCCGAAGTGGGCTAGTCCATAGCGACCCTTCTGAATGTCCGAGGCACAAGTTAAACTTGTCCCCTATGGCTAAAGATTCACACACCTCAAAAGGCAAGGATTCATCCAAGGATGAGTCTCAGAATCTGGACGCCCTGATTCACGAGTTTGCGGCTCCCCGCTACAACGTCTACTACCCCACCGATGTCTGGAACGAGGTGCTTCCCGGCCTTTTCCTCGGCGGCACTCCAAGCGAGGACGACCTCGCCACGGTTCTGCCTGGTCAATCTTTTGGAATGCCCGAGCCAAGCATCACCAAAGACGACTTCGACACGGTTGTGACACTCTACGCCTGGGCTAGGCCTGCCGACTGGTTCGTGAAAGAGATCCGCCTCGGTATTCTCGACGGCACAATGTCGGACTTCAACCTGGACGACATTCGCTCAATTGTTCTCACGGCACACTCCGACTGGAAGGCCGGCAAGCGCGTGCTAATCCGCTGCCAGGCAGGCATCAACCGGTCTTCGCTAATCATGGCGCTGGTTCTTATCCGCGATGGCATGAGCGCCAAGGCCGCAATCGACATCATGCGTTCCACCCGAGGCGCGGCCGTGCTCGCCAACTCGCACTTCGTCGACTGGCTAACCCAGCTAGACGTGCGAAAGTGGCGGGACTAGCCGCTTCAACTCGCCTATTTATAGAGCCTGTTGCCAAAAGTCCCGGCTTCAGCCGGCGAAAGCTACTTGGCTTCGGCAACCACCGGCAGCACCCTACGGGCGTTCGGGCAGCAGTCCGCCTTGCAGAAATCGCTCCACGGGCCAAGCTCGCTGAGCGCCTTGCGCTCGGCTCCGGCCTGACGCTCCAGAATCAGATCCGCGATTCCATCCACGAACTCGGCGGCAACACCACTGGTGCGAACGCGGTCGAAGGCCAGACCCAGTTCGTCGCAGGTTTCCTTGGCCTCGTTGTCCAGATCCCACACAACCTCAACGTGGTCGCTCACGAATCCAATTGGCACAACGATGACGCCCTTGGCGCCGGCGTCCTTTGCCGCTGTGATGGCGTCGTTGATGTCTGGCTCCAGCCACGGAACGGTTGGCGAACCGGAGCGGCTCTGGTAAACCAGCGACCAGTGCGGTAGTTCATCGCTGTCCAGTTCGGCCCTAGCCATTTCAACAACAAGGCGAGCGGCAGCTAGGTGCTGCGCAGCGTAGGCGCCACCGGCGGGACGGGTCTCGTTCCAGGGCAGTTCCTTGCCTTCGGCGCGGAGCTTGGCCTCGCCGTACTGGTCTGGAGCGGCCTCGGCGAGCGCCTTCATCTCGTCGCGACGGAACTCGGGTCCACTGGTCTCACCCATCGAGTTTGGAATGGAGTGGGTGGCGAACATAATTGCGATGTCCTCGTTATTAAGGCCATCGGTGTGCATTCCCGAAACCGCGCGCGCCAGGTCCTTTGCAAGTGGAGCGAGGAAGCCCGGGTGGTCAAAGTAGTGGCGAATCTTGTGCACGGTGAGCTCATCGGCCAGGCCGGTCTCCTCCAGGGCAACGCCCAGGTTCTCGCGGTACTGGCGGCAGCCGGAGTACGAGGAGTAGGCGCTGGTGACAAATGCCAAAATGCTGCGATGTCCGTCGGCGTGCATCTGCTTGAGGATATCGGCGAAGTAGGGCTCGCTGTTGCGGTTACCCCAGTAGATGGGAAGGTTCACGCCGCGGCTTGGGAAGTGCTCGCGCATGGCGGCAAGTAGCTCGCGGTTCTGCTGGTTGATGGGGCTCACGCCTCCGAGGGCAAGGTAGTGGTGCGAGACCTCAACCAGGCGCTCGTAGGGAACGCCGCGACCGGCGGTCACTCGCTCGAGGTATGGCATTACCTCGTCCGGGCCCTCAGGGCCGCCGAACGAGGTGAGAAGAATTGCGTCATAGGTCATGCGAAGTGTGCTCCTAGGTTTGCAACGTCAATCAGGCGTCCGGTGTAGAACGGGGTTTCCTCGCGCACGTGGCGGCGGGCATCGGTGGCGCGAAGTTCGCGCATCATGTCAACAATCTCGTGCAGCTCGTTGCTCTCCAGCGCCAGCAACCACTCGTAGTCGCCCAGCGCGAACGAGGCGACGGTGTTGCTGAGCATGCCGGTGAACTTGCGACCCGCCATACCGTGCTCGACAAGCATGCGGCGGCGCTCCTCCTCCGGCAGTAGGTACCACTCGTAGCTGCGCACGAAAGGATAGACGCAGAGCCAGTCGCGAGCCTCGGCGCCCGACATGAACGCCGGAACGTGGCTCTTGTTGAACTCGGCTGGGCGGTGCAGACCCATTGCACTCCAGACCTGCTCGAACACGGTTCCAAAAGCGGTGTGCCCAAAGCGGCGCAGTGCGTCCTGAATCTCCTCGGCGCTCGAGGCGTGAATCCAGAGCAGCAGGTCGGCGTCTGCACGCAGCGCGCTCACATCGTAGGCGCCGCGCAGGGTCACTCCCGCGGCATCCAGCTGGGCGAACAGCGCGGCAACCTCGGCGCCGGCCTCTCCGGCCTCGCCGTAGCCGCCGGTCTTCTTCAGCGCGGTCCAGCAGGTGTAACGAATCGTCTCGTTAATCACCCGAGCGGTCACACGCTCGGCTGGGTGTTCGATTTCAACAGACATCTAGTCTCCGATCCTCGATAGTTGTTCCTTGGCCTTAGCCAAAATTCCGGTGATTCCATTCCCTCCGAGTCCCGCACCAACGATGGCGAGGTTCGGAAACTTTTGCTGCGCGTCAGCCAGCGTGTTCAGCGCCGCCCTGTGGCCCACCCGCGCCTGTATCAGGCTGCCCGGCCACTCCTGAATAACCGCATCGATTACGTCCACGGCATCCAGCCCGAAGAGCGCCGCGGCATCCTGCCTGGCCACCCTGAGGAGATCCTCCGATGCCTTGGGGGCTGCGCCATCGCGGCCGTAGGAGAGGCGAATCAGGTGCATGTCCTGACCCAGTTGCTGGTGTAGCCAATCCCACTTGGCGGTGGCGTGGGTGGAGGCCTTGGCTGTTACGCCCGGCTCGCCGGGTGCAACCAGAACGCCGGAGCCGAGCGGAGCCCTGCCGATGTAGCGGTTCTTGGCAATCAGCGCCACCACCGTGACGTCAACTGCTCGCAGCGCTCCAAGCGGCTGGGCGAGGCTTGGAGCTGCGGCCAGGAGTTTTGCACTGACCGCCGGCGGGGTTGCCAACACCGCAACCCGGTACTCGGAACGCTGGCCGTCTGCGAAGGTCACGCGGTAGCCGGACTCGCTTGCCGTAACCGACTCCGCGGCAACGCCCAGATGCACGCTCACACCCAGGCACTCGAGCTCAGCCTTGAGCGCGCGAATGAGCCCGTGCATTCCGCCGTTTAGGCCTGCAACGGCTGCGCCAGGTCTTGCGGCCGATGACCGGATCTCCGCGGCGGCGGCAGTGAGCGAACCCAACTGCTTTGCCTTGACGAACAACCCGGGGGCAACCACATCTGCCTCTAGCAGCGATGGGTGGCTAGCGTGGACGCCGGCAACAACTGGAGTGACGAGTCTCTCGAGCACGGCGGCACCGAGGCGCTGGCTCACCAACTGGCCGAGGGTGCCTCCGGGCTCCACGTTCCAGGCGGCCTCGTCTAGGCGCTTGGCCTCGGCCACGGCGTCCGCGCCGATGGCCTCCAGGAGGTCTGCGGAATCGAGGCTCGACGGGATTCCCAGGAAGCCGTGCGGAATCTTGAAGGCTCGACCGTTGGCCAGGATTCTGGCCTCGCTGTTGGCCGGCTCAACCAGTTGAGTCTCTAGGCCAAGGTCTGCAATTAGGGCTAGGGCGTCCGGGCGGGAGACAGCGAAGGCCTCGGCGCCAATATCAAATGTGACGCCGCCAAGGGTTGCTGGCTGGATTAGTCCACCTAGACGTTCGCTTGCCTCAAAGAGGTCAACGCTGTGGCCGGCACTGGCTAGCACCCGGGCCGAATACAGCCCGGCGATGCCGCCACCCAAGACCACAGCGCGCACTTTTAACTAAGCCTCCAGCTGGTGAACCAGGTCCACCACTCTGCTGAGCACGTCGGGGTTGACCTCCGGCGGAACGCCGTGTCCCAGGTTTACAACGTGACCTGGGGCTGCGCGGCCGGACTCAACCACATCGCGCACGTGCGCCTCAAGCACGTCCCATTCCTCAAACAAGAGGTCCGGGTTGATGTTGCCCTGAAGCGGAACGTTGCCACCGAGGGCAGCCTCGGCCTCGTCGAGTCTGGTCTCGTAGTCAACACCCATCACGGTTGCACCCGTGGCGTACATCGCTGGAAGCAGTTTGCCGGTGTGAACGCCAAAGTGCACCCTGGCAACGGGCAGATCTTTCAGCTGGTCAAAAACGGCGCTGCTGTGCGGAGCGGCGTAGCGAACATAGTCCTCAAGCCCCAGGCGCCCGGCCCAGGAATCGAACAGCTGCAGAGCACTTGCACCGGACTCAACCTGGGCTCGAATGAAGGTGGCCGTGATTCGGCCGCAGTAGGCCAGGATGTCGTGGAACAGCTGGGGGTCGTTTGCCATCATGCTGCGGCAGGTTGGCAGCTCCCTCGATGGCCCGCCCTCGATGAGGTAGGAGGCGAGCGTGAACGGGGCACCGCCGAAGCCGATGAGCGGTGTGGCACCGAGCTCGGCCACCGTGATCTGAACCGCCTTGACGATGGGCGCCAGCGCATCGGGGTGAAGTTCCTCGAGCGCCTCAAGTGCCGCCCTGGTGCGAACCGGGTTCTGCATCACGGGTCCGATACCGGGTTCGATGCTGACGCCAACACCGGCAAGCTTTAGCGGCACCACGATATCGCTAAAGAAGATTCCGGCGTCAACGCCGTGGCGTCGGACTGGTTGAAGAGTAATTTCTGCCGCCAGCTCAGGCATCAGGCAGGAGTCCAACATTGCAATTCCCTCGCGGGCCTGACGGTATTCGGGAAGCGATCTACCTGCCTGGCGCATCATCCAGATTGGCAGCCGCTCCGGGCGCTGCCCCGAGTATGCGCGCACCAAGTTGGACGCGGCGGTAAGACCCGTTGATAGGGGGTGATTCTGGGCTAGAGGCACCTCTTTATTATCGGCCGAATGTTCGGCCTGCACGCTGACTTAACTGTCAGTAACAAATCTGTAACGCCAACCTAAAATGGCATCTGTGGTGTTCGTTTTACTTGGTGCAAACTACAACGACATCCCGCTCGAACAGCTGGAAAGCCTAGAGCGACACACGGATCAGATTCGCCAAAACCTGCTGGTCTCCCGGAAGCCAAACGTCATCAACGGCGGGGTGCTGATTGGAACCTGCAATCGTTTTGAGGTTTACCTCGACACCGAGAATTTCCATTCGGCGGTTGACGACACCATCCGGGTTGTCGCCGATGTTTCGGGACTGGATGCCGACTACGTCAGCAAGGTGCTTCGCGTCTCATACGGCTCGTCCGTGGCCCAGCACCTTTACTCTGTCGCATCCGGGCTGGAGTCCATGATTGTGGGCGAGGGCGAGATTTCTGGCCAGGTTCGCCGCTCGCTCAAAGACGCCCAGGATGGCTCGCACGCCACAAGTTCTCTTCAGTCCCTGTTCCAGACCGCATCTTCTGTGGCCAAGAAGGTCTCGACAGAAACCGGTCTGGGTGCCGCCGGTAGGAGCATCATCTCCGCAGGTTTGGACATTTACTCCGAGAAGCACGGTAGCCTCGCTGGCCGTCAGGTTCTCATCATGGGCACGGGTGCCTACGCCCGCGTGATTGTGGCGGCGCTGCAACGAGCAGAGTGCCACAACATCTTGGTTTACTCGTCCTCGGGGCGCGCCCAAACCTTCAGCGAGGGGCACGACACCTGCGCCATTGAGGCAGAGGAGCTCGGCGAGGCGCTCGCGCGCGTTGACCTGGTCATCACCGCCAGCGGTTCACAGCACCACAGCATCACCCCGGCGCTTGCGGAGGCGGCGCTAAACCGCCGCGATGAACTGGGCCTGCCTCGCGCGCTGCACGTCATCGATGTGGCGCTTGCGCCTAGCGTTGCCCCACCGGTTTACGACCTGCAAGGCGTTGAGATTCTTGACCTCGACTACATTCGAGTGCACGCCCCGAGCGAGCATTCCGAGGCCATTTTGCAGGCTCGCGAGATTGTGGCCGTAGCAGTTGCAGACTTTGAGGCCGAGCAGGCTGCGCGTAGCGTTGACCCGATGATTGCCGCCCTGCGCGCACACGTGGGCACCTGGGTGAACGAGGAGGTTGACCGTGTGCGCCGAAAGAGCGGAGACGAAACCGCCGAAGAGGTGGCTCGCTCGCTCAGCCGCGTTACCAACGCCCTTCTGCACACCCCCAGCATTAACGCCAAGGAACTGGCCAAGACCGGTAACCACGATGACTACATCAAGGCGGTGCGCACACTGTTTGGCATCGACCTAAATCAGATGGCGACCCGAGGCGAGAACGGCGGTGAGCTCAATGACTAAGGCGCTTCGACTGGGAACCCGAGGTTCCTCGCTGGCTCGCACGCAATCGGGGCACGTGGCTCAAGCCATCGCGGAACTCTTGGGGCAGCCTGTTGAGCAGGCCGTCAAAGAGGTAATCATCCGCACCCAGGGCGACGACACCAAGGTTCCGTTGAACGAGTCAAAGACTCCCGGCCTGTTTGTGAATGCGCTGCGTGATGCGCTGCTCGCAGGCAAGGTTGACTTCATCGTGCACTCTTTCAAGGACCTTCCTTCCAGTGCGGTTGAGGGCATAACTTTAGTTGCCGTGCCGCCGCGCGAGGACTACCACGACGTGCTGGTGAGCCAAGAGAACCGCAAGCTGCAGGAACTGCCCGAGGGCGCGGTGGTGGGAACCTCGTCGCCAAGGCGTGCCGCCAAGCTTAAGTACGTTAGGCCGGATCTGCAGCTGGTTCCAATCCGCGGCAACATCGACACCCGAATCGCCAAGGTTCGCAACGGCGAATACGATGCCACCATCCTGGCTGCGGCTGGGTTGAACCGCATTGGCCTCCAGGACGAGATTGCCGAGGAGCTGAGGCTTGACATTCTGCTGCCGGCACCGGCTCAGGGAGCGCTCGCGGTTGAGTGCCGCAGCGATGACGAGGCAACGCTAAAACTGCTTCGCTGCCTCGATGACGCCCAGACCCGCGTTACTACCACCGCAGAACGTGCGCTGCTGATTGGCGTTGCCGCCACCTGCTCCACCGCGGTGGGGGCAATCGCGGAATTTGCCGACGGCCACCTGACGGTGCGCGCCGAGCTGAGCGACCCGGAGCGCGGCGACTACGAGCGTGCAGAGATTTCCGCCCCACTCACCCTGCCGCTAGGCTCGAGCGATTCGCTGAGCGAGGCCCACCAGCTTGGCATGTGGGCGGCCAACAAGCTACTTTCCACGGATCTTGGCCAGCGAATTGCCCAGCAGATTGCATCGGAGCGCGGCGGTGCCTAACCAGCCGCGACCCGTTCTACTGGTTCGTTCCAGCGGAAACGAGACCGATGCCGCGGCGTTGGCTGCGGAGGGCATTCCCAGCATCGCCGATGCCTACATTCGTGTTGCAACCAGAGCGGATGCCGCGGGCGTGGCGGCCGCTAACTCGCTGCTATCAAAACTCGGCGAGACTGACTGGGTTATCGCAACCAGTTCCAACGCGCTTCGAGCCTGGGGCGAGCTGATGGGTTCAGCTGTTTTGTCCGCCGAGTTCGCCAAGGCCGCGAACCGCGGCACTCGCTTTGCGGCAATCGGAGAGACCACCCGAGCGATGTATTCCGAATTCGGAATACAAGAGGTGCTAACCGCATCAAAGGCCTACGCCGAGGTTCTGGCGGCCGAGGTTATCGCGGCCTCAGAGGACTCCGGCAGGACCAAGCCTCTTGCGGCAACTATCCCGCTCGGATCCATCGCACTGCCAACGCTCTCGCGCGCCCTAACTGAAGCGGGATGGACGATTCACGCCGAGGCGCTCTACGAGACCATTAATGTTGCGGAACCTCCCGCCAGCCTGCCGAAACTTCTCGCGGGCGAGATCTCGCTGGTGGTTCTGCGAAGCCCAAGCGCCGCGAAGGCGGTTGCCGAATGGGTCGCTAAACCCGCTGAGGTCCGAGTAGTCTGCTCCGGCGGCACAACTGCGGCAGCGGCTAAGGCCGCCGGGCTAAAGGTATTGGCTGTGTGCGATGACCCAAGCGCCCAAACTCTTGCCAGAATTGTGAGCGAGACCATGGAAGGAACCAACTGATGTTTCCAACTGAGCGGCCACGCCGCCTGCGTGCCAGCCAAGCTATTCGCAACCTGGTGGCCGAGTCCACCGTGGTTCCAGCCCAGCTGATCCTTCCAGTCTTTGTGAAGGAGAATCTGGCCGAACCCCGCCAGATCAAGGGCCTCCCCGGCGTATTCCAGCACAACCTAGACACCCTGCCCGCCGTGGTTGACCAGGCGCTGGAAGCTGGCATAGGTGGAATCATGGTTTTTGGTATTCCGGCCGAGCGCGACGCCGAAGGTTCGCAGGCCTGCAACCCAAACGGAATTCTCAACGCCGCCATCCGCAAGGTGCGCGCCCAGGTGGGCGAGCGCATCGTTGTAATTGCCGACCTCTGCCTGGACGAGTTCACCAGCCACGGCCACTGCGGTGTGCTGGCCGCGGACGGCAGCGTTGACAACGACGCCACACTCGAGGCCTACTCAGCCATGGCCGTTGAGCTTGCCAAGGCCGGGGCTCACATGCTTGGCGCGAGCGGAATGATGGACGGCCAGGTTGGCGTGGTTCGCGGTGCGCTAGACGCTGCGGGCTTCGGCAACGTGAGCATCCTGGCCTATGCGGCCAAGTACGCAAGCGCCTTCTACGGCCCGTTCCGCGATGCCGTGGAGAGCGAGCTCCAGGGCGACCGCAAGACTTACCAGCAGGATCCGCGCAACCTGCGCGAGAGCTTGCGCGAGATTCGCCTCGACGTTGAGGAGGGCGCCGACATCGTCATGGTGAAGCCTGCCCTCAGTTACCTAGATGTCGTTCGCGAAGCCAGGCTCTCTGTTGACATTCCGGTTGCGGCATATATCGTCAGCGGCGAAATGGCGATGCTCGAGGCGGCAGCCGCCGCCGGTCTCATCGAGCGCGAGCGCGCCATCCTGGAGATGCTCCACAGCGTGAGGCGCGCCGGGGCCGACATCATCTGTACCTACTGGGCCATCGAGGCATCAGCACTGCTTAGGAGCAACTAGTGAACCAGAACATTCAGGAATCCCTCGCCTGGCACGATCGCGCCCAGCGTGTGATCCCGGGCGGCGTTAGCAGCCCGGTTCGCGCCTTCAAGGGCGTTGGCGGTAACCCGCGCTACTTTGTGCGCGGCCTCGGTAGTCGCATCTGGGATGTTGACGGCAACGAGTACGTTGATCTGGTTGGCGGCTGGGGCCCGATGATCGTGGGCCACGCCCACCCCGAGGTTGTTGCGGCAGTAACCGCCGCCGCCGCGAAGTCTGCGTCGTTCGGTGCACCGAGCCCGAACGAGGTGCTGCTGGCCGAGGAGATCGTGGACCGAGTTCCCGGAGTGGAGCGCGTGCGCTTTGTCTCCAGCGGCACCGAGGCCGTAATGACAGCGGTTCGACTGGCCCGCGCCGCCGCCAGCCGCACCGGTGGCCAACGCAACGTGGTTGTGAAGTTTGCTGGCTGCTACCACGGCCACAGCGACGCCCTGCTGGTTCAGGCCGGTTCCGGCGTTGTCACCCTGGGGCTACCAAATTCGCCGGGAGTCACTCCAGGCGCCGCGCAGGACACCGTGGTTCTCCCCTACAACGATGCGGCCGCCCTCGAGGACCTGTTCGCTCGCCGCGGCTCCGAGATTGCCGCCGTAATAACCGAGCCGATGCCGGCCAACATGGGCGCCGTTCCGCCCATCGATGACTTCAACGGCCTAATCCGCCGACTCACCAGCCAGCACGGCGCACTAATGATTCTCGACGAGGTGATGACCGGCTTCCGTATCAGTGATGGAGGTTGGTTGAAGAAGTTCATCGCGCCGCTTGGCTGGAGCCCAGACCTCTTCACCTACGGCAAGGTGATTGGCGGAGGCTACCCGGTTGCCGCCGTTGCCGGTCCGGCAAGCGTCATGGATCTGCTGGCACCGGTTGGTTCGGTTTACCAGGCGGGCACGTTGAGCGGAAACCCAGTGGCCACGGCAGCTGGACTCGCCACCCTGCAGCTCTGCGATGACAACCTGTACCAGACGCTAGACCTTCGTGCGGCCCAGGTGTGCCAGGTTGTCAGCCAGGCGCTTACCGCCGAGGGCGTTGCCCACTCGGTTCAGGCCGGTGGAAACCTGTTCAGCATCTTCTTCACACCGGAGACCGTTACCAACTTTGCCGAGGCTCAGCTACAGAACGTTGCGGCGTTCAACGCCTTCTTCCACGGCATGCTGGAGAACGGCGTGAGCCTGCCACCGAGTGCGTTTGAGGCCTGGTTTGTGAGCGGCGCCCACACCGATGCCGACATCGAGAAGATTGCCGAGGCCGCCAAGCAGGCCGCGAAGTTGGCCGCCAAAGTTGCCACCGGGGCTTAACCCGACATTCGGTTTCAGTTCAACCGCGGTAAATCTGCGGGCCTCATCCTAGAGGCGTGACTGGAGCGCCATACCGTACTTACGTGGCAATCGGGGACTCGCTCTCCGAGGGCCTGGGTGACTTTACCTTCGCCGAATCCCGCCACCACAGCGGCTGGACCGACCGCCTTGCAGCCCTGCTGGCCGAAGAGTCCGCCTCTCGCGGCGTTGAGTTCCATTACGCCAACCTGGCGCTCCGCGGCTCCAAGATGCGCACCATCATGGGCAAGCAGCTGGAGGACGCGCTTCGCCTGCAGCCAGACCTGGTGACGGTGATGGCCGGCTCCAATGACTTCATGACCAAGGACCTTGCCGCTCTGGAAACCGTGTTTCGGGACGGCCTCCGCCTGCTGCAGGCCGCGGGCTGCGATGTGGTGGTTGCCAACACCATTCGCCCCGCGCACATCAGATTCTTCAGCAGGGTGTTGCCACGCGCCCAGCGCATGTCGGAGATGATCAACCGGGTTGCCGCCGAACTGGACATCGCTGTGATTGACGTGCACGGTATTCACGACTTCACAGATCTCGCCTTCTGGGCCGAGGACATGGTCCACTTTTCGGGTCACGGCCACATTCGAGTTGCCAACAGCGCGGCCGGGGTGCTCGGGCTCTCGCACCGCATTCCAGAGGCGCCGAAGCACGAGATGGTTGCCCCGGCCAGGGATCTATTTAGCACCATCCGCTGGTACTGGGAGTACGTCATTCCGTTCATTGAGCGCCGGCTACGCGGCACCTCGAGCGGCGATGGCCTCACAGCCAAGCACAGCAGCCTGGTGCCGTTCAGGGGAAACTTCGAGTTGATTCCGGCCCGCGAGGACTACGCGCAGGCAGCCTAGCGCCCACCGCGGCACCTTGCGCCAGGCGCATGCCCCCGAGGTTCAAGCCTCCGCTAAACCGCAGTGCGCTTCTCGCGGCGAGCCCGCAGCCAGTGCCGCAGCAGTTCGATTGGAAACGGCAGCGACGTTAGCACCACAATGACCAGAACCGTCTGCTCGAGGTGGTCGCGCACAAAGGGCACCTCACCCAGGAAGAACCCAGCGCACATGAAGCCAACCACCCAGGCGGTGCCGCCAATCAGGTTATACCTGCGGAACTTCTCGGGCTCCAGGTAGGAGATACCGGCCAGCATGGGAACCAGCGCGCGAATGATTGGCACGAATCGCGCCACGATGATTGCCCGCGCCCCGTAGCGCTCGAAGAGCTCGTGGGTCTGCTTCACAACCCTGGGGTTGAAGATCCAGTTGTGGTTGCGTTCAAAGAGCGGCGGGCCAACGCGCAGGCCAACCCGGTAGCCAATCCAACTTCCACTCACCGCAGCCAACCAAACCAGGATCACCGCCAACGGGAAAGGTATCAGCGGCGATAAAGCAGAAGATAGGGTGAGACCCAGCACGAATAGCAGAGAATCACCCGGCAGGAACGAGGTGAAGATGAACGCGGTCTCGAAGAAAACGAACACTGCCACCACCAGAACGGCGTAGCCACCAAACTGAGCGATTACCTGCTGGGCATCAAGCCAGTTCAAGGTTCTTCGCTCCAGCCTTTGCCACCATGGCCGCATCGTAGTGCTTCAACAACTGCTCGTTGTTGGCCTCCCATGACTTACCCGCCACCGCGCGCCTAGCGTTCTCGCCAATCCTGGCGCGAAGCCCGGCGTCTCTCAGTAGGTTGCGCACCTGGTCATTGTAGCCCCCGACCCCGTGAGGCTCCGCCAGGAATCCGCTCACACCATTCTCGATCAGAAACACGGGGCCGCCGCTGTTAGGCGCAACCAGTGGAAGACCCGAAGCCTGGGCCTCCTGAATGGTCTGACCAAATGTCTCCTCGGTGCCAAAGTGCACAAAGACATCGAAGGCGGCATACGCGGCGGCTAATTCCAGACCGGTGAGCTTGCCGGCGAATACAACAGGCCCACCCGCAAACTCGGCCTCCAGCCTGGCGCGCTCGGGGCCATCGCCAACCAGAACAAACACCGTGTTCGGCTCTAGGTCAAGGAGCTCAGCCATGCGGTGAACCTGCTTTTCGGCGGCCAGACGACCAACATATCCAACAATCTTCTGCCCGGCCGGTGCCCACATCTCACGCAGCGCCAGGGTTGCCGGTTCGGTCTTGCGCCGCGGGTGGTAAAGATCTAGGTCAACCCCGCGCCCCCACACCTCAACGGCCGAAACCCCCAGAGACTTTAGGTAGTTTGCCGTCTGCTTGGTTGGCGCCAGGTTGATGGTTGCGGGCGAGTGAATGGCGGCTACTGCCCTGTCGAGCAGCGGCTTCGCCAGTGCTAGGTTATAGCGTTCGGTGTAGCCGCTCAGCTCCGTCTGGTAGATGGCCACCGATGGAATACCAAGACGTTCGGCAGCGGCAATTGCCTGCCCACCAAGGATGAACGGCGAGGCAACGTGAACCACATCCGGTTTGAAATCTGCAATGGCGTTCTGTAGCCATAGCCCAGGTACTGCAACGTTGAACTGCTTGAGTGGAAAACTGGCGGTACGGATAATCTCGAAACCCAGGTAGCGGGGGCTTGGCGCGGTTGGCGCAATGATCAGGGCATCGATGCCGCGCTGACGGTAGGTATCTAGAACACGCAGCACCGAGTTGGTTACGCCGTTCAGCGAAGGCAGAAACGATTCGGTTACCAGTACAACGCGCTTGACCACGTATTCAGGTTATGAACCCGGGGTTGCCGAACGGTTGGCGCAGCCTGAATGTCAGGTTGCCGCGGGGAGAATGCTTGGTTACGCCAGCATCTGGCGAACAAGTGGCACAACCTCGGTGGCGTAGAGCTCGATGCTCTTCATCATGAGGGAGTGCGGCATTGGCCCGGTGGAGTATTTCAGGTCAAACCTAGATGCGCCAACGGACCGAATGGCGTGGGAGATCTTCTCGGCAACGGTCTGCGGGCTTCCAACGTAGAGCGAGCCGTGGTTCACCTCGTTGAGGAAGTGATCCTTGGTGGTTGGACCCCAACCGCGCTCGCGTCCCAGGCGACCGAACATCTCTGAGTAGTGCGGCCACATGGCCTCGATTGCCTCCTCATCGGTGGCGGCAACCAGACCCGGCGAGTGAATGCTCACCGGCAGCTTTGGTTTGTCAAACTTCTCCAGGTAGTCAAAGTACAGCTTTGCGAAAGGAGCGAAGCGTGCGGGGTCACCACCGATGATTGCCAGCGCCATGGGGACACCGTGCTTGGCGGCGCGAACCACCGACTCGGGGCTGCCCCCAACACCCACGCGGATTCCCATACTGCCGCCGGCGGTGCCGCGCTCGGTCTTGGGGTAGACCTCCTGCGCACTCAGCCCGGCCCGGGTGGTGCCACTCCAGGTGACGGGCTTCTCCTTCCAGAGCTCAACCAGCAACTCCAGCTTCTCCTCAAACAGAACCTCGTAGTCCTGCAGGTTGTAGCCAAACAGTGGGAACGACTCGATGAACGAACCGCGGCCTGCAGTGATCTCGGCGCGGCCGTTGCTCAGGGCATCCAGCGTTGCGAAGCGCTCGAAGACGCGCACCGGGTCATCGGAGGAGAGCACGGTCACGCCGGTGCCGAGCACAATGTTCTTGGTTACGGTTGCAATACCGGCCAGAACGGTGTCCGGAGCTGAAACCGAGAAATCCTGACGGTGGTGCTCGCCAACGTTGAATGCATGCAGACCCAGCTGATCTGCGAGCACGGCCTGCGCCACCACGTTGCGGATGGTCTGGGCGTCTGAAATCTTGTTCCCGGCGTCATCGCTGCTGGCGTCACCAAAGGTATCGAGGCCAAACTGTAGCTCGCTCGCGGGAATCTGCGGGAGCGAGAGGCCGAAGGTGTTGAAGTTGCTCATGGTGTAGTCAAGCCTACCTTTACTAGTTTTATTCCGCTACGCCTGATTCTGTGGTGCCTGGCTGTGCTGCGACCCCAGCGCCCGGACCATTACGGCTGAAGCAACCGCACGGTCCATTGTTCGCCGGCGGCGGCACGGGTGAACTCGATGCGGTCGTGGAGGCGGCTGGAGCGCCCCTTCCAGAACTCGATTCGCAGCGGTTCAATCAGATAACCGCCCCAGTAGGGTGGGCGGGGAATGGGCAGGCGATTGCCGTCCTGGTCCACCGCAGCAAAACGCGCCTCGGCCTCGGCAACCTGGGCCTCCAGCGCCTCGCGCGAATCAACCGGTTGACTCTGCCGGCTTGCCCAGGCGCCAATCTGGCTGGAGCGTGGACGCGAGGCAAAGTAGGCATCGGACTCGGCATCGCTGAGTTTCACAACCCTGCCCTCAACCTGAACCTGGCGCTGCATGGCGTACCAGCCAAAGGTTGCCGAGGCGAACTCGGTTGCGGCCAGGGCCTGGGCCTTGCAGCTCTCGTAGTTGGTGAAGAACTGCAGGCCGCGGTCATCGACGTGCCGCAGCAGAACGGTGCGCGAGGTTGGGCGGCCGTTTTCGCCAACGGTTGCAAGCACGAACGCAGATGGCTCGTACATGCCATCTAGCTCGGCGTCCATAACCCAGCGCTGCAAGGCGCGAAGCGGGTTATCACCAAGGGACTCGGGGGCCAGGGCGTCCGCCCCGTAGTCGTTGCGTTTGCCTAGAAGTCCCATGCGCTATTCCTTTACTCCGAGGCGGCCAACTGGCCGCAGGCTCCATCAATTTCCTTGCCACGGGTGTCGCGCAGCGTTGCCGGAATTCCGGCGGCTTCGAGGCGGCGAACAAACTCGCTGGTAACAAATCCGGTTGATGCCGTCCAGATTGAACCCGGGGTAGGGTTTAGCGGAATCGGGTTCACGTGCACCCAGCCCTTGCCACGCTCATTCAGCTTCTGGGCTAGGAGGTCGGCTCGCCAGGCGTGATCGTTCATGTCCTTGATCAGCGCGTACTCGATGGAAACGCGGCGACCGGTGGCGTCAAAGTAGGCGCGGGCGGCATCGAGCGCCTCGTCCACGTTCCAGCGCGAGTTCACGGGAATCAGCTCGTTGCGTAGCTCGTCATCGGGGGCGTGCAGCGAGAGGGCAAAGGTTAGCGGCAGGCCCTCGCCTGCCAACTTTGAGATTCCAGGCACCAGCCCAACAGAGGAAACGGTGATCTGACGCGCACTCATGCCCAGGCCGTTTGGCTGTGGCTCAACCAGGCAGCGGATGGCGGTCATCAGGCGGTTGTAGTTGGCCAGCGGCTCACCCATGCCCATGAACACGATGTTGTCAACGCGCTCGCCCTCGTGGCCGCGCTGTTTACCGCCCAGTTCGCCCGCCGCGATGGCCGCATTGGCGGCAACCACCTGGGCCACAATCTCCGCCGGAGACATATTGCGGGTGAGGCCTGCCTGACCGGTTGCGCAGAACGGGCAGTTCATTCCGCAGCCGGCCTGCGATGAAACACAGAGCGTGATGCGGCCCGGGTAGCGCATCAGCACGCTTTCCACGCGGGCGCCGTCGAATAGCTTCCACAGGAACTTGATGGTGTCGCCGCTGTCGGTGCGAAGGCGCTTCACCTCTGTGAGCAACGGAGGGAAGAGCTCCGCCACCAGCTCGTCGCGGCCGGCGGCCGGCAGATCTGTCATGCGGCCTGCGTCATCGGTGTAGTGCACAAAGTAGTGGGTGCTCAGCTGCTTGGCGCGGAAACCGGGAAGACCCAGCTCCTTCACGCGCTCAACCCGCTGTTCGGCAGTGAGATCTGCCCAGTGGGTTTTGGGTAGCTTGCGACGGGTCTCGGCAAACTGCAGCAGCGGCTTTCCGGTTTCGTCCTTGGCCTGTGTCCAGCCCTCGGTTGCTGGCCTAACCTGTGGGCGGCCTAGTGGGGTCTGCGACATCTTTTCTCCAAAGCTTTTTGGGCGGGTAAACCGCCTGAGCGCTCCAATTTTAACCTCCGGAGCCCCTGTTAGCATAGGCACATGGCAACGGCTTGGGATTAGGGGTCAGTAATGACGGGACTCACCAGCGCGCAGGCCGCCGAGCTTCTTAAGACTCACGGCCCAAATGTTATCGTCACCAAACGCTTCACCATTTTTAGCCTGCTGTTCAACCAGTTCAAAAACCCAATTCTTATTCTGTTGGCGGGGGCCGCGGCAATCTCTGGTGTTCTTGGTGACGCGGGCAACGCTCTCACAATTGGCGTAATTCTCACGCTGTCTGTGGCACTCAGCCTGAGCACCGAATACCGCGCCCAGAAAGCCGCGCAAGACCTAAAGGCCCGGTCCACTCGCAGAACAAGTGTGATGCGCGACGGCGCATTCACCCAGCTAGATGTATCGCTACTCGTTCCCGGCGATGTTGTGGCCCTCACCCTGGGAAGCATTGTGCCGGCAGATCTGCGGCTAGAGACCGTTGAAGACCTGGAATGCGACGAGAGCATAATCAGCGGCGAGTCGCTGCCCGTTGCAAAGCAGCCCGCTGATGAAGCGCTGATGGGCACGGTTGTTAGGGCGGGCTCGGCAACCGCAACCGTGGTTCGCACCGGTGGCAAGACCGAGTTTGGAATCATCGCAGAGCGCCTGAGTGAGCAGGCTCCACAGACAGACTTTCAGCGCGGACTCCACAGGTTCAGCCTGTTTCTGCTCTGGATTGCCCTGATCCAGGGCGTTATCGTCATCGTTGTTAGCGCGCTGCTTGGGCACAACCTTATTAATGCGGTGCTGTTTGCTCTAGCGCTGGCGGTTGGCATGACTCCGCAGCTGCTGCCCGCCGTGGTTTCCACCGCCCTGGCCCTTGGCTCCAAACACCTGGCCAAAAGCGGTGTGCTGGTGAAGCGCCTTGTGAGCATCGAGGATCTTGGCGATATAGATGTGCTGGTGACGGACAAGACTGGAACCCTCACCGCTGGCGCCGTGGCCTTTACTAGCGCGGAGCCTTTTGGTTTGCTAGACCCGGTGCTGCTTGGTCTGCTTGCCACCGATGCCAGCTACACCGATGCCGCCAAGAGCACGGCAGGGCTGAACCCACTGGACGCGGCTCTCTGGAGCCAAAACCGCAAGCAGGCCGAGGGCGCCCAGCGGCTTGATGCTATAGCCTTTGACCACAACCGGCGCATCGCCAGCGCACTTGTTGTTCTTGAAGACAAGCCCGTGCTGGTTTCCAAGGGATCGCCGGAAGACCTGCTGGCCAGATGCGCGGGAGTGCCGGCCGAGGCCGAGCAGAAACTAGCAGCCTTCTACGGTGCCGGGGCGCGCGTTATCGCCGTTGCCAGCAAGCCGATGCCAGGCGCCACAGCCATCACTCCCGCAGACGAAACCGGCCTCAGCTTTGCCGGGTTCCTAACCTTTGCAGACCCGGCCAAACCGGACGTTGCCGAGAGCCTCAAGGCACTTGCAGCGCTGGGAATCGGCGTGAAGATTTGCACGGGCGACAGCGCCCAGGTTGCCGCCACCGTGTGCCGCCAGGTTGGCCTCGAGGTGCAGGGCGTGCTCACGGGAACAGAAATCGACCAGCTTTCAGATGCAGACCTCACCGCACGCGTTACGGCCACCACCGTGTTTGCGCGCGTCTCCCCGGAGCAAAAGGCGCGCATCCTTCGCGCGCTCCGGGCATCCGGGGTTTCGGTTGGATTCCTGGGAGACGGCGTCAATGACGCCATCGCCCTCCACGATGCCGACGTGGGCATCTCGGTTGACACCGCCACCGACGTTGCCAAGGATGCCGCCGATGTGGTGCTTCTGGAGAAGGACCTTGGCGTGCTGGCAACCGGGGTGCGCCAGGGCCGGCAGGTGTTCAGCAACACCATGAAGTATGTGCTCATGGGCACTGCGGGCGACTTTGGCAACATGGTTAGCGCCGGAATTGGCGCCATGATTTTGCCGTTCCTTCCAATGCTTCCCAGTCAGCTATTGCTGCAGGATTTGATGTATGACTCCAGCCAGCTTGGAATTCCAAGCGACAACGTTGACCCGGAGCAAACGGCCAAACCATCGCACTGGAGCATCCGCTACATAGGCAAGTTCATGGTGATGTTTGGCCTGGCCAGCAGCATATTCGACTTCGCAACCTTCGCCCTAATGACCTGGGTTTTCCACGCCAAGGCCGCCGAGTTTCAGACCGGCTGGTTTATGGAATCTCTCGCCACCGCCACCCTCATCGTCTTTGCCGTTCGCACCCGCCGCGTGCCCTTCTGGCGCAGCCGCCCAAGCAAAACCCTCATGGCCTCGGTTGGGCTAATAGTGCTATTGGGAGTTGCCGTCACCTACTCGCCCATTGGCACACTACTCGGCTTTGCTGCCCTGCCACTGCCATTCTTTGCGGCACTGGTGGGGATGATTGCGGGGTATTTGGTTGTGGTTGAGTTTCTGAAACTCTTCGTTTTCGCAACACAGACCAAATGACAAATCAACCCAAGTTCTCTAAACTGCTGCGGAAACTAACTTCCCAGAACCCAGCAAACCGCTAACAGCCTGCTCAACCTCACCCGCATAAATCTCGATGTTTCGCATGCTTGCAGCGTGGGTCATGGGGCCAGCGTTGTATTTGAAGTCGAAGCGGTCTACGCCCAGGGCATCCACGGTGCGGGCAATTTTGCGGGCAACGGTGTCGGCGCTGCCAACGTACAGGGCGCCCTCTTCAACCTCGCGCACAAAGTAGTCGTAGTCAATGTGGGTTTGGCCGCGTTCGCGAGAGATGCGGCCATAGCTGGCGTCGTAGTGCGGCCAATACTCATCGATGGCTTGGCCATCGGTGGCGGCTATGTAGCCTGGGCCGTGCACCGAAACCTGGCGCTGGGCCCAACCGTGCTGGCTTAGGCTGGCGCGGTAGGTGGAAATGTAGTCCGCGAAGCGGGCTGGATCGCCGCTGATAACCGAGAGGGCCAGAGGCAGTCCCATGCGGGCCGCCCGCTCTGCGCTCTCGGGCGAACCGCCAACGGCAACGCGCAGCGGAAGAGCGCTCTCCAGCTTGGGCCACACCTGCTGGCCGTTGAGAGCCGAACGGGTCTTGCCCTGCCAGCTGACTGGGCGCTGTATGAGCAACCGGGCCAACAGGTCGAGCCGTTCGTCGAAGAGGTCGAACGAGTCCTCCACTCGGTAGCCGAAGAGCTGAAAGCCCTCAAGGTAGCTGCCACGGCCAACCGATATCTCGGCTCGGCCGTTGCTGAGGGCCTGCAGGGTTGCAAAGCGCTCGTAAACGCGCACCGGGTCATCGGTGGAAAGAATAGTTACGGCGGTGCCTAGGCGAATGTTCTCGGTAACGGTTGCCATGCCCGCAAGCACGGTGTCTGGTGCCGAAACCGCAAAGTCCTCTCGGTGGTGTTCACCAATTCCAAAGCCATAGAGGCCTAGCTGATCTGCCAAGCGAACTTGCTCAACCAGGTCTCGGATGGTCTGAGCGTGGCTCACCGGGTTACCCTTGGCGTCAACAGTGGCGTCGCCAAACGTGTCAAGGCCAAAAACTACAGGTGCGGGCATGAGGCAAGTCTAGGGGTGCTTGCCTTATTTAGTCAAGGTGGGGTTTACTAAATTTCATGAGTCGCTCAGGGGTCCTCAATCGGCACTTCTAGAAGCCGAACTGGGCTTCGGAGCCTTCCAGAATTGGAACTACGCAGCTCAACCGCACGCCCGGATCCAGGTTTACCCTCGACCATTCGAGTGTGCAATCATCCAGGAGGCGGGTTCCGAGGCCTGGTTTCAACCCATCGGTCATACCCTTGCCGTCATCGCGAACCTCAATGGAAACCCGCTGCGGGCCGTCTTCCGAAATTGTGGCAACCACGTTCTGGGCCTCACCGTGGCGGGCACTATTGGCAACCGCCTCCTGCACAATGTCAAAAACGATGCGGGCGCAGGAAGGGTCGGCGTTGATTTTTTCAGCAAGGCCAGACGTTATTCCCACAACAACCTGAGACACACCCTCCCAACCCTCAACAACTCGGGAAAACCCCTCAACTATCTCGACACTTTGGGAGCCGCCATCGGTGATTTCATTGATGGCTGCGATGATGTTGGCGCGCGACTCCTCAACGATTCTCGGAATTTCCGTTGGTTCATCCTTGGCCAAGTCGAGGCGAATTGCTGCGGCGGCGAGCGCACTCTGGACCGGACCGTGAAGGATGCGAGACAAATCGCGCTGGCGCTCCCACATGAGTGACGAGGTTCTAGCTGCAACCCACTTCAGGTCGCGGTTCAGATCCTCGAGTTTCTCTGCGTCCAGAACGAGGGCACGCTGCAGTGCGCGCGATACCGAGATCACCAGGCCGGCACCCGCCAACGCAAAGCTGAGCACTATCGCCCTACCCCACTGCTCGGCGAGCGATGTCGCATAGCCGATTGTGCCGGTAGAAATAAGCGAGGACGGCAGGTTAAACGTGGTGAATACCAGCATGAATTGCAGCGCCCTTACCCTCCAAGACCTGCCACGTTGAATTCCCTTATAGATGAGGTTTCCGAAAGAGTAACCGAGCCAGTTTGTAAGGACCGCAAGCGCCACAAGCGGATACTCGCGCACTCCAATGAACTGCACAAACGCAGATAGCGAAACCATTGCTCCGAGGCTGGAGGTTAGTAGTGGGTATACCTTCCACTCGAGGTCTAGAGTGCTCGACAAAACCTGAAGGGCGAGCCCCTTTTCTGGAGGCATCACAGGCGGAGTCCACTCGGGCATCTGATTCATAAGCTCTTGGCTCAGTGGCCGCACCACTTCGGCAACGTGGTCTTTTAGGCCATTCGCCACGGCCGCCTGCGCAGAACCCAGGTGGAGGTCAACCTCCCTCCGCAGGCGCGCCTTAAGGTTTAGCGAGAGGGACTGATACCAGCCATCGATGCGCTGCTTGTTGTGTTTGATTTCCTCTTCAAGCGTGTGGCTCAGCTGCCGAAGTTCGCGCAGCATAAGAATTCGAGACTGAAGGGCGCCCACGGCATAGCTGGATATCAGGAGGGTTACGCCGTAGAGGATCCCACTAGAACTGAGCCTGAAAATGATTGAGTTGCTTGATTGATCGCCAATCATTCCCATGTAGTTGTAGAGGGCTAGGCCCCGCACGGCACCAGCAAGAAACACGGTGACCAGTGGAAGGGTTCGCCAATGGGGCTTGAAGAACAGGATGGGGCGGGTCACAACCTGCAAGAAGACGAACGCAGCCAAACCGCTCACGAGGTTTAGCCAGAGGTTTACGGGCAGTGAAAGAACGGGGTCGCCAGGAATAGGGGTGACTCGCGCAAAAAAGCTAAAACCGAAGGCAACAAGGAGCGTCCAAACTCCAAACAGCTGTTTGCCAAGGGCGGACGCAAGTATCTGGGTTGGCGATACACGAACTGGCGTTACCCGAACTGGAGAGGCCACAGCCTAGTCGCGTTCCGGAAGACCCGCATGGCTGATGAAAATTCGCATGGCCTCTGCTCGGGGGCTAACACCCTCAATATCGGTTATGCCGAGAAGCTTGAAAATTAGCCCCAGCCTCTGCTCCACAGCCGAATTGCTCACCTCAAGCCTCGAGGCGATTTCACTATTGGTTAGCCCCTGCGCAACCATGCGAAGTAGCTCCACTTGCTTTGCCGATAGCGCTGCGAACGGTCTCGCCGGGTCAAGGTCGTGTCGAACTTTTGCCGCCTTATCGCTTAGGACGGTCTCGATAGTGTTCAACAGCAACTGGGTATCACCAACGGACTCCTTGCGGAGGAATCCATAGCCGGCGGGAACATCGGCAGTTGCACCAGCGGTTCGGGCATCCGGGTGTCTTGTGAGAATTAGGCCTGCAATGTCCGGCCTTGTTCGGCTTAGGAGCCTCGCGAGGTCGATGCCAGTGGGGCCATCACCCAAAGAGATATCGATAAGCACAACGTCTGGATCAAAGTCATCGACTACCCGGCGTGCTTCCGCCACCGATGCGGCCTTGGCCACCGCGAAGTTAGCCTTTTCGAGCGCACTCAGAATCAGCGATGCCACGAGTGCATCGTCTTCGACAACCATTGCACGGCGCTGAATTTGAGTCATGGTTCTATTTTCACTGTGGTTATCCCCAGATTTGCCCAAGTTTCTGGGGTAAACCACAGCATTTCCGTTTACCACGTGAATTGAGAAAGCCGACCCTCTGGTGGTCGGCTTTCTACTTTCAAGAGCTAGTAGCTGAGGAGGCAGCCGCCAGAGCCGGCGTTCACCCAGTTCTGCTGGACCATGTACTGCACGCCGTTGATGGTCATGTTGTACTTCGAGCCGTTTGCTGCGATTGAGGTGGTGCCAAACTTCCAAGCGCACTTGTCGCCATTCTCGGCGCCAGTTCCGTCGTACCAGGCGTTCAGCTGTGGGTCGGTTGCGGCCTCTTCCAGCTCGTGTGCAATCACCGAGATCATTGCGTCGGCAGGTGCGTTGCCGCTGGGAGAGGTGGTCTGTGCAGCACAGGCGCTCATGCCGTTGGTTGGGTCACCGACGAAGGAGTATTTGATGGCGGTGGTTGGGCTACCCAGGTTTCCGTAGGTGTGCCAGCCGCAGTACTTGGTGAGGAATCCCGAGGTCTCTGTGACATCTGGTGCGGTGAGCACCAGGTAGAAGCCATTTGGATCGGTTGGAACACCGTTTGCGAGGGCGTTGCTCACTAGGGTCTGGATATTGGCATCGGTAAGCGCCTTGCCAAGCGAGTAGTTTGCGTCACTGTAGCTTGAGGTGCTTAGGGTGACAAGGTTCTTAACCTTGGCTCCCGCGCCATTGGTGTAAGTGGTGTTGATGTTGAAGTATGGGCTGCCGCCAACGTTAGCCATGAAGCCGGAGAGCACACTCTGGGTGCTTGCCGAGATGTTTCCGTACCAGATTGGGTAGATGGTAATACCGGAAACCATTACGGGGCCGTTGTGGTAGGAGATGCCGGTTCCGCCACCGGTTCCACCGCGGGTTGGCTTTCCAGCGCCCTTGACTGCAAACACACTTTTTGCAATCTGGTTCTGAACGCCAGGTGTTGCAGTTTCCTTGGCTGCGTGAGCTGCGCTACCCGCCAGGAGGAGTGAAGCCACTGCCAGTGCGGAGAATGTTGCCTTCAACGAAGTTTTCATCATGTGAAAATGCTATTCCTTAACCTGAAAAACTCAATGCCTCACCTATAGAAATCCCCACCCGCTTTGCGGGTGGGGATTTCTGTTAAACACCGTGGGTTACGGCATAATCACTGGCTGCCAAACGAGCCATGTGTTTCGAGCCGAGTGCCCCTTAGGGCTGGCTGGCTTTCCAACCAGGGTGACGGTGACGTCTGGGCGAACGTGCTTTGCGTAGGCACACACCGCAGCGGCTCGCGCCTTGGCCAGCTTGGTCAAGTCTGCTGTGACCACCTTGCCACCGGTGTGACCCTCGCAGACAATAGCCGAGCCGCGCGGCACTGCACGCAGGAACTTGTTGATCTGAGTTCGCATTCCTGGGCGGAGCTTTGCCGAGTGCGACTTGAAGCGGTGCACGTGAGCACTCTTACCAAGTGATGCGACAACGTCTTTTTGCCACTGGGCATACAGGATCACGTCAGAATTCAGGGTCACCTGGTCGTTGTAGCCGTAGCTGTCACCGCTGCCATCAGCCGCGGTGTTCCAACCCGCGAATGTATAACCGGTCTTTGCCAGGTCGCTGTTAGCCATGACGGGAGCCGAGGTACTAGCGTCATAGCTGTTGGAGTCCTGCGGTGCAGTTCCTGAAGTTGCTCCATTGGCATCGTAGGTCACGCCGTACACCTTGATCCACTGAGCGTAGAGGGTGACGTCGCCGGTGATGCTGAACGACTGCTCCGGGTAATAGGCAAGACCCGAACCGTCTGAAGCGGTGTTCCAGCCACCGATGCGATAGCCCGAGCGCTCCAAGGTGTTGAACCCGTCCACCCACGCGGTGTCACCACTCGAGTACGCGGTGGAGTCGCTCGGTGCGGAACCTGCGGTCGCACCGTTGCCATCGTAGGTGACCGCGTAAGTGATCGGCGCAGTTGGAACCACTGGTTCGCTTGCAATCGAGAAGTTGCTGGTTCCTCCAACGTTGGTTGCGGTGACCGAGAAGGTGTAGCTGACGCCAGGGGTTAGTCCGGTCACAGTGCAGGAAGTTTCCGGAACTGTGATGGTGCAGGTCTGGCCATCTGGGCTAGAGGTTACTGTGTAACTTACCGGGGTTCCGCCCGTGGTTGGTGGAACTACGGTGACGGTAGCCTGTCCAACTCCAGCCACTGCGGTGGCCTTGCCTGGGTCACCTGGTGCGGCTGGGGCAGGGTCTGGAATGTAGGTGTATGCAGAGGCCACGGTTCCGACACCATCGACGTTGGTGACGCTTAGGTCAACCGAGCCAAGTGCGTCTCCAGCTGGAATAACAATCTGCATGTGGGTTGCGTCGATAACCGTGTAGGTCACAGCCTTGCCGCCTAGGGTTACAGCGGTCACGCCAGCGAATGCGTAGTAACTGGTGGTCAGGGTAACCGTGTTACCGCCCGCAAGGTAGCCACTCGAACTGCTCCACGAAGGGGTTCCGGAGTAGTACATTCCAACCGGATAGATTGCGTTCATCATGAACGCGTTCTGGGTAAGGCAGTTCAGCGACATCCAGCCGTAGGCGCTTGGGTCACCTGGGTGAACGAAGGAAAGCGTGGTTCCCGCAGGGTTAACAACGACGGGAATTGGGGTGTAGTAGCCGCCACCAAACGCAGTCACCTGGGTGCAGCTCTGGAGGTTGCTTCCATGAACGGTGATTGTGGTTGGGAAGTCTGCTGCGTAGCAAGGCTGAATGACCCATGCGGCGCCTGGGCAGTCGTTCTCTACCGATGTAAAGGCCGGTGCCGAGGTTGGGGTGATAGACCAACCCGAGGTTGTAGCAGACGAAGAACCAGCGGAGTTGTTGGCCACGCCCGAGAGAGTGTAACCCGTGCCGTTGGTGAGTCCAGTTAGGTCACACGAGATGGCAGGCATGGTGATGGTGCAGCTTGCACCGCCCGGAGTTGCGGTTACGGTAACCGAAGTTGCTGGGTCACCGGCGGTGTCGATGAATACACGTGCAGAGATGTAGCCATCGCCGCCGAGGCCTGAAACTTGCGATGGAGCGTTTGGGGCAACTGTAGCGGCGTGTGCCGCAACCGACTGAGCCGATACAGCCCCGATTGCGAGCAGCGCACTTAGTGCAATAGAAAGTAGTTTTTTCACTGTTCGTTCCTTAAGGGTCAACAACGAAAAAAGTTTATGAGACCAACCCGAAGGCGTTTTGAAGAAGTTGGGGTAACCACCTACACACAAGAAATAAGCCAGACTAGAGGCATGAACAAGACCTCCGCAACGTCATGGCTGCCCGCCTTCGTTTCTAGTGGAGTGGTCTGGGGACTCTCGTTCCTGTTCATCAAGGTTGGTTTGGAGAGCGCTACACCGATGGGTGTGGCCGTCTCCCGAGGAATGCTGGGCGCCGCAACGCTGGTCATTTGGTCGCTGGTATCGCGACAAAAATTCGTTAGGGGCTGGAACCTCTGGAAGCACATTTTGGTCCTCGGCTTGTTGCTCAACGCCTTTCCATCACTGATGTTCTCGTTCGCCGAGACAAGCCTTCCCAGCAATCTCGCCGGAATCCTGAATGCCACCACCCCGCTAACCACGGCGTTATCCGTGATGTTCATCTTCCGCGGCGAGCGCCTCACTAAGTCTCAGGTGGTTGGCCTGCTGATCGGCTTCTTTGGAGTCGTCGTGCTCTCTGGGCAACTCGGTCACCTTGAAACTGCCACCATTCCGGGAGTACTGATGTTGCTAGCCGCAACGGCAAGCTACGGAATCGGATTTCCCTACACCCGCAAGTTCCTAAGCAACACCGAGTACTCGGCCACCTCCCTCGCCACGGCACAGCTGATAGCCACCGCGGCCTGGATGACACCGGTGGCCCTCGCCACGCCAATGCTTACGGCTGCCCTAACGACTGAGTCAATCGCATCGCTACTGGTGCTCGGCGCCCTCGGCACAGGGTTCGCCTACATTTGGAATTTCCGCACCATCGCGCTCGCTGGTAGCGCCATCGCCAGCACCGTAACCTACATCACGCCGGTGGTTGCAGTTATTGCCGGCTGGCTGGTGCTGGGCGAAACCCCGCACTGGAATGTTCTGGCAGGCGCCCTGCTCATTCTGCTTTCCGCTGCGATGGTGCAGAAGCGAATCCGGCTTGGCCGGGCCAGGGGTTAGTTCGGCTACTTGATCTTGAGCGCCGGGCTGAACAGCACCGCCACCTGCATGCCAATCGAAGTGACAATCACGCGCACCGAGAGCTTCTTCTTGCGCTGCTTTGCGGTTGGTTTGTAGCTGGATTTCAAAGCCTTGGAAATTGGCTTTCCGCCCAGCAACCACTGCATCTTCACCGATGAGCCCTTCGGTGCGCCACTGAGAGACACTGCAATGGTCTTGCCCACAGCCGCCTTGCCCTTGAGCTTGAGCACAATGTGCATGGTTCCTGGAATGATCGTAACCGCGCCGCTAACCACCGTGACGGGTTCGAAGTTTGCCAGTGTTCCCGTAACGTTCACGCTGACCGCGTGCCCCACATCTTCGGGCATAAGGGTGTAGGACGAGGAGGTTGCCGCTGCAATGGCGCCGCCATCGCGAAGCCACTGGTAGCTGAGCGTGACACCAGCATCCCAGTCTCCGGCCACCACCGTGAGCACTGAGCCGGCCGTGAGGGTTCCGCTAACGCTTGGGTCCGGTGTGTTCACGAGTAACCCTGGAAGAACGCTTACCGGTATTCCGTATGTGGTCACAGACTGGTAGGCGTTCAGGGTGCCGAAGGTACTGACTGTAACCTGATGGTTTATGTCAGCAGCCGTGAGCGTGTACCGGCTGAACTTTGCGCCGCCGATAGGCTGGCCGTCCCGCAGCCACTGGTAACTGAGCTTTACACCGGCATCCCAGGTTCCAGGGGTTGCGCTGAGCACCTGTCCGAAGCGCGGGGTTCCGCTAATGACTGGAGCAGGCGTGAGAACCATGGTTCCCTCTGCCACGACCCCGCCGGCACTAGTTGTGGTTACGGTCTGGTAGCCGATCTTGGTTGCAGTTACGGCAACCTGAATGGTTGCGCCCTTGTCGGTTGGAACGGTCTCGTAGGTTCCCTTGGTTTCACCAGCGATGGCGGTGCCATTCTTCAGCCACTGGTAGCGCAGCACCGAGCCCTCATCCCAGGTTCCGGCGTCGAGCGTGAGGACCCTGCCAACGGCAAAGGTGCCCGAGACATTTGGCACTGGAGTGAGCGTGAGGTTACCCGCACCAACCGAAACAGTGCCGCTGGTTTTGGTTTGCGGGTAGAAACCAGGGTTAGAGCCGGTGACCGCCACAGATACCTGAGTTGAGAGGTCTGCTGGCGCGAGTTGGTAGGTCTGCGATGTGGCTCCCGCGATGGGAGTGCCGTTTCTGAGCCACTGATACCCAAGGGTTACACCAGAATCCCACACACCAGGCTGAGCCGAAACCTGAACGCCAACCAGAGGTGTTCCGCTAATCGAAGGCGTTGGACTTAGCGTCTGGTTTACCGTGTGTTCCAAAATCGGTGAACTCATCACCAGAGTCCTGAAGTAGCCTCCGAGATTGATGCTGGCCAAAACCCTGATGCTGGCGTTGGCATCGGCGGCACCAACCTTGTAGTTTGCGCCGAGCGTGCCGGTGACGGGAACGTTGTTTCGGTACCAGAGATAAGAGATGGCGGCGGAGCGAGACACATTGGGCACGCTCGCGGCGAGAGTCTGGCCAAAGGATGCAACGCCGGTCACGGAGACCGCGAGATTAGGCGATAGCGACGACTGCTGCCCGAACATGCCTCGGTAGTAGTCAACCTCACCGTTCACGTCGCCGGGTTCCAGCTGCTGGAGCGATGCGGTAACAACCGCGGTGCCCGAGGAGTTTGAGTACCAGTGCGTGAAGCTGGCAGCGTTGATTACCTGATAAGAACCGTCGGACCTCAGTTGGATGAGGTAGTTGGTGGTGGCACCGTTGGCACCTTCGTTCTGCATTTCTACCAGCGCGCTGGAGCAGTCATTTGACAGACTCAAGACATTTTGCGGCGTGAGCGCCGGCAGACCGAGCGCCGGTTTGAACTGGGATTCGGTTCCGTCCAGGCTGCAGTAGAAGGCCGTGGTCGTGTTATCGAAGGTACCAACGGCCCTACCGTTTTGGCTCTGGCCGAAGGCATCGGAGGTGTTTGCGGTTGGCTGGAAGTTGACTGCCTGAACTGGGTTTGAGGCGGTGTCATAAACCCGATACAGGGTGTTGCCAGCGTAGGGAACCAGCTGGACAACCGCGATTGATCCGTGGAATTGGATGGAGCCGATTTGGTACGAGTTTGGGATGGCGTCGATCACCGTGGTGGTTCCGAAGTTTGGCCCGTTCTGAAGTGCGATGGTGGTGTTGGTGGTGCCACTGGCCAGCTTGGATGCCCAAAGCACAGCCGTGCCATCGTTGTTCATTCCAACCACGGTGTTGGAGTTCAGCTCGTCCCTCACGAAGCTAAAGCTCGAGTCGGTTGGACCAACCTGTACCGTCGCGCCGGTAGAGAGGTTCCGGGCAAAGAAGTGGTACATGCCGTTCGGAGTGGCGTCTGCGGCAACCAGTCCGCTTCCAAGCGGATACTCCATGCCCACTATCGACGAACCATCGTCGGAGGCTGATATGAGATCAATTTCAGTCTGCGATGTCTGCGGGATTACAAACTTAGAGACCGCGAGGGAATCGCTCGGAACGGTGGCAAGTTGGTCAAAACCCATGGAGTTTGCGATGCCGGTGGCCCGCGACTGCAGGAGCATCGAACCCGAATCCGTGATCGTCAGGTTGTTGCCGCCCGCGTACATGTCGTCGAACCCAAACTGGTTCGGGAAGACCAGTCGGCCATTTCCCCCGTTTCGGGTTTGAACACCCACAGCGAGGATGGCTGCGTCGCTACCCGTGAGAATGATTCTCTCGCTGGACGTCTTGCCCGCCGTTACTGGAACCTGGAAACTAATTGAGGTTCCGGCTGCACCAGAAGGCAGTAGCTGGTCTGGCGTAGCCCCGATGGAACCGGTGCCCGAGACCGAAAATACGGTTGCCGTTGCCGAAAAAGTGGTTCTGCTGAGCGTGACCGTGGCGGTACCGCTGAGGGCGTCCGTTGCCGTGACGCTCTCGCCCAGGACCGCGAGCGGCCCAACGGAAGGCAGAACCGAAGCGCTAAAACCAAGACTCTTTGGCGTGGTAAGCGTCAGATACTGCTGGGTCCTGGTGGGCGGCAGGTAGAGGGTGTAGTTGTGCGGCGTGAATGAACCGGCATTCCAGATGCAGCCTGCTTCACTTGTCCAGGTGCAGGGCGTCTGAGCCGGTGAGGTTGAGTACTTGTAGTCGGAGAGCGCAATGTGGAGGTCGCCGTTTTCTGACATGGTGGCTCGCACAGCCACCGGCAGCTCAAACTGAATTGTGGCCGGGAAGGTGTGAGCCGGCACCACGATTGTGTTACTGCCATCTGCCGTAAGAGTTGCCGTCAATTGCGTTGCCGTGGACGCATTCGATCCCGTGAGGGTCGCGGAGGCCGAGACCAGACCCGCCCCCGTGTATGGGTCAGAACCAGCGGCCAGCAGGTCGGTGGTCTTGAATCTTGCCTCGAGCGGGTTGGACATGGTTCCATCGACCACACCATCAGGGCAACTAACACTCACCGAACAGACTGTTCCGGACGGTGCCTCACCAGGATGCTGCTGGGAGAGAATGGCAGCTAGTCCGGCAACGTAGGGGGCCGCCATCGAGGTGCCGGCGTAAACGGTTGTCATGGCGCCGTTGGTGGAGCGGGCGGTGGTAAGAGCGGCCCTGATGCCGGCACCTGGGGCAATCAGGTCAACGCCATCGCGGCCATCGCTGGTTGGCCCTACCGATGAAAATGGGGCTAGGAAACTGCCGTATTTGGTGGTGGTGGCTGCACCAACCGTTACCGCGTACTTGGCGGTTCCCGGGGCGTTGATGCTGCCGGGCGCGTCACCGGTGTTACCAGCCGCAACCGCCACGAATATTCCCTGGGCGGTGACCTGGTTCACCAAAACCGAGAGTGCATCGGTGCCGTCCTGAACGCCCCCCGTGATGCCCATGCTGAGATTCACGACGTTGATGTGGTACGTGGCCTTGTTTGCCAGAACCCAGTTGAGGGCCTGAATCACCTGGGTGTCGGTGCCAGCAGCCGCGCAGTTGAAAACTCGAAGGTCGATCAGCTTGGCGTCGGGTGCAATGCCCTGCATGCCAACCGCGTTGGGGTCGGAAGGGTTGATTAGCGGTTTTCCGGCGATGATGCTGGCGATGTGCGTGCCGTGGCCGACTGGATCCTTGTAGCCCGAATCCGCACAGAGGTTTGACGGTGCGCTGAAGTCAACTCGGTGTAGAACCTGGCCGGACAGACCTGCGGCATTTGGGTCGATGCCGGTATCGATTACGGCGACAACAGAACCAGCACCAGTTGCGTTGAGATTCTTCTCCGTGCTCAGCAGGGTTGTATCGGTTCCGGGCACGGTGGTGATGATCGATTTGTCTTCGATGGGCTGTGCGGAAAATGCCGGCTTCACGGCAGCATCCGTGGCGCTCACCGGTTTGACCGAGATTGGGTGAACGGAGTCAATCCGCACACCGGGCAAGCCGCTCAGTTTAAGGATTTGAGTGGACGTAAGACTTGCAAGGTACTGGTTGCCGCCAAGGCTACTCAGGCCAACACTAGAACCAACCACCTGTTGCACCTGGGCCGCCGACTTCGCGGTGATAATGGTTTGCCGGGGACCGGAATTACCGTTTTTCAGCAGACTCGCATCGATGTTGGTGTACTGATTTGCCTGGGAGGCGTGACCACGGGCAGCGGAGATAGGAGCGACCTGCTGCTGGTTTGGGAACGCGTATAGCGAGAGGCCAGATAGACCGAGCGCACCAGCTGCCAAAACCGCCAGCAACGGCCCGACCGCGCCTGCCGACTGGCTCTTGAACATTGTGGTTCCCCTAAAAAATCGCATCGCCTTTGACGCTACCACAGGGCATTTTGCTCTGATAGGGCGAGTTTCGGTCGCCGCTATGGGCGAACCCTAGCCCTGAGTGCCTGAGCATTTAGAACAACGCTGATGCTAGAGAATGCCATGGCGGTTCCGGAGAGCATTGGGTTCAACAAACCTGCGGCCGCGATAGGGATCAAAACTATGTTGTAACCGAAAGCCCAGGCCAGATTCTCCTTGATGTTGCTCCAAGTCTTGCGTCCAAGCCGTATGGCGTAGGCAATCGACTCCGGGTCATCATCCAGGATTGTGATTGCAGCTGCCGACTGGGTGGCGTGCGTGCCGGAACCCATGGCAATTCCCACATCTGATGCGGCGAGCGCCGCTACATCATTGAGACCGTCACCCACCATTGCCACCAGTCCCTTGTCATGTGCCTTCAAGCGGCCGATAACCGACAACTTCTCCTCGGGCGAGACCTCAGAGAAGTGCTCTGTGATTCCAACGCTCTGGGCTACTGCCGCCACCCTGGCCTCCTGATCTCCGGATAGCAGGATTGCCTCGATGTGCATTTCCTTGAGCTGACTAATCGCCGAGGCCGAGGTGGGGCGGATGTCGTCCTCTAGGGCAATCACGGCCTCCGCTACGCCGTTGACCGCGACGATGGCTACGGAGCGCGGCCCCACTCTCTCCAACACAGCGGCAACTTTGGTGGCATTAGTGTACGCATCTGCTGGTTGCCTGCTGACGCTCACCTTCAAACCTTCAACTAACCCAACAGCGCCCGTTCCCGCGGTTTCGGTTACCTCGGTTGCCACGAGAGTGGAGTCTGTCGCAGCTATTGCCTTTGCAATTGGGTGAACCGATGACCGGTCAACCGCAGCCGCCAGTGCGAGGGCGCGCTCGCGAGACATCTGCTCCACTGATAGCACCTCGCTCACCCGGAGCTGACCGTTGGTGATTGTTCCCGTCTTGTCCAGCACAACTCGGTTCACACGGTTCAGCAGCGAGAGGGTGTCCGGGTGTCTGATTATCACTGCCCGCCTCGCACCCATGCCGGTGGCAACCGCGAGGCTTACTGGAACGGCTATGCCGAGCGCGCAGGGGCAGGCGATTACAAGGACGGCCACGGCGGAGCGGAGCCCGGTGCTCGGATCTGCGGCAATAAGCCACCAGCCCGCAAGGGTGGAGAGCGCGATGCCGATTACAGACGGCACAAAAACGTTTGAAATGGCGTCCGTGAGGCTGGATATCTTGGCTTTCTGTGCCGTCGCCTCCCTCACTAGGTCTGCAATTTGAGCGATGCGGCTATTGGCTGACGTTGCGGTGGCGCGAACCACGATGGCTCCGCCAACGTTGACCGAGCCGGCGGCCGCGGCAGTTCCCACTGACGCCAAAACCGGAACGCTCTCGCCGGTAATCAGAGAGTTGTCAAGCTGACCGGTTCCCTCGGTAACCACAGCATCGACCGATACCTTTTGCCCAGCTGCAACCACGATGAGGTCCCCGACCCTAACCTGCGCGGTTGGAATGGTGAGCTGCTGGCCATCGCGGCGCACCAGCGAGGTGTCTGGGATTGCAGCTAGCAGGGCCCGCACGCTGTCGGTTGCAGAACGCCGGGTTCGAACCTCAAGCCAGCGGCCGAACAAGACAATGGTGGGAACTACGGCGGCAACTTCGAAGTAGGTCTCCATGCCACCGACGAGCACCTGGACCGTTCCGTAAATATAGGAGACGGCCACGCCGAGCGAGACCAGAGTGTCCATGGTTGAGGTGCGCGCCCTGAGATTCTTGATGGCAACGGAATGGAACGGCCAGGCAACCCAGGTGGCAACTGGCACGGTGAGAGCCGCGGCCAGAAGCTCCCACCCGTTGAACATGAGGGCGGGGATCATGGAGACCACGAGCACCGGTAGCGAAAGCCCTGCACCAACGGCCAGCCGCCAGACCATCAATTGATTCTCGCTGCGACCCGAGCCAACCGCGTAACCGGTGTCCACTATCACCTGAACCAGCTGCTCGCGGGTCACTCCTTCGGCCGCGGTGATGTGCGCCTTCTCGGAGGCGAAGTCAACGTATGCCTTCACTCCTTCAACTTTGTTGAGGTTCTTCTCAATTCGCCTGCTGCAGGCGGTGCAGGTCATCCCCTCGATATCTAGATCGAGGTTTTGGAGTTTCTCGGCAACCTGCAGGGCGGCCATCGCGGCCGGTTAGCTTACGGAGACCAGCTTGTAGCCGGCCTCATCGATGGCTTCTGCCAGCTGCTCCTCTGTTACCGAGTCATCGGTGAACAGGTGCGCGGACTGGGTTGCGAGGTCAACGGTTACGTCTTTGGCCCCGGGTAGGGTCTGAAGCTGCTTGGTAACGCTCATCACGCAGTGACCGCAGGTCATGCCCTCAAGCTTGAGGTTCTTTTCGGCTGACATCTTGTGCCTTTCTTTGCTTCCATTATCACCCTTAACGGCAATCCCGAATCTGGCTGGTTCGGCACACCGGTGATGGAGGATAATCAAGCCATGCGCTTTCTCATTTCCGTCATTGACACAACCTCGAACTCGGCATCGAATGACGAGATGGCCGCCATCAATGCCTTCAACGACATGTTGCGGACCAACGGTCACTGGATCTACGCCGCAGGTGTAGAGGCGCCAGCTAGCGCTACAACAATCGACAACAGGCAGGGCTTAGGGCTTGTCACGCCCGGCCCGTTCGTGAAGACCGCCGAGCACCAGAGCGGGTTCTGGCTGATTGAGGCGCCTGACCGCGCCGCCGCCGAGGCACTTGCCCTTCAGGGCTCGCTCGCCTGCAACCGCAAGGTTGAGGTTCGCGCGTTCCTGGGCTAGCGCCCCGCTGCCGTCAGTAGCTCAAAACGCGGCTGCTGCAGGTCTTTGACCACGATCACGTTCTTGCCGCCGGTCAAGACCGGTTCCAGGCTCGAAGCATCGTTGGTCCAGAGGTCGGCAGCAGTGTAGTTGGCGTATCCGTATCCCAGCCACAAGGTTGGCGAACCGTGCACCAGCGGCACCCCGGTGATTGCATACATGAGAAGGCCCTTGGCCCACCACTTGCCAACCATGAAGTTGGTCTGGGTTAGAAAGATGTGCTTGGGCACCCAGAGGACGGCATTTTTCGAGGTGAGCGAGTGCTCATTTTCAAATGCGTGGAGGGAGTTGACGAACTTGGTGGCAACCCCCGGTTTGGCCTTGGGCAGGTGAGCGCCGCGCAGCAGCTTGGTCACCGATGTGTGCTTGCTCGTGATTCGGTTCAGGTCTGCAAGGTAGGCGTTATCGGCCTTATGCACTGCAGAGATTAGGTCGTGCTTCGAGGTGCCGAAGGCGCTGAGGCTGGTCTGCGGAATAGCGGCGGTGGCGGCAATGACCAGAATTGCCACAGCCACCGAGAACGGCTTGCGGAAGGCAACGCGCAACTGCTCGGCAGCAAGCTGGATAGCTAGGGTAAGCACAACGAACAGAACACCGTAGGTGAAATAGAACTCATCGGTCTTGGCAAAGTGGCTGGCGAGTGCGCCAAGTACCAGCAGTGCGCCGAGCTGCGTGACAACGAATCGCTTGGCTTCGGCAGTGCGCCATCGCAGCCAGAGGACCACGCTGACACCCAGAATCACGTAGAGTGCAACCAGCGATGGCGCGGAGCGGTCCGCTCCCCGAACTGTCCAGTAAGAGATGGCGTTGGCCAGACTGGTTGGAACGGATGCCGTTGTGTTGGAGAGCGAGAACAGGTAGGCAAGAGCCGAATACATGGCCAGCCAAATGCCCCCGAAAAGCCAGAACTTTGCCGAGCGCGCCCGGAGTTGAACCAGCCACAGGCCTATGAGGAGGGCCAGCATGAGCCCCGAGGCGAACTTGGCCACACCCAGCACCAGCAGTACCGCGGTTAGGTACAGGTAGCTGCGGGTGGTTGGGTTGCCGTCCTTCAGCAGCTTCCAAACGCGAGGTGCAATCGCCAGCAGGATGATGCTCGCGGTCCATAGACCCTCGGAACCAATGAGTGTCCAGGTTCCGATGAATGCCGGAAGCATTAGGACAACCGAAACGGCACGGAACAGGGCGCTCCTACCGGCGGTTGCGCGTGCCAAAAACACCGCGATGGCCACCAGCGCGATTAGCTTCTTGAAGTGGAAAAGCAGCCCGGTGGCGGCGAACGGCGCGATGCCCGATATAAGTGATGCCAGGGCATCGGTGTAGTGGCTTAGCGTGTAGTAGAAGGTCAGCGGGGTAAGGTGCTGAGCGGTGCTTGGGAAACCAAAGTTGAGGATGCTCTGAATCAGAGCGGTGTGGAAGGCGGTGTCCTGGTGGTACCTGAGGCCCGCGTCCAGCGCCGCCATGGGGAACGCCTGGTAGTAGGCGCCGTAGATGGTGACGGGGGCAAAGCACGCCAGGAATGCGACAACGCCGAAGGCGGAACCCGCAATACCCTGGCGGATTAGCGCCGGAACGCTTAGGCGCGGCAGCCTAAGGTTGGCGGAGCGAAGCCGCGGGAATCCAAGCAGGGTCAGGGCGGCGGCGGGGGCCAGGAGGCCAAGCTCCGCGAGCAGAACGTGGGCGCGGCCGAAGCCCTGCCACACGGCGAGCGCCTCTGCATTCATGGCAACGGTGAGTACCGCAAGTCCGGTCGCGAAAGCGAACCAGTGTGACTTCGCCCCGCGCATCTAGAGAACGGTCCTAGATAGTCCGGCTGCGGTGTTGGCCCGAATCTGGCCGGCGCGGGCGCGGTAGAACTCAACCACCGGCGCCAGCTGCTCCTCAAAGTTGTCTTCGCGCGGGTTCCAACCAAGCTCGTTGCGGGCACGGGTGGCATCGATGGCATAGCGCAGGTCGTGTCCTGGGCGGTCGGCCACCAGCTCATAGAAATCTGACGGCAGGTGGAGGTGGCTGAGGATTGCCGCAACCACCTGCAGGTTGCTGCGTTCGTTGCTGGCGCCAAGCAGGTAGGTCTCGCCGATCTCGCCACGGTCGATTGCCGCCCAGACGCCATCGTTGTGGTCATCAACGCTAATCCAGTCGCGCACGTTTTGGCCGGAGCCATAGACCTTTGGCTTGATACCGGAGGCCGCCAGCAGGATAGTTCGGGGAATGAACTTCTCTTCGTGCTGGTAGGGCCCAAAGTTGTTGGAGCAGTTTGTGATGGTGGCCTTGAGCCTAAAGGAGCGAACCCATGCGCGCACCAGGTGATCGCTTGCGGCCTTGGAGGCCGAGTAGGGGCTGGACGGGCGGTACGGGGTCTGCTCGGTGAACTTGGCTGGGTCGTCTAGCGCGAGATCTCCGAAAACCTCATCGGTGGAAACATGGTGGAAGCGAACCCCATGCTTCACGGCCGCCTGAATTAGGTTGAAGGTGCCGTTCACGTTGGTGGTGACAAAACCCTCGGGCGAATGCAGCGAGTTGTCGTTGTGGCTCTCTGCCGCAAAGTGGACCACGAGGTCGGTGCCGGCAACCAGACGGTCCACCAGCTCGGCATCTCGAATATCGCCGTGCACAAACTCGTACTGACCGTCCAGGCCCTCGAGATTGGAGAGGCGACCGGCGTAGGTGAGTGCGTCTAGGACTGTGATCTGAACCCCGGGACGGGTCGCCAGACTACGGCGCACAAAATTCGATCCGATGAAGCCCAGGCCCCCGGTAACCAGCACTCTCAAGTGGTCCTCACCAACGCATATAAACTGAAACCATGAAGGGCATCATCTTGGCTGGGGGTAGCGGAACCCGCCTGCACCCGCTGACTATTGCCACTTCAAAACAGTTGCTTCCGGTTTACGACAAACCGATGATTTATTATCCTCTATCAACATTGATGCTGGCTGGCGTGCGCGACGTGCTGGTCATCACCACCCCGCACGAGGCCGAGCAGTTCGAACGCCTACTGGGTGACGGCAGCCGCTGGGGAATCAAAATTTCCTACGCGCAGCAGCCGAGACCCGAGGGGTTGGCCCAAGCCTTCCAGATTGGCAAAGACTTCATCGATGGCCAGGAGTGCGCGCTCATCCTTGGCGACAACATCTTCTTTGGCGCCGGTCTGGGTCTGGCACTCGAGCGCATGCGCGGCCGCGAGGGCGCAACCGTTTTTGCCTACCGGGTTTCGAATCCGCAGGACTACGGCGTGGTTGAGTTCGATGCCGCCGGCAAAGCCATCTCCCTAGAGGAAAAGCCGGCCAACCCCAAGTCCAACTACGTGATCCCGGGGCTCTACTTCTACGACGCAAGCGTCACTGAGATGGTTGCCGGCCAGGAGCCATCGCCGCGCGGCGAGCTTGAGATCACAGACCTGAACCGCAAGTACCTGGATGCTGGTCGCCTCTACGTTGAGAAGTTGGAGCGCGGCACCGCTTGGTTGGACACCGGTTCAATTGAGACCCTGCACGAAGCCGCCGAGTTTGTCCGCGTGATCGAGAACCGTCAGGGCTTCCGCATTGGTGTTCCGGAGGAAGTTGCCTGGCGCAAGGGCTTCATCAGCGATGACCAGCTGCGCGCCAACGCTGATCTCTACCCAAAGAGCGGCTACGGCGACTATCTGCTTGGCCTGCTGGCTAACTAGCGAAGAACTCTTTAACTGCCGCGATGACGGCCTGTTGATCCGCACCCAGCTCCGGGTAGAGCGGCAGGCGCACGAGTCTCGCTGAAAGCTCATCGGTGTTTTTGAGTGAACCGTGCGCGCGGCCAAAGTTGAGCCCTGCCGGCGCAGAATGCAGCGGTATGTAGTGGAACAGTGCCGCAATATCGCGTTGCTTCAGGAAGTCGATGAAGCGAGTGCGGGTCTGAACGTCTGGCATCAGCAGATAGAACATGTGCGCGTTGTGCTCGGCCTCGGCGGGTACCGTGGGAATCTCAAAGTGCCCAGCTTCCGCCATGGATGCAAATGCCTGGTGGTAGCGGTTCCATATGGAGAGGCGCATGCGGTTGATGTCGGCACTGGCCTGAAGCTGCGGTAGCAGGAAAGCAGCGATGAGCTCGCTTGGCAAGTAGGACGAACCCAAATCCTGCCAGGTGTACTTGTCCACCTGACCGCGGATGAATCGCGAGCGGTTGGTGCCCTTCTCGCGGATTATCTCTGCACGCTCCACGAGGCTGGGGTCGTTCACGAGAAGCGCGCCGCCTTCGCCGCTAACCACGTTCTTGGTCTCGTGAAAACTCAGGGTTCCCAGGTGACCGATGGTGCCAAGCGCCTTGCCCTTATAGGTGGATGAAATTCCTTGCGCCGCGTCCTCAACCACAAGCAGGTTGTGGCGGCCGGCAATCTCCATGATGGTGTCCATCTCGCAGGCAACTCCCGCGTAGTGCACCGGTACAATCACACGGGTGCGGTCCGTGATTGCGGCCTCGATGAGCGTCTCGTCGATGTTTAGGGTGTCCGGCCGGATATCCACGAACACAGGCACGGCTCCGCGGAGCACGAAGGCGTTTGCGGTTGAGACGAAGGTGTAGGACGGCAGGATCACCTCATCGCCGGGCTTTAGATCGCACAGGATGGCTGCCATTTCGAGGGCGGCGGTGCAGGAATGGGTGATGAGTGCCTTGGCGGTGCCGAGGTTTGACTCCAACCAGGCCGAACATTCCTTTGTGAACGGGCCATCGCCGGAGAGCCTGCGGTTTGCCAGGGCCGTTGTTATGTTGGCCTCTTCGCCGCCGGTGAGGTAGGCCCTATTGAATGGAATCACTTTGATCTCCGGCGGTTACGTGGTGGAACACCCAAAACTTCTGCCCCAAGAATAGCAACACGGCTGCGCTGCCCATCACCAGCAGCTGGGTGATTGCGTGGCCCCAACCCCACTGGATGATTACCCAGTAGGCGGCGATGCTGTACAGGTAGCCGAGGCCGTAGAGGATGAAGAATTTGATGGACTTGCCCACTGCCGTCTGGCGGTTGAGCGTGCCAAATGTCCAGCGGCCGTTCAGCAGCAACGAGCTCACCAGACCGATGACATAGACGCCGGTGACAGCAACGTACGGCGGAACGCCGAGTGTGACCGCTAGCCAGGAAACCCCGAGCAGAGTTAGGTTGGAGACCACTCCGACCACAAGAAACCTAAAGAACTGCTTTCGGTTCATAAACTAGCTGTTCAGCTCATCCGCAACGATGTAGCGGGGGCGGTTCTTGGTTGAGTCGAAGACGCGGCCAAGGTAGAGGCCAAGCACGCCGTTGCTAACCAAAATTGCTCCACCGATGAAGAAGATGGCGACCATCACGCTGGTCCAGCCCTCCACCTTGATGACGCCCATGGAGTTGGCGATGATCAGGTAGATGGCGTAGATCATGGCTAGCGAAGAAGCAACCAGACCCACCGTGATGCTTAGTTGGAGCAACTTGTTGGAGTTGATTACCAACACTCGGAGCGCCAGGCTCAGCCGGCGGCCAAAGGTGTACGCGCTCACGCCCTGCTCGCGCTCCAGGCGCGGAACGGCCAGGGTTGTGGTCTTGAAACCGGCCCACCGAACCAGGGTTGGGAAGAAGAAGTCCTGGTCTCCTACGTTCTTCACCGAGTTGATCAGACGGGCAGAGTAGATGCCGAAGTTGCCCTCGTCGGTGCCTGTCTCAACGCCGGCAAAGTTACGCAGCACACGATAAAACAGGCGTGAGGTGAAGGCGTCCATTGCGCCGTTAGCGTGACCAACTCGGCGGGCAATCACGGCGTCCCAGCCACCGGAAACCGCTGCATCTAAGAGGTCGCCGATGGCCTCCGGGGTGTCCTGCAGGTCTGCGTCCATCACAACAACCCACGAACCCCGGGCGGCATTGAGGCCCGCGAGGATTGCGGGGTGCTGGCCAAAGTTTCGGGCAAGGTTGATGCCGCGAATGCTCTTATTTTGAGCCGCAAGCTGCTGAATCAGGTTCCAGCTGTTGTCTGGCGAGCCATCGTTGACGAGCAGAATTTCACCGCGCAGGCCCTTAGCCTCAAAAACACCGGCAACGCGCTGGCAGAGCTCACGAATAGTCTGCTCAGACCTATAGATGGGCACAACAACGCTTAGGGTGACGGTCACCGCTTAATCATCGCAGATAACGCTTTTTGCTGAATAATGGCGAGTGTGGATTTGAACCAATACAAGGCGGCCAGCTTCGATGATGCTGTGGCACTTCAACTGCCCGTGGACGCCAACCTATCGCTGGTTCCGGTGGGTCCTTGGATTCTGGAGGAGCCAGACCTGGTAGCCAAGATGGCAGCCTGGCGCGGGGCTGCAATGGCGATGTTCTTTGCACAGTTTGAGTCCACGCCCTCCAAGACCCTGGGCTATCTGCGTGGCGCCTCGCTAGGCCAGGCCAACCGACTTCTGTTTATGATCGTTGAGGATGGCCAGATTGTTGGCCACTTAGGGTTTTCGAATGTTACCTCCGAGACCGCCGAGCTGGACAACGTGATGCGCGGCATGCGTTCCGAGAATCCTCTGGTTATGCAGTTGGCAATCAACGCGCTGGTTGACTGGGGCTTTGGCGCGCTGGGGTTAAATAGCGTGATCCTCAAGGTTTCTTCCATAAATGCCCGTGCCATCGCGCTCTATGAACGCTGCGGCTTTACGGTGACTTCCTCGGTTGGTTTGCGGAGAGTTGAGCGAGACGGCGAAGTTGTGCTCACCGAGTGCACCGATACCGAGGCCGATGCCGACCAGCGCAGTCTGACAATGACTAGGCTTCGATAACAATCGGCTAACTGGCTCGTGCGAGCGCCTCCTGAGGCATACAATCTTTGTTATGACAAAGTCACTGCCAGCCCCTCGCATCATTGACCCAACCTCGGTTACCTCCTACCGATGGGGCGTGATTGGTGCCGCCGGAATCGCTCACGCGTTCGTTCCAGGTGTGCAGAAGTTCACCGGCCAGAAGGTGGTGGCCGTGGCATCTCGCACCCCGGGCAAGGCGGAGGAGTTTGCATCGCAGTATGGCCTGGAAGCACACGATAACTACGAGGATCTTCTCGCCCGTGAGGACATCGATGTGGTTTATGTGGCAACCCTGCCAAGCCAGCACCGCGACCACGCACTTATGGCCATTGCAGCCGGCAAGCACGTGCTGGTTGAGAAGCCTGTTGCCCTGCTGCCAGATGAGGCGCGCGAGATCTTTGCGGCCGCCAAGGCCAAGGGCGTTATGGTGATGGAGGCCATGTGGACCCGCTACCTGCCGCAGTACGACATCCTGCGCCAGCTTCTGGAGAACGGCGACCTGGGTCGAGTCGACATGGTCAATGTGTCGATGTGCCAGAGCAACCTGGAAATCCCGCGCCTGTGGAACAAGAACCAGGGTGACCCGCTTTTTGACATGGGCATCTACCCGATTTCGCTGGCCCAGACTTTCCTTGGAAACCCGGTGCGCATCACCGCCCAGGCCGTGTTGGACGCAAACGGTATTGACCAAGAGGTTTCAGCTCAGCTGCACTACGCCGATGGCGCCCGCGCCTACATCCTGGTTTCCGGTCGCGCTGGTATCAACTCCATCGCCCAAATCTCAGGTGAAAACGCCAAGTTGGACATGGGGCCGGAGTTCTTCTGCCCCAGCCGAATTGAGATTGCACCAAACGAGGTATACGGCGCGACCACCGTTTGGACCCACAACGATGGCCCAGTTGGACATGAGGGGCTCTGCTACCAGGCAACCGCCATGGCCAGCTTCCTAGACCAGGGCCTATTGGAATCCCCTTTCGAATCCCACGAAGATAGCGTTGCCAACCTAGAGGTGTGCGCCGAGATCATTCGCCTGGTGGGCGCAAGTATTTACTAGGCGGAACGGCGGCAACGCTCAGAGCAGTACTTGACCTGAGCCCAGTCCCTCGCCCACTTTTTACGCCACTCAAATGGCCTGCCGCAGTGTGCGCAGGTCTTGGGAGCGAAGCCGTTCTTGGTCTTGGCCTCCACTAGAACTCGCCGGCGGTGAGTGTGTGCTCTCCGGCCTCGACGGCTGACACGATTCTGGCGATTACAGCGGCGGGGTCCATTCCGATCGGCATGGCAGGTGCGGCGCCAAATAGGGGCCGGGTTGCGAGTCCGGTCTCAGTGTGGCCCGGTCGTGCCTCAATAACCAGTCCACCCTGTCGACGAAGTTCCAGTCTGAGCGACTGAATCCAGCTGGACATTGCGGCCTTGCTGGCTGAGTAAGCCGCCATGCCTGGGAAGATCTTCTCGGCCACAACGCCCGTGATTGCGGCAACCAGGAACTCGGGTTGCTGGCGAAGCTTTGGAAGCAGGGCGGTGACAATCCAGGCCTGGGCCAAGTAGTTGATGTGCATCAAGGCCGCGGCATCGCTCGCCGAAGTCTGTTCCGCGGAGCCAAAGCCAACTCGGCCGGCGGCCAGCACAACACCATCGATGGCCGGGCCAGAGGTTAGCTGTGCCACGGCTGCCTCGAGCGATGAGCCATCAAGGAGATTGGCCACAATTTTGGTTTCGGCCACGTCTGGGATCCGGGAGAGAGCATCGGGGTTAGAAGCGGTGCCCACCACAGTGGCGCCGCGCTGACTCAACTGGTTTACTAGGTTGGCTCCGAGCACGCCGGAGGCGCCAACCACCAGGATGCGCTTGCCTGCAAAGTTCACGTTGAACCTTCGCTAACCGCGGCGCGCCGATAGGCGCGCGTAGGCCCGGGCAATTCGCTTGCGGAAGAAGGCACCCGAAAGGGTGACAACGCCGAATATTGCGAATACCCAGAAGACAGTGATGTGCTGAGCCGCGATCTCGCGGCAGCTGGAAACACCCTGAGCACCTTCGATGGTGCAGGTTGCTGGGTCTATGTAGCCGATGAGCGAAGCCCATGCCACGGCGAGCGAAATGGTTCCAAGCATTGCCAAGTTGTTGTTTTTCACTTCTACCTCCGAGTTTTCTTAACCCACTAGTTGTGGAAACATTCCAAGAATCTTCTCGTGACCTGTTCGGCCCATCCAATCCACAAGTCGCAAACGGGCTAATACCCAAAGACGGGAAAAGAGCCGACCCCCTAACGCCAGGAGGTCGGCTCTTTTGCCTATGCGGTTACTTTACGGTTACCGACTTGTTGAACACCACGGAGCTTCCAACGGAAACCTTGACGGTGTACTTGCCGGCCTTCTTTACCGTGAAGGAGGTTGCGGTTGCCGAGTTGCTCGAGAGCGACTTGGTTGCCTTCTTCAAACCGGTGATGGTTACGGTCTGGGTCTTGCCCTTACCGTTGGTTACGGTCACCACGATGGTGCGCTTCTTGACCACAACGCTGGCCTTAGGAGTTGCAGCCGACCAGGTTACGGTGGAGGTTGCCACTGCGGCCTGGTTGTTGGTGTCGATGTAGGAGGCTGTAACCAGCTGGCTGCCGGCCGCGGTTGCGGAGGCGTCAACGGTCACGTTTCCAGCTGCATCTGTCATTCCAGAGGCGGCGGAAAGGGTTCCACCGGCGTTGGTCTGGAAGTTGACGGTTGCGTTTGGAATGGCAACACCCAGCGAGTTCTTCAGGGTGAAGGTAAGGGTGGACTTACTGCCAACCGAACCGTTTACGCTGCTAGCACCCGCGGTAAGGGTTGCTGGACCCTGCTGGACGATGTGAGCCCAGACGCGGTCGATGTGCTCAAGGTTTGCACCAGCCAGAGTTGGGTAGAAAGCGCCCTTTAGCTCGGAGCCAGTTGGAGCCGTCCATGAGTTCTTCACGTCGCGGATGTTCTCGGCGTTAGCGTTGTCATCTGCGTTCTTTACTATGAAGGTAACCTGGCCGTTTGCATCGGTGGTTCCGCTCAGGGAGCCCGCGAAGGTTGCCGAGTCGTATCCCACGAACTTCCAACCGCTCTTTGGTGCATCCAGCGCACTGCCGTCTGCCTTGGTGAAGATGGCGTTGTTGCCACCCTCGTTCACGTTCAGCCAGATTGGAGTGTTCTTGATTGCGTTACCCGCGTGGTCGGTCGCTTGGTAGGTGAGAGTGATGGTTCCACCAACGGTGTAGTACTTCAGGTATGCCGGGCTGTAGATGCCGTCCGGAGCCCACCAGAAGGTTACGTCGGTGGTGTCCATCGACTGGTCCTTCTGACTTGCGATCAGGCGGATGTTCACGGAGGTGTCTGCCTGAGCCACTGCCGTCTGAAGGTGGTACCAGAGGCGGTCGATGTGCTCGGTGGTAGCCAACATCGTTGGGTAGAAACCAGCCTGCAAGGTGTGACCATTGGTGCTGTCGGTCCAGGTGTTCTTAACATCGCGGATTGACTCACCATCGGCATTGCCGTTGGTGTTCTTTACGCTGAAGGTCACCTGACCGTTGGCGTCCGTGGTTCCCTGAACTGCGCCACCGAAGGTATTGCCTTGGTAGCCACCCCACCATGCTGCCTGCGTAGGAGCAGCAGCCAGTGCCGAGTTATCGGTGTTGGTGTAGGTTGCGTGCTCGTTTGGCGAGTTCACCATCAGCCAGATTGGAGCGTTGGCGATAGGCGCACCGTTTGCATCGGTAGCAACGTAGGTGAGGGTTGTGGTCTCCCCAACGGTGCCGTACTTGATGAACGCAGGCGAGAGGTCACCGTCTGGGTTGTACCAACCTGGGGTGAGGAAGGCATCCTTAGTGGTGTCCTTCTCACTGGCGAGCAGGCGGATGTTCGCGACGGCTGGCCCACTTCCAGTTGGAGTGGGAGTTGGGGTAGGGGTAACCGCGCTCAGCTGAGGCACGTTGTTCACAAAGTGGTACTCGATGAGTGCCGAGTGGCTGGTCTTACCGGCCACCTGAGCGAAGGTCTGACTGTAGAGCTGGCCGGTTCCGCTGGGAGCGGTGGTCAGGGTTGTTGGGTCAGTCTCGGTGCTGGTGGTGTCGGTGTTGACCAGTGGGAACACTGCTACACCGAAGGAGTCGGTGGTTGCGGTCAGGGTAGCCGAGTCGGTACCACCGTTAGTGGGCGCAATGGTGGTCGAGCCGCTGGTGAGGTTGGCGGTCGAGCTCGAGTAGGCCTTGTTTACAACAAGCTGCACCTGCTGACCAGCAACTGGGTTGCCACTGGCATCGGTGTATTGCCATGCTGCGTTGACCGCTGAACCAACCTTGACGTACGACTGACGGAACTTAAGGCCCGACGCGTACCAGCCATTTCCAACAAACTGGTCGGCCAGACCCTGGAGGTTAACCGAGTTTGTGTCAGTGAGGTTTGGACCAACGTGGGAGAGGTAGGCCTCGGCAGGCGCGCTCACGGCGTTTGGCATGGTCGAGACAAAGTGGAACTCAATCATGTCTGCCGAGTCGGTAGCCTGCCCTGTGATGTCTGGGTAGATCTGGCTGAACTGAAGCGCAGTTCCCGAAGGCTCGTCGGTGAGGTTGACCGGGTTGTTCTCTGTGCTGGTGGTGTCGGTGTTGGTGATTGCGAAGGTGGCCTGGCCGTAACCATCGGTGACTGCCGACAGGGTGCCGCCATCGTTTCCGCCAACGCTAGGACCGATGGTGGTGGTACCGCTGGACAGTCCCGCGGTGGAACCCGAGTAACCCTTGTTTAGGTGCAGGGTAAGGGTCTGGCCACTGAGTGGGTTACCGTTGGCATCGGTTGCCTGGTAGGTGAGGTTGATGGTTGCGCCCACGGGTGCATACATCTTGTGGAACTTGGATCCGGCTGCGTACCAGCCATTTCCAATCCAGGTGTTCATGTCGCCCTGGTGGTCGACTGAGTTGGTTGAGGTAACCACCGGCGTTATGAGCCTGATGTTGGTGGTACCCGCTGCATGTGCCGAAACAGATAGCGATGTCAATCCCGTGACCGACAAAGCAAAAGCTGCAAGCAGGGATATGCCCCTGCGCAAACTCAGTTTCATGTGCGTCCTTTCACTGCGTATAGCGAGGCGTCATTTGCGCCAAATGATTAGGGAGTGCGCACACACTACCTGTTGCCAAAATAGCGTGAAACCGCTTTCGTAGAAAGCGGTTTCACGGGTTGATGCTTAAACGTTATAAAGTGCGCCTACCTTGCTGTTACGACTACGGAGAAGCTGGACGAACCAACCTTTACAACTAGGTGGTGGGCTCCCTTGGAGAGCTTGACGCTCACAGTTGCGCTCACGCTGCCGGCCTTCGTGGAGGCCAGTTTCTTCTTGCCCTCGAGAACCGTCACTGCCTTGCCCTTGGCGTTGACCACCAGGATCTTTGCCGATGCCTTAGCCCCGCTCGCAGTTACTCCGATTGCACCCCAGTTAACAACCGCAGTTGCCGAGTCCACGGTGAAGGTACTGTTGGCGTCGGTTGCCGTGGCGGTCAGGGTCTGAGCTCCAGCCGAGGTGGATGCCACGGGAACGGTGACGGCGCCCTTGGAATCGGTGACGAAGTCCTGCGAGGTCACAGAGCCCACGCCTGCGCTCTCCACGTGAACCGCTATTCCGGCAACACCGTTGCCGTATCGGTCGGTGACATAGAAGGTTCCAGCACTCGCCTTGCCCGGGATGGCCGCGGCCACATCAACTCCACTGACCAGGCTTGCGGGGTGATCAGGAAGGACACATTCCATTGGGTAAGTCACCTTGGTGGTGCCAACCGCAATGGTGAATGTAGTGGTCCCGGGCTTGGTGCAGGTAAGCGCTATGCGCTGCGGGTAGGTGTACCCAAAGGTGTAGCTACTCGATTCATTGGACACGCTTGCGTAGGTGTCCACCGGCTTGCTAGGCAAAATGAGGCCGAAGCGTCCACCATTGTCCGCGGAGAGCTGGACGTCCGGTGCGTAAAGCGCCAGCGGAATGGAGTTCTTCAAATAGGTGATGTTGAGATTCACAACGTTGGTGTCGGTGAGCGCGTTGTCTGTCTCGTCAATCACCAGCGGTGGGTTCACTTTGGCGTTGGCTCCCGAACCAACAACCACGTTGCCACCGGCATCGGCGGTGAGGCCTCCACGGTTGAGCGTACTCAACTGGAAGGCAGACTGCTTCACGTTGACGTCTGTTACCAACTGCGGCCAGAACTCGTCAACCGACTCAACCAGCTGGTTTGTGGTTGGGATGAGCGCGAAGGCTGCGAATCCGTGCTCGGTGACCTTGGTATCGGCGTTAACGAAGCTGTTTGCCATGATCTGCGCCTTGGTGTTGGTGTTCTTGAGGCTGAATGTAGCGTAGCCGTTTGAGTCGGTGGTCTGGGTGCCTTGGAAATTCTTGGAGAACTTGCAGATACGGCAACCTGCGTCAAGACCCAGCGAAAGCGGCAGACTCTGGATTGGCGTACCCCAGATGTCCGTAACCTTGTATAGCAGGTTGATAGTTGCGCCAGGAACGTACGACTTCACAAAGACCTGCGAGTACTCTGGCAGCCAGTCCTTTTTGAAGACCGACCAGTTCCAGGTCTCTTCGGTCAGGTCAGAATCGTTGCACTCAAATGGGTGCAGGGTGTTACAGGTTGCCTCCGGACCGGTGCCCGTACCTACCAGCTTTACCACTGGGAAGTAGCCGGCCGGCTCCCAAAGTAGAACCATGTTTCCCACGTTGGTGGTTCCATCGCTGATGCCGGCTCGTAGTACGTCATCCGCCCTATTGGCAGCGTTGGGTTCGCTCAAGATCATCGAGACCGAGGCGTTTCCTTGACCATCGGTGACCACGTCGAGATTAGTTGGCAAAACAGAAGTGTCGGCCGCGTTCACCACAGTGTTGCTGGTCTCGTAGGTAAACGCCTGGTCGCCATCGAGGACGAATCGAACCTCTTTATTGGCATTAGCCTGGCCACCGGTGTAGGTCACTGTGACGCTATTGCGGTCCGCGCGAATCCAGGCCTGATTGTGCTGAGTCTCGCTCTGAGTCTGCAGAACCGAGTTGGCGTCGAACTCGCGACGGTATCGCTGGAAGACTCCCTCTTCACTCTTGACGTTGAGATTAGTCCAGCTTGGAGTGGACACCCAGGTTGGTGCAGCCATTACCGGCGCAATGGTGGATGAGCCCGCAATCGCGAGCGAAAGTGCAACGAGGCTTCTTACTAGAGCGCGCACAAAGTTCCTTTCGGGATGCATTTGAATCACGCGCGCACACGCGTTTGAAGCGAGTATAACCAGAAAGCGTCCTATGGTGAAAGCGGTTTCACCGAATCGTTACAGTTTAGGTGGTTTCCCTTATGATCAGCTCAGACTTGAGGATGTGTGGCTCCACCGGCTCGCCCTTCAACTGGGTGATCATGAGGTTTGCCGCCGTTTCGCCCAGTGCAACGATGTCTTGGCGAACACTGGTTAGCGCGGGCCTGGCGGTCTGAGCCACGAGCGAGTCGTCGAAGCCAACAACCTTTATATCCGCAGGAACCGAGAGACCAGCCTCCTCGATCGCCGCGATTGCACCCATGGCCATCACGTCGTTGCAGGCGAAAACACCGTCAAGGTTTGGCACTGACTCCAGCAGCTTACGCATGCAGGCCTTGCCGCTTTCAAAAGAGTAGTCGCCGCGCGCAATGAGCTTCTTGCTCGGTACGTGGCCACTCTGACGATACGCCTGGTTGTAGCCGTCCAGTCGCTGGTGGCCGGCGGTGGTCTCAATATCGCCGGTGATGATGGCAACATTCGAGCAACCCCTGCTAAACAGGTGGTTGGTTGCCGCGAGACCCCCGCCGAAGTTATCGGTGTCAACGAACGGGAAATCGTTTGAGGTGTGAGGGGTTCCGGTAATGACAACCGGAAGCTTCTGCTTCACCAGGCGCTTGATTAGGGCATCCTTGTGCAGCTGGAAGAAGATTGCGCCGTCAACCTCGCCGCTCTGCAGGGAATGGGCAACCGGACCATCCATGGAGTCAAGGTTAGAAACCATGAGCAGAGTCTGAAGGTCGTTTTCCATCAGTACTCGGCTGATTCCCGAGGTGACGGTTGCCCAAAAGGGGTCCGAGAAGATCGAGAGGTCGTCATCGATGACAACGGCGATAAGACCGGTGCGGCCAGATGCCAGAGAACTGGCCACCCTGTGCTTCTTGTAGCCAAGCTTGGCAACGGCCTTGTGCACAGCCTCGGCGCGTTCGGGGTGAACGTTGGTGTCGCCGTTAAGTACACGGGAGACCGTCGCCTCGGACACGCCAGCAGCCTCAGCCAACTGCGCGTATGTTGGCCTAGCGCTGGTTTTTGCAGCCAAACTCGCCTCGCTGTGTTACTTGGTTACCAATGCTCCGTCGCTGGAAATGATAGCACTGTAGGTCTTAGCACTGTTCTTAGGGGTGCGCTTCAGGGTGTCAAAGTCCACGTGCACAAGACCGAAGCGCTTACCATAGCCCTCAGCCCACTCGAAGTTGTCCATAAGAGACCAGGTGAAGTACGCCTTCAGTTGAGAGCCATCTTCCACCGCACGCAGCACGTGATGAATGTGGTCGTTCAGGTAAGCGATTCGGCGCTGGTCGTCAACCTCCCCGTTCTCATTGATTGGGTAATCGAATGCGGCACCGTTCTCGGTGATGGCAACGTACTCAAACTGCGGGTAGTCGCGCTGAATGCGCATCAGGAGGTCGTAGATTCCAGATGGAGTTATCGGCCAGCCCATGTCGGTATATGGGCCGGTTGGCTTGCCATTCACGCGCTGCTGGAATGGGAACACCATGCCATCGATACTCGGCTTGGAGTTCTCATCAGGGCTGCAGAGGAATCCGTCAGAGTAGTAATTAATGCCTAGAAGGTCCGAGTCAACCTTCAGAAGGTCTTCGTCTCCCGGCTTAATCACGCGGGCGAGCCTGTCGCCCCACTCGTCCACCAGAACCTGAGGGTACTTACCGAACAGCTGAGCCTCAATCCACCAGCGGTTGAGCTGCGCGTCCATGAGATCGGCAAGCTGGACAACTTCTGGGTCCTCTGGGTTCTGGATGATGTAGTTGGTCATGTTGAGAGCCACACCCGTGCGCAGGCTAGAGTTGACAGCCTTGATTGCACGGCTTCCCTCGGCGTGAGCAAGTGCGGTGTGGTGGGCGGCAGCGATGGCCTGATCGATGTCGCGAACGCCAGGTGCGTGTACGCCGTTTCCGTATCCCAGCCAGGTTGTGCACCAAGGCTCGTTGAGGGTGATCCAGTCGCCTACGCGGTCGCCGAATGCCTCTGCTGCCGCACCGGCGTAGTCTGCGAAACGGTTCACTACCGCACGGTTTGCCCATCCGCCCTCGTCCTGCAGTGGCTGAGGCAGGTCCCAGTGATAAGCGGTGATAAGCGGCTTGATGTTGGCCTCGAGTAGCTCGTCAATCAGGCGGTTGTAGAAGTCAAATCCGCGCTGCTCGCGACGGCTGTCTCCGGTTGGGAACATGCGGGTCCAGGAAAGCGAGAAGCGATAGGCCTGAAGACCAATCTCCTTCATGATCGCCACGTCCTCCGGGTAACGGTTGTAGTGGTCGCAGGCCAAATCGCCGGTCTCGCCGTTCACGACCTTGCCGGGAGTCTTGGAGAATGTGTCCCAGATGGATGGACCTCGGCCATCGGTGGCGGCTGCGCCCTCAATCTGGTACGCGGAGGTGGCAGCACCCCAAAGAATCTTGTTTGACATGGTTATCCCTTCACTGCTCCATCCATAACGCCGCTGACAAGCCTGCGTCCGACAAAAACAAACAACAACAAAAGTGGTGCGGTGGCCATAAAGGCTCCGCCGAGCATCAACGCGTAGTCGATGGTGTAGCTGGCCGACAGCTGGTTGACCGCTACCTGAACCGTGAACTGGTTGGGGTCGTTCAACACCAGCAAGGGCCAGAGGAAGTCGTTCCAGGCTCCGAGGAATGCGAACAGACCCAGCACAAAGCCGCTCTGCGCGATGATTGGAACAACAACGCTGCGGAAGATTCGCATAACTCCTGCGCCATCGATGCTGGCGGCCTCAAGGAGCTCGTTAGGCACCTGGGCATCGATGATTTGACGCATCCAGAAGACTCCAAATGCGGTGACCAGCGCGGGCACGATGATTGCGGTGAGTGTGCTTCCCCAACCAAGGTTGTTCACGATCATGAACAGCGGAATGATGCCCAGCTGGCTGGGCAGCATCATGGTTCCAATCACGAACACCACGAGACCCTTGCGGCCACGGAAGTTGAGCTTCGCAAAGGCGAATCCCGCGATGGCCGAGAAGAACACCTGAGCCGCCGCAATGGTTGTGCCAACAAAAATGGTGTTCCAGATGGACTGACCGAAGGTTGGCGCTGCCTCAAAGACGTGATTCATGAGTGTGAGGAATCGCGGCCCGGGTGTGAGAGTTGGCGGATTCTTGGAGATGGCCTCGTTGCCGTTGGAAGCAACAATGTACATCCAGTAGAACGGGAATGCCGATACCAGCGCCGTGAGAGTAAGCACTAGATATGAGACCGGGGAAACCCTGCGCCAGTGGTCCTTTTTGCTGTAGTGGCGGAAAACCCAGATGGCAATGGCCAGGCAAATTATTGATGTAACCCAGAAACCTGGGTTCAGGAAGAGCTTCACTGCACTGCCTCCCCGCTGCCAATACGCCTGGTGATTAGGAAGTTGATGCCGGAAATAATGAGCACGATGAAAGTGATCATGATTCCGATGGTGGCGGCATAACCCCAGTTACCCATGTGCGCCTGCTCGTATAGGAACAGTGTGAGCGTGGAGAACTGGCGGCTGTCACCACCGGCTTCACTGCCCGCGAGGGTTAGCGGTTCGGCAAACACCTGGAGTCCACCGATCGTGCCAACTACTAGCACGAAGGTGATGGTATTTCTAATTCCCGGGAGGGTCACCGAGGTGAACTGGCGCCAACGGTTGGCGCCATCGATGGCCGCAGCCTCGTAGAGCTCGTTCGGAACGGCGAGCATAGCTGCCAGGAAGATCAGCGCGTTGTATCCCAGCCAACGCCAAGTGATCATGGTCGCGATGGCGATCTGCCCGGGAATTGCCTCAGAAACGAAGTCGATGTGGTGGGTGAAGCCCAACCAGCCCATTGCGAGGTTAACTAGCCCGAAGTCGCGACTGAAGAGCTGCCCAAACACGATTGCCACCGCTAGCACCGAGGTGATGTTTGGCACCAGGAGGATAGTGCGCCAGAAGGTCTTGAAGCGCAGTTTTGGGTTGCGAAGCACGTTTGCAAGTGCAATCGCAAGGATCATCTGAGGGAATGTGCTGAGTGCCCAAATCTGGAAGGTGTTTTGAACTGCGAGCCAGAATCGGTCGTCAACAATTACTTGCTGGAAGTTCTTGAGTCCGATGTAGCTGTGGGTGAAGTCCAGGGGATCCCACTGGAAGAAAGCGATGTACACCGAGTAGATAACCGGTGCCAAACCGAAGATCAGGAACATCACGGTGAAGGGTGCGGTGAATAGGTAACCCCACCTTCCTTGCAGTGATGGAACCACGCCGTCGGGTTTCTGGGTCTTCCTCTTCACCGCCTTGGCGGACGGGGTCCGCCAAGGCGATGCAGATTTGGTCTTGCTCATTTGTTACTGCCCAACCGCCGTCTTGATCTCATTGAGGGCCTGCTGCCAGGCTGCGGCCGGCGACTGCTTCTTCAGACCAACGCGGCTTAGTGCCTGGCCGAAGATGTTGTCGATAGCGCGCTCCTTCTTGCCCTCAAAGATTGGCTTCAGGGTCTGCACCGAACTGCCGTAAATCTTGCCAACCGGTGCGTTGTTGAAGAAGGCATCCTTGTAGTTCAACAGGGCTGGGTCGTTGTAGAGAACCGAGGCCGAGGGGAAAAGGCCGTACTGCTTGAAAATAGCCAGCTGCTCCGAAGGCGACTCGTACCAGCTGATGAAGTCCCAGGCTGCCTGCTTGTTGACCGCAGACTTTGGAATGGTCAGCTGGCTTCCGCCCTGGTTGCCACCGCCGCCAGGCAGGTCGGCAATGTCCCACTTACCCTTGGTCTTTGGGGCCTGCTGCTTTATGTAGTCCATCATCCAGGCCGGGGCAAGAACAACCGCGAAGATGCCCTTGTTCATTCCCACGTTCCAGTCGTTGGTGTATGGGTTGATGTTGGTACCGATGCCGGAGGTGAGCGCCTTTGCGGTGGTCTGGAATGCCGTCTGAACCTGAGGGTTCGAGGTGTAAATGAGCTTGCCATCCTTGGAGCCATCATTCTGGTAGTACTTTGCGGTTCCCTGGTCGAGGATTGCCTGGTACAGGGTGGCGGCGTTGTCCATGAAGCCGTAGCAGACCTTGGTCTTGGCACAGGACTTCTTCTCGGCCGCGCTCAGCTTCTTGTTGTACTTCTGACCGGTTGCGATGAAAGCCTCCCAGGTTGGCCAGAGGTTGCCGACGGCAACGCGGTCGGTTGGCAGGCCGTGCTTTTTGAACAGGTCTGGGCGGTAGGCAACCTCGAGGCCACCAACGTCGGTAGGCAGGCCGATTACGGAGCCATCGACGCCTACGCCCTGGTCCCAACGCCATGGCAGGTAGTTGTTCTCGATGGTTCCCGCGTTGTATGGGGACTGGCGAAGATCGGTGAAGTACTGAGGGTAGGCGCGGAAGTATCCCGAGTAGGAGACCTCAACGGCGGCCACGTCTGGAGTCTTGTTGGCCAAGAAGGCTGTGATGAGGCTCTGGTGGTGGGCGTCCAGTCCGCTCTTCTTGAGCTGGATGGTCACCTCTGGGTGAATCTTTTTGTAGTCGATTAGGGCCTGGGGCTCTATCACATTTCCGTAGGTCCAGATAGTCAGGGTCACCGGGGTTGCCGCCTTGGCTGGCATTGCCATGGTCACAGGAAGAGCCAGCAGGGCTGCGGTTCCAACGATTCTCTTTAGAAGAGTTTTCACTTCAATCTCTCTATCTGGTTACTGGGCGGCTGTTGTGCGACAGCCGCCCAGCTCCAATTCATTTCGGAAAGGTAATGAGTTCCGTGAAATCGGTTTCACGTGTTACCATTAGACACGTGAAATCGGTTTCACGGCAAATTGAATCAAGCCCAAAAAGCGTCATCGTTACATAATCGTTACCGCCTATTTGTGCAGAGGCGTGCAGTATCTTCGTTAGATCTTCAAAGGAAGAAAAATGCCAAAATTCGCCAAGTTAACCGCACTCACGGTTATCACCGGAGTCGCTCTCGGCGCACTCCTCAACCCTGTAGCGGCCAGCGGGAAGACCAAGGCCCCCGTTCTCAAGATGCTCTGGCACCAGGAGTTCAACGGCAAGGCAGGAACCGGCCCAAGCACTAGCATCTTCAACTACGATCTGGGCGGTGGAGGCTGGGGTAACCAGGAGCATGAGGCGTACGTTGATGACCACGCCACGCTCGATGGTTCAAAGCAGGGCAACCTGGTGATCTCGGCAACCCGCTATTCGCCAAATCTCAATGACATTTACTACACCTGCCCAATAAACACCCAGGGCGCGGCCTGCGAGTTCCTGTCATCTCGCATTCAGACTCAGGGCAACCTGCAGTTCCAGTACGGCCAACTCTCAGCACGCATCAAGGTACCGAGCGGCGATGGCGTATGGCCTGCCTTCTGGTTGCTGGGCAATGACATAAGCACAAACGCCTGGCCGAACTGCGGCGAGATCGACATAATGGAGGCTCGCGGCGACCAGTACCCATTCAACGTTTTTGGCACCGCGCACGGACCCGGCTACTCGGGGGCCGATGGAATTGTGAACACTGCCGTTTCCAAGGCACCGCTCTCGGCCGGCTACCACATCTTCACAGTGGTATGGCAGAAGAACAAGATCCAGTGGCTTCTTGACGGCAAGGTTTATAACACCGTCACCCCGTCCATCGTTGGGGCAGGCAAGGAGTACGTCTTCAACAAGCCGTTCTTCCTCATTCTGAACCTGGCCATGGGCGGCAACTTTGTTGGTGGACCGGTTGACCCAACCCTCAACTCGGCAAACATGTCCATCGACTGGATTCGCTACTACAGCTACAACGGCGTGGGCAAGGTCACGGGCACCAAGGCCGCCATCAAAGCCGGTAAGCCCTAGGCAGCAAACCAAGGATTCGGGCGGGTCGCTAGTTGACCCGCCCGTAACCGTTTAACGTGGAGCACTTCACCCAGTCGATGAGGAAGTCGCTGTTGGTTCCGTTTGCCTGGTTGGATCCCGGCCAAACCGCATTGTTGAAGATTAGGAAGAACGGCTGATTGAACGGCCAGTTTCCCGCGGTGTCTATTACCCGTTTCTGGTTATTGGCGAGGGTTTGGGTGACGACTTGACCGTTGAAGGTATCGGTGGCGTAGGTGACCCCATCCATGGCGAAGGAAATCTGATTCGGCAGCCAGTCGATGGACCACACATGGTAGCCGGCAGAGATGTTGGCAAGCGGAGCAACCGCGGTAACACCTGCCCCACCCAGCCAGTCGCCGCCGCCCGGTGCGCTTCCGTGCAGCGTGCCCTGAGCCACTGAGTTGGCGCCGAGACCTTCCATAATGTCCAGTTCACCGGATGCCGGCCACTGCACCGTGCCGAATGATCCGTTTGGTGGTTGATAATCGCTGCCAAGCATCCATATGGCAGGCCAGTTGTAGGCTCCCTGAGGCAGCTTGGCCCGAATCTCTAACCGGCCGTACTGGAAGTTCACTCTGCCCTGGGTCCAGATTCGCGAGGACCGCCAGAGATTCGCGTCGCGAACTGTATGAATTCTAAGATTGCCTGCGCCGTCGGTGGTTGCGAAGTTTGGATCGTTGAACTCAATTTCGCCCGTGCCGTAGGTAGGCAAACCCAGCTCGGAACTGCCGTTGCCATGTAGCCCCCAAAATGCACTTCCGTCCACCACCGAACCCCTAGGTTCGTTGAAGTTCTGGACCCAGAGCAGACCGGGCGTGGGGGTAAGCCTTACGGTAACCCGGTTTCCATCAAGCGATGATGCACTCCCGCTAGCGAAACCGCCACTAACCTGCTGAACCGTTGCAGTTGGAGCAAACCTGGCTAGGTACGTGGCTACCGCTGCCGTTCGCTTCAAGGCCAAAGCGTTTCCTGAGTTTCCAGAGACTGGGGCGGAGTAACCAGTCAAATGAATCTGCTGGGCACGGGCGACGCTTTGGCGGGCTGCCACCAGTTGAGCCTTTGCAAAATCTGTAAGAACCCAAGACTGAGGAGCAGTTCCGGGGGTGAACGCCAGTTCGATTGTGATATCTGTGGAAGACCTTTTGAACTGACTCGCAAAGGCTGGTTGCAGCAGAGAAAGGCACCCGAGCAAAACCGCAAGAGCCGCTACCAATCCCCGAAATCCGTGAAAGCGGTTTCTTGACATGTTCGAAGTCTAGCTCCCCTCTGGCGCTCTGACTAGGCTGGGCTTGTGACAAAAGCTAAAGAGAATTGGGGCGAGCAAGACTTCAGCCTGTTTTTGGCAAGCCGAAGAAGTACCCGCGACTTCCTGCCAACCCCGGTTGACCCTGCCGTCATCGAGCAGCTGATTGCCGACGGACTGACGTCGCCTTCCTGGAGCAACACCAGGCCCGTGATGGTGGCGGTGGCCTCGGGAAGCCTGCGCGATGAAATTGCTGCTGACATGCTTGCCCGTTCCAAGTACGTGATCGGATTCCGCATCGGCACCTTGGCGGACAAGGTCCGGTTCCTGCTGCACCCTGGCGCCTGGCCCGTCAGCGACCACTCGATGATCAAGGCATACCCGGAGGAACTGCAACCGCGAGCGAAGCGGGTTGGCAAGGAGCTCTACGGGCACATCGGTGTGGCTAGAGGCGACAAGCAGGCTCGCGAGGAACAGTGGGCAAAAAACTACAACTTCTTTGGTGCACCCGTTGAGATTTTCGTATTCGCGCACGACGGCCTGGGTGTTTTTGCCGCCAATGACGCGGGCATGTTTGCAGAGAACCTCATCCTCAGCGCGCATGCTAGTGGTCTGGGCACCTGCGCCCAGGGCGCAGCCGTGCTCTGGGCGAGCGCTATTCGAAAGCGGTTTGATGTTCCAAAGGGCTACAAACTTCTGTACGGAATTGCGCTTGGCTACCCATCGCAGAATCCGGTGAACGCGTTTGGCGCGCATCGGCTAAGCCCAGCGGAAATCAGCATCCCGCCCAAGTCGTAGCCGATTCACCTACCTGATTCGCCCCACACCCGGGACGAGCCTGCCAACCTTCGATGCGTATTCCGCGTAGTCGGGGTATTTGGCAAACAGCAACCGCTCCTCAAAACGCGCCTTGAAATGCAACAGCGTGACAAGGCCAAGCAGAGCCGGCACCTGAAACACTGATCCCGAGCCAACCGTTAGCCCCACGCCTATCAGAATGAGACCGAGGTAAATGGGATGACGAACCACCGCATAGAGGCCTGTGGTTTTGAGTGTGGCGCGCTCGAGAGGAACCGGGTTTGCGGTGAGGCTCCTGCCGAGGCCAACGATGGCCACCGCGGTTACAAAAATTCCGGCACCAAGAACAACCTGGGCAACCAGGTGAAGAGCACCGCCTACAGCCCAGTCCGATCTCCCAGGAACAAACATGAGCTCGGCCAGCAGGATGAACTGCCCGGTCACCATTAGATTCCCTTTGGTCTTGTCTTTCATGAGCACTCCATCGTTGCGGCTAGTCTCACACTAGCCCTAGAGGGTTCCAGCATCCAGTTGAGCCAGCACTTGCTGAGCACGCTCGCGCACCTCGGGCAGGTTATCGAGGCGTTTCAATCCGGCGAGCGCCTGGAACATGCGGTGGTTCTTGGCGAAGTCTGCGCTGTGCCTGTCGATGAAGTCCCAGTAGAGAGTTGTGAACGGGCAGGCACGCTCGCCCACCCGAAGCTTTGGGTCGTACCAGCAGCTCTTGCAGTGATCGGTCATGCGGTTCTGGTAGGCGCCACCGCCAGCGTAGGGTTTGGTCATCAGCCGGCCACCATCGGCGAAGGTTGCCATGCCAATGATGTTAGGCACCATCACCCATTCGGATGCGTCCACAAACTGCTCGCGCATCCAGTCGAGTAATTCGCGCGGGTTGGTGCCGGAAATGAGGGCGAGGTTGCTGAGGATCATCAGCCTTGGAATGTGGTGGGTCCAGGCCCGTTCCTCAACCTGACAAACCACAGAACCCACGCACGCCATCTTGGTCTTGGAGGAGTCTCGATAAACCGGGGGAAGCGGCCGGTTTGCCCCCAGCGCGTTGTTATCAACGTAGTTTTCGCCAAGGAACCAGTACATGCCGTTGATGTACTCGCGCCAACCGATGACCTGACGCACAAACGCCTCCACCGATGCCAGCGGTGCGCCACCGCGGTAAGCCTCCAAAACCCTGTCAACCGCCTCGGCCGCATGAATCACGCCAAGGTTTAGGTAGGGGCTGAGCAGCGAGTGATGGAGCGCCCAGTTCTGCGCTGTCACTGCGTCCTCGTAAGGCCCAAAGCCGTTGAGGTTGTTTGTCACGACGTGTTCCAGTTGCCTCAGCGCGCCGGCTCTTGTTGTCGCCCAGGTTGTACTTGGCTCGTAGCCCAGTTGGGCGGCAACCTGCGCATCGATGCCGTCACGCTCGTGCTCCAGGTATGCCGGCCAGGTGTAGTTCTTTGGCGGCGGTAATCGGTTGTCTTCGTCGAAGTTCCAGCGGCCACCCTCGGGCTGGCCACCGCTCACGAGGATGCCTAGTCGCACCCGTTGAGCGCGGTAAAAGTTCTCCATGACAAAGGTTCGCTGCCGCTGCGCCCAGTTGTGAAAGTCTCGGCGCGAGGTGAGGAAGAAGTCGTTATCAACCCACTCAACCCCGTACTCGGTCAGCTGACGATACTGCCTGAAGCTGGACGCCTGAGCCGCAACCACCGTCAGGTTTCCAAACTCAGCTCTGGCCGCCTGCAGGCCATCGATGGTTGTTGGCGCCTGAATGTAGCGCACCAAGTGTCCCGAGGCCTCAAGGTCTGCCGCAAAGTGGCGCGCCGCCGAGAGCATGAAGAAGAGACGCTCCGGGTGCCAGGGTCTGCCCGTGAGCATGCGGGCACTCTCCACTAGCACCACAACATCGATGCCCTTGGCTGCATTCTTGAGCGCGCCGTAGTTCTGATTCAGGTGGTCGTGGGCTACATAGATTATGCGGGCCTGCTGAATGTCGGTTGCCTCAGGCATCTGCTCTTCCCCGCTGCAGGGCCTTGCTCAAGAACCCCGAGACCACGCGCCAGAAATCGTCCGGCTGTTCCTCGTGCGCAATGTGGCCGCAATTGGGAACCAGATAGATGGAGTGGCCCGGGATTCGCTCGGCAACGCGGAAGGTGTCCTCCACCTTCACAATTCGATCCGAGTCTCCCGAAACCACAAAGGTTGGAGTATCGAGACGCCACAGGTTGGATCGAACCTGGTTTCGCTGGCTTGCCGTTATGAAGCGCCAGAGCCTGGTGGTCCAATCCGGTAGGGTCATCGGCGCGCGGTAGCCATCGCCGGTGGCCTGCGTCAGTTTGCCCGTGTCACTGAAGGAGTCCGACAGAATCCGCATGCCCAGTTTTTCGAAGCCTTTGAGGCGGCGGGAGCCCCAGGCCTCAATCCACGGCGCTCTGGCGAGTTTGGCTAATAGCGCTATCGGGGGTGGTTTGCGCCAGATTGCGGGCGACTCGAGCACGAGCGCTGTAATCTCGCCCGGGTACCTGAGCGCGTATTCTGCGGCAAGTAGCCCGCCTGCGGAATGGCCAACCAAAACCATCGGCCTACCGTTTGCCCTGGCAGTTAGTATCTGGCGCAGCAGATAAACCTGGCCGTCCAACGAGTAAGGGTCTGGGCTGAGGCCGTTTGAAACCAGGGGAGTGAACCCGAAACCCGGACGGTCGTAAGAAATCACGTGGTGTTCGACAGCAAACCGCTGGAACATGCCTCGCCAACTGAAGCTGCTGGCGCCAAAACCGTGCAGCAGAACAACGAGGTTTCCGGCCTGCGGATTGGCCTCGGAAAACTCAATTGGGTAGCCGAACTCTTGGGTAAGCACAGAGCAAGATTACGCCCCGCCACCAGCGGAATGAAAAGCGCAGGTTTGAGGTTTTCAGTGATACCGCGAGACAAGGATTGTTGAAAGTGACCGCACTGCCACCAGAGGTAACCGAATTCATTGCAACGCTGAGGGAGTCTTTCTTGGAGCGCCGCCAGAGTGCATCCAGCCAAACTTCCGCCGGCTACGGGGAGCCCGAGTTTGTCACTCGCGCAGTGCTTTCCCTCCTTGCTCGTGGCGGTTCAACCAGCGAACAACTAGTGGCAGACCTGGAGCTTGTTTCCGCGGGCATTCAAGCCAGCGATGTGCACCAAGAGCTGTTGCACCTGCTTGAGCAGGGCTTGGTTTCCTTTGATATGAAGGACGGCGTGAAGACCTACGACATCACCTCTCAGGGCACCGAGAGATTGTCCGAGCTGCGTTCTGCTAGCGCCGAGGCGGCGGCAGATTCCGAGGCCTCCAACGCGTCAGGGCGGGGTGCCTCGGCCCTCGACGCGCGCCGAGATTTTGCCAAGGCCGGGATCGCGCTGACCCAGGCGGTGTCGGCACTCGCTACCACCGGCAAGACAGAGCAACTTCGCAGTGGAGCTGCCTCGCTGGACAGAGCCGCGAAAGAAATCTTCGCCATTCTGGGAAACAACAAGTAGCGGTGACGTCAGACACCGCGGAACAGACCAGGCGCAACAGGTACCTGCGCTCGCGCTACAGAAAGATTGTGCGATTCGCCGCAATCGTCTTGCTGAAGAGTTGGTTCTTCGAGCTCTTACTGCCGCAGATTGGGCTTGCCAGAATCGCGGAGCGCACGAGAATCCGTCGCTTCCGCAAGGTGGCGCGAAACTTCAAGAAGCTGGCACTAGAGCTGAGCGGTCTCATGATCAAGGTGGCCCAGTTCGTGTCATCGCGCATGGACATTCTGCCAGCCGAAATCACTCGCGAACTGGACGGCCTCCAGGACAGGGTTCCGCCGGAGCCGTTCCATCTGGTGCGCCGCCAAATTGAAGACAGCCTGGGAATGCGCATCGATGACGCCTTCCTGGAGTTTGACGAGACGCCCATCGCGGCCGCCTCTCTGGGTCAGGCTCACGCGGCGAGGCTACTGGCCCCCGCTGGCGTGGCCAGCGACCGCGTTGTGGTCAAGGTTCTCCGGCCTGGCATTGAGGAAATTGTTGACGTTGACCTGAGGGCACTCCGCAAGGTTTCGGTGTGGATGTCCAAGGTCAAACTCATCTCCCGGCGGGCAGACGCGCCGGCTCTGGTGGAGGAGTTTGCTGCAACAACCTACGAGGAGATCGACTACCTCAACGAAGCCAAGAACCTCGCAACCTTTGAGCGCAACTTCGCCGATGACCCCTACGTTGGCACCCCGAATGTGGTGTGGGACTTCAGCTCAAAGCGGGTGCTGACTCTTGAAGACGTGACGGCAATCAAGATATCCGATGTGGATGCACTCACCGCCGCAGGAATCAGCCCGAGCGCAGTATCGGCGGAGTTTGCCAGGGTCACCTTCCAGCAGATTTTTGTGCACGGCTTCTTCCACGCCGACCCGCATCCAGGCAATGTTTTCGTGAAGCCGAGCGCAGACAACCCCGGTGGCTTCCAACTGGTGTTTATCGACTTTGGCATGATGGGGCGAATCACCAACCAGCAGCGCGAAAACCTAACCAGATTCATCTTTGCCCTCGCCCGCCGCGATGCCCAGGGTTGGGTTGATTCGGTTGAACGGCTGCACCTGCTGCTGCCCAGCGCCGACAGGGTTCAGCTGGAACAAGCCATCGATGTGATGTTCCGGCGCTTCGGCGGTGTGGCTGTGACTGAGATTGCTAATACCGACCTGAGCGTTTTCAAGGACTTGGCACTGGAGTTCTCTGACCTGCTTCGGACGCTTCCGTTTCAGGTGCCCGAGAACTTCCTGCTGCTGGTTCGTAGCATCTCGCTGGTTTCTGGTGTTGCCAGTGGCCTAAACCGCGACTTCAACATCTGGGACGCCCTGGACCCCTTTGCCCGCAGCCTGCTTGCCGGTGGGGCAAAGGGCGCCGCAGAAACCGTGCTTTCTACAGCTTGGGAGAGCCTAAACACCCTTGCGCAACTGCCCAAGCGGGTCGATAACCTCATTGGCAGGCTGGAGCGCGGGGAGATAACCATTCGCAACACTCAGCTGGAGAAGAGAGTTTCCCGAGTTGAGCGCGGGCAGTCGAGGCTGATCTTTGCGCTTTACTTCTGCGGCCTACTGGTGGTTGGAAGCTACCTGAGGTCCATCGGTGACCCGCTCGGCAACCCGCTGTTGGCTGCCTCACTGCTTCCGTTGGTTCTGGGGCTGCTGCCGCGGTAACTGGCTTGGCGCCAGGGAATGTGGGGCGCGGTGCTTCGCGTGCTTCGCTAAGCCTGGAAGAGCGCAGCCGCTATTGCCACAAAGATCACCACGAACACGGCCGGGGTCACGAACTTCACAACCTCCAGGTAGCGAACCTGGGATGCCAGACCTAGCGCGGTTCCGGCCTGCTGGGCGTCCTTTGCCGACGAGAACTGAGCGAGCGCGCCGAGGATTCCGGATGCCAGCAGAATGAGCAGGGCCGCGATACGAACCCAAATACCAGCGCCCGCCAGGCCAAACTGCAGCAGGGCCACGTTGGTAATCAAGAGGAATGTTGGCGCAAGCTGCGAGACAACGATACGGTTCCAGGACTGCTGCCAAAGCAGCTGTGCTTCTGACTGAGACATGACTTCCTTCGGTTGGAGTTTCTGCAATAACTAAATACCTAAGGCAACCAAAACCTTTCCAAGAAACCTGTACCGATAGTTACCTAAACTTGGCTTGTGCTGAAAAGACTGATCGTTATCTCCCGCCCTGTGCTCTGGGTTAACACCATCGGTACCACCGTGATGGGAATGTGGCTCTCGGGTAGCCTCTGGGATTGGCGCGTTCTGCCGATTCTGGTTTGGGTGACGCTGCCTTTCAACCTGCTGATCTACGGCATCAATGACATCTTCGACCAAGAGACAGACAACATCAATGCCCGCAAGGGTGGCTACGAGGGTGCGCACATCAGCCCATCTGAGGTGAAGCCAATCTGGTGGGGTGTGCTGCTCACCAACCTGCCGTTCCTGGGCTACTTTGCCTTCACACTGCCTTGGCCGGCAACCGCATGGATGCTCGCCTACAGCTTGTTCTTTACGTTCTACTCGGCTCCGCCGCTGCGATTCAAGGCGCGCCCCTACTTTGATAGCTTCTCCAACACGGACTACGCATTCCCGCTAGCCTTCGTTCCGTTGGCGCTCGGCAAGGAACCGGCCTGGATTGCCGTTGCCGCACTTATGGCTTGGTCCATCGCAAAACACGCTTACGATGCCATCCAGGACATCCCGCAGGACTCGGATACCGGAATCGAAACCACCGCAGTGCACTTTGGGGTTCGCGGAACCCTGGTTTGGTCGGGCATCTGGTGGGCGCTGTCCACCGTACTTTTCGCGCTAGTGAATATCCCGGTTGCCCTGGTCAACCTTGTGATTGCCGGTTACCTGGTGATTTCGGTTTGGCGCCAGCCAACCCCTAAGCGCGCGCACGACGTCTACAAGTACTCGATTGCGTTCCCCTATGTTGCGGGAGCCGTTGCAGGCGTCCAGCTGGTGGCAGCCATCTCTCTCGGAATCATCTAGTGGCAAGAGTTGTGGTGCTGGGTGCGGGCCTGTCCGGCCTTGCCAGTGCCGCGCTGCTCGCGCAGGCGGGACACAGCGTCACCGTCCTGGAGCGAAACTCGTGGGTTGGCGGCAAGTCAAGGCGTATCGTGGTTGCCGGACAGCGCATGGACACCGGCCCCGCACTCGTAACCTACCCGGAAGTAATCTCGCGGTTCTTCGCCACCTTCGATTCGCTCGGCTCGGTCAAGGCATCCGAGGTTGTGGACCTGCAGTTTGAGAAGCTACCCGAGATTGGGCGCTACTACCTGCGTGACGAAGTGACCGACCTTCCGGTGAAGCCTGGCCACCCCTGGCACGCGGCCTGGGAGCGTTTTGCCACCAGGCACGACCGCCTAACCCCAGCAATCACGCGCCTCCTGACTCTTCACCCGGCCAGCCTCAAGACCCTGGCGCCTGTGTTCCAGATCGCATCAACCTACGGCAGCAGGCTCACCACCGAACGTTACGTCTCGGCTCTCGGCTGGATGCCTCAGGGCTTACGCGAGGTCATCGCCATCCACACCCTAAACGCGGGAATCTCACCCAAGCGGTCACTTGCAATCTACGCATCGATGACCGCCAGCATGGCATCGCAGGGAATCTCCGTTCCGGTGGGTGGCGTGAACGAGATTGCCCAGTCGCTCGCCAAGCTGGCGGAGGCCGCGGGAGCAAAGGTGTTGCTAAACCAAAAGGCCAAGCGCGTTTCCAAGGGCCTGGTTGAGACAGAGACCGAGCGCTTCGAGTTTGACCACCTCGTCAGCTCGGTTGACCCGCAGGTGTTGAAGCAACTGATGCGCCCGGAGTCGCAGCCGGCACAGCCCGGGCTCAGCTCCTGCTCCGGCGTAGCCATCTATGCGGTTTTGAAGCGGGACCTCCCCAGCAATATCGTCACCCACTCGGTGGTAATGCCGGATGACTCGGGTCAACTCTTCGATGCCATCGAGGCCAAGCGCGTGCCCGAGCAGACCATGACCTTTGTGAACTACTACCGGGCGGGGCACATCTACCCCAACAGCAAGCCCACAGTTGCCGTGCTGCTCACAGCCCCGGCGGACGGACAGCATCACGGAATTGACAGTCCCTGGGTGCGAGCCGAGCTCGACCGGGTGTCCCAGAAACTGGGCCTGGAACAACCGATCGACTCCCTCTTTGAGGACTACCAGCTGCTGAACCCAAAGTACTTCTCGGTTTACGGTGCCACCGATGGCGCGCTTTATGGTGCCACCAAGCCGCTCTGGCAGTCCGGGCCCTTCCACGTGCCCGCGCACCACAACCCCCTGCGGCCCTGGCTCTGGAGGGTTGGTGCGTCGGTTCATCCCGGTGGCGGAATCCCCGCGGTCTTAGGCAGCGCTCAGATCACCACATCGCGGTTGCTTAGCAAGCTTAAGTAGGCCTGGAAGAACGATGACGATTTCGATCCAGTCGCTTAGGAGCCGTTTCGGCAGGGTTGAGACCTTCACCGTTGGTGACCGCGAGTACGTGGCATTCGTTCCAAACTCACTCACGTCCACGACGCCGGTACTTATCACGCACGATGCCCAGAACTACCTGGTCGATTTGGATTCAACTTGGAATGGCGAGAATTGGGGCGTCACCGAGGCCATCGATGCCGGCAGAATCCGGGCTCACGACTTCAACGGCCTACCGCTAATTGTTTCCGTCAGCCTGAAGGACAGCGCTGGCCTAAGGTTCAACGAACTGGCCCCGCAAGAATACATGGAGACCCGTAGCGAACTCTGGCTGGCAACAGTTGCTCTTAAAAAGGCGGTGAGCAGCCAGTTGATGGGCAATGCATACATCGATGAGATTGTGTCAAGCCTCCTGCCACGCCTGGCTGACAGGTACGGCATTGAGTTGTCAACGGAGCGCACCGCCATCGCGGGTTCCAGCATGGGAGGCGTTGCCTCGCTGTACGCCGTTGGCCGGCACCCCGGTGTTTTCGGGGCCGCGCTCGCCTACTCAACCCACTGGGTCGTTGGTCAGGAGGACCTGGTTCCGTATCTGCTTGACCGGATTCCGCTCGATGGCTCGCACCTGATTTGGACAGACCGCGGCGACCTAGACCTTGACGCCACTTACGCAGCCGGCCACGCCCAGGCGCAGCAGCGCCTGGAGCAGCTGGGATGGAAACTAGACGAGAACTTCATTGCTGCCGTGTTTTATGGAACGGGTCACGCCGAAAAGTTCTGGAGTCGACGCATTGAACTTCCCATCAATTGGTGGCTGAGCAAGATTAGTTAGGTTACGCGGGCCATGAGTAGCGTTGGCGAACTTGATAGTTTGCTGAGGTTATATCAGTGGTTGATGTTTAACAGCAAAAGCCCAGACTGCTCTGCGATTTTCCACTTACAGGCCTCTATTCGGAGACCAGAAAGTAGAGAAGATCCAATGAGTTTCAAGAAAGCTTCTTTCGCCGCTGCCGCAATCCTCGCGCTGGCCGCGGGAACCATCGCAGTTGCTCCTGCCAACGCAGCAACCCCATCGTGCGCATCGCTTACCAAGGCACTGGTTGTGGCCGACGGATTCACCGCGGCGACCGGCCCCGTTATCACCAAGTACAACTACGCCAACCTCAAGGCAAACGCCGCCAACTCTCTCGGCACCACCATCGACTTCGGCGCCAAGGCGCTCGTGGTCGGATGCGTAAGCCCAGCTGACATCGCCAAGCTCGTTGGCAAGGGCAAGCCAGCGATGACCGCCACCGCATACCTTCAGAAGATGGCAAAAGACTCCGCTGGTGCAATGAAAAAGACCATGGTGGGCGGCGTGGCTGACTACCTGGACTTTGGAAACGGTAAGGAAGACGGACTCGGCTCTGTAAAGACCGCGGGAAGCATCCGACTTGACGCCTGGGTAGCCGGCGGCAAGTACATCATCCTGACCTTCTCGGGCCCTGCGTCTGCCACCCCATCGAAGGCCCTGCTCGCCTTCATCAAGTCAACCAACACCGTTCTGTAACACCCGAGGATACCCAACCATGGCACGCAACACACTCGTTGAATCCTGGCGTTCAAACACGCTCGCAACCAACGTGTTGCGCGCCTGGTTGGGAGTCACCTGGCTATACGCTGGCTGGCAGAAGGCCGCCGACGTTGGATTCCTGAACAAGGCTGCGCCCAACTATCTGGGTACCCAGCTTTCCGCGTTTGCCCAGCACTCGCCCCTGAGGTTTTTCCTGGCCCGAGCGGTCCACTTGGCCGAACCCATCGGCTGGGTGGTCATGTTTGCCGAGTTTGCAATTGGAATAGCTGTTCTCACCGGATACCTGCTGGAACCGGCGATCATCGCGGGCGCACTGGTTTCCCTAGGTCTCTGGCTTTCGGTTACCTGGACCGTGTATCCGTACTTCCTTGGCAGCGATACCGCCTACCTTGCCATGTGGGTTGTGCTCTACTTCGCTGTTCGTCACGAACGGAAGACAGCATCCAAAGCCAGAATCCTGCTTGGACTTGACCGCCGCTCGTTCCTTCAGGCACTCGCAGTGGCCGGCGCATCCGTTGCCGGAATTTTCGCGGCCGGCCAGTTCAAGAAGCCAAAGCCTGCCACCGCCAAGGGCAAGGAAATCGTCAAGGCTTCTGCCTTCCCAGTTGGCTCTAACATGCAGTTCACTGCCGCCGATGGCAACCCAGCGTTCCTGTTCCGCACCAAACTGGGCGTCTTTGCCTACTCGGCCGTTTGCACCCACCAGGGATGTGTTGTGAATTACACGGCGTCAACCAAGACCCTGGATTGCCCCTGCCACGGTGGTCAGTACGACCCGTACAACGACGCCAAGGTTGTGGCAGGACCACCCCCAACCGCGCTGCCCAAGTATTCGGTGAGCATCGTCGGCGACTCAATCGTCGAGGGTTAAGAACCTCTGGTTCTAGGCCAGGTGTTCGGCAAAAAACCCTTCGATTCTCTGCCACGCATCCTTGGCTGCCTCGGGGTTTGGCTTGGCGCCGGTCACCCGAAGGATGGTTCCGAACACTGGGCCGCCACCCTGCTTGGGGTTCATGAAAGCGTGGCCGGCATCTGGATATTCCTTGATGTCGTGGATAACGCCGGCCGCGGTTGCGGCTTCATCTAGCTTGGCCTTGGCGCCCTTGAGTTGATTATCGGCACCGCCGTAGTTGCCGATAATGGGGCATGCTCCCGAGAGCGCGGAGTCTAGGTCTGAGGGCAGCATTCCATAGTTTGGGTTGGCTGCGTCATAGCCGCGATTTGCGAGCAGAAGCGCAAAGCCGCCTCCCATGCAGAAGCCGGCCACACCAACCTTGTCGGTGGTCTCGGGTAGGGCCATCACGTACCTCTTCGCCGACTCAATATCATCGAAAGCCTGGCCGGTGCCGGCCGCCAACGTCTTGAAGGTTGCGGTGAGGCACCTGCGCATGCCGCCCCTGCTATAGAGGTCTGGCATGATCACAACGTATCCCGCCTGCGCCATCCGTAGCATGTGTGCGCGCATGTTTTCATCGATGCCAAATACCTCGTGAACCATCACAACGGCTGGCCAGGGGCCGGAGCCATCTGGGATGACAATTGCACCCTTTAGTTGAGGTGTGAGCTGAATGTCGCGAATCTCCATGGCCTAAGGCTATCGCCGGGCTTTGGCTTCACCGTAAAGTGAGGCGTCTTCGTCGCTGAAACAGCAGAGGGTTACTCGCTCCAAATTTCCTAGTAGCGGCAACGTTTCTAGGATGGCATCGATCACAGCTTCTGCCACGTTGGCAACCTTCCAGCCATAGATTCCAGTGCCAAGGCTTGGAATCGCAATCGCCTTGGCGCCAGCCAGGTCGGCCTCAAGTAGGGCAAGGGTATAGGCGGACCTCAGTAGGTAAATACCCTCGGGGCCTGTCTCATGAAACTTGGGGGCAACCGCATGAATGACCATTTTGGCTGGCAGGTTATATGCCTTGGTTTTGGCCACCGAACCAGCGTCTATGCCAAAGGGGAATCGCTTGAGGCACTCCGCTTCAAGTTGCGGACCGGACACTTTGTGGATTGCTCCGCTAACCCCGCCGCCGGCCAAGAGAGCCGAGTTAGCCGCGTTCACTATGGCATCAGCCTTGAGAGTGGTGATGTCAGCCACCACAACGTCAAAGGCGATATCACGGTTTGGAACCACATTGCAGTGGCAGTCCCAGGCCCGATCATTTGGGCCTACCAAGCAGCCACCCAAAATGATGCTGTCATCTTCCATAACCTCTGAGGAGGGCATGCCGTAGACAACCCGCTTCAAAGGGTTCTTGCATCGCGGGCAGATTCGCTTGGTGGCCATTGGCTCCTCCTGGTTGGTAAAGCCAAAATACAACCGACCAGGGACATTTGCGGGTGTTGGGCGAGAGAGGTGGGAGCGTTCAGCGCTTAAAGTAAAAAACCCTCGGTAGAAGCCCGAGGGAATTTTGTGCGCTTGGAGGGACTCGAACCCCCAACCTTCTGATCCGTAGTCAGATGCTCTATCCGTTGAGCTACAAGCGCTGGGTTAGCGGATGCTCCTTAGAGCAACCTCTATAGTTTAGCGAAGTTTCACCAAACTGTCCAACGAAGTTTGGATGGCTTACTTCTCTACATAGGCCTTGAGGCGGTTCAGACCATCGGTGAAGTGCTTGGTCATCATCTTGTCCATGCGCAGCACGCTCACCATGAGGGCCATGAAGAACTTGCGCTCGCCGGTCATAGTCCAGGTCATTTCGGTGCCGTTGCCCAGGCGGGTTAGACGCCATTCAACCTTGGCGGTCTCTGGGCTGGGTGCCATGAAGTTCATGTCCACCATGATGACGGAGTTGTCGTAAACACCGCTGAACACCATGCTGCCCTTGCCCAGCTTCTTGGACTCCCAGCTGTAGGTGGCGCCCTCGCCGCTGGCCTTTTCGCTCACGGTTGCAACCGTGGCCGGGTCCATGGCCATGAAGGGGTTCCACTCGTTGAACTGGTTGAGGTCGCTGATTACGTTCCACACCTTGGTGATTGGTGCATCGATGGCTTGCTTTACTTCGATCTTGTATGGCTTTGGCATGGCTTCACTCTACGCTACGTGCACGCGGGGGCGGTTCTTGTGGTTGGGTTCGGCCTGCCTCAGCACCTCTCGGGTGACCACGGCAATCTCGCCGCCACCGGTGATGAGGAACTTCGCCATGTTGCTGATGGGGTTGCCTTCGCTCCACTCAAAGTAGATGTCCGGAAGCACGCCGTATTCGTCGCGTATTGCCAGCATGACAGCCGCGATGGCGTTTGGAATAGACGATGACCTAACGCTTAGCGCGCGGTGACCGTAGCGGAACACTCCCCGAACCACCAGGTCCTCGATGAAGTCGGATGAGTCCGATACCTCTACCTCTAGGAACAGGGTGTGGCGGTTGCTTGGGATGTTGCTGAAGCGGCGCTCGTCCTTTTCCTTGGCGTCGTACTCGCGCTGCCCTTCGCCGTGCGGCTCGTGGGCGATGAGCGATACGCCGTGCTCCTCAATTGCATCGACGGTGAGGAATTTGTGCGCCTCATCATCGAAGTGCACGGTCTTGGACCGCAGCTGGAATGCCCTGCGCACGCGACTGAGGATTGAAATAAGGAGAATGCCAGCGATGAAGAACGAGGCGATTCGCACGCCATCGGGCCGCTCGATGATGTTGGCCACCGTGGTGTAGGCGAAAAGTGCCGTGATAACGGCGAAGAAAACCACCAGCCCGTATTGCTTCTTGCGACTGGCAAGCAGGGTTGCCGCCAGCGATGCCGATGTGATGAGCACTAGCACACCGGTTGCGTAGGCTCCGGCCTGGGCGTCAACGTTTGCCTGGAACTCCCAGGTCACGTAGGTTGCAACGGCGGTAAACACAAACACCAACGGCCTGGAGTAGGCGGCCCACTGCGGCGCCATTCCGTAGCGCGGCAGGTACCTTGGCACCAGGTTGAGAAGACCCGCCATGGCGCTAGCACCGGCAAACCAGAGAATGAGGATGGTGCTGAGGTCGTAGATGGTTCCAAACACAGGCCCCAGATATAGGTGTGCAAGGTAGGCGAGTGCGCGGCCGTTGGCCTGACCGCCGGCCTGGAACTCTTCCTGTGGAATCAGCAGAGTGGTGATGAAGCTGGTGGTGATGAGGAAGAAGCTCATGATCACGGCGGCCGTGGTGAGAAGTTTCTTGGCTCCAGCGATGCGCTTGGCTGGCCGGCCGTTTTCGTCGAGTTGCGAACCCTTGATCTGGGGCATAACGGCAACGCCGGTTTCGAAGCCAGAAAGGCCTAGGGCAAGCTTTGGGAAGACCATCAGGGCAATACCAACCATGATGAGCGGATTACCGTGCTGTTGAATAAGGGCCGACTGCCAGTTGGACACCAACTCGGGGTGGGTGAAAACCTTGGCGAATCCGACGCCCACAACCACGAGGTTAAGCAAGAGGTATGAACCAACCAGAGCCACGGCAATTCCGATTGCCTCGCGGAAGCCAATCAGGAACACAATGCCGAGCACCACGATCAGACCGAGGGTGAGACCCATTTGACTGATGTGAGTGCTGGAGAGGATTGGGTTGGACACCGCGTGAGCCGCGGCGTCGGCGGCAGAGAGTGTGATGGTGATCATGAAGTCGGTTGCTGCGAAGCCCAGCATCACCAGAACAAAGAGCTTGCCGGCCCACCAGGGGAGCAGGCGCTCCAGCAGCGAGATGGAACCCTCACCCTTGAAGCTAGCGTTGGCAACGCGGCGATACACGGGCAGTGCACCGAACAGTGTGAGAGCTACGAGCACTAGGGTGGCGAGGGGGGAGAGCAATCCGGCAGCCAGTGCCGCAATGGCCGGCTGATAACCGAGTGTGGAGAAGTAGTCAACACCGGTGAGGCACATCACAGACCACCAGCTGGATTTCTTGGCGGAGTGCCCGTGATCAGAGTCATCACGCTTCAAAATCCAAGCGGCTAGCTTGCTCTGAGTTTCCGTGTCTGGTTCGTGGATAAGAACCTGGGTGTGGCTGGCTGTGATTGGATTTGAAACTTCATCACTGTTCTCAGACTGCAATTTGTGCAACAACCTTTCGGCAAAACCTGAACCCCTGAATGTTACTCCTGTAGCAACAGGGCGAGTAGTTCTTGGGGTGATTCCACCAGGTGGTCGGCCTCGGCCCACTCAGCCGGGCTTCCGTAGCCCCACTTCACCAGCGCTACCTCGATGCCGTGGGCTCGCGCTCCTTCCACATCGTGGATGCGGTCACCCACCAAGATCACGCGGTCTAGATTGGCACCTAGTTTGGTTAGGCCATCCAGAGCATGAGTAACCACATCGGTCTTGCTGATGCGGTTATCTGCCCAGTCGGCAGTCCCAAGGAAGTCGAAGGCGTCTAGAAATCCAAAGTGCTCGCCCACCACTTTCACTCCGGCGAACGCCTTGGAGGTTGCCAGAGAATTAGAGCGGCCATCGACGTGGGCGGCACGAATAACGTCAACCACACCCGGATACTCGGTGGCGTTGAGCGCACCGCCAGCGTGGTAGTAGCCTCGGTAGATTCCCAGCGCAATCTCAGTCTGTTCTGGTGTGAAATGCATCACGTTTTTAAAGGTGTCACGCAATGGTGGGCCGAGAAAGGTGCGCATCTGGGCACTGCTCGGCTGGGCCACGCCCATCTCATCGAACGTCTTTCGGAAGCTGTCAAAAACCCCCGGACCGGAGTCGATAATCGTGCCGTCGAGGTCCCATAGCACCGTGGTGTACTTCATCGGTTTAATGCTAGGCCCACCAAATGTTAGGTTAGGCACATGAGCATGCAAGGCGGCCCGATGCGCGGGTTCATGAAGGACCCCGAAAAACTGAAGGCGGCCATCGCGGAGGCGCCAAAGATTCCAAATCTTGTTGGTCGAATCTTCGGTCTCTTCAAGCCGCACCGTAAGGCGCTATCGATAACAGTTGGGCTGGTCTTGATCAGCGCGGTTCTGACAATCTTCCCGCCGCTGCTTATCCAAGAGGCGTTCAACAAGGGTCTGTTCCCGCCATCGGGCAGACCAAACTTTGGAATCCTGCTTTCGCTGGTTGGAATCATGGTTGGTATATGGGTGCTCAACGGCGTGCTCGGTGTGATTCAGACCTACTTCACATCGCGCGTTGGAAACCGCGTGATGGGCGAACTGCGCGTAAAGCTGTTTGATCACCTGCAGCAGATGGAGTTAGCCTTCTTCACCCGCACCAAGACTGGTGTGATTCAGAGTCGACTCCAGAACGATGTTGGTGGCGTGGCTAACGTGCTGTCCAACACAGTCTCCACCGTGTTGGGAAACACAGTCACGGTGCTGGCCGCGGTTGTTGCCATGATTCTGCTCAACTGGAAGCTCACAATCGTTGCCATGTTTATCCTGCCGCTGATGGTTTTAGCTCAGCGCAAGGTGGGTCAGTTGAGGGCAAAGATTGCCGGCAAGACCCAAGAGTCGCTGAGTCAGATGTCTGCAATAACCCAGGAGGCGCTAGGTGTCAGCGGAATCCTGCTGGCTAAGTCTTTCGGCCGCGAGCGCAGCGAGGTTGCGCGTTACTCTGCGGAGAACGAAAACCAGATTGGTCTGCAGGTTCGCCAGACCATGAGCGGTCAGGGATTCTTTGCTCTGGTGCAGATCTTCCTCTCATCAGTTCCCGCAATCATCTACGTTTGCGCCGGCTGGCTCATTCAGAACCACGAACCGCTCTCAGTGGGAACCATCGTGGCGTTCACCACCGCCCAGGCCCGCCTGCTGTTCCCAATGATTGGCATCCTGCAGATTGCGCTTGACCTGCAAACCTCGCAGGCGCTGTTTGCCCGCATCTTCGAATACCTTGACCTCAAGCCGGCCATCACAGACCCGGCCGAAACAGTCTCGTTCGACAAGGGCAACCTTGGAGCGGTGGCCTTCAACGATGTGGTGTTCCGGTACCCGGAGGCGGGCGATGCGACCGAGCCAACCCTTCGCGGGGTTTCCTTCGAGGTTAAGCCCGGTCAGTACGCTGCGTTCGTGGGGCCATCTGGTGCCGGCAAGACAACCGTGGCCTATCTGTTGCCCAGGTTCTATGACGTGACCGAGGGCTCGGTTTCATTCGCGGGAGCCGATGTGCGGGACCTTCGCCGCGAGGACCTGATCTCAAAGATTGGAATTGTCAACCAGGAGACCTACCTGTTCTATGACACGGTGAAAGCCAACATCGCCTACGCCCGCCCAGATGCCACCGATGCTGAGATTGAGGCTGCCGCCAGGTCAGCAAACATCCACGACACAATCATGAGCTTCCCGGACGGTTACAACACGATGGTTGGTGAGCGCGGTTATCGACTGAGCGGTGGAGAGAAGCAACGCGTGGCCATCGCGCGCGTTCTCCTAAAGGACCCGCCGGTTGTGATATTGGATGAAGCCACCAGCGCAATGGACACGGTGAGTGAGCGAGTGGTTCAGGCCACCCTCGATGCCGCAACCGCCAATCGAACCACAATCGCTATCGCGCACCGTCTCTCCACCGTTGTGAATGCCGACGTGATATTCGTCATGGACAAGGGACAGATTGTGCAGCGCGGCACTCACGCGGAACTGCTTGCCGCCAAGGGGTTGTATTCCCGCCTTGTGGCGGAGCAGGCTTCTAGGGTCTAGGCCGCCTTTCTAGGTGCGCGGCTGACGACGAGAAGCATCACAACGATGAGGCCTATCCACACGAGCGATACATTCCAGGTGCCGTAACCGAGCCCGCCGCGCGCCGGGGGAAGCGCCAGCCAGTCTGCGAATGAAGCACCCATCGGGCGGGTGAGTGTGTATGCCCACCAGAAGGAAAATGTGCCGGGCAGCAGTTTGCTCTTTCCCAGACCGAGTGGCAGCAGGTACCCCGCCGTGAAGATTGCTGTTCCAACTAGGAAGCCGAAACCAAGACCCATAGCCAGCCAGTCGCCCGCGGCGGTGCCCAACGCAAATGTGGCCATCACGGCCGCCCAATAGAAGAGTTCGCTTCTGAGCGATGATATTTCGCCCATCGCCAGGTGGCCATCGATGCGCTTCCAGAGGGCAAAAATGACTAGAAGTGCCAACAGGAACAGCACCGTGCTGACCCAGTACGGAACACCGAGAATGACGTGCACGGCGTCGGCAGCCAGGGTGCCAAAGACGCTGACCATCACAACCGCAAACCAGTAGCGAGTTGCCGAGTAGGTTCCAACCCGAATCTGCCACACGAGGGAGACCGCCAGCACGATGCCCGAAATGGCAACCACAATCACCGGGTTGTACCTGTGGTCAAAGAAGTCGGCCAGCGTCTCGCCCATTCCCGTGCTTAGGATCTTTAGAATCCAGAAAACCAGGCCAACCTGAGCCACCTTGGATTTTGTCATTCAGATAGGTTAGGGCCGCATCCATCAAAGCGGCTTAAGGCAACTATCGGCCGCGCTGACGCAGATGGGCCTTGGCAAGAGCCTCAAATTCCTCATCGCTCAGGTCATCGATGCTCTTGGCCGCGCGCTTGTCGCTCCTACCCCAGCGGATGAAAAGCATCACAAGGATTGGGATATCCACGCTCTCGGCAATCATCCAGAGCAGGTTGCCAGAGAAGTGTTGGTCAACCATCGGTGTTGGAAACCAAGAAGGCAGATTGCCGGTAGCTGCAGGCACGTGGTCCAAAATCACGTTGTTGATGCTGAGTAGCACTCCAGGGATGGCGTCGAGCATGAGCTCGGCGAAGGCAATCATGAACTCCGCAACAATAAAAAGTTCACTACGATGATGTTCCCGCTCCGTCATAGGCAGCACGATGAGGGTTCCAACCAGGAGTGCCAAAACCGTTATGAGGTTTTGAGAAAGCGCGCTCTGGCGCAGAAGCCCGCCAATAGGGGTGACAAAGAGCATGAAGAACGCGAGTGCCAGCAGAGGGGCAAATATGGCGTTGCCCATTAGTCGGACAGGCCAGCTTCTGAGGCCTGATTCCAGGCGACCCCGGGCTTTATCGGCGAGCGCCTGCCTGGCTAGATCCACGGGGCGCGCGAGCGCCACAAGCAGTGGAATGCCAAAGAGCAGCAGCGCGATTCGGGTTGTGAACGCCCACCTCAGCAGGTATGAGTAGGTTCCAAAGAAGCCAAGGTTCACCCAAAGGTAACTGGCAACGGCAATCACAAAGGCTAGGCTTCGGCCCGAAGGCCAGCTGGACCCTGCTCGGGTCGCCCTAAGAACAAGGAGTCCATACGTGCCTAGCAGCACCAACGCGGCGGCAAGCGCCAGCCAGTCCATCGAATAGGTGGAGAGAAATTCAACGAGAGTTGGCACTAGTTGATGATACGCGCGTTAGCTAACCTCGATGATTCCCATCATGCCCAGGTCCTCGTGGTCCAAAATGTGGCAGTGGTAAACCGAGGCACCCGTGTAGTCATTGAAGTGCACCCGCACCTTTACCGACTGCTTGGTTGGTATGTTGACCACGTCCTGGTAGCGAACACCAGGAACCGTCTCACCGGCAACCTCGATAATCTGCATCGGCCAAACGTGCAGGTGGAACGGGTGGGCCATCGTGGATTGGTTCACAATCGTCCATTCCTCAACATTGCCGAGAGAGGTAGTGGTGTCAACGCGCGCCATGTCAAAGGCCCGGCCATTGATGGTGAACTTGCCCTCCAAGCCACTTCCCATCATGGCCATCATGTTGTTCATCGATGGCATGTTCAAGACAAACTGACGGGAGGCCGCAACCGGCTGTCGGCGCAGGTCATCCAGCGTTGACGGCTCGTACTTAGCAGCCTTACCCGCAGTAGCAGCACCCTTGCTGAGGGTGACAAGTGGGTAGTTTGAGTAGGTCTTGGCGTTCATCCCCATCATTCCCATTGAATCCGGGTGGGCGACGGTTGTGTACTGAAGCTCAACCTTGGATGCGTTTGGTTCCACTACAATCTCCAGCCTGTTGCCTGGCGAAACGAAGAGGTTGGTTGCAGGGATTGGCGTCTCAAGAGAGTAGCCATCGATGGCCACCACTTTTGCGTTTGCGCCAACGACGCTGAGGTCCAGGTTTCTAGACACGCACGAGTTAACAATCCGCCAGAGCTCGGTTGCTCCCTGCTTGAACGTGGCCTGTGGTTGCTCCACTCCATTCACCAGGATGTGGTCACCCTCCCGACCCATCATTCGGCTCATCATGTTGGCCCCGGCGGGAACACCATTACTAGCCACACTGATGTCCGAAATAACGAGCACGCGCTCGGTCTCAAACCGCTTGGTCGAGGCATCCTCGACAACAATCGCGCCGTAGAGACCTGCCCAGGTCTGGTTTGTCACAGATCCGTGGTGGTGGGGGTGGTACCAGAATGTGCCGGCCGGGTGGTTGGCCGGGATTTGATACTCATACTGGAAGCTTTCGCCGTCCATAACCATAATCATGGGGTTGTCGGAGTTGCCGTTGGGAGAAACGTGCAGACCATGCGTGTGGAGGTTGGTGGTTTCGCCAATCTGATTGGAAAGCTTCACACGAACTTTGTCACCCGCCTTCACCCGCAAAGTTGGCCCAGGTACTGACCCGTTGTAGCCGAGAAGCGTTACTTGACTTCCCCCGATTCGACTGGGAACCCTGCCAGCAATAAGGGTGAGGTCGAGAATTCCGTCCTCGCTTACCGCCTCCGCCGGGTTTTGCAGTGTGTCAGCGCTGCTTCCATTAAGTGCTTGATTGACTGCGAATCCGGTTCCCGCAAGCGCGGCCGCCGCGCCAACGGTCGATGCCACTACCACTGTGCGTCTGGAGAAAGTTTTCTGCGCCATTTTAGTTTCCCTGAATCTTCTGAAGGTCAGCGCTTAGCTGCCCGGACTGTTGCTTGATTGCCATGAGGCACTTGGCAAGGTTTGGGTTCACATCACTAGTAAGTGCGGAAACCAGTTGCAACTGACCCTTGAGGTTGTCGGTAAACAGCCTCGAAAACTCGGTGTCGAATGCCGATCCCTTTAGTGCCTTTAGCTTGCCGATTGCTGCATCGGAGGCGTAGCCATTCACTCCCATCGATGAAAGCTGAGCTCCTGCATCCGCTCCGTAGGGAGAGGATCCGGCAGAAGACAGGTAGATGGCCAAGTTGCTGGCGTGAACGTTGTCCATCGAACTCACTTTGCCCGCAAGGGCGACAAGTTTGACGTTCTGGCTCTGACTTGAAACCAGGCCTGCCACGTCTATTGCCTGCTTCTGCAGCGGGTAGAGCATCTGCATAAACATGACCTCCCCCTCGGAGAAGCTGCCATATGGATTGCTGGAGGGCGAACTCGATGAGTTTCCGTTACCTGACATTCCGGACATGTGTTCCATGCCTGACATTCCAGCCATGTTGTCCATGTTGTTGCTTGTGGTTGCGCAGCCCGCCAGAAGCGTAGCGCTGATTGTGAGGGCGGCCAAAATACCGGTGGCCTTGATTTGGTTCTTCAATTTGATTTCCCTAAATGGTCGATGAGTGTGGTTCAACTTCTCAAGGAAAATCAGGTGCGAGAAATGCCAATCTGGGTGAGGTCAACGCTGGAAAAGGCCGGCGGGGTAAATCTTGGTGGGTCGAGAAGCGAATAGAAACGCTGGGGACAAGCCAAGGGCCTAACGCGCTTGAGCCAAGCGAGTAGAAGCAGACCAATCACTGACAGAGTGACAGGGACCCCAATGATCTGTCCGGCATTCTCAGTCATACCAAGCATGTGGTTGGGCGCGGAGTGCGGTGTGTCCATCACCACCGGTGAAACCCACTGGGTGAAGCCCTCGATGTGCATCGAGTGGTGAGTCATGGCGCTCATCGAATGACCAGCGTTGTTACTCATAACCGATACGCAGGTTGCGTGGATGAGCGGGGCAAGGCAAACCAATAGCGCCGCAACGAGGGCACTCATCAATCTTCTTGCAAGACTTCTGGCCACAATCGAATTATAGATTTTGAGTCAGAGTGTGGTCTGAGAAAGATGCCTAGCCAAGCCGATGCTTAGCCTCAATGGCCTGACCCCAGTAGGTGGCGCCCACAATCATCGCGGCACCTATAACTCCCAAAGCACCGATGGCTTCTCCGCCCAACGTTGCAGCCAAGGCTGTAGCCCAGACCGGCTCGGTTCCAAGCAGGAGGCTGGTGCGCGAGGCCGAGGTGTGCTTGACAGCCCAGTTCATTCCGATGAAAGCGAATGAGGTGCAGAGCACCGAGAGAAATACCATGAGTGACCAATCGATGGCGGAGTAGCCTCTCGCGGTTGGTGCTATCTGATCAAAGCCAACCGCCGTCATGATGAGGGCTGAAGTGGTCACCATTATTGTTGTCAGATTTACCGGAGAGAGCGAACGGCCCTTAGAGACCTGCCCGAGAACCACGAAGTGCACAGTGCGAATGAGCACTGCGATGAGCATGAATAGGTCCCCCATGTTCGGCTGGACCAGGCCGTTACCGGAGATGAGAAGTGCGAGGCCAATCACCGCCAACACGGTGGCCACAAAGAATCTAGGCGGTAGCCAGTTTTTGTTCCAAGTGCTCTCGAGGATGGGAACCGTAATGATTGCCAGAGCAATAATGAGTCCGCCGTTAGTTGCCGAGGTGTAATGCACGCTCAGGGCTTCGAGGTTGAGTACAACGGTTTGGCTCACGCCAAAGATGGCGCCGAAAGCAAACTCAATTCTTGTGATTCTCTCCCTGCGGATTGCCCAATAGATCCAGAGCGCTGCGGCTGCCATGGCAAAGCGAATGGCCATCATCGAAGGGATGGAACCCGAGTTTCCCAAAAGCTTGACCACCAGATAGGTGGCTCCCCAAAATGCCGCTACGAGAAGCAGCATGAAGTCTCCCGCGCCAAATCGGGCGTTAGAAGTTTTGGTCATGTGGCAAGCCTATAGGGCGGTTGGTAACTCAGCGGACACTAGTCTGGACCCATGGGGGTCAAGAACGTTCTGAAGGCCGGGTTCGCGTTGGCGCTGTTAGCCGCAGGACTTAGCGGTTGTTCCACCGTGCATGAGTCGCAAAATCTAGGCGCGGTTACCCGATCGAACAATCCCCAGGTCTTGGCAGAGCTGGCATACGCGAGGGCGCACTACAAGAACCCGAATACGGCGGAGTTTGGCAATCTCGGTGGCACCGATTGCGTGAACTTTACCAGCCAGACTCTGCTGGCTCGCGGATGGAAAATGACACAGGACTGGGCTCACAGTAACTCTGGCGAGCCTTACACTCGGGCCTGGATCTCCTCGACGGCATTCCGCGACTACATGTACTCCAACCCGGAGCTTGGAAAAGCCCTGGACTGGGGTCAGCGTTCGCAGATTGCAGTGGGAGACGTGGTGCAGTTCGACTGGGATGCCTCCGGTGATCGGGACCACACCGGCATTATTAGCGGCATCGCTGTCATCGATGGAAAACGGACCCTGCTGGTCTCCTCACACAGCCCCGCAGCATTCGACTGGCCCATCACCAACGTTTTGGCAGAACACGGAAGCCAGGCCAAGGTTTACTTCTGGCACCTTAACTAGTGCGCCACTGCCCTCGGTAAATTTGAAGTGATTCAGCTTTAGGAAAAAATGCGCCGCCTCATCAAACTGCACCAACCTCGAGCAAGCTGGCGCGAAATATTCATCGACCTAGTTGGAAGTGCTCTGGCGATTGGAGCGCTGGTTCTGATTACCGACTATGCGCACCTGCCACTGCTGTGGGCTCCTTTTGGAGGCACCCTAGTTCTCATTTTCGCCTCGCACAAGTCGCCGTTCGCCCAACCCATAAATGTCTTGGGTGGCCACCTGCTATCGGCACTAATTTCATTGCCCTTGGTTTACTTTCTGCCCCACAACACTTGGACCCTGATGCTATCGGTTGGAGTTGTGATAGCCGCGATGCGCCTCACTCGCCTAACCCACCCACCGGCCGGCGCAAACCCGATTGTGATTTATCTCACTCAAGCCAACTGGCTAGTTGTGATACCCGCATTGGCCGTTGGCTCGCTGGCTATTCTGCTTCTCGGCTACCTAATCCACCGTCTCACGGCCACTCAGTACCCGCTTCGCTAGCCCGCTGGTTTTACCTCTAGCGTCTTGGCAAATCTGGCGAGGGCTGTCCTGAACAACAGCCACGCTATGGGAGTCAACACCGGCTTCATCACTGCGGTGATGAGCTGCCACTTGAGGTTCACGTTTTCAAACCACACCAGCGATGTGCCTTCACCGTCTGCAGTCAGCTCAAATCCGGCGTCCCCGAAAAGCACGGGACCTAGCTTAGAAACTCGAGCCGCCGCTTTGCCCTCAACAGGAGGGCTCCAGTTGCACACCCTCATGCGGTCTTCCAACACGATGGGTCCGACTTTACTGACACCCACAAACTCTGTCCCAGCGCCCAAGGTTTGATTGGTCACGGTAACTCTGGTTTGAGGAATCCAGTTTGAGTTGGCTTCCCAGTCGGTGAGTTCTGCCCAAACCGAGTCAATGCGGTGGGGCAAGTGGAGTTTGATGCGGATGCGAACCATTTCGATTTCATCGTAGTCAGACACAAACGCAAAATCCCACCGTTGTCTGGTGGGATTCTACTTTTTGCGGAGACGAGAGGAGCCGTCGGCCGCCTGCCAGCGACCTCCTCCCAAATCCTCGTGGTTAAAACCCAAGCAAAATAAAAAACCCGCCAAAAGGCGGGTTTGATATTTTGCGGAGACGAGAGGATTTGAACCTCCGAAGGATTTTTAGTCCTTACCTCATTAGCAGTGAGGCGCACTCGACCGGGCTATGCGACGTCTCCTTGGTGCCTTACAAGTTTAGCGGTTGTTTTTTGACCGCGCCAAACCTAGGTAGTGCTGACGCTGGGCCTCGGGCAGCTTTTCTATCGCATAGCGAAGCATGGTGCGCGGCATGGTGTCTGCGGTTTGGTCTAGGTATTGGCGCAGCACATCGCTCTCGATGTTTCCCACTTCGCGAAGCATCCAGCCAACGGCTTTATGGATTAGGTCGTGTTTGTCTTGATGCAAGATTCCCGCCACCAGCAGGCACGGATCGAATATTCCGCGCTTTATGCCAGGGAAGGTAAGTAGCACGGCCATGCGGCGTTCCCAAAGCACCGATGACTTGGCCAGCGACTGCAGCAGGGCATCGTTGGGGTGACGGGCCAGCCAGTCTCCCACGGCATATCCTGCATCCACCAGGTCCCAGTTGTTCCAGCAGCCCTCGTATCCGAGGCGCAGCCAAAGTTCAAACAACGCACCGCGCGCATCATCGGTTTTGGCTTTCTTGTACCGGTTGATCACTATGAAGTTGGCCAGCTGCCGCTCCTCATGGATTGCCGAGTGCGCCAGCAGTTCTACCTGATCAATCGGGAGGCCCGCAAACTCTGCCGCAACTGAGCGAACCTCGGGAACCTTGGCTCCGATGAACTCGTCGCCCTCCGCGTACTCACCCGGACCAGTCTTGAAAAACCAACCCAGGTCACGCGACCTACCGGGATTTGCAAACCTCGCTAACGCCTCTGTGGCTGCCTCGGCGGTCTGAGTTGATTCTGCGGGTTTAGCCAAGGTCTTCCAGTTCTGAGTCGATGTCGCCCAGGCTGGTGCTCAGGATCTCCCCGCCCGACGAAACGCTGAGTCCGGTTCCGTCCGCAGCAACATCAACTAGTACGGCGGAGCCGTTGGTGACCCGTCCCGCCAAAAGCAGGTTGGCCAGCTGGTCGTCGATCTGTTGCTGCATCAGGCGGCGCAGTGGCCTGGCTCCGTAGATTGGGTCGTAGCCGTGCTCCGCCAACCAGGAGCGAGCCGCCGGTGTGACAGCCAGCTGCAGTCTGCGTTCGCTCAGGCGGCGGCCAAGGCGATCGATGTTAAGTTCGACGATTTGACCCAATTCGGAAATGCTAAGTGCACTAAAGACCACGATGTCATCGAGGCGGTTTAGGAACTCCGGCTTGAAGGCGGCACGCACAGTGACCATTACTGCCGCCTGCTTCTCCGCATCGCTGAGTTCTGGCTCAACTAGGAACTGGCTTCCAAGGTTGGAGGTGAGAATCAGGATCACGTTCTTAAAGTCAACGGTTCGCCCCTGGCCATCGGTGAGGCGGCCATCATCCAATACCTGCAGCAGCACGTCGAACACCTCCGGGTGTGCCTTCTCAACTTCGTCCAGCAGAACCACCGAGTATGGTCGGCGGCGAACGGCTTCGGTCAGCTGACCACCCTGCTCATAGCCGATGTATCCCGGAGGGGCACCGACAAGGCGAGAGACCGAGTGCTTCTCGCCGTACTCGCTCATGTCGATTCGAACAATCGCCTTCTCATCGTCGAAGAGGAACTCGGCAAGGCTCTTGGCCAGCTCGGTCTTGCCAACGCCGGTTGGGCCAAGGAATAGGAACGAACCAGTTGGTCGCCCTGGGTCTGCGATGCCGGCCTTGGTACGGCGAACGGCATCGGAAACGCTCTTCACGGCGCGCTTCTGCCCGATGAGTCGCTTGCCGAGCTCGACCTCAAGGTGCAGGAGCTTCTCGCTCTCGCCAGCCAACAGGCGCCCGGTGGGGATGCCGGTCCAGGCGGCAACCACCGCGGCGATATCGTCTTCCGTGACCTGGTCGTTGACCATTCGCTCGGCCGCATTTGCCTCGGCACCCTCGGCCTGCGCCAGCTGCTTCTCAAGCGCCGGTATCTCACCGTAGAGCAGGCGGCTCGCCTTCTCCAGGTTTCCTTCGCGCTGCGCCCTGTCAGCATCGATGCGTGCCTGGTCCAGCTTGGTCTTCAGCTCACCGATGCGGTTCAGCTCGGCGCGCTCCTTCTCCCAGCGGTCGGCTAGCTCCTTCAGGGCGGCGGACTTGGCCTTTAGGTCGTCCCGCAGCTTTGCCAGACGCTCCTTGCTGGCTGCGTCCTTTTCCTTGGCAAGGGCCAGCTCTTCGAGTTTGAGTCTGTCAACAGAGCGACGAAGCTCGTCAATCTCAACCGGGGCCGAGTCGATCTCCATGCGCAGGCGGCTCGCCGCCTCGTCCACCAGGTCGATTGCCTTGTCTGGCAACTGTCGGCCGGTGATGTAGCGGTCACTCAGGGTTGCGGCTGCCACCAGTGCGCTGTCAGCGATGGCCACCTTGTGGTGGGCCTCGTAGCGTTCCTTGAGTCCGCGAAGAATGGCGACGGTGTCAACCACCGATGGCTCACCCACGTAAACCTGCTGGAAGCGGCGCTCCAGAGCCGGGTCGCGCTCAATTCGCTCGCGGTACTCGTCCAGGGTGGTGGCACCAATGAGGCGTAGCTCTCCGCGCGCCAACATAGGCTTCAGCATGTTGCTGGCATCCATAGAGCCATCGGCCGCACCGGCACCAACGAGAGTGTGTAGCTCGTCAACGAACGTGATTACCTGACCCTCGGCCGCATTGATCTCGGCGAGGACGGCCTTGAGGCGCTCCTCGAACTCGCCACGGTACTTGGCGCCTGCCACCATCGATGCGAGGTCGAGTGAAATCAGCTGCTTGCCCTTGAGGCTCTCTGGCACGTCCCCCGCAACTATGCGTTGTGCCAGTCCTTCGACGACCGCTGTCTTGCCAACTCCTGGCTCACCAATAAGCACTGGGTTGTTCTTGGTGCGGCGCGAAAGCACCTGCGAAACACGTCTGATTTCGGCATCGCGCCCAATAACTGGGTCTAGCTTGCCGGCCTTTGCAACCTCGGTTAGGTTCACGCCGTACTGCTCAAGGGCGGACTTTTGTTCCTGACCCTGCTGGTTTTGTGGATTGTTCATTTGATGCTCCTAACAGCTGAGCTAATTTCTTCTCCAGAGCACCAGGCCATTGTTCTTTGCTGGCCTTTGCCCCTGTGCGAGTCTCACAACTCCCTGGTCGCCAACGGCAAAGACGCTGGCTCCCGGGCGGTTCATGAGTTCGGTGGCAAGCGTTGACTCTAGGTCACGCACCCGCTTCCGAAGGGTTGCGTTTTCATTCTCCAACTCGAGGACCCGCTTGATTCCGGTCAGGCTTACGCCCTCCGCGCTCAGTCGGGCAATCTCCTTGAGCTGTGCAACGTTTCGCATGGTGTACCTGCGGCTGTTGCCCGCGGTTCTCACCGGGCATACCAAGCCGAGGTTGTCGTATTGGCGCAGGGTCTGCGGGTGCATCTTAGCCAGTTCGGCGGCCACCGAAATCACAAAAATCGGAGTGTCTTCGGTGATCTCGTCCATTACAGCAGCCCGGCTTTCTGCAGAAGTTCGGTGCGTGGATCCTCATCGGGCAGCTCCGCCGCAAACGCCGCCAAGGCTTCCTGTGCCTTGGCGCTCAGGTGTGATGGCACCGCCACCTCAACCGTTGCCAGCAGGTCGCCCTGATGTTTTTCGGTCACAACGCCCTTGCCCTTTACGCGCAGCACTCGCCCGTTAGGGGTTCCGGCTGCAACCTTGAGCTTGACCGGTTCGCCACCCAGCGTAGGCACCTGGATGGTGGCGCCCAGCGCTGCCTCCGCAAAGGTAACCGGCACGGTTACGCGTAGGTTGTCGCCATCGCGGGTGAATACCGGGTGGGGCTTGATGTTCACGGTGACCAAGAGATCTCCGTTTGGTCCGCCATTCATGGATGGCTGACCGCGACCACGCACCTTGAGTTTGCCGCCGTCCTTGATGCCGGCCGGCACCTTGACCGAGACGTCCTCACCGTGCTGGAACGACAACTTTCGGGTGGTGCCTCGAACGCCATCGATGAAGTCAACCGTGATGGCTGCGGTCAGGTCTGCTCCGGGGGTTGGCCCACCGAAGCCACCGAATCCGCCAAAGCCACCGGGGAAGCCGCCACCCTGGAAGTTGCCGCGACCGCCACCAAATAGGTTTGCGAACACGTCTTCGAAGCCCGCGCCGCCCGCGCCTGGGCCGGCACCGGTAAACCGTGCACCGCCACCCATGGCGCGAACCGCGTCGTATTCCTTGCGCTGTTCGGAGTCGCTCAGAACCGTGTAGGCTTCCGAGATCTCCTTGAAGCGCGCCTCCGCCTTGGCATCACCTGGGTTGGAATCTGGGTGATACTTGCGGGCTAGCTTGCGATAGACCTTCTTGAGTTCGGCATCCGAAACGCTCTTTTCAACGCCAAGGATCTTGTAAAAGTCCTTGTCGAACCAGTCTTGACTCGCCATCGCCGTACTCCCTTTCTTGGTCTAGTTTTTGTAGTTTGGCTATTCTGCTGGGATAAACACAACAACCTTGGCCGCGCGAATTACTCGCTCGCCCAACTGGTAGCCGGGTTCGATGACGTCGGCCACGGTCATGGTGGTCACGTCTGGCGACGGGGTCTGAAGCAGTGCCTCGTGAAGCTCTGGGTTGAAGGCGTCGCCCTTGGACCCAAACTGCTTTAGCCCAAACTTGTCACCTGCGGCACGCAGCTTGTTGGCAACGGCCTCGAAGGGCGAGCCCTCTAGGTCGCCGTGAGCCTCGGCACGCGACAGATCATCAAGGGCTGGGAACAGCGCCTTCAAAACCTCTGCGATGGCGTTGTTGCGAGAAACATCGCGGTCGCGCTCAACACGCGCCTTGTAGTTCACAAACTCTGCCTGCAAGCGCTGAAGGTCAGCCAACAGCTCTGCCTCCTTGGAGATTGGACCGAGGTCCTCCACCAAGTCTGCGAGTGCTGCGTCTACCGCGTCTGTCTCGGCCGGAGCCTGGTCGGCTGCGTCAGCGGCATTTGCCGCAGACTCAGCCGACTCGGCGCCTTCGTTATCGAACTCTGCCATTACTTCTTCTCGTCTTCGTCGTCAACAACCTCGGCGTCAACAACGTCCTCGCCGGCTGCCTCCCCCTCGGCTGGCTGCTCTGCAGCGGCCGCGGCATAGATGGCCTCGCCCAGCTTCTGAGCACTGGTGTTCAGCTTGTCGGTTGCTTCCTTGACGGCGTCAATGTCCTCTCCTGCAAGAGCGGTCTTCAGAGCGTCAACGTCGGCCTGAACCTCGGTCTTGGTCTCCTCAGGAATCTTGTCGCCGTTCTCCTTGATGAGCTTCTCGGTTTGGTAAACGATCTGCTCGGCGGTGTTGCGCAGGTCCTGGTCCTCGCGTCGCTTCTTGTCCTCCGCCGCGTGCTCCTCGGCGTCCTTAACCATGCGCTCGATGTCGTCCTTGCTCAGGGCAGATCCACCGGTGATGGTCATCGACTGCTCCTTGCCGGTGCCCTTGTCCTTTGCGGAAACGTGCACAATACCGTTTGCGTCGATGTCGAAGGTGACCTCAACCTGTGGCACACCGCGTGGTGCTGGGGCGATGCCGGTCAGCTCGAAGTTACCCAGGCTCTTGTTGTCGCGGGTGAACTCACGCTCGCCCTGGAACACCTGGATGCTCACGGATGGCTGGTTGTCGGCAGCGGTGGTGAAGGTCTCCGAACGCTTGGTTGGAATGGCGGTGTTTCGCTCGATCAGCTTGGTCATCACGCCACCCATGGTCTCGATTCCGAGGCTCAGCGGGGTCACATCGATGAGCAGAACGTCCTTGCGCTCACCCTTCAGAACACCGGCCTGGATGGATGCACCAACGGCAACAACCTCGTCAGGGTTTACACCCTTGTTAGGCTCCTGGCCACCGGTGAGCTCCTTCACCAGCTCGGCTACAGCCGGCATACGGGTGGAGCCACCAACCAGAACAACGTGGTCGATGTCGGAGACCTTGATGCCGGCCTCCTTGATTACGTCGTGGAATGGCTTCTTGGTGCGCTCGATCAGGTCTGCGGTGAGGTCCTGGAACTGGGCGCGGGTGATGCTCTCGTCGAGGTTGGCTGGGCCGTTCTCGGTGAGGCTCAGGTAAGGCAGCTGCACCTTGGTGCTGGTTGCCTGCGAGAGCTCCTTCTTTGCCTGCTCGGCGGCCTCCTTCAGGCGCTGCAGGGCAATCTTGTCCTTGCTGACGTCAACGCCGGTGGACTCCTTGAAGCGCTTGATAAGGTGCTCAACTAGGCGTGCGTCCCAGTCGTCTCCACCCAGGCGGTTGTCACCGGAGGTGGCCTTCACCTGAATGGTGCTGAAGCCGTCGTCCTTGCCAACCTCGAGAAGCGAGACGTCGAAGGTACCGCCACCCAGGTCGTAAACCAGGATGAGCTCGTCTTCCTTGCCCTTGTCGAGGCCGTACGCCAGAGCCGCAGCGGTTGGCTCGTTGATGATGCGGAGCACGTTGAGGCCCGCGATCTCGCCGGCATCCTTGGTTGCCTGACGCTCGGCGTCGTTGAAGTATGCAGGCACGGTGATAACCGCGTCGGTTACTGCCTCACCCAGGTAGGTCTCGGCGTCGCGCTTGAGCTTGGCCAGGATTCGGGCCGAGATCTCCTGCGAGGTGTACTTCTTCTCGTCCACAGCGAAGGTCCAGTTGGTACCCATGTGGCGCTTGACCGAAGAAATGGTGCGGTCAACGTTGGTGACGGCCTGGCGCTTGGCGGTCTCGCCAACCAGCACCTCACCGTCCTTGGTGAATGCAACCACCGATGGGGTGGTGCGGAAGCCTTCTGCGTTGGCGATAACGGTTGGTTCGCCACCCTCGAGAACGGATACCGCAGAGTTGGTGGTTCCGAGGTCGATACCTACTGCACGAGCCATGATTTATCTCCTATAGATTGTTCGTGGTTTCGAGGCCAAACCAAAGGGTTGAGCCATCTGGACTCAAGTTTGACAAACCCCTCAGACATTGTCAAGTGAAAATCTCCAAACTTGAGTCGTGTCGGCTCAACTTCCGAGAGTTAACCGGCAGACGGTAATCTTCAGACATGAGCGACGTAGCCGGCAACACCCGCAAGCAGCGACTGGCAACCTGGTCTTGGGCCCTCTGGGACTGGGCCGAGCAGCCATACCCCACCATGATTCAGACCTTCATCTTTGCGGTCTATATCACCAGCAAGAGTTTTGGCAACCCGGACGCAAACACCAGCCTGCTCTCCGTGGGCACCATGCTGGCCGCCATCGTGGTGGGTGTGACCGCACCTGTGTTTGGCCGCCGCAGCGACGAGGCGGGCAAACGCAAATTCTGGCTGCTCTTAAACTCCGCCATTCTGATCGCCATCATGGCGGCCAGCTACTTTGTGATGCCAGACCCTGCATTCCTAGTCTTCGGCGTGGTTCTCTACGCGGTTGGCTCGGTGGTTCAGGAGACCGCCTTCATCAACTACTACGCCATGCTCAAGCAGGTCACCACCAAGAGCAACATGGGCAAGGTCTCCGGTTTCGCCTGGGGCCTGGGTTACGTTGGCGGAATCATCCTGCTGCTGCTCTCGCTGGTTGGCTTCGTTCTCCCTGATCAGCCTTGGTTTGGCGGCACCGCCAATGCCGAGAACATCCGCATCCTGTTCATGTTCAGTGCCATCTGGATGCTGGTATTCACCATTCCATTGGCTCTGTTTGTGCCTGAGGTTCCCGCCAAGGCCAACCAGGTTAAGGAGAGCATCCTCCAGAGCTACAGGAGCCTTTTCGTCCAGCTGGGTCGCATGCGCCGCCACTCCCCGGACGCCCTCAAGTTCCTCATTGCCAGCGCGGTCTACCGCGATGGCCTAGCCGGCGTCTTCACCTACGGAGCCATCCTGGGTTCGGTGGCCTTCGGTTTCAGCACCACTCAGGTGATCTTCTACGGAATCGGCGCAAACATCGTGGCCGGAATCGGTGCCGCCCTGGGTGGCTGGCTCGATGACCGTCTCGGAACCAAGCGCACCATCGTGATTAGCCTGACCGGCCTCATGGCATCCGGACTAGCCGTGTTCGTCTTTGCCGATCTGGGCAAAATCACCTACTGGGTGTTTGGCCTGCTGCTCTGCCTCTTTGTTGGCCCTGCACAGGCCAGCAGCCGTACCTTCGTGGCACGCTTCACCCCCGATGGTCGCGAGGGCGAAATCTTTGGCATCTACCAGACCACCGGCAAGATCACCAGCTTCCTAAGCCCAACCTTCTGGCTGATTGCAACTGGAGTTGCAGGCGCACTTGGCGCAACTCACACCGCCATCTTTGGAATCCTAGGGCTAATGGTGGTTCTTGGCACGGGTCTCCTCCTGCTACTTCGAGTGCACCCCAATCCATTCCTGAACGACTAGCACTTAAAGCGAAACGGCCGGGTCAATCGACCCGGCCGTTCTGCGTTTAACTACTGGTTCAGTGGCTCGTTGCCCACATCGGTGATGTGGAAGTTTAGGTGCGAGCGCGAGGCGGTTGGACCGCGCTGACCCTGGTAGCGGTTGAGGTATTTGTCGCTGCCGTAAGGGGTTTCGGCCGGCGACGAAAGCTGGAAGAAGCAGAGCTGACCAACCTTCATGCCCGGCCAAAGCTTGATTGGAAGGTTGGATACGTTTGCAAGCTCGAGGGTGACGTGACCGCGGAAGCCAGGGTCAACAAATCCGGCGGTGCTGTGGGTTAGAAGGCCCAGGCGGCCCAGCGACGACTTGCCCTCGAGGCGGGCGGCGACGTCGTCTGGCAGCGAAACAAACTCAAAGGTGCTGCCGAGCACGAACTCGCCTGGGTGCAGAATGAAGGCCTCGTCATTTCGAACCTCAACCAGGTGAGTTAGTTCGGCCTGGTCCTCACGAGGATCGATGAAGGCGTACTTGTGGTTGTGGAACAGACGGAAGAAGCGGTCGAGTCGCACATCTATGCTGGAAGGCTGAATGAGCTCCAGGTTGAGTGGGTCCAGGCCAATCCGGCCGGCCTCGATCTGTGCGCGAATATCGCGGTCTGACATAAGCATGGTTCAAGGATATACCCAGAACAGTGCGCCTAGTGCTCCAGGCCAGCCTTGCGGTAAATGAACTTCATCCAGCGCGGCGCCCACCAGTTGTACTCGCCGAACAGGCGCATCAGAGCCGGGACAAGCAGCGCACGAACCACGGTTGCATCCAAGAGGATGGCAAAGGCAACGCCTAGACCAAGCAGCTTCATGATTGACACCGAGCTGGTTACGAACGCGAAGAATGAGACGGCCAGAACGAATGCGGCGGCCGTGATGATGCGGCCCGATCGCTGCAGGCCGTAGCTGACCGAATCAATGGTGGACTGGCCGGCATCGTGCTGCTCCTTGATGCGGCTGAGCAGGAACAGCTCGTAGTCCATGGATAGACCGAAGGCCATCACGGCCACCAACACCATGGTTGATAGGTCGATGGTTCCAGTGGTCTGGAAGTCACCAACCAACCAGTGCAGGTTGCCACCCTGGAATACCCAAGTTAGGAAGCCCATCGTGGCACCTAGCGAAAGCAGGTTGAGCAAGATTGCCTTGATGGGAAGCAGGATGGAGCCGGTAAACAGGAAGAGCAGAACAAACGTGGCCAGGGCAATCCACAGCAACGCGGATGGCAGGTTGCGATAGATGCCGTCGAGCGAATCGGTGTATGACGCGGCGGCTCCACCCACTCGCACGTAGCGCACATCGGTATGCAGAGCGCGCACATCCTTGATGAGGCGGTAGGCGTCGGGGGAGTGCGAATCGATGGTGACAATGGCCTGAACCCGAACCAGGTTTTGCTGGGTGTAGGCGGCAAACGCTGGGGCGTAACCGGTGTCAAGCACGCCGTTCTGGGTTATACCAAGCGGGCTCTGCACCCTAACCACCGAAGCCACCTTGCTCAACTTTGTTGTGTAGTCCAGCAGTTGGTTTTGGGTGGGCGAATGCATGAGCACATCGATAGGTGTTCCCTCGCGGCCATCGAATCGCGTACGCACCTGGTTGTTGGCAACCACAACCTTGTTAGATGCGGGAAGGATGCGGTCGTCCACCAGCCCGAACTTGCTGGTCTGACTAATTGAGGCCAAGCCGGAGAGCGCGATGAGGATGACAAACAGAATTGGCAGCGGGCGGCGCATCACCGTGCGGCTAACGCGCTCCCAGATTCCGGTGTCCTTTGGCGCAAGGCTGCCGCGTACAACCTTGAGGCGGTCGATGTGGTTGCCCACAATGTTCAGCACCGATGTGAGAGCCAGCAAGGCGGCGCTGACGGCGAAGACAACCACCGAGATGGACGCCACGGCGAAGGACCGCAGGAAGTACTGGGGGAAGAAACCGAGTGAGAGCATGACCACGGCAACCGTGACGCCGCTGAAAAACACCGTTCTGCCTGCCGTGAGCATCGTGGTCTCTACGGCGTCTGCAACCGAGCTACCGCGAGCCATTTCCTCGCGGAAGCGGTTGACCATGAGCAGCGCGTAGTCGATACCGAGCCCCAGAGCCATACCGGTTACCAGGTTGACCGCAAAAATCGAGGTGTCCGTTGAATTGGCCGAAAGGTACAGACCCAGGAATGCGCCCAGTGCCGAAAGCGCGGCGACGATGAAGGGCAGGAACGAAGAGACGATTGAACCGAACACAAAGATGAGCAACACCACCGTTAAAGGAATTGCAATCATCTCCGCGGTGGCGATGTCCGATGTGATGTGCGATGAGATGGCACTGGACACCACCGAGCCCCCGGCAGCGTAGACCCTAGCCCCGTGGAACCAGCCATCGTAGCTCTTTTGAATCTGAGCACCGAGGTCTGAAACATTTGCGGTTGGCTTGAAGTAGATGAAGGTGTAGACGGCCCTGCCATCTACCGATCGGAGGGTGGCCGGTGAACCTAGGCTGTAGTAGTCGCTCACGCGCTCCACGCCCGCGAGCACCGAAACCTGACTACTCAGTAGCTTGCCGATTGCGGCGCTACCCGGGGCATCTGCCGAGACCTTGTAATCGGTGATTAGCAGCGCGTCCGGCTGGGCTAATTTGAAGTTGGAGTCCAGCACCCTCGCCACAATTCCTGATGCCGAACCGGGGTCATCGTAGCCACCGGCCTTGAGCATAGAAAATGACTGAAAGCCCCAGATGGTGCTCATCGCCACAAGTGCGAGAAAGCCAACCAGCACAGCCTTGCTGTGGTTGATGACCAGTATCGCTAAGTGACGCACACCACAAATCTAGTCAAACAGTTGGTCATCTGGCGTTGTTCTGACGCCACTCATGAATCGAACCACGTTTTCGTCCACCATTATGTCGCCGGTTCGTATGGCTCGCGTGAGGTAGAGGCCCTCCATGGAACGTACTCGGCTGAGGGCAACATAGGTCTGCCCGGGGCTGAATGCACCACGGCCCATGTCAATCTGCACCTCGTCGTAGGTTTGGCCCTGACTCTTGTGAACAGTAACGCTCCAGGCTAGGCGGAGCGGTATTTGTTTGAACTCGGCAACCGGTACGGCCACCAGAATTTCACGAACCTTGCCGGTAGCCTCGTCGAAGTCTTCTTCGATCTCGTAGCGCACCTTTTCCCAGGTGCTTAGACCCACCTCGAGCCTCTCGCCGTCAACCTCAACAACCACGCCACCGCTACTGGGGAGTTCCACAACGTGACCTACCGTTCCGTTGACCCAGCGCTTAATTGCGGTGCCATCTTTGCTGCGTTTGTTGCCATCATCGTTCTTTATGAACATGACCTGCGCGCCAACCTTTAGGTTGATAACGGGTTCCGCAGGCAGAGCGGCACCGAAAGCCTTCTGGTCGCCCTCGCCAAATATTGCGTGAAATTGCTTCACCGGATTATCAATTTGCGACAGCCGGTCGGTGTTCACTCGGTTCACGGATTCGTTGACCGTCGCTAGGCGAATCACGTCCTGGTGAGGCGGCCATCGGTTTCCGGCGCTGTTCAACTCGTCCAACATTTCCTGCGATGCAGCACCCACGCGGATTGCGTTGAGGATGTGCTTGAAGTTCTCGTCCTTCTGACGGAAAATCTCGGTCAGCTCGTAGCGTTCAAGCGAGTCCTTGCGCCAGACGTGGGCATCGAAGAACCAGTTGCTCTGGTAGTGCTCGGCCATGTATGCCCGCTCCTCGGCGTTGCCCGGAACTGGCGCCAGCTGATATGGGTCGCCAAACATCACAACCTGGGTGCCGCCGAAGGGCAGCTTGGTGCGGCCCTTCGATATTCCAAGAGCGGTATCGATGGCATCCATGATGTCGGCGTTGACCATTGACACCTCATCGATGACCAGCATGTCGATTGCCCCCAGCACCTCGCGAGTGCGACGCGACAGGTGACGCCTGATCTCCTGGGTTCCAAGGATTCCGAACGGGAAACCAAACAGTGAGTGAATGGTGGCACCGCCAACGTTGAGCGCGGCAACCCCGGTTGGGGCGCAAACCGCAACACGTTTCTCGGTGTTCTCAATTAGGTAGGTGAGCAGCGTTGACTTACCTGTACCGGCCCTGCCGGTAACGAACACGTTGTTTTCAGTGCTCTCAATGTATTCGAACAGGCGCTGCTGTTCGTCGCTGAGTTCTACAGGTTGCATCTACTCTTGGCCCTCGTAGTCTCGGTTCTCGTGTGCCCTGTCGCGCTGTGCAGCATCGAATGCGGCTTCGCGTTGCTGCTCCGCTTGCTCGCGCCTGGCGGCCCTGGCGGCCAACATCTGGTTGTACTGCTCGATGTCGGCCCCACCGGAACGATCGCTTGCGCGATCGAGACGCTTGGCATCGCGAGCATCGGACTTGAACCACTGTACAGAAACCAACAACGTGAGGAACGCTGCGGGGAACTCGCCGATGCCCCATGCGATGGCGCCACCGGTCTGCTGATCCTGTAGCGGATTTTGCCCCCAGGTTCGGCCCATCGCGCCAAACCAGTCTGAAAGCAACAGCCCGTTGCCCATCATCAGTGACAAGCCAAACAGCGCGTGGAAGGTTAGTGTACCCAGCATGATCATTAGGCGAACCGGGTAGTTGATTGGCTTTGGCCCAGGGTCGATGCCAACAAGCGACTGCACAAACAGGTAGCCGGTGATGATGAAGTGCACAACCATCCACTCGTGGCCAAGGTGGTCACGAGTGGACCAGCCGAACAGCGGCGTGTAGTAAAAGACCACCAGCGATGCCGCAAAGTTGACCGCCGCAAAGTATGGGTTGGCCACAAACCTGGCGTAAGGAGTGTGCACCGCCCAGAGCACCCACTCGCGAACTCCGCGGGAGCCATCGGTGCGGGCCTTTACAGCACGGCTTATGAGCGTTACGGGTGCGCCCGGAACCAGCAGCAGAGGGACAGCCATTGTCAGCATCATGTGTGCGATCATGTGAACGCTGAACAGGTATTGCTCATAGACGCCCATTGGGCCGCAGGTGATCCAGGCCAGAAGCAACATTCCAGCTATCCAGCTGAGGGTGCGAGGAAGCGACCACTTATCGCCGCGCTTGACCAGGCGTCGAACGCCGGCGAGATAGAGCGCAATTCCCAGCACTGACACCAACAGCCATACGAGGTCAATCTTGCTGGCGGTGAACCATTGCAGCGGGGTCAGCTCCGGAGGTAGCTTCTCACCCGTGAGGATCTGCGCGGGGGTTGGGTTGGCCAGGTTGATGAAGTTGGCTGGCGGTGCGGTGTGGGCCAGAGCGGTGGCCAGACCCATGGCAAGCCCCATAAGTGTAAGTTCGAGACCGACAAGGCCCCAGAAGTGTTTGGCCAGTGCACCAAGGTTCAAAATCCGGCGACGGTAGTAGGCACCCATCACGCCGACCGCAACCAGAATGACGGACTTACCCACCACTAGGTGGCCGTAGTCGCTGTTTAGGTCGGCCAGGTTCTGCAGGCGAACGCTGGCCGCCGCGATGCCGGAGACGGCAATGACTAGATAGGCGAAACCGGCTAGATCGGAGTAGCGACGGGCAGTCACCAGGTTGGATTCGGAGTCGGCGCTTCGCAGTGCCACTGCCGCAACCAGCCCGCCAACCCACACGCTAACTCCCACAAGGTGAAGTCCGAGCGAGTTGACCGCCATTGCGTGACCCGTATTTGAGGATGCGTGGCCGCTAACGGCAAGGGGAACCAGGCCCGCGAAAGCAAGGACCGTGGCCAACAGGGCCGACCTAAGCCCAACCACCCAAAACGCAATCAGTGCAACCGTGGCACCGATGAGCACATTGACGCTGAGGCTCTGACCCAGGCCGATTGAGCTGAGGAAAAGCCATAGGCCGTCGCCAAAGGACTGGTCGGCAGAGATTGGTACGCCCGTCACCGAAAGGTAGGTCATCAGGGTTGTTGCGCCACCCGCGATGGTCCAAACCGAAGCCGCGATTCCAGCCAGGTTCAGTAGTCTGCGGAATTGCCACGATTGAGGCGAGGTTGCAAAGACCGCCATGCAGAGCGCCCCGATGGTGACAGCCGTGGCTAGGTCCGTGACCGCGCGCACCACCGGTAGTCCCCAGCGCACCAGAGGTCCCGGGTCGGCGATGCTTAGCGGGTTGGCCGCACCGGTGACCGCCAAGCCCACAAGAGTGGCAAACCCCATGGAAACGCCAATTAGTGCCAGCGATATGGGCAACGGGCCTCTGGTTGGGGTTTTGGGATTTTGGATCACCAATTAAGCCTAGGTTAAAGAAAAGTGCGGCGTCCGAAGACGCCGCACTCTGTGAGTAGTTGGGACTACTTGACAGCCGACTTCAGCTTGCTGCCTGCCGAAACCTTAACGGTTGCAGCAGCAGGAATCTGAATGGTTGCGCCGGTCTGAGGGTTGCGACCGGTGCGAGCTGCACGGTGGCCCTTCTCGACAGACAACCAACCTGGGATGCTGACCTTGCCGCCCTTGGCGACCTCGGCAGCGATGGTCTCGAACAGTGCGTCAACAACGCGGTTGACTGCAGCCTGCGACTCGCCGGTGTGCTTTGCAACGGCCTCTACGAGCTCACTCTTGTTTAGCGACATGTGGTTCCTCCTGAAAATCTGGATTGACTATTCGTCTTCTCGAAACTAACACCCAAAAACCGTTTTCAACCCTCTTTTTTCGGTGTGTTGCGAAGAAAATAACCCTTTTTGCCCTTATTTGACGCGGAAATTGGCAAAAAGAAACCGCCGCACCCGATCGGATGCGGCGGTTGAAGCCTTTTGGCTGGTGACTACCAGGACGACTTGGTGATACCTGGCAGCTCGCCACGGTGAGCCATGTCGCGGAAGCGAACACGGGAAACACCGAACTTGCTGAGAACACCGCGTGGACGGCCATCGATGCTGTCGCGACCGCGAACGCGGACTGGCGATGCGTCCTTTGGCAGCTTCTGCAGGCCGAGGCGTGCGGCCTCGCGCTCAGCGTCGGTGCTGTTTGGGTCGATCAGGGCCTTCTTGAGGGCCAGACGCTTCTCGTTGTAGCGCTCTACAACAATCTTGCGCTGCTCATTACGAGCGATCTTGCTCTTCTTAGCCATTCTTAGCGCTCCTCGCGGAATTCAACGTGCTGGCGTACAACTGGGTCGTACTTCTTCAGCACCAGACGGTCTGGGTCGTTGCGACGGTTCTTCT